>Ga0180434_10002198_pt1 | contig 26606 bp, 18 predicted proteins | sample SS_ome_7_FD_132453 | JGI IMG/M metagenome (GOLD analysis project Ga0180434, IMG submission 132453) | Hypersaline lake sediment archaeal communities from the Salton Sea, California, USA - SS_1_D_2 metaG | ecosystem: Environmental > Aquatic > Non-marine Saline and Alkaline > Hypersaline >... | reverse complement strand
TGCTGACCAGCGTTTTCGGGCCGTACGCCCAGGACGACGAATACGGCAGCCGCAAGATCAATCCGATGGAGCTGTATCACAACCAGGTGACGCGCTTGCAGGGCGTTTTCTCGCTGCGGATGTCGCACCGCTCCTGGGGCTTGATGCTGATAAAGGAAAATATTGCCGCCCCGTGCACGCTGCTGGATTTCCCCGACCTCGAACGGTTCGTGGCCGAGATCACGACGAACGAGTACGACGTGGTCGGGATCAGCGCCATCATCCCGAATTTCGAGAAGGTGCGCGTGATGTGCGAGTTGATCCGCGAGCACCTGCCCGCGGCCACGATCGTCATCGGCGGGCACGTCGCCAACATGCCCGACCTGGGCGAGCGCGTCGACGCCGACCACGTGGTCAAGGGCGAGGGCGTGCGTTGGATGCGCCGTTTCCTGGGCGAGGACGTTGACCAGCCGATCAAGCATCCGCGCATTCTGTCGGGCATCGACGCCCGCATCCTGGGCGTGGACCAGTCGAAGGCGCCGGGCGAAATCGCGGCCACGCTGATTCCGTCGGTCGGCTGCCCGATGGGGTGCAACTTCTGCTCGACGTCGGCGATGTTCGGCGGCAAGGGCAAGTGCGAACATTTCTACAAGACCGGCGACGAGCTGTTCGACGTGATGTGCGGCCTGGAGAAAGACCTGCAAGTGCAATCGTTCTTCGTCATGGACGAGAATTTCCTGATGCATCGCAAACGGGCGTTGCGGCTGCTCGAGCTGATGAGCAAGCACGGGAAATCGTGGGCGCTGTACGTATTCAGCTCGGCTAACGTGTTGTGCTCTTACACGATGGAGCAACTGGTCGGCCTGGGCATCTTCTGGGTCTGGATGGGGCTCGAGGGCAAGGATTCGCAATACGGCAAGCTGAGCGGCTCGGACACGCACGAACTCGTGCGCCGGCTGCAGTCGCACGGCATTCGCGTGCTGGGCTCCAGCATCATCGGGCTGGAGGAGCATACGCCGGAGAACATCGACGCTGCGATCGACTACGCGATCAGTCACGACACGGACTTTCACCAGTTCATGCTGTACACGCCGATCCCGGGCACGCCGTTGCACGCCGAGCATAAGGCGGCGGGGCGGTTGCTGGAGCGCAGCGAGATCAGCGAGGCGGACACGCACGGCCAGGACCGGTTCAACTATCGTCACCAGCACATCCCGGCCGGCCAGGAGACGGGTTTCCTGCTGCGGGCGTTCCAACGCGACTTCGACGTCAACGGCCCGAGCCTGATTCGGCTGACGCGGACGATGCTGCAAGGCTGGCTGCGTTACAAAAACCATCCCGACGAGCGGATTCGACGCCGCTACGTCTGGGACACGCGCGGCCTGGCGACGACTTACGCCGGAGCGTTGTGGGCGACGCGGCGCTGGTATCGCGATGATCCGGCGATGTCGGCGAAGATCTCGTCCATTCTTCGCGACGTCTATCGCGAGTTCGGCCTGAAGGCGCGACTGGCGGCGCAGGTGGTCGGCCGGTATCTGAGCATCACGATGGCGCGCGAGGATCGCCGGTTGAGCGAGGGTTGGACGTACGAGCCGCCGACGTTTTATGAGAAGAACGCGGCTGTGGCGGCGGGCGTCGCGGGCAAATCTTCCGCGGCGAATATGTAGCGTCGGGTCTCCGTGCCCGACGTCCTTTGTAGCGGCCGATCCCCGTGTCGGTCGGCCTTTGTGTAGCGGCCGGGCTCTGTCCCGGACGGCCTTTCGTCGCGAGGGGAGTTTAGGGTTCAGGGTTCGGAGTTGAGGATTGGCGAGCAGCTGTCAGCACTCAGCTTTCAGCTATCAGCCAAAGGCAGCACCTGCACGGCTGTTCGTGTTCAGGTATTGTCAAACGAGCGAACGCGCGTCCGGAAGTAGCCCTGGACGTACTCCTCATGCACCCATCTGCTAAGGTCTATGAACTCCTCCGTGTAGGTATCTATGCCATTCAAAACATCGCGAGCTACATCCAACCCGCGCGACGCAACCCGTACGAGTTTTGCCGTTCTGTCGTCGTTTGGAGCGAATGACTGCAGCGCCTCCCTCGCAGCCGGAATGTGCGCGTCTATGAATGTACGTGATCCTCTATCGATTTGCTCGTACGCCATTGCCAGGATCATAACAAGGCAGCCATCACGGATAAACTCTTGCTGGTCTGGTTCAAACTTAGCTGGGTCAAGCTGGTCGATCTCCAGAAACTCCCAATAAGGGAACTGATAAACGCTCCCGTAATATAGGTCGCCCATGATAGATCCTGGATAATCGGCGAGTTGATGGTATAGCAAGCAAATGTCGCGCTCGAGCTGTTGCAGAAGCACGTAATCGATTTCGCCTGATGCCGATTGCAGTTCCCGGAAGTGACATTTGCTGTTCACGTCAGATCTCCGCTCGCGTGGCAACACTCATTGCCGCGTAGACCTCGGGCAGTATTCGACGTGCCCGATTCGCCGTTTTGTTTTCCCTGCGCCACAAACGTCGCGCCGACCGATTCGTTCTACGGTCCCTTTCGCCAATCGTGGCGACTCGGCGGAGCGTGTAATTAACAGCCTTGCCCGCGTCAGCGACAGCCCCTTGTCACTTTGTCACTTTGTTACTTTGTTACTTTGTTACTTTGTTACCAGCGTAGCGTCAAGCTTCCGTCGTCACGACGAAAACATCCGAAAACTCCCCCACCGGCGTATCTCGATCGCGATAGCGCAGCCGGTAGCGGCGTTGTTCGGGCAGGCCGCCGTTGAGCGGGGGGCGGTTATCGACGTAGGGCGAGTAGCCGTCGAAGGCGAGATGCGTCCAGTCGGACTCGTCTCCGCGTTGGCCCTCGACGTCGACGCCGGCGTGGCCGCTTTTGACGAACGTAATCTGGACCTCGTGCTTGGGCAGCGCCGTGGCTTTGCCCTCGGGCTTGACGACGCCGACGGCGGCGTGCTCGGCGCCGATGACGCCCAGATCCTCGCCGATCACGTCGGTATAGTTCGGATTGGCCTTGATCCGCGCGACGAGCGCCCGCACGCGGCCGATGATGCCGGGTGCGACGACGGCGGGCGCGACCAGCTCGGGCACGCTCGGCTCGGCGGGCGTCGGCAAAGCGGCCGAGCCGTACAGCTCCAGATCCTTGAAGTCGACCCACTCCTTCTGCTCGGCCTTGAAGATGGCGACGCCGTTGATCGCGAACTCGACCATGGCGCTGTCGGCCGCGACGGAGGCGATGTCTTCGGCGCTCAGGTCGAGCGTGGTCGTGTAGCTGGGGAGTTTGGTGTTAAAATTGTTGAACCAGGGCAGCATCTCGTCTTCGCGATACGGCATCCAGGGTTTCTTAGCCATCATTTTCTCCCGCGGGCGAGTCCCCCGCTAATTAAAGAAGTGTTGTAGAGAATCGTGGTCCCGGCGTTTGAATATTCCGGGCCCGTCAAACGTGTCGTTTCCTGATCCACTATTTCGACCTAACGTCCTCGGGCAAATACCCGTATTTGTCGCAAAAAAGCATGTGCCACTGCTCTTGAGCAGTGTTATCGGAAGAATTTTCGCTAAATCAGGCCGCTGGACGCCGTCCAACGCTTGCTGGGCGCCGTCCAACGCGTGTTGGGAAGCGTCCAACGCGGGTTGGGAAGCGTCCAACGCTTGTTGGTAGCCGTCCAACGCGTGCTGGGAGCCGTCCAACGCGTGCTGGGACCCGTCCAACGCGTGCTGGGAAGCGTCCAACGCGTGTTGGGAGGCATCCAACGCGTGTTGGGAGGCGTCCAACGCTTGCTGGGAGCCGTCCAACGCTTGCTGGGAAGCGTCCAACGCGTGCTGGGAACCGTCCAACGCGACCAAAAACGGCCCGGAAGGGGTCAAAAACGCGGTTTTGAGGATTTTTCGGACGCGGCCGGCGCTACGGGGGCCGCCGAAGGGCCGTAACAATTATTGAGATCCAGGCAACATCGAGTCCCCACCTTCGCTGTGCGAAGATGGTGTCCACGGCATTGTGTTTCAAGACAGCTTATGCAGATCTAGAGCTTTGATGTACTCGTACACTTTCTCAAGAACGTACTTGCGGATATGCCCTTGACTGAGTGTGTTCTGAGATCCGGTCTCACCATCGGCAGTGCCAGACTTGCTAGTTGTCCGCCACGTGAATTCCAGACAAATGGGAGCTGTCGACTCGAGCTCAACCTGAATGTCGGGGACAAGCGAACCATAGAGGCAATGGCGTTCCCCCTTGACGAGGGCATTCGGCGTCTGTTGGAGCATCTCCTGTATTGCTAGCGCAAATGCGCGGTTCAATCTGCGATCTTCAGCCTTCGCTCTTCTCTGAATGCGAGAGAACTCCTCCCTGCTTTCTGGGGGAGTCTTGCGCGGAGCCTTTCGGTCCCGCGGCGGGGATTCGAGAATCAGTTCTCCAAGCATGGATTCGGACAGTTGACGGACTGCCCTGGCGCGGTCCGCCGTTTGTTGCTTAAGGCTATCACGGATATGTTCATCCCCAAACGCACGAACAATAGCCAGTGCTAGGTTCGGGGGAATTTCGACGACCTTGACGTTGAGCATCCTCAGTAAATACGGCGCATGAGCGCCCAGGCGATGCCACTCTTTCATGTACTGCGCAGTGGCCGTGCGTTCACTGAGGTCCGCTGTCATCTTACTGACATCCAGCGAGCGCTGGTTCCCAAAAGTAAGGGAATTGACCGTGCCCTGGACCTCGGTAGCCTCGTCGCCACAAAGAACAATCCACACTCTCGGGCGTGGCTTTGCCTGTAAGATGTTAGCCACGGTGCTATTCAGCGTGTTAGAGTGCTCGATGATTTTCGCGAAGTACTCAGCTATAGTGGGAGCCTGTGTAAAAAGGCCCGTGCCGAGTCTCTCGTCAATCCCGAACTCAGCCAAACATGCATTATTATTGAACATTTGAGCCGTGTTATCCGCGATCGTGTAGAACTCGAGGTTATTCGGCCCTTTGAACTGATAATATGTTTCGGATCTACCAACAAGGCTATCGCGGCCGATCTCATGCGCGAGACGGTATAATCGTTCAGCCTGCGTTGGAAGAGTTACTGACCAGATTACTAGCAAATCCGGGCCGCTCTTCCTCACGAGAGTCCTCAGGGTTTCGAAGAACGTGTGGAGTTCTTGGTCTGATTCCCTGGGATTATCACGTGGGATGTAAGCGATTAGCTTCTCGGTTTCTTTGTTATCCCAAGCCTGAGTGATGTGCGATACGCCGTCCGACAGATCAGAATCTGCGGGAAGACTGTAAACAGACAACTTGTCAAAGAAAAGGGGCAATGTTGTCAAGAAGGTTGTCTTGCCGATGCCGGAGACTCCATACATCACCTCGAAGCGCCCGAGTTCTGTCTGATGCATAGACCGAAAAAGATCTTGCAGGTGATTGATTCCCGTATCGACCTTCACAACAATTCTGGAAAGGTCTTCGTTGACTTCCTGCGCCTTCTCCTGAAGGCGCTCATAACGTGTAGGCAAGACAATTGGTTCTAGTTTCATCGTCATTATTTCCTTTTGCCTGGAATCAACGGCCAAGCAGCACATGTCGGTGGTGTCTCGTCACTGCTGCCTTGAACACATCCCAAGATCGCGCCGGAGCGGCAGACTGATTGCCAACGGCCTTGGGCTAAGAATACGTCCTTGATATGCCGTGCGGCAACGCCAGTTGCGCTACGGATGTTTCACGAGCATTACTGAAAGTATACTCCATCAGGCCGCAAGACGCCAAGTCGACGGCGAAGATAGGCGGCAGACCGGGGGGGGCAGCCGTAAGCCAGAAGCCGTAAGCCATAAGCCAGAAGCTCAGGCACAAGCACGGTTCACAGAGCCGCGGCACACGCAAGCCTGAATGACGGCGGCCTGAAGCCGTAAGCCATAAGCTAACAGCGAACGCCCGTCCGGTGCGGAGATCGGACGCTACAATGCACTGCTCGAGAGCAGTGGCACACGCAAGCCTGAATGACGGCGGCCTGAAGCCGTAAGCTAGAAGCCAGAAGCTTCCTGCGAAAGGCCGTCCGACACGGGGGTCGGACGCTACATAAAGGCCGTCCGGCGCCGGACCCGCTCGCTTGCGCTCGGGGCTCTGATTGCGTTGCGGGCGGCGCATGTGCACGGCACGTCTTGCCCCCGCTCCTTCGGAGCGGGGTTCGTTTTTTGGGTACTGGATCCACGGGTTACGCTGCGCTTCACCCGCGGCCAAGCGCCTAAGCCCCTGCGGGGCTGCGGGGCGGGCGTGTATTCCGTTGGTCGGTGCACGCTGGTCGCGGCCGGTATACAATTTAACCGGCTAGGTATTTGGGCGCGACAGCGCCGCAGCGCCGCAGCGCCGCAGCGCAACGGCGCAACGGCGCAACGGCGCTACGGCGCGACTGTGCGGCGGCGGTTATCGTCGTCGGCGCGCAGCCTTTCATGCATCAAACTGAAAGAGAGATCTCGATGAACGATACGAAGAGCGGCGGTTTCAGCGGGAGAAGCTTAACCTCGGTGTTGACGACGACTTGCTTCGCGGCGTTGGTCGTGACGGGCGTGCTGCTGTTCGTCACGCCGCCGGGGCGCGTCGCGCATTGGACCGGGTGGCGGCTGTTGGGGCTGGGCAAGGACCAGTGGAGCAGTTTGCACATCTGTTTCTCCTTGCTGTTCGTGATCGCGTCGGGTTTTCACATCTGGCTGAACTGGCGTCCGCTGATCAGTTACTTCAAGAGCCGGCTGACGCGGCGTTTCGCTTTCCGGTGGGAGTGGACGCTGGGGCTGGTCATTTGCGCGGCGGTCGCGGTCGGGACGCTGGCTGAGGCGCCGCCGTTCTCGTCGTTGATCGCGTGGAACGAATCGATCAAGGCCAGTTGGGAAAAGAGCGACGAACGGGCGCCCATTCCGCACGCGGAGTTGCTGTCGCTGCGCGAACTGGCCGGCGAGGCCGAGCTTGAACTGGCCGAGGCAACGGCGCGTCTGCGGGCCGCGGGGATCGCGGTCGAGTCGCCGGAGATCATCGTCGGCGAGCTTGCGGCGGAACACGGTCTTACGCCCGTCCAGCTCTACAATATCGTCGTTCAAGACGGCGCCCGGGCGGGCCGCGGACAATCGGGCGGCGGCGGCGGCGGCGGGATGGGGCGGATGACGCTTGGGCGGTATTGCGCCGACGAGGGGTTGGATATGACTGTCGCGCTCGAGCGACTCCGCGCCGCGGGCCTGACGGCCGACGCCGAGGCCACGATGCGGGACATCGCTGAAAGCGGGGGCCTGCGTCCGCCCGACCTCCGTGACATTCTGAAAACGCGGCCTTGAGCAGACGCCGGGAGTGTTCTTCCGTACGGCCGCGCCATCTTCGTGTTGGTCCATGTTTCGTCGTCGCGTCTTTGGCCCGGTTGTCGGATTACGAGAATGGTTCCAGCAATCATTTTCTTTCGAGCACTACAGCTTGCGTAAGGCGGCATGAGCGGCTACAAGATATGGCGGTCTGAATATTTTACTAGACAAAATGGAGAAGCGCGGGTAGGTTATACGTAGGTTTCGACACGAGGAGTAAAAGTCATGGATGACAAAGGGAACCTCTGTATAGCAACGGATTGCGCTTCCGAAGATCACCCTATGAGAGATGCCAGCGACGGCGTTTACGCCGACATCACGATCCCCGTCGAATTTGAAGCATCGGCGGCGGAATTCGAGAACGATGACGCCCGGGCGGAGATCGACGACGCCGAGGCTGTATCCGAAGTGCTCGACCGAGAGGTTGCCGAGAAGCAGGCTGAAGACGCCGAGAATGCGCGCATCCGCGGCATTGTCGAAGCGGTCCTGTTTTCATCCGATTCGCCGATCAGCGCGGCGAAGCTGGCGGATATCGTCGAAAACACCACGGCTGCGAAAATCCGTCATCATATCGACGCCTTAAACGAGAAATACGAAAACGTCAGGCTGACCTTCCGCATCGAGCAGATCGCGCGCGGCTATCAGATGATGACCCTGCCCGAGTATCACGAATCGATCGCCAAGCTCAACACGCATCGCCGAGAAACGCGACTGAGCGCCGCCGCGCTTGAGACGCTCTCGATCATCGCCTACAAGCAGCCGGTCATCCGGGCCGACGTCGAGGCCATCCGCGGCGTCTCGTCCGGCGAGGTGATTTCGCGCTTGCGTGAGATGGGGTTGGTGCGCATTCTTGGCCGCGCCGAAATAGTCGGCCGACCGATCCTCTACGGGACGACCAAGGCCTTTCTGGACATCTTCGGCCTGACCGACCTGGACGACTTGCCCCCGATGGAAGCCATGCGTATAAAAACGGTCGTAAAGCAGGCGTCGAAACCGGAGGTGGAAGTCGAGCCGGTCAAGCCCCCGCCCATGCCGGCGCCGCCGGTCGAACAAGCGGTCGCCGTCGGCACTTAACAATCCGCCGTTCCATTCCGCCCAAGCGCTGAGACGAATCGCCGCCCGACCAGCCGTTCGCATCAACTGCTTGTCATCTCGCGGCGGCGCTCTATAAACTTACGTGCACGCAGCATGCGACCGGAGCCGCGCCGATGACCAACGAAGACGTCGCCCTAGAATTCGAACAGATCGCCGACCTGCTGGAAATCAAAGGCGAAAGCGCCTTCCGCGTGAACAACTACCGTCGCGCCGCTCGGACCATCGACGACCTCGACGAAGACCTCAGCGAAATCGCCGCACGCAACGAACTTCCCGCCCTGCCGGGCGTCGGTAAATCCATCGCCGCCAAAATCCAGGAATTGCTCGACACCGGCGCAATGGGATTCCGGGCCGAGCTGACTCAGGAAGTCCCTGAAACCGTACTCACGCTGCTGGAAATTCCCGGCCTCGGCCCCAAGAAAGCCGCCGCCCTTTGGCAGAAAAAATCCATCGCCACGCTCGACCGCCTCAAGACGGCGATCGAGGCCGGTGAACTCGGCGATCTGAAAGGCTTCGGCAAAAAAACGCTCGCCACGATCCTGTCCGGCATCGAGTTTTTGCAACGCGCCGTCGGACGCACGCGGTTGGGGGACGCGCTGGAAGCGGCGGCCGATCTTTGCGGTGCAATCTCGAAAATGGAGGGTGTTACACGCGTCGAGCAGGCCGGCTCGCTGCGGCGCGGCTGCGAGACGGCGGGGAACATCGATCTGTTGTGCCGCGCCGAAAACGGCAAGGCGGTCGTCGAACAATTCACGCGCATCCCCGGCGTGTCCAAGATACTCGCGGTCGACGACGCCTGGGGATCGGTGCTGTTCGAATGGCGTCCGCGGAAAACGATCCAGGTCGATTTGCGCGTCGCGTCGAGCGTATCGTTCGGCCCGGCGTGGCAATATTTCACCGGCAGCAAGACGCACAACGCACGACTGGCGCGGCTGGCGACCGAGCGCGGCCTGAGATTGGACGAGACCGCGCTGGTGGACGTAAAGACAAAGCGAACGCTTCCCGCCCCGGACGAGGAAGCCGTCTACCGCGCCTTGGATCTGCCCTGGATTCCCCCCGAACTGCGCGAGGACCGCGGCGAATTCGAGCCCGGGGCGCCGCCGGCGGATTTGTTGAGACCGGAACATATCCGCGGCGACCTGCACATGCATACCGTGGCCAGCGACGGACGAAGCACGGTCGAGGAGATGGCCGAAGCCGCGCGGGCTTTGGGCTATCAATACATCTGCATCACCGACCACTCGCAAAGCAGCACGATCGCCAACGGCTTGACGCCCGAGCGGCTCGAGGGAATGATCGCGGAGGTGCGCGAGGTGGACCGGAAAATCGCGGATATCGAGGTCTGGATCGGGACTGAGGTCGACATTCGCGCCGACGGTTCGCTCGACTATGAGGATGAATTGCTGGCGCGGCTCGATTTTGTCGTGGCGTCGATCCACTCCGGCCTGTCGAAGGACTTAAAGACCAACACCGACCGTACTATCGCGGCGATTCACAATCCGTATGTCAACGCCATCGGACACCCCACCGGGCGCATGATCAATGCTCGCAAGCCGATGCAGCTCGACATCGAAGCGATTTGCCGCGAAGCCGCCGCGGCAGGCGCCGCGTTGGAAATCAATGCCGGCCCGTATCGCCTTGATCTCAAGGACGAACACGCCCGTCTGGCGCGCGACCTCGGCGCCATGCTCGTCGTTTGCACGGACGCACACGGCGCTGAGAGGCTCGACCGGATAACGTACGGCGTAACGACCGCTCGACGAGCATGGTTGAGAAAGCAGGACGTGCTCAACACGCGAAGCGCGAAAGAGATAAAACAATTCGTCCAGGCGAAACGGACTTAAGCATCCGTAGTAGTCTTAGGGCGCGTTCCTGACGCGTCATTTATATGCGTGAATAGACGGAGCGTGACGGGATTACAGGCGCTTACTTGCGCGGCTCATTCGGATGTCCGCCCCCGTCAGGGCCAGAATGCCGCGACGGCGGCGATTAGCCAAATCAGCGCGCCGAAGACGACCTTCAGCAGGCGGCCGGCCAGCGTCCCTACTCCGGCGCCGGCGCCCGATTTGGCCGAGGCGCCGAGCGAGCGGCCGCCGGTAAACTCGCCGATTAATGCGCCGAGCGCGGCTCCGGCGCAGGCGCCGATCAAGGTGCCGAGCACCGGGATGGGAATCAGGAAGGTCGCCGCAAAGCCGCCGATAAGACCGCCGACCAGGGCGCCGATCGCCCCGCGTTTGGTCCCGCCGGCTTTTTTCGAGCCGACCACTCCGGTAAAGAACTCGGCGATTTCGGCCGCGACGGCCAGCAGGCCGATCGTGATCAGGGGCGTCAGGCTGAACATGTCCGCGCCGTTCCCCGCGCCGTCGCCTTGGCGCCGCCATGCCAGCAAGCAAGTGCAGATCACCATCAGCCAAGTGCCCGGCATTCCGGCAACGACCGAAACGAGCCAGACGAGGTTGATCAAAACCAACGCCGTCGCCCACACGTAATCCATTCGCACATATCCTCTCAGGACGCGTTCGTGCCCGGCTTCGTAATATTTCCGCTGAAACAGATCGGCCTCGTTGAACGCGGCTTGGTGACCTGAATCTCAAATTCGTCACATAAAGCGGGGAGAGCAAACCTCCGGTTTGTCCTCACAAAGCGGAGCTTTGAACTCCCCGCGAGCGGAACACCTTTTGTCTCTCTGATGTGATAATATTGCAGCGCTCTAAAAAAATCATGTAAAATGGTCGCAAGCGTGATAAAAACGTCATTCTAACGATCATACTGCCGAAACCGGACCGCCAAGCGACAACTAAACCACGATTTCAAGGCGAAATGTCACGGGAAAGCTGTAAAATAATGAATAGAAACCGGCGGCACGTGTCTAATACAGTAGAGGCGCCTCCTGGGAGAGAGATATGCGAAACCTGACCATCGCCGCATTGCTGGCCGTCATGTTGGTCGTTCAGTTCGGCTGCTCGGACATTGTCATCGTCCGCGACGGCGAGCGGTTCATCGAGGAAGAAATTATCGTCGAGGAAATCTGGCACGATTCCGGGTGGGGCTGGCTCCTCCCCTTTGGCGATAACTATTACTACGAAGAGGAATACTGGTTCGAGGACGACGGCTGGTATTACGACGAATACGAAGAAGAATGGATCGAGGAAGAATGGGTCGAGGATGAATGGTTCGAGGAAGAGTGGATCGAGGACGACCATTACGAGGACGACTGGGACGAAGGCGAATGGATCGAAGACGACTGGGGGTGGGACGATTGGGACGACGACGTCTGGGAGGACGACTCCTGGGATGACGGGGATGAATATTGGTTCTAATACCGTCATGACTCCGCCCGCCGCGGCGACAACTTATTAACTCTAAACGCCGGGCAGTGAAGCGGCGCCCAGGAACTCGCCAACATGCGGAATCTTCCACGTCTTTTGCTCGGAATCCTGTTGATCGCGACGCTCGTACAGGCGATCGCCCAGGCTCATCCGGATCACGCTTTCGGAAAGCCTCTGCATTTCATTTCGCTCGAGGAAGCTCGCGAACTGGCCGAGACGGAATACCGCATAGTCTTCGTGTACGTGGGCAGGCACGGCGAGAAGACGCCCGACTTCTTTGAGCAACCCGATTGGAACGACTGGATCATGCTCGATTTGCTCGTCCGGGAAACAGTCGGAATCATGGCCGGCGGGACGCAAGCAAACGAAATTGTCGAACAATACGGCGTAACAAAACTGCCGACCGTGCTGTTGCTCAACACGGACGGCACGGAGAGGCGACGCTTGCCGGCGCCAATAAGTTTGGCCGAGTTGATCGACGAACTGCGACGCGACCTGAGCGGAGAAGATACTGTCAAACGCATTCGTCGGGCCGTCGCGGGCGGGGGATTGCGAGAAATGTACATACGCGAACGATTGGCGCAGGCTCTGATGCGCGCCGGCGACTATCCCGCCGCCTGCCGTGAATATCTCTGGTGTTTGAACGACGGCCTGCGTCAGGATCTAACCTACGCCGCCGCGCGCCGCCGGTTGTTTTTAAAGGGATTTCTGCAGTTGGCGATGCTGTATCCGCCGGCGCGTGAAGCGTTGATTGCTTGGCGTTCGGCGCGAGAGCAAGAGTTACGTGACAATCCCGACGATCACAATCTGGCCCGCAACTGGGCGGCCGTAAACGCCTGCCTGGGTGACCGCGAACATACGCTGGCGTTGCACGACGCACTACCGGAGCGTGCCAAGGCGCGGCACATCCTGTTCACCGAATCGATGCCGCTTATGATCGATAAACGACGCTATCGCGAAGTTCTGAATCGCGTGGATCCGACGCGCGCCTTCAGGCAGGATTGCGCCCTCGCGCGGATGCGCGGTCGGGCGTACAACGAAGGCGACGGCGCCGAATTCGAACGCGGCACGCGTTCCTACGCCGCCGCCCGCGCCGCGGCCCTGGTGGAGGCGCTGGGCGCCGTCGGCAAAACAGACGAAGCCGTTGCACTGATTCAGCGCATTGTGAAATTTTACGACACCCCGCGCGTGCGCGGCTGGCTGGACGAGGGCGTCCGCCGGTCGGGCGACGAGAAGCTGGCCGAGTTTTGGAAATCGTTCACAAAGCCGCCGCCGCCACAAACCCCCTGAGCGGAAGCTGAACGCTGTTTCAGGCCGCGGCTGGCCGGACGCGGCTCTTGAGACGGCATGGGCGGCAATACGTTACGGCGACCGGCGGATTGGTTGCTGGTATAATAACCTGCTAGTGCTCTGTCACGGCTAAATTGCGGGGTAGAACAGGCGCCCCGCCTGTTTCGTTCTCGGGTGACAGAGCACCCGGCGGTTCGGTTGCGGTCCGGCTGGTCAGCTGAATTCGCGAAGATACGGCGGCCTTGATAAGAAAGGAGTTTGACCGATGAAACGAATTATTTCGGCGTGGATGATGTGCGGATTATTTGTCGCGTTTTCGACGGCGCAGGATAAACCCGAACCGCGAGAAGGGGGAGAAAAAGATCCGCCGCCCAGGCGCCTCGCTGAAGCGGATCGAGGCCCGAGAGGCCCCGGCGGTCGCGGCGGATTTCAATTCCTGATTCGCGAATTAAACCTCGACGAGGAACAACAAGCCGTCTTCGACGAACTCGCCGCCAAACAACTTGAAAAACAGGAAGAGGCCAGAAGCCGCTGGCGGGAGGTCCGCGAGGCGAGGCGCGCAGGCGACAACGAACGCGCCGAGGAACTTCGCCGAGAGCTCGGCCCCCGCGACGGTCGGGAAGCCGGTATGAGCGAGATTCTCGAGGCGATCGAGCCGCACCTCCGCGACGATCAGGTTTCCAGGCTCTGGGAATTGCAGGAAGATATCGATCGACGGCGGGGCGACCGGGAGCGATTTCAGTGGGTTATGGCCGAACTGCCGGAGGAACTCGGCCTGAACGCTGTCCAGAAGGCGCACTACGACAAACTCCTCGAAAACGAACGAAGAACCATGCGTGATAAGATGCAGGAGCTGCGGCCGTCCATGGAGGAGTTGCGCGAGGCCGTCGCCGCCGGGGACGAGGATCGCATTCGCGAATTAAGGCAAATCATCGACGACTCGCGCCCGTCGCGCACGGAGATGATCGACGTCGTCCTCGACAGATTGCCCGACGTTCTCACGCTCGAACAAACGGAAATCCTGACGGCCATGCAGGCCTCCTGGAATTCGACCGGCGACAAGCAGACCGACAAATCGAACGACGCGCGCCACGTGTTGAGCGCGGCGAAACGCGTGCGGCTGGACCGGGATCAGAAAGACAAGTACCGCGAGATTGAGCGTGAAGCCATCGGCGCGTATCGCAAACTATCCCGCAAGGACAAGGAAGCCCATGCGAAACTGGCCGACGAAATCAAAAGCGAGTTGGCCGCCATGATGAACGAGGAACAGGTCAAAAAATTCGAGGAAGCCCTGCAACGCTTGGACCGCGGTCGCCGCGAAAGAAATCCGTAGGACAGGCCGTCACAACTCGGTATTCCGCCGATTACGAATCAAGGTTGATTCCGGCGCCGCCGCCCGCCTTGCGAAAACGAGGCCAGCCGTACGTCCGCATGATCCGCTCTCCCGCGCCCGGCTTTCCGGCCGGCGGCGCGGGCTTGTCATTCGGCGGCGTCCTCGTGTCGCCATTTACGAATCTTCGCGTTCGCATTGTTCACGTTCGGGTCCGGCAGGTCGGGGATGTTGGTGAACGATATCCGCATAGGCGCCGTCCGACGCGAATCGTGCATGCTGCCCAGGTACACCGCGTTTTCGCCGAACCGCGTGTTCAAATCGTCGATGATGCGCGATAGTCGCACGCGGCGGCGTTCGCCGTCGAACAGCGGCGCCGTGGCGCAAGATTGGGGTGTCAGCCGTTCGAGCACCAGCCCCACGCGTGAAGGCCGCCCGGTCGGGTAGCGCCGCCACAAATGCTCGAATGCCTCGGTCAACGTGATCGTATCCTGGCACAACTCCAGATTCCGGTACGCCGACCAGCGCCCGCGCGGATGATAGGCGACCCCCACGCGCAGCCGGCGCGCCCAATATCCCTTGGCGCGCAGCCGCGCCGCCGCCTTGTGCAACAGCCGAACCATGACCGCGTGTGCGCCGGCGTCGTCGCGATACTTCGGCGGCAACACGTGCGAATGACCGATCGACTGCCGCCTGGTCGGCTCCTCCGGCAACTCGTGGCCGCGCAGCCAATACCACCAGCGCTTGCCGACGACGCTGCTCCAGATGTCGTGCAATTCATCGAGCGACAGCTCGCACAACTGCCGAACGGTGTCGATCCCTCGATAGCGCAGCCGGTGGTACATTCCGGCGCCGATGCCCGGCAGGTCGGGCAGGTCCAAGCCGTATAGCTTGTGCGGCAGGTCGCGCGGCTCGAGGATCACCAGCCCGTCGGGTTTTTGCATGTTGCTGCCGACCTTGGCGAGAAAGCGGTTCGGCGCGACGCCGATCGAACAGGTCAGGTATTCGCCGCAGCGCCGCCGCAGCGATTCCTTGACCTCGAGCGCTTTCGCGCGGGCCTGGTACGGCTTCCGCTCGCCGTCCATCAGCCGGCACGAGACCTCGTCGATCGACTTGACCTCGTCGACGTGCAAACATTCCTCGATGGCGGCGATGAACTGATGATGCACCTTTACGTACAACGGCGGCCGCGCCTCGACGATCCGCAGTTCGGGGCACACCTTGCGCGCCTCCCAAACCGGCGTACCCGTCTTGATCCCGCGCCGCCGGGCTTCGTAACTTACGGCGATGCAGCAGGTCGCGTCGGTCATAACCGGCGCCACGCCGACCGGTTTCCCGCGCAGCTCCGGCCGCATCTGTTGCTCGACGGACGCAAAGTAAGCGTTCATGTCGATAAACATGAAGGACAGCACCATCAATTGTCTCCGTTCCCCCGCGCGCCTACCCCCCGCGGCGTCGTTCCCTGATACATATACCCTAACATATATATAACATTTGTCAAGGCGTTCGGGAATTCGGGGCGCGGATGTCGCGCGGATTCGGAGGCGGCGCGCGCGCTTTTGAAGTTACGTATGCCGCGTTTGGCCGCGGATCAGCGGAAATCGGCCGAAGGGGATTTTGGCGAAAGATTTATCGATAATCCCAACGTCATCATTCTCGCCAACATGCCGCTGGCGTCCCCTCAGGCGTCGCATCTTTTAGCGTCGAACGTTGCTTTGCATATCCCGGCGTAGTAGGATGTATTTGGCGGATCACGGTCCTGCTAAGAGGCCCGAGGGACGCCTGTTCGGCGAACGCCATGGAGGAGGACGGCATGTCATGCAAGCGATCTTTTAGCACGCGTACTCTGATCGTGCTCACGCTATGTGCGGGGCTCTCCGCCTCGTCGAGTTTCGGCCAAACCGCGTGGTATGTGGACGACGACGCACCGCACGATCCCGGTCCCGGCGATTCGGCCGTCAGCGATCCCGACGAGGACGGTTCAGCGGCTCATCCGTTCGACGCCATCCAGGAAGCGATCGATGTCGCCGGCGTCGGCGACGAGGTGATAGTCGCCGACGGAATGTACGCCGGCGCAGGCAACAAGAACCTGGACTACGACGGGAAGGCGCTCGTGGTCCGTAGCGAGAACGGCGCCGAAAGCTGCACCATCGACTGTGAATCCAACGGTCGCGGCTTCCGTTTCGAGTCTGGCGCGACGCGCGACGCGGTCGTCGACGGCTTTACGATCATTAACGGCGACGCGGAGCTCGGCGCCGGCGTGTTTTGCGCGAGCTACTGCAGTCCGACGATCCGCAACTGCGTGATAACAGGAGGCTCAGGCATTGTCGGCGGCGGCATCTACTGCCACGGCTACTGCAGCCCCGCCGTCAGCAATTGCGTGATAAGTGACAACGCCGTCGCCGGCGAGGGCGCCGGGATCAGCTGTCGCAGCACCAGCAGCCCTGAGATCACTAACTGCACCATCGTCCGGAATATCTCCAACAATTTCGGAGGCGGCATCTACTGCTCGGCCAATAGCCTTCCAACCGTCGCCAACTGCGTGATTTCGGATAACACGGCCAAGAAAGGCGGCGCGGTCTATTGCGGCGGCGGCGAAAGCGACATGACCTTGACCAACTGCCTGATTGAAAGGAACGCCGCCGACCAGTTCACGTGCGGCGTCATCCAGGTCGCCAGCGACAGCAACATCACGATCGACAACTGCACCCTCCGTCGCAACATGGGCAAGGGCGGCGAACCGGGCATAACCGTCAAATGCGCGGATTCGAGCGTGACAATTACAAACAGCATTATCTGGCAAAGCTTCTCGGCGAACTTCGGACTGTACGGCGACTCATCGCTGACGGTTTCGTACAGCAATATCCAGGGCGGCGCCGAGACGGCGTGGTGCTTGGATCCGAACGCCTGCGTCGTCACCTGGGGACCGGGGAATATCGACGCCGACCCGTGCTTCGTCCACGCCGACGCGCACCTGCTCTCCGAGTCGCCCTGCATTGACGCCGGCGATCCGAACGGCGACTACACGGGGCGGTACGATTTAGACGGCGAGGAGCGAGCAGCGCACGGGCGGGTCGACATCGGCGCTGACGAGTTCCTTGACGCCGACGCTGACAGCTTGCCGAATCGGTGGGAACAACTTCACTTTGCGTCCCCCATCGCCGGCGATCCCGCGGTCGATCACGACAGCGACGATCTGACCAACCTTGACGAGTACGCGCGCCATCGCGATCCGTTCACGCCTCCGACCACTTACTACGTGGACGCCGGCGGAGACGACGCCTGGGACGGTTTGGCGCCGGAGTGGGACGGCGACCACGGTCCCAAGGCGGCGATACAGTCCGCCCTTGACGCGGCCGATTACTACGAGGAGGACCAGGTGCTAGTGGCCGACGGGGTTTACAGCGGACACGCCGGCGGCGGGCTCACCTTCCGCGGCCGAACCCTCGCGCTTCGCTCGATGAACGGCCCGGACAATTGCATTATCGACTGCGACCACGCCGCGCGCGGCTTCTTGTTCACCAAGCAAGAGAGCCCGCATTCGATCGTGGACGGTTTCACTATCCTGGACGGTTACAACGGATACGGCGGCGGCGTTCTCTGCCGGAAATTTACGAGTCCCACATTCACAAACTGCCGTTTCGCGGGCTGCCGGTCGGCGACGCGCGGCGGCGCCGTGTGCTCGATGGATGACAGCAACCTGGCGCTTACCAACTGCCTGATTGTTGGGAATCGGGCGCCCAACCCGAGCTTCAACAGCGGGATCGGCGGCGGCGTCTGCTGCATCAACAGCGGGGTGACGATCGTCAACTGCACGATCGTCGGCAACACGGCGGGTTGCCGCGGAGGCGCGATCGATCTGTTTGGTCTGTGCCCGGCGACGATCGCCAACACGATCATGTGGGGCAATACGGCCGAGGATCGGCCGGGCGTCGGGAGCTTGATCTACGGCGTGGTGGAATCTCCGGTCGGGCGGTGCGCTCCGCTTCTGACGGTTTCGCACAGCGACATCCAGGGCGCCGATCCGAACCAATTGGTCGAGTGGGGCCTGGGCAACTTCAATTCCAACCCGTTGTTCGCCGACGCGGACGGATCGGACGATGATCCAAACACGTGGATTGACAACGACTATCGACTCTCGCCGACGTCCGCGTGCATCGACGCCGGCGACAACGCGGCCGTGCCGACCGACTCGCATGACCTCGACGGCCGGCTGCGCTTCGCCGACCGGATCGACACGCTCGACACGGGGCTGGCGCATCCGGACTATCCGAACCTGCCGATCGTCGATATGGGCGCGTATGAGCATCAGTGCTCCGGCGACCTGAACGGCGACGGCGGAATCGACGTCTCCGACATCAACATCCTGCTCTGCAATTACAATCTGCCCGGCGGCTACGAAGACGGCGACGTCAGAGGCGACGGGGTTGTCGACCTCTGTGACCTGGCGTACCTGCTGGCGGCGTACGGCACAACGTGCGACTAAGGCGGCGACGGCGGTGATCGTCCAGAAATACCCATGGCCGGTCTCGTGGCGGCGGTGCAAACGCGCGGGCGTTTACGGATTATATGCGAACAGCTTGCGCCGGGTGTCGACGCGCTGGGCCGCCGTCCGGCGGCGTACGTGATATGCGCTTGAAACTTGGCGCCGATTAGAGTAGCCTGAATTTACAGTTAGACGGACGGCGCTGCTCGGAAAATGGGACTATTTCCGGCGAGTCATTTCACCATGAAAGCGGAAAGACGCTATGTCAACGCGAATACTGTTTACAATGTTATTGTTCATATCATTACCGAGAGCAGCCTTATCCGGTCCGCCTGAATATATACAGTTCCGGTCGCCGGTGCCTGGCGACAACGCCGTCATTAGAGAATACCGCCGAGGACCAAAATCCGGCCGGGTGGAGATTGTGCGCGACGGGCGGGTGGTGCAACGCTGGAAAGGCGCTGAAGAGTTGGAGCGCGAGCTTACTTCCGACATGGTGCTGGCGCGTCAGAAAATCAGCGTTGAGGAATGGGCGCAAATGAACATCGCAAACTACAACGCGGAATCGCACCGCATGCTGGCCGAGGCGGTCAAGCAGGCGGATGAACGTCAAGATACCGTCGAGCGCGTTCGCCGGGATCCGCAATACTATCCGGAGCCTTACACGGACGGCTTCACCGAAGAGAACACAGTCGTCATCAGCAGGAAAAAAACGAGGGATGACGCGAAATCCCGGCAGCGTCGAATAGAAAAGGTCATTTCCATAATTCGTGATAAAGACAAGTCGAACGCCGAATCAAAGAAGGGGCGCTCCGAAGACGAGCGGATCAAGGAGTTGGCCGAACAATATTTGCTTTATCACGAAGCGCTGCAACAAAGCAAGGCGAAGGGCGACGCAGGCGAAGAGGGCCGAGGCAAAAATAATAACAAAGCGGACGAGTAAGGACTTCGGATTAGTTCGGCGCCAAGCGTCAACCATGAATGAAGGCGGCGTATTTCTTATTGAGCAGAGGGCGCGACCGGCAGGTACATATGTCAGCGCTAAAACCTTTTACATGATGAGCGAGGAACCTGTCTATGTTGAAGAAAGGCGTGTATGCGCGGCGGGCCATGTTGGCCCTGGTCTGCGGTATCGTCGCCGACGCGACGGCGGTTGGGGCCAACTCGTACCTGTTGATAAAGGTGAATATCGGGTATGTGAGGCAAAATTACGCATTCGCGATAAACCAGCCGGTGGAGCCCCGAACCTTTCATGAAAGGATCAAATATAAACGTGCGGTTGAAGAAGGCGACAAGAACGGTTTTCTCAAGTTCAATCTGCACTCGACGAGCAAGTACTTTCGGCCGGAACAGAACGGCTATGTGAAGGTCGGTTTTTTTGACGTCAAGGTTGATTGGCCGTCCGTGAAGCCCTTGCTGCCCAAGGCGAGCCTGATGGCCAAGGCCGGGCGGTTATTTGGGATGCAAAAAAGCCTCGCGTTAAACGTCAATGATCTGGAAGTGCCGATTACGCCCGGCAAATGGATGTTGATCAAGAAGAGTCCTGGAGAGACGCATATAAAATTTTCCGTCAAAAGCGGTCCGCGAAAGGAAATGAAGCGCGCCGTTGGTCAACCGATCACGCTGGGGGGCGACTCCGAAAAAATGTTGTGGCTGAGACCCAATCAAGTAGCCGTCTTGGAATATTGGGCTCACGGTTACGTCAAAAACAACGGCGAGCTGCGCGTGGTCCCGCAGAAAGCCAATCGTTTTGGAGGCACTTGCAAGCCCCCGGACGGCCAAAATCCATGCGGCCTGGAAGTGTCGATCGGCCTGGAATGGCGGAACTTTGTGCAGGACGAGGAAGATCGGCTGAAAAAGCTGCCCAGGAAAATGGATTTTGATTCGGCCATGGACAGATATCTCGAAGACGGGCTCGTGCGGATCAGGCTGGAAGATTAGGGCGCTCGAGAGGAGGCGTCGGCGACCTACGTGATTGACGGACGCTCGGGTAGTTTTTGGGAAACACCGGTAAAACAAGCGGAGCGGCGACATTCAAATGCGAGTCGGGATTTGGCGTGACAAGCCTCGCTCGACTGACATCTACCTCGTCGATATCCGCCCATCCGCGGCGTCGGGCGGCTGTCAGCGCTCATCTTCCGAACCTTGCTCGATTACAAATCGTGCCGCGCTCGAAATACTATGAAAATTAATCGCCCGGCTGGCGTCCCACGCGTGCGGCGTGATATAGTATCGTGCGGAGTGGACGCCAAATTCGCCTGTGGGGCCGCGGCCCCCTGGAAAGCTACCGCATGCGGGTACTATTTATCGGCGACATAGTCGGACGCCCCGGCAAGCACGCCTGTTCGCAGATCGTCCCTCGTCTGATACGCGCACGTGAGCTGAATCTCGTGATCGCTAACGCGGAGAATGCCGCCGCCGGCAGCGGCATGACTCCGCAGATGTTCTTGAAGTTGCGTCATCAGGGCGTCGATTGTTGCACGATGGGCGATCACATCTATCGTCGACGAGAGCTAATTCCCCTGCTGGAATCGTCGGATCGGATTGTTAAGCCGGCGAATTTGCCGCGTGAGGCGGCCGGCCGCGAATTCACGGTGATCGGTTTATCCAACGGATGTCGCGTCGCTGTTTTTTCGCTGCTGGGCAGAACGAACATGAACTTCAAGGCGGATTGCCCGTTTCACGCGGCCGACCGCGTGCTCGCTCAAATACCCGACGACGTCCGTTTGATATTCGTCGACATGCACGCGGAGACGACCAGCGAGAAGATCGCGATGGGCTGGTATTTGAACGGGCGCGTGACGGCGATCGTCGGCACGCATACGCATGTGCAGACGGCGGACGAACGGGTATTGCCGGCGGGGACGGCGTATATCACGGATTTGGGCATGACCGGGCCTTACGATTCGGTGCTCGGACGCGATCGCGACCGCGTTATCAAATCGCTCGTCACCGGCATGCCGCACCCGTACGACGTCGCCACGAGCGACGTTCGGCTGAGCGGCGCCGTCGTCCAGGCCGATTCCCGCTCGGGCCGAGCGCTTAGCATCGAACGCATTCACGAGCGGGACGAATCGGATACGGGCGGCGCGTAATCTCGCCGCCGCGGGCGGTCGCCGTATACTTGTGGTCGTAAAGGCCGCGCGGTAGGCTGCACGGCGAATATAAAAACGGCGGCGAGCAGTTCGCCGCATTGGATGAAAATTTCTCCCAGGGATGCGGAGCGATTTTCTCGCATCTTGTATTATCAAGAGGTAGTTGCCATGCCTAATGAACTAGAGGTATTCAGCGCCGGATTCGAATCGGAACGCTTGATTGGCCTTGATCTGATACGCGCTTCGGAAGCGGCGGCGCTGAAAGCGTTTCGCTGGATCGGCAAGGGCGACAAGATCGCGGCCGACGATGCGGCCACGGACGCGATTCGCGGCATGCTTAATCTGATCGAGATGTCGGCGACATGTACGATCGGCGAGGGCATCAAGGACGAGGCGCCGGGCATTTTCGTGGGCGAGAAACTCGGGACATGGAAAAAGGACACGCCCTTCGTGTGCATCGCGCTGGATCCGATCGACGGGACCACGCTGACATCGAAGGGGTTGCCGGGCGCATTGAGCGTGATCGCGGCGGCCCAGGCCAAATCGGCCGATCATCCTGCTCTGGCGCCGATCCCGACGTATTACATGGACAAGATAGCGGTGGGTCCGAAGGTCAGGGAAGGCACGGGGCAGATTCGGTTCGACATGTCGATCGAGCAAAACCTGGAACTGGTGGCGCTGAAGCTGGGCAAACGCGTGCATGACCTGGTCGTCTGCATCCTCGATCGCCCGCGTCACGAGGAGAAGATTGCTCGTGTGCGCAAGACCGGAGCGGCAGTTCAGTTGATCGGCGACGGCGACGTCGCCGGCGCCATCGGCCCGTCGATGCCTGACAGCGGCGTGGATATATACATAGGGATCGGGGGTTCGGCGGAAGCTGTCACCGGCGCCGCGGCCATCAAGTGCCTGGGGGGCGAGATACTGGCCAGGATGTGGCCGCGCGACGATCAAGAGCGCGAGGAACTCGCAGCACAAGGTTTCGGCGACAAGGATTATGAGCGCGTGTATTCGTCGGAAGACATGGCCCAAGGCGGGGGCATCATTTTCGCCGCCACCGGAATCACCGATAACGCCATGTTGCGGGGCGTGCGGTTCAAAGGGCAGACGGCGATCACCCATTCAGTGGTGATGCGTTCACGCTCGCGGACGATTCGCTACATAACGGCGCATCACGATCTGACGCGGAAGACGATTCGCCTGCAGACGGAGGCGGGCGAGACGAAGCTGTAGTCGGGACGGCGTCTGGATGAGCATCGACGCCTCTCGCGGGCGTCGAGAAAACCCGCTAGCCGTCGGCGTCGCGGTAGCACCGTATCCACATGCCAAAGTCGACCAGCGTGATGCATCCGTCGTCGTCGAAATCGCAGGCGTCCTCGTATCCCGCGTCGCCGCTGCACAATCCAAAGGCGCCGATCAGAATGTAGAAATCGTCGATATCGAGATCGCCGTCCAGATCGAAGTCCCCGCAGAGGCAGTTGTCGCCGGCGAGTTGGGCGACGTACATGATTTCTTCTTCGTCGCAGTCGAACACGCAGCCTGATTGCGGGGCGACGCGCAGGTAGTAGACGCCGCCGGCGACGACGTCGAATTCGATGGAGTCCTCATAGCATTTTTCCTGGGACAGATGCGGATTCATGCCGCCGGTGAGGTTCTCGCAACCCGGCAAGCCCGGTTCGATCTGTTCCATCAATCCGAACTCGACGCGGAACTCGGAATTCACGGTGAAAGTCATGTGCGAGTCGGCGGGAGCGATGAATTCGTACCAGTCGCTGTCGTAATCGGAGTCGTCGAACCGCCAGGCCGTGCCGCAGATTGTCTGGCGGCATGCGATCGGTTCGAACGTCGGGGGATCGAGATCACAGCCGTCGTTGCGGGTTTGGCCGCACGGCTCGTTCTCATCGTCGCCGTCTTCGGGACATGCCAGCCAGCACTCGTTCCAGGCGGTTTTGACTTCAAGGATGAATTCGCCGCAGGTGTTGTACCCTTCAATATCGACGTAGTATGCGCCTGCCGGCAGGTAGATGATGATCTCGGACTGCAAACCGCAACCGTCGTCGTTGTACGCCAGATCGGAGAGGCAACAATCGCTTCCCAGAGCTATCCAGGTGTCGAATCCGGAGCCGTATCCGGGGCAGGTGTTGAAACTCCATAAGCCTTCCACCGGAATCTCGACCTTGAAGACGACGTCTTCCGTGTCGTAGTACTGCTCCGGCGGGCTGCAGTCGTCGATCCGGCCGCAGGTGCTGATCGACTCTGATATATAGGGCGCGGTAATCTCGAAATCCCAGCAGGGCGGACACTCGAAATCGGGGCACTGTTCGTACTCGTACCAACGACCGACCAAGGCGTCGCATTCGTATTCGTAATTGGTCGCGACGCATTCCATGCCGACGCAACAGGCGCCGGTAGAGATGACGCAGCCGTCGCCGATATATGCGACGGTTTCGGAGGCGTCAAAATCTCCGCCGGCGCCGACCAATTCGCCGTCGAGATACACTTCGTAGTAGCCTTCGCCGTAGGTGCAGCAGATGCCGTCGCCATAGCTGTCGTATATGGTGAAGTCGACGCAATCGTCATAATCGATGCAGACGCTCTCTTTGTAGAACGTGTTGCTGTCGTACGGCCCGCCCGAGCACTTCACGACGCCGGTGTCGTGCTCGGTTATCTCCCAGGTCGTTTCATCGCCGTAGTTGTCGGTCAGGATGGCGATGTCGAGTATCGACTCCGGGCAAGCCCAGGGGCAGTCGAACGTGTCGCAATCCTCGCCGATGTACCAGTCGCCGCCGAGGGCGTCACATTCGAGCAACGTCATCGTGCCGAGGCAGTTCCAATCGATACAGCAGGCCCCCGTCGTCCAGTAAAGGGCGGGCGACGCGTCAGCCGGAACTATTGCGGCTTGCACCTGGCTGACGGCTTGGGTATCGGATCGCGCCTCGTCCTGTATGGGCTGATTCTGGTAAGCGATATCCGATCCCGCTCGGGCGCTTGAAGCGGTTATTATCATCCCGAGGATCGCGCAAGCGGAGAGTCTAACGGGTATTTCGCGTCGCATGGCATGCTCCTGACCGATTCGTATAAGAGAAACGGCTCAGTGCATGGGGCACGCGAGTTGTACCGCTCCTCGCTTCCGCTAAGTATAAGCGACAGAGTGCTGGAAAATCTCGGAATAAGGCAGTTTTTTGATTATTTAGGCGCCGGGAGCGCTCGGCGGTGATGTTGAGTGAAAGGCCGGCCATAAACGGCCGGCCATTCCAGCATGGTTACATTTGCATTACCTTCCTGCTTTAGCAGGTCGTGCCGTAATAGCCCAACAGTGCGGCGAGATCCGACAGGTCGACGTCGCCGTCGTTGTCCATGTCGCCGTTTTCGGGTTCGGCGCCGCTGGTCATTCCGTAGTTGCCGAGCAAATGAGCGAGGTCGGACAGGTCGACGTCCCAGTCGCCGTCCAGATCGCCGGGGCAGGGGGGCTTTTGGGCGACGATGAGTCTTAGGCTGTTTGTTTCATAGCTGACATTCCACTCCAAACCTGCGTCGAGCGCCGGCAGGTAAACCGAATTGAACTCGCCGGAACGGCTGCCGTAGGTCAGGATCGAAAAGCTGTCGCCCAGGCTGGGCTCGAAGCCGTCGATCAGGCACACATCCAGTTCGCCGCCCAGCGTGGCGTTACCCGTAACTCGCAATTGATCGTACTCATTGACCTGGCTCAGGCCCGCAATCTCAATTTCCAGCGTCCCGGTCGCCGTCTGGGTGTAGGCTCCGTCCATGTCTATCACACCCACAGACAGCCCGGGCGCCAATGTGCCGCCGACGTAGAGGTTGTTTGCGGTGATTGTGCCGCCGCCGGTCAGCAGGCCGCCGTTGATCTGGATCGCCGCGGGCACGCTCATGCTGAGGTCGCCGCCATTGAGTACGGTTTGTCCGGCGGTCTGGATGTAAGAGCCGCCGTAGGATCCGGTGAAACCGAGCACGCCGGACTGGACTTCGACGGTACCGGTGTTGGTTACGACGCCCCTGAACGTGGCCGTGCCGGCGCCGGCTGATTTGACGACCGTGCCGGCGTTGTTGAACGGATCGCTGAAGCTATTGTTTAAAACGCCGACATCGGCCTGGATGTCCATTACGCCGGTGGGGAGGTTGTTGAACACTGAGGATGACCTGTTGATGCCTCCGAGGAAGGTAGCCGTGGCGGCGTTGTTGAATGTGCAATTACTGAGCGTTTTCTGGTCGCCGCTTGGATTTACGAGCACGTCGCAATTGGCGTGTATGTCGCCCGTGCCGTCAAAATCACCGCCGGCGTTCCAAGTGAACGATCCGGTTATCGTAATGTCGCCCGGACTCCGGATCATGCCCCTGCCGATGATGAGGTGCATGATCTCAAGCGGATCGCCGCTGTTGAAATTGGCGACGCCATCGCTCGAGCTGACGTTGAGCGTATCGAGTTGGATGGGGCCGCCGATGACTGTGTCAAAGTTGACCGTGCCGTCCTGGATGTGCAAGGTTGAGCCGTAGCTGATGATGTCGGCCGCGGCGGTGAAGTTCACGACGTAGGCGTCGCATACGGTTGCTGTCGCGATGTTGTACGTGCCGCTGATGGTATGGCCGCCATGCGGAAAACGTACCGTGTCGGCGACAATGCTGGAGCCGGCGAGGAATCCATGTCCGTAGTGAAATTCGAGTATGGTCCCGGGA
>Ga0180434_10002196_pt1 | contig 26607 bp, 26 predicted proteins | sample SS_ome_7_FD_132453 | JGI IMG/M metagenome (GOLD analysis project Ga0180434, IMG submission 132453) | Hypersaline lake sediment archaeal communities from the Salton Sea, California, USA - SS_1_D_2 metaG | ecosystem: Environmental > Aquatic > Non-marine Saline and Alkaline > Hypersaline >... | reverse complement strand
ATAAAAGAAGGCCACTTACGGCGAATTGCCATAGATGGCCTTTAGTGGAGGCGGCGGGGATCGAACCCGCGTCCCGCGACATTTCCATGCAAGCTTCTACGTGCGTAGTCGGTTTATTTCCGCGGCTTCGCCCGCCAGTACCCCAACCGACAGGGTCAAAGGCCGACTAGCGGAGAACGAATTTGATCCTGGGCGTGCTCCGCATGACCCAGGACGATCCGAAATTGGCGGCCGGCAGTCGGGCCTCTTCGGCGAAAGCCCTCAGCCGGGGCTACGGTTGTTACGCAGCCATTGCGAGATTATTCTCGGCAGATAGTGTTTGTAGTCAGCTTTTTACGTGGCCTGCTGACCAACCACGACACGCCACTTACACTTCAGACTGCCCGGTCGAATCCAATTCGCCCCCTAGTGCGAGGTAGACGCCACCCCTTCGTGCTTTGGTCGCAAGCCAACGCACGAAAGATACCCTACAAATCTATTTTACCCCTGCGACGGCCCCTCGTCCAGGCAATCCACGTTCCCAACCAGGCAATCGTTCACTAACTACTGGCCGAAGGGGGCGCAAAAAGGAGATCTTTGTTGACAAATCGCCTTTTTGCGGGTCGAATATCAGTAGCTCTCGATTGGACAATAGGGCAAACGCCAACCCTTATCGCGCAATGGGATCCGCTCCATGAATCGGCTCATCAGTGCCACACCAAAACCGCCCCTCGCCCGGCCCACTCGGTCGGGCTATACGCTGGTCGAAATCCTCACCGCCACCGCCCTGTCGGCCATGCTGATGCTCGGCGTGGTCGAGGTCTTCAGCCAGGTTGCCGATAGTGTCAGTCGCAGTCGGGCAACGCTGGAGACCAGCGACCGGCTCCGCGCGGCGGCCACCCGGTTGCAGATGGACCTCGCCGGCGTGACGGTGACCATGCGACCGCCGCGCCGCGTGGCCGACGACGAAGGCTATTTCGAGTATCTCGAAGGGCCGATTGGGCCGGTGCAGTTGCCCAGCAGCGTGGCCAAGGACAGCGAGGGCAATGACGACACCACCGTCGGCGACTTCGACGACGTGCTGATGTTCACTGCCCGTAGCAGCGGCGAGCCGTTTGTGGGGCGGTGTGCCGGCGGGAGCATCGAGTCGGCGGTGGCGGAGATCGCGTGGTTCTTGCGGGGGAATACGCTTTACCGCCGGGTGTTGTTGGTCGCCCCGGGGGTGGGCAACTTGCCGCAGGCGCAATTCTACGCGAACAACGACATTTCGGCCCGGCCGCTGGGCACGGCGATGGTGCCCAATACGCTGGGAGACCTGACGCGGCGAGAATGCCGATTCGCCCATCATCCCACCATGTTTCCTTTCGATATGCGAGGTTGGGGCAAGCGACGTCTTCCTAGCCTTCGCGAATGCTCTGATGCGGGCTGGAATGCCGGAAACATGCCCCCCACTGATTCCATCAACTGGAACCCGGCGGGGGCTGATCTCTGGAGCCAACAGCCGTTTGATTCCTCCACGTGCGACGCGCTTACCGGCGACGTGCTGAGCGGTTCGCGCATCGGCGAAGACATCATCCTGACCAGCGTGATTGGTTTCGATGTGAAGGCGTGGGATCCGCAAGCGAACAGCGGAACGGGCGCCTATGTCGACCTGGGCTACGGAGGCTCGGCTTCCAGCCATTTCGACCACGCCGGGCATCCGAACTCGGGGCTAAGCGGCGGTCTGGCTCGCGTCTACGACACCTGGTCGTGGCATTACGAATGTGATGGAGTGGATCAGGATGGCATTGCGGGCGCGGACCAAGGCACCAACGGTTTCGACAATGACGACGCCACCCCGACCGTTGACGAGAATGATGACGGAGATCCTACGAACGACGGAATTGGCGTCGTCGACGACATTGCCGAGCGGGAGACGATGCCGCCGTACCCGGTGCCGCTTCGGGGGATCCAGGTGAAGATTCGCGTCTTCGAGCCCGACAGCCGTACGGTGCGCGAGGTGACCGTGGTTCAGGATTTTCTGCCGAAGTGAGCACGCCGTTGGGCTGGTGCCGTTTCCGTTTCACGGCCGCTGAGGAGTTTCCGTTGCGGAAAGCGGGTGCCATGCTACGTGAGTGCGAGGCCGGTTCGGTTGCGCGAAAAGGGCGGAGAAAAGGAGTGAAGAAAACGGCGTTGGGCCGCCGCGCTCTAAGCGGGGCTAGCTGCTGCTTGCCCGCCAGTCGACCAGATGTAGCTCGACGCTGCGCCGGCCGCGGAACGTGTTGATGATCGGGCGGAAGGCAATGTCCAAAGGGCCGCTCACCGCGGAAAGCTCTTCGAGCCATTGGCCGCCGCCGAAGGCGACCGCCCGGAAGGCGACGTCGTGCTGCGCGAGCTTCAAGGACAGATGCGTCCCGTCGCGGCCGATCGCTTTCGGAGGGCCCTGGAGTGTGGCGCCGCTGGCGCAGAGCAGTGGTCGGGCGTTGCTCTGGCCGAACGGCGACAGGCGCTCGATCTGGCCGACCGTCTGAAGCGTGAAGGCGCTCAGCGGCGCCTCGGCGTCGATCAACAGCTCGGCGTCCCGCTGGCCGTCGCTGATCTCGTTGGCGGCCACCTCGCAGAACGCGCCGCGGAAAGCTTCGAGCTGGTCCTCGGCGATCTTCAAGCCCGCCGCCGCCGCATGGCCGCCGTAGCCGATCAGGTGTTGCTCGCACGCCTGCAATGCCGCGTGGAGGTTGAACCCGGGGATACTCCGGGCCGAGCCGACGCCCGGCTTCTGGTGGAAACCGTCCCAGGAGATCATCACCACGGGCCGATGGTAGCGATCGGCCAGCCGTCCGGCGACAATGCCGATTACCCCGGGATGCCACCCGCGGTCGGCCAGTACCAGGGCCGGGTCCTGCGCGGGATCGAACTGTTCCTTCGCCTGCTTGCCGGCGGCCAGCAAAATGCTTCGCTCGAGGGTCTGACGATTGGCGTTGAGCCCGTCGATATACAGGGCCAACTCCTCGGCGCGCTCGGGCCGATCGGTCGTCAGCAGCTCGACGGCCAGCCGCGGTTGGCCGAGTCGTCCGGCGGCGTTCAGTCTTGGCGCCAGCGAGAAGGCTAGGTCCTCGCTATCGAGTTGCGGCTTGTCGTCGATCTTGGCAACGCGCAAAAGGTGGGCAAGCCCGAGCGTCGGCTTCGAGGCCAGGCTGCTCAGGCCGTGGCGGACGAGGATGCGGTTCTCGTCGACCAGCGGCACGACGTCGGCCACGGTGCCCAGGGCGGCCAGCCCGACGGCCTGGACGAGGAAATCCTTCATCCGCGGGGCGACCTTCTTCGCCTGGCTGGCCTGCTGACAGATGGCCCAAGCGAGCTTCATGGCCACGCCCGAGCCGCTCAGCTCGCCGAACGGATAGTCGCAGCCGGGCAGCCGGGGGTGGACCACAGCGTCGGCGTCGGGCAGGCGCGCGGCCGGCTCGTGGTGGTCGGTGATGATCAGCTCCAGGCCGAGCTGCCGCGCGACGTCGGCCTCCTCAACGCTGGCGATGCCGCAGTCGACCGTGATCAGCATTGCCGCGCCCTCGGAGGCACAGGCGGCAATGGCCTCGCGGTTCAGGCCGTAGCCCTCGTCGATGCGGTGGGGGATGTAGTACGCGACGTCCGCCCCGAGCAGTTTCAGGCAGAGGTACAGCACGGCGGTGCCGGTCATGCCGTCGACATCGTAGTCGCCGTAGATGACGATCCGCTTCTTGGCCGCGACGGCCGCATGGATCCGCTCGGCCGCCTTTTGGCAGCCTGGAAGCAGCTCGGGGTCGCGCAGCGCGGAGAGCTTCGGATCGAGAAAGACGGCCGCGTCGCGCGGATCGGTAATGCCGCGGCAGATCAGCAGTTGGGCCACGACCGCCGGAACGTCGGCCGCGCGCTGCAAGTCGGCGATGCGTTGGGGATCGTGCGGCGAGATGCGCCAACGTTTGGCCATGACGATTGCAGAGGGAACGGGCGTTTCCGAAGCGCGAAACGGCTGCTACTTCTTCTTCTCCACGTGCTCGGTATGCTTGCGGAGCCGAGGGCAGTATTTCTTCAGACGCAACTTCTCGCCGCCCGGCTTGCGCCGCAGCGTATAGTTGTAGTCGCCGGTTTCCGAGCAGACCAGAAAAACGCTCTCCGCCTTCTTCTTACTCTTGGCCATCCAACCATCTCCTACATCAAGCGGCAAGGCCGCCGATCCAACCAGTTTTCCGGAAAAAGACGCCGCCCATCGGCGGTCGGTCATGCATGCGAATAGTGCTTAACAAAACGGGGACTGGCTCCGATCGCAAGGGCACCGGGACGGCTAGAAATGGCGCGCCGCAAGGTGCCTGCCCCCCTTTTGTTAGGCTCCTAAGACTACCAGTATAACCCATTCGGACAATCTGCAAAGCCGCTTTGTTTCTTTTCCCTCCCTTTGTTTAGTGCCCGTGCCGCAACGTCTTTTCCAGCAAGCACTTAAACCCGATCCCCATCATCCGCCGAACACCCGCGACAGATACCACCGGGCCTCGTCGGCAATGCCGGGGTTCTGGCTTTCTCGCGGGCCAGCCACATTGAGCCACTCAACGGCCTGCTCGGCAATCCAGGCACCCACCGCCTCCGGCGCGGGCGGATCGTCCAGGTCGACCACCATCCAGGGCCGGCCGTACTGCTCGGCTAGCCGGCGGGTCAGGTCGGTGCCGCCGCTTGGCTCGCCGTGGCAGAGGATCAGCGTGGCGTCGCTGTCGATCACGTTCTGCTCGGTGCGGACCGGGTAGTCGGGTACGTCCGTCTCGTCGAGCAGGTAGCGGTCGGGAATCCGCCCGTCTTCGGCCAGGCGCCCCCGAGGGCACCACCCACCATGGGGGATTCCCAGTTGAATCGCCACATCCAGCGCCGCTCGATCGACGCCCGTCTGTCCACCGGAGATGATCTTCATTTACCGCTATTCCAACGGCTCGGCGGGCGTACATGGCGGGTCGGTCGAGGCCGGCATCGGCAAATTGGGGACCTTCCAGCAGGTCAGCCCCACCGCCGGTTCGCCAGCGTCCGCGTAGCTGACACTCCACTCGTTTACTAGCTTGGGCGATGGAATGATCGTCGGGCTCGCGGCCTCGCTCACAGCGACAAAGGTCGGTCCCCTCGTCGCATCCGCGGCGACATCGGCCTCCGGCTCCGCGCCGATGCGCTCTATCATTGCCGCAGGCGCCGAGTCTGGCCCGGCCGGGACAGGCTCCCGGGGAACCTCAAGCCATTGCCTGATGAACACGAATCCAAAAACGATCGAGAAGACCAGAATCAGCGGGACACCGATTCGGATTTCCTTATCCATAGAATAAGCCTCCATGCTTGGAATGGGAATCGAGGCAATACTCCTGCTCATAGGCGCTCCGCCACGCGGAACTTCGCGCTGCGGCTGCGAGGGTTTCGGTCCATCTCCTCCTCGCTCGGACGCACCGGCCGCACGGTGACGACTTGCAATCGGCTGTCGGTTCGAAACGCCTCCTTCACGCGGCGGTCCTCCAGCGAATGGAAACTGATGATCCCCAATCGACCGCCCGGCCGTAGGCAGTCGGGAATCCGCCGCAGGGCGATCTCCAGCGACTTCAGTTCGTCGTTGACCGCAATCCGTAGGGCCTGGAATGTTCGGGTCGCCGGGTGGATCCGCTGGCCTCGTGCCGAACCCGGCAGGCAACGCGATACCAATTCGGCCAATTGCCGAGCCGTCTCGATCGGCTCACTGCGCCGCTGCTGGACGATCGCCCGGGCAATCCGGCGGCTGAAACGTTCTTCGCCATACTGGTAAATCAGGTCGGCCAGGTGCTCCGCACCCAGCCGGTTGACCAGCCGCCGCGCCGGCTCGCCCCGGGTCGGGTCGAACCGCAGGTCGAGCGGTCCGTCGGACAGGAAGCTGAACCCACGGCTCGTGTCGGCCAACTGGTCGCTCGAAAGCCCCAGGTCCAACAGCACCGCGTCGACCGCCGGGATTGCGATTTCTTCGAGTACCTCGGGCAAGTCGCGGAAATTGGCATGAACCAGCTTCACGGGCATGCCCGCCAAGTTCCGCGTTGCGGCGTCGATGGCCGCCGGATCGCGGTCCAGGGCCACGACCAACCCCTCCGGCCCAACGCCCTCGGCCAATGCTCGGGTGTGCCCGCCGCCGCCGAGTGTGCCGTCGACCACCACGGCGCCGGCCCGCGGCTGGAGCAGTTCCACAACGGGCTCCAACAGCACAGGAACGTGGACTGGGACAGAATCGTCCATACACACTCGGGGATTTGGGAGTTGATCGCCGACCGGAAGCCAAGGTCCCGCTGTCGCGAAGGGTCGGATTGTAGCGTAGAGGCGAGGTCGACGGCTAGGCCGAATATGCCGAGGCATGAGGAATTTCGGCCGTTGCAAGTTTCACGACACAGGACTGATAGCGGGAGGGCGAAACTCCTACTGAGGCGCGAATTCCGGCGATTCCTCGGCCGGGCGGGAACCTCGTCCTCCCAGATTCGAGGCTACAGAACCTCAAGAATCACCTCGGGCGCGTCCTTGCGCCCTTGCAAGGTGATGTGTCTGCGGTCAGCTCTCCAGGACGGGGGAGGGCCAAACCGCATCTCGCAACCGGAAGACTTCCCTGCTTCCGGCCCGCGAGAACGAGCCTTGCGCTCGGCTGAGGCACAAGGCGACCGGGCCGGCGTGGTGGCCATTTTGCCGGCGGCGGCGTTCTCGCGCGGCGGCGAACACACGGACGGACTTGCCTGGTATTCGCTCGCTGAATTCTTGTGTCTTACGGCTGCGACGGCTCGCCGAAGGCGGCTTCGGCAATCTCGTCGTAGTGGCTCTGCCGCTCGTCCAGGTAGGCCCGCCATCGTTCGGCGGCCCAAATCTCCAAGTGATCCTGGACGCCCAGCAGCACAGCCTCCTTCTCAATTTGGGCCAATTGGGCCAACTCCGGGGGAATGCGCACCCGGCCTTGGCTGTCGACTTCGACCCGCTGTGCCCTGGCGTAAAACAACCGCGTAAACGCACGGACATCCTGCCGCGTCGGCGAGGCTTCGGCCAGCCGCTCGGCCAACCGGCCCAACGCCTCCTCGGTGTACAAGGCCAGCGAGCCGTCGGTGCCCGGGGCGACATACAACACGGGCGTGTCGGCCATCGCCAGGGTGTCCCGAAACCGTTTGGGAATGGCGACGCGGAGTTTTTCGTCAAATGATCGCGTGAAGGTGCCGGTTAGTAGCATGCGTCACCAGAAATCCCCACTCAGCCCCAACAACCGCCAAGCATACCCACTTTCCTGCTCCGGTCAAGCCGATTTTTCCGACGACAGCAGGCACTCCGGCGTGGGCTCGTGCCGTAGCTTCCAAGCCTGGCGCGACTTCGGGAAACCGGCTGCGATACAAGTGGCCGGGAAATTTTTTTCACGGCCGCACTGGGGATGCCCTGGGAGCAGGATAACAGACGGTCGCCCCCAACACTGGTGGCTTCGCTCGCCTCGGCGCCTTGATGGCCAAGTCTTATACTTCTTAACCGACGGAACCTAAGCTCTCATGTCGGCGAGAGGATCATGTCGGAACTTGCCCAATACGATTATGAACTGCCGCGACACCTGATCGCCCAGGAGCCGACGGCTCAGCGGGTCGACGCGCGGCTGCTGGTCGTCGATCGGGCTTCCGAGACGCTCGAGCATCGGCACATTCGCGATTTGCCCGAGCTGCTTCGACCGAACGACTGCCTGGTGCTCAACGACACGCGTGTCGTACCGGCCCGGCTGGTCGGCCACCGCACCAACACCGCTGGCCGCTGGGAGGGGCTCTTCTTGGAGGCCGACGCCCAGGGCCTTCTGCGGCTGATGGGCAAGACTCGCGGGAAGCTGACCGTCGGCGAGACGATCACCCTGCACGACCGACAGGGCCAAGACGACGTCCGCCTGCGGTTGGTCGCCCGGCAGGCCGATGGCAGTTGGGTCGCGAGGCCGGAGTCGGACGAGCCGGTCTTCGACCTGTTGGACCGCGTTGGGCGGGTGCCGCTACCGCCGTATATCCGCCACGGTGAAATGATCGAGACCGACCGGCAAACCTACCAGACCGTTTTTGCCGAAAAGCCCGGGGCGGTCGCCGCGCCGACGGCAGGGCTGCATTTCACCGAGACGTTGCTCGCCCGGATTGAGCAAAGCGGCGTCACCACCTGCCGGCTGACGCTCCATGTCGGCCCGGGTACCTTCCGACCGATCGCCGGCGAGTCGCTCGACGCCCACCCGATGCACAGCGAATGGGGCGAAATTAGCCGGGCGACGGTCGAGCGGATCGTCGGCTGCCGACAGCGGGGCGGTCGGGTGGTGGCGGTCGGGACCACCTCGATGCGGCTGCTGGAGACGGCCGCGGCCGACAGCACGCTCCGTCCCTTCCGCGGTCAGACCGACCTGTTCATCCGCCCGCCGTACCAGTTTCAGATCGTCGACGCCCTGCTGACCAATTTTCACCTGCCTCGCACCACCCTGCTGGTGCTGGTCCGCACCTTCGGCGGCGATGCTCTGATCCGCCGAGCCTACGACGAGGCGATCCGCGAGCAATACCGCTTCTACAGCTACGGCGACGCCATGCTGATTGTCTGAAAGGCTTGCCTAATCCGGCCGTTTCGCAAGAATGTTTGTATGGCACCGGTGCCAAACCGTGGCGATTAGGCTGCGGGAATCGCTGCCAGAGACTGCAAATTGCCCGTAATCGAGACATCTCGAAGGAGGTGGATGATGAACGCACGACACTTCTTGCGCGGGGTGACGGCGGCCGTTTTGCTGGGGCCCGCCGTCGTCGTAGCTCAAACCAAGGCGCCCGACCCGAACATCGCGGCATTGCGGGCAGCCGTGGAGCGGATCTCGCAAAACATGGTTACCAAGGACGATCTGAAGAACCTGGTGACCCAGGAGGAACTCGCCGAGGTGAAGCGGGATATCGATGCGACCGCGAACACATTTCGGGCCCAGAGCCAGGAAATCCGTGGCTTGAAGGATGAGCTGGATGTGATCAACGACACCTTCAAATCGCAATTGGCCGAACAACGACGCGTCCTCGAAGCCATTTCCGAACCGGATAGCCAGGGAAATCCGATCCTTGATCTGCGTTCAGCCATGCAAAGCCGGGACTTCCGCCAGGATATGTCCGCAGCGGTGAATAACTCGATGCAGCGCCGGGGCACCTTGCAGGTGGTCAACCGGACCGGCCAGCCGCAGTCGATCCGCGTCAACGACGCCCAATACGAGGTCGACGCCCACGCATCGCGCGAGTTCAATGTTCCGGTAGGCACCGTCACCACCGAACTGGTCGGCTACGAGACGCCGAAGCACCTGACCGTCGCTCCGCCACGCTATTTCCAGAGGCTTCTGATCAAGCCCGAGTCGGGCGTCCAGCGGCGGGTCGCATGGCGAGTAGCCGACGATACGACCACAACCTACTACGCAGCTCCCACCACGACATATTATGCGACCCCGACGACGACCTATTACGCCGCCCCGGTGACGACCTACTATGCCACCCCGACGACGACCTATTACGCCGCTCCGACGACGACCTATTACGCCGCCCCGGTGACGACCTACTACACGCCGGCGACGACCTACTATTCGACCTACTACGGGGCATCCTACCCGCGGACGGCCTGGTATTGGTGGTGGTAGCGGCGGCCGTCGCTCGTCAGTTTGCGGGTTCAGTCCGCAGGGTGGCAGGGACACTCTCCGGACCCGCGTCACCACTTGCAGCAAAGCTCTTTTGGAAAAGCGTCCGGGCTACCCATCAGCAAAACGGCCCAGAAATCCTTGCCCCCTGGGTTGGTGGGCCGCTTGACGGAAGCGGCTCCGATGCGCTACCATACCCGGTTTGGATGCCAAACTCCAAGGGGTTCACGGACACTTCATATCTATGACGAAAGCCGCCAAAGTAGCGCTGGTGGGGTTCGGGACCATCGGTTCGGGGGTCGCTCGGCTGTTGCTCGAGCGACGCCCGCTGATCGCACGACACGCCGGCCGCCCGATTGAGCTGGTTCAGATCGTCGACGCCGACTTATCCCGCCCGCGCAACATCGAGTTGCCGAAGGACTTATTGACCGACGATCTCTCCAGGATCACCGACAATCCGGAGATCACGGCCGTCGTCCAGCTCATCGGGGGGCTGGAGCCGGCGCGGACGATCATGCTGAAGCTGCTCGAGAGCGGCAAGGACGTTATCACGGCCAATAAGGCGCTGCTGGCCGAGCACGGGCCGGAGTTGTTCGAGCGGGCGCGCGAGTTGGGGCGATCGATCGCCTTCGAGGCAGCCGTCGGGGGGGGGATTCCGATTATCGCCGCGATCAGCGAGTGCCTCACGGCGAATCAGATCGAATCCGTCCAAGGGATCCTCAACGGCACGAGTAATTTTATCCTCACCCAGATGGAGGAGAAGGGGGAGGAATACGCCGCCGCGGTTGCCGAGGCCCAGCAACTCGGCTATGCCGAGGCCGACCCGACGATGGACGTCGACGGCAGCGACGCCGCGCAGAAGCTGGCCATCCTCGCGCATCTCGCGTTCGGTGCTCACGTCAACTGGCGCGATATCCCCCGCACCGGCATCGACACGGTCGCTCTGACCGACATGCAATACGCAGCCGACCTGGGCTATCGGATCAAGCTATTGGCCGTGGCCGATCTCGTGCCCGAGGGGCTGCAATTGCACGTCGCCCCCACGCTGGTCCGCCATGGCATGCCGTTGGCCGAGGTTCGCGGCGCGTACAATGCGGTGAGCGTCGTTGGCGACGCCGTCGGGCGGACCTTCTTCCACGGCCTCGGTGCCGGACAGATGCCAACCGCCTCGGCCGTGGTCTCCGACCTGATTGACACGGTCGTCGGGCGGATGGCCATCACATTCCGCACGTTGAACCTGTGGTCGAACCAGCACGAAGCCCTGGTCTCGCTACGCGATGCGGCCGGCATTCCCGGGCGATCTTATTTGCGGTTCCGCGTCGACGACCGCCCGGGGGTGATTTCCGAGCTGACGCGGGTGCTCGGCGAGCACGATATCTCGATCTCCTCCGTGATTCAACAGGAAATCGACGACGGAGGCGCTGTGCCGTTGGTGATTATGACCCACACGGCCGCCGAGGGTGCGATCAGCCAAGCGTTGACGGAGATCAGCCGCCTGAAATCCGTCCACCCCGGCATTGTCCGCTTGCGGGTCCACGATTGACCGAGGGAAACCTCCGGCAGGAAGTCAGGGCAACCATGAAATACGCCATCATCATCCCCGACGGCTGCGCCGACGAACCGCAGGAATCGCTCGACGGCAAGACGCCGCTTCAGGCGGCCCATTTGCCCGCAATGGACGCGGCGGCCTCGCAGGGCGTGGTGGGGCGGTCGAACAACGTGCCACGGCAGTTGCCTCCCGGCTCCGACGTGGCGAACCTGAGCCTGTTGGGGTATAGCCCCCTGGAGTATTTCACCGGCCGGGCGCCTCTGGAGGCCGCGGCCCAAGGCATTGCGCTGGCTCCGGAGGATTGGGCCGTCCGCTGCAACCTGGTGACCATCGAGAGCCAGGTCATGCGCGACTTTACGGCCGGGCATATCTCGACCGAGGAAGCCACCGCGCTGTTGCGGACCGCCCAGGAGAAGCTCGGCAGCGACCAGTTGCAGTTCTACCCGGGCGTCAGTTATCGCAACCTATTGGTCTACCGGGGCGGCAAGCAGCCCGCACCCTTCTCTCCTGACACGCGAACCACCCCGCCGCACGACCTGACCGACAAATCGGTGCTGGACGACTATCCTCGCGGCCCGGGCAGCGATCTGTTGAACCAATTGATGGCCGACACAATGACGCTATTCGCCGACCATCCGGTGAACGTCTCGCGCCGTGAACAAGACAAGCTGCCGGCGACCAACGTCTGGCTCTGGGGGCTGGGCTCCACGCCGAAGTTGCCGTCGTTCGCCGAGTTGCACGGGAAGCGCGGCGCGATGATCACGGCCGTCGATCTTCTGCGGGGATTGGCCGCGTTGATGGGCTGGCAGCGGATCGACGTGCCCGGCGCAACCGGCTATCTCGACACCGACTACGCCGCGAAGGGCCGTTACGCGGTCGAGGCGCTCAAGGAGTTCGACGTGGTGTGCGTCCATGTCGAGGCGACCGACGAAGCGTCGCACGAGGGCGATACGGCCGCCAAGATCGAGGCCCTCGAACAGATCGACCGCCATATTGTCGGTCCAGTGCATGCGGCGTTGAAGGCCCACGGCGAATACCGGCTGCTCGTAACGCCCGACCATCCCACGCCGCTTCGGACCAAGACGCACGCCCACGGCTACGTGCCCTTCGCGCTGTGCGGCAGCGGCGTCGAGCCGGACGACGCGACCACGTACGACGATCCCACGGCCGACCGCTCCTCGCTGGTGTTCGAGGAGGGTTGGCGGTTGATGCCGTTTTTCCTTGGGGAAGGGTGAGGGAGCAATCCGCCCATGGCCGACGCAGCCAACGAGTCCGAGTTGCGGGTGATCCTGCTAGGGTTCGGCGGCCACGCCCATGTGACCAAGGAGTCCGAGCGGCTTCGCCCGATCATCGAGCGGCAGGCGGCCATCGTGGCCTCCGACTTCACCGGCACCAAGGACATGTCGAGCGTCGAGGCCGATCTGGCCATCGTGCTCGGCGGCGACGGCTCGATCCTCCGCGCGGCCCACCAAATGGGGCACCAGCAATTGCCCGTCGCGGCCGTCAATCTAGGCAGGCTGGGGTTCCTGGCGGACCTGGCCCCCGCTGAACTCCCACAGGTGCTCCACGATTTCCGCGACGGCAAGCTGCCGGTTGTCGAGCACCTGATGTTCGAATGTCGCATCTCGCGCCATGGAGCGGTCGTGTATCAGCAGCTCGGGCTGAACGAGGTCGCTGTGCAGTCGGGGCCGCCGTTTCGGATCATGGACGTCGATCTCTACGTTGACGCGGAACTGGTTACCACTTATAGTTGCGATGGTTTGATCGTTAGCACGCCGGTCGGCTCGACGGCCCATAGCCTCTCGGCCGGCGGACCGATCCTGCGGAAGGACCTTTGGGCGTTTGTCATTTCGCCGATCAGCCCCCATACGCTGACCAATCGGCCGGTGGTCGATTCGGCCGATCGGACGTATGAGTTGGTCGTCCCCCAACCCAACCGCAGCACGTCGGTCATCGTCGACGGGCGGATGCTGTGTACGCTCCAGTCGGGCGACCGCGTCCAGGTGGAGCAGGCCAAGGCCCGATTCCGGCTGATCGCCGCCCCGGGGCACAGCTACTACCGCACATTGCGCGAAAAGCTCGGTTGGGGAGGCCGCCTGACGCTCAACCATCGACAAGCCCCGGAAGACTGATCCCCCGGAATTATCCCAATCGTAGTAATCCGGCAGTCTGAAATACGTCGTTCCCGCGCAGGCGGGAATCCAGGTGATTCGTGTAGTTCGCTGGGTTCCCGCCTGCGCGGGAATGACCGGCAAGACGCGGCGGCAAATGCACCGCTTCATTGGGCTGAAGTGTTACCTCCACTCGAAAGGACGCGAGCATGAACCAATCGACCCGCCACGCCTGGACGGCCCTGGGGCTATTCTTGGCGCTGCCGCTCAGCGCCGCCATGTCGTCGGACGACGGCGCAGCGACGTACCGGCTTCGCTATCAGTTCGAGCCGGGGCAAACGCTCCGGTGGGAGGTGATCCATCGCTCGCGCGTCGAGACGACCGTCTCCGGTACCGAGAAGACGGCCGAAACCCACACCCGATCGGTGAAGGTGTGGAGGATCCGGGACGTGAACAAGGACGGGGCGACGACTTTCGAGCATTGCGTCGAGGACGTCGATATGCGGCACCAATTCTCCGGCCGCCCGGAGGTCCACTACGACAGCCGCAAGGACGAGAAGCCGCCGGCCGGTTTCGAGCATGTGGCTGCGTCGATCGACAAGCCGTTGGCCGTGGTGACCATCAACAACCGGGGCGAAATTCTTAAACGCCAGCGAAAACCGGTCGCCGCTGCCGCCGAGAACGAGGGGCTGATGACCATTCCCTTGCCCGAGCAGCCGATCGGCGTCGGCCATCGCTGGACGTTGCCGCAGGAGATCGAAGTGCCGCTGGAGAACGGCGCGATCAAGCGGGTCAAGTCGCTGCAGGTCTTCCAACTGGAGGACGTCAAGACGGGCGTGGCGACCATCCGCGTGGCGACGCAGATTCTCACGCCGGTCGACGATCCCGCGGTCGAAGCCCGGCTGATCCAGCGCGAGAGCAACGGCACGGTGCGCTTCGACGTGGACGCCGGGCAGATTCTCTCACAGCAGATGGATTGTGACAAGCACGTCGTTGGATTCCGCGGTCCGGCGAGCAGCCTGCATTACGTCATGCGGTTCCGGGAGAATGTCCTGACATCCGCCACCCGAACCGCCGCCAAGCCGGCTGCGGCGGCGCAGTAGGCGACGTCACGTCAAGCTCGAATCGCAAGCGTGTGGGTAGAAGGAACTCAATACGCGTCCTACTCGTGGTCGCGTCGAGCTTGTATTTGCTGAGCCAAGCGAGATTTGGCCGTCTATAAGTTTTCCACGAACGCCAGCACTTCGTGAAACGGCACGCCGTCACAACGGCCGAAGGCGGCGTGTCGGCGGAGCTTGGCCTGGCTGGTGGCCGGCGAGGCAATGCCGCACAACAACCGCGTCATCTGTCGCGGGTGGGAAAGCGCGGCGTGGCGCTCGCCGATCAGCTCGCGCACGATGGCCGTGTCGGCACCGTCGAGCTTCCGGTAGTCGGGCGGCGGCAACAATTGTGCGGCCTTCCCCTGGCAGCGGACGCAATGCCCGCAGTCGCCGCGAGTCTCGCCGAAATAGGCAAGCAGATGGCATGTCAGGCACCCCTTTGCCTCGGCGAATTGCAGCACGTCGCGCACTCGCTCGATATCGTGCTCTTCTCGCTGCTGGAACCGTTTGGCCAGCAACTGAGATAGTGCGTTGCGATCGACCTCGGCGGCACGGCGGCGATACCCTTCCCGGAGCCCTTCGGCCTTGACGATCAAATCGCCGGTCTCTTCGAGGTAGCCCAGCGCGGCAACGATCCGCTCCCGTGGCTCGCCAATAGCCCGGGCGGCCTCGTCGGCGTCGAGCGAGAGCCAGATCGTACCCTTTCGGGCATGACGGAAGACGCGGCGCAGGAAATCGGCCCGCTGGGCGTTGAATTTCTGGAGGATCTCTTGAGAGCTTCGCTGCGGCTGGAACTTGAAGCCGGTGTAGAACGGCCCGGTCGATTCGAGGATATCTTCCAGCTCCAGGTACGTCAGCAGCGTGCGGACGACCAGCGGCCGAACGTCGTGCTTCCGCGAAAGCTCGTAGATCGAGATGTCAAACTCTTCGTCATCACCGAGGATGTCGCCAACCAACGAAGCGACGGCTTCCGGCGTGGGCGTGTCGCCGTAGGAGAAGTTCTCCAGCACGACCACGTCGTCGGGGCAGGCGAGCATCTCACAGATGGAGTCCTTGCCGTCGCGGCCGGCACGGCCGATCTCCTGGCTGTAGCTCTCGAGACTCTTCGGCAGGTTGTAGTGGTAGACGTAGCGGATGTCGCGTTTGTCGATACCCATTCCGAAGGCGATGGTCGCGACGACGATCATGCGGTCGGAGGCCATGAAGGCGTCCTGGATCGCCGTGCGCTGGTCGGATTCCATGCCCGCGTGATAGGCCCGGGCGTTGTGGCCGTGCTTTGCGAGCATTTTCGCAACCCGTTCGGCCGTCCGTTGCAGCGTGACGTAGACGATTGTTGGCCCCGGCTCGCGCTTGGCGAGTCGGGCCGGCAGGAGGTCGTCGCGCTCGACGGCCCGGCACGGCGTAACGGCCAGCCGGAGATTGGGTCGGTAGAAGCCCGTGTGGACGATGTCTTCCTCGGCGATATCGAAAGCGACCGAGATGTCGCGGGCGACTTGCGGCGTGGCGGTCGCCGTAAGCCCGAGCACGCGTTCGACCCGAAGCTGCCGGGCGAGCTTCGCGATCTTCAGATAGTCGGGCCGGAAGTTGTGTCCCCATTCGCTGATACAGTGGGCCTCGTCGATGGCCAGCAGCGAAATCTTCCGCCGGCCGAGCGACTGGAGGAACCGCTCGTTGTTCAGCCGCTCGGGCGAAATGTAGAGGATCTTCAGATCGCCCGCGTTGAGCCGGTCGTAGACGGCCAGCGTCTGTTCGCGGTTGAGGCTCGAATCGAGCCGTGCGGCGGGCACATCCCGACCTTGCAGGAAATCGAGCTGGTCCTTCATCAGCGCGATCAGCGGCGAGATGACCAGCGTCAGCCCGTCGAGCATCAGCCCTGGCAGTTGGAAGCACAGGCTCTTGCCGCCGCCGGTCGGGAAGATCGTCAGCACCGACTTGCCTGCCAGCAGCCGCGAGACGGCCGCTTCCTGGCCGGGGAGGAAGGCGGTCAGGCCGAACGTTTGTTGCAGACGTTCGGTGGCGGCTTCCAAAGTCGGTGCGTCGCTTTGCATGGTTGCCCCGTGCGGCCGCGGAAGCGGGTCTATCTCACGTGTCGGCTCCGAATCAAAGCCTCTAGCGCCTCCGGCGAAAGCTCGTCGAGCGAGTCGACGACCAATTCGGCGTCGGCCAGTGACTCGCGGGTGCGGCCGGTGCTGGCGAGGCCGACGCAGGCCATGCCGGCCGCATGGGCCGCGTCGACCCCGGCGCCGGCGTCCTCGATGACCACGCACCGCTCGGGCTCAGCGCCAAGCCTCTCCGCACCAAGAAGAAAGACCTGCGGGTCGGGCTTGCCCCGGGTGACGTCCTGGCCGTGGACCGTCGCACCGAGCAGCCGGCCAACGCCGAGCTTCTCGATCGACAACGCCACGTTCTCCGGCGGCGCCGACGAACCGACCGCCAGCTTGAACCCGGCGGCACGCAGCGTCTCGATCAGCCGCCGCGCGCCGGGCATCTCCGGGAAATCCTCTTCGATGATCCTCCGGAACGCCGCTTCCTTCTCGGCATCCATCGCGGCCATCTGGTCGGGAGTAAGCTGTCCATGGTTGAACTGCGTCTCGATGATCTCGCGGCTCGTGCGGCCGAACCCCCGGGCAAAATCCTCCTCAGAGAAAGTCAGGCCGTGGGCCTCGGCCATGTGGCGCCAACTCCGGTAATGCGCTTGGTACGTGTCGACCAGAACGCCGTCCATATCGAAGATCACGGCAAGCGGTTGATCCATCGGGCTACCCCTGAACGAACGGTTTGCACGGTTGTGCCGCCTATAACGGCCCGCGGTGGGGTTGGACGTCGGCCGGTGGCGAATCTCTATTGCTCCGGCCGCTCCCTGACCTACGCTTCAATAGGCAGACCCTCTACGTCCGTCGAGCCGACCGTTGTCTGGCCCCAAACCGCAAACTCATGAAACCCCTCTACCGAAAAATCATCCGACTGCTCCGGGCCGAAGACGGGCCGACGGCCGTGGAATATGCGATCATGCTGATGTTCGTCTTTCTCGTCTGTCTTTCGGTCGTGATCCTGCTGGGTCAATCGACCAAGTCCAGCTTCGAAGCCTCGAGCACGTCGCTTGAAACAGCCTTCACGCCCTAGCCCAGTAGTTCAATGTTTGGGAGGGCGAAGCTCCCGCCGAGCCGCTGAACCACCTACGGACTCTTCGGCTCCGCAGGAGCTTCGCCCTCCCACTTAAGACGCTTCGGCGTCTAACTACATACTACTGTCGTTGGCAACACGGGGTTGCAGTCCCGCTCATTCGGTCGGAGGCATGGCCGGCTCTTCGGCCTCGGGCATCGGGGCAACCGGGCCCTCCACCTGCGGCTCCTCAATGGCCGGCTCTTCGATCGCTGGAGCGGTGATCTCGGGGATGTCGACCATCTCCTCGTCGTCCATCTCCGTGGTGCCGGAACCGGCCGACTCGTCCGTCGCGGCCGCATCGTCAGCAGCCGTGTCGTCAGCAGCAGTGTCGGCATCCGCCGCATCCTCCTCGGCAGCGTCGTCGTCCGGGGCCGCCTCGTCGCCGGGTTTCTCCGTGCTCCGGGCCGGCGGGTCGGCCGGGGGTTGCCCACAGCCGGCCAGCAAGAGGCCCAACCCCAACAGCATACTCCAGCAGGCGATTCGTCTCATGTTGTGTCTCCTTGAGTTTGAGAAAGAGGTGCCAACGTCTTTTACGATAGCCGGTTGTCGGCAGAATGTAAACCGCCTCGCCTCCACGCGATCAGACCACCCCGGCCGTGTCGCGGGAAGCGGCCAGGCGGAGGATCAGCCGTTCGAGCACCATCCGCGGCGGCAGGTTGCTTGCCCCTTTGAGGTCCAGGTCGGCCTGCAAGAGCCAGTCGTAAAGGCGCTTTCCTCGTTCGCGACCGAGGCGTAGCAACTGCTGCTTGGTCTTCGGGATGAAATACGGCTTCAGCCCAAGTTGCGCGAGAACTTCCTCGAACTTCACGCCTCGGCCGGCCTCTTCGGCCTGAAGCACCAGACGGGTGGCCGCGGCCAGACGGCGCAGCGAGAACGAAATCTGGGCGAGGATCCCGATCGGCTCTTCGCCGGCGACCAGCAGGCGGTCCAACTGCCGCAGCGCCTCGGCCGCCTTGCCGGCCAGGGCCTCGTCGAGCATCACCCAAACGGTCTTCGCCCGCCAACTGCCGACCGATCGTTCGACCAACTGCGGCGTGATCTCCTTCTTCGGACCGGCCGTCAAGGCGAGCTTGGCTAGTTCCTGATCGAGCAGGCCGAGTTCCGGGCCGATCATCTCCAACAGCAAGTCGGCCGCGGCGGAAGAAACCCGGACCTGATGCACCTGCTCGCCCCAATCGCCGAGCCAGCGTCCCAGAGCAGCCGCCTTGGGTGCATTGCAGTCGATCGGCAGCCCGTCGGCCGCCACCGCCTTGGCCAATTTCGTATTGCCCGGGAAGGATTTCACGTCCAGCACGAGGATACTGCTGGCCGCCGGCTTTTCAACGTATTGCTCAAGCTTCAGACGATTGTCCGTCACGAACTTGTCGGCTTCTTCGACCACCACCAAGCGCCGGCCGCCGAACATGGCCATGGTGGAAAGTTCGTCGCGGACGTCGCGCCATTGGGCCGACTTGCCCTCATAGCTCGTCAGCGAGAGATCGCCCTCCTCCTCGCCGAGGATGACCTCCCGCAGGTGGAGTAGAGCCTGTCGCCGCAGAAAAGCATCGTCGCCGAAGAGCACGCATACCGGCCGCGGAGGGTGCTTCTCGGGCTTGGCCAGATATTTCAACGCATCGACGGAGCTTGCCATGGCCCTAGTATAGCCGATCCAGCCGACTTCAGCGAGGAGGCCCAGGCTGCTTTTCGCCGTTGACAGGCCACACAATCGGCGCGGCGGCCGGCGGCGCCGCATGCCATGCGGACGAGGGGGCAGCCGATTGCTGCGGGGCCGACGAGTGTGGGCCTGCTTGCTGCGAGGACACTTGCGGCGGGAGCCGTTGAGGTTGGGCCGGCGGCGGCGGGTTGGCGGCCGGTTGATCTTGCTGCTGGGCCATTTGTGAAGGACCGCCGGGCGCGACCTGCGTATGGACCACCGTCGGATTGCCCGCTTGATCGACCATCTCGGCGCGGATGTCGATCTGCTGGGCTTCGGCCGGCGGCAACCAGGTGACACTACCGATGGAGCTACCCTCGGACGTCCGGCCCTGCTCGCGGCTGATCGCGATCGGCTGCCAGGCGGCATTCGGGCCAATGCGGTATTGGAGCGCGAGACTATCCGGCTTGACGTTATGCTCCAAAATATCCCATCGGGCGGTGATCTCTCCGGCGGCACCCCGCCGGGCCTGCAAGTGGAGCTTAGGCGGTGTGGTGTCGACGATCACGCGTAGCCCCGGCGTGGGCTTCCTCTCAGGCCGCATGCGCCCCGCCTCATCCCGCGTCCGCATCGAAAACCAATACTCACCGTCGCCAGCGGCGCGGAACATGAAATACTGGTCCGACGGCTTGGCTTTCGCGTAGAGGTGCCAGTGGCTCCCATGATCCGCGGAAACCAGAAGCTGGATCTCAGCAGGACCGCTGGCCGCTTGCGAACCGCTTTGAACCCGAAACGGGATCGCGAATAGCGTCTGCCGTGTGGCGATCGTAGCACCGACCGCAGTAGACGGTTGCGACGGGTCCGCCGGGGTGCCGTTCTCCGTCGCGGTGAGAACCAGAAACGCCGCGACTGGTGCAAGCCACATGATGCCATCCTCCAGGATGAGCGGATATCCACACACGTGCAAAGAAGCCGTGGGTCCCTCGCGCAATCTGAACGCACAGACCCTGTCGTGTCTATCGGTTGTCCGGGTCCTGCGGCTTGAGTGGGTCCCGAAAGTTGCTCCCCAATGAGTTCTCGCATGCAACACCGGGATGGTGCCAAACCGTTGACACGGATAACTCGTCATTCCCGCCTTCGCGGGAATGACGCAGCTCACCCGTTTTGTTGGTCAGAACCCATTAGGACGCCGCCAGGCGGCTGCGGTGGGCCCAAAGACCCAAGGCGGGGTTGCTGATGTAGAAAATCCGCTCGCCGTCGGGCATCGCGTTCCAGCCATCGCGCAGCAAACGCGGATCGTATTTCGCCACCATCTCGGCCAAATCGCCGTACTGATACCCGACCGACTCGATCTCCTCGCGGCTGAGCTTGCCGGGACAGTACGTGATCCGGAACCGCCCCTCCGACGAACCGTGGATCAAATGCGCCGCCGCCGAGAGATTGCCCGGCAGGTCGTCGGTCTCCTCGACAAACCGCATGACCTCGGGCGTCGTGCGGTAACCGTATTTGCGGATCAGCCGGTCGATCTCGGGGTCCTCGCCGAAGGTGCCCACCGCCGGAGCCAGCACGATTAGTTCGCCGTCGTCGGCAATGGCCATCCGCGTGCGATAGATCGCCTTGTTGCCCAGCCAGGTGCTGTGGAATTCCTCGGGATCGAGGTAGACGACGATCTTCCGCGGCTCTTCGTCGAGCACGGTGAAGTTGACCGCGACCGACAGCTCGGCCGCCTTCTCGAAACACTCGACGTCGTCGCCGATAAACAGCCCCCGCACGGCCAGGCTGCCGTCTTCCCTCGGGCCGATCACCGTCAGGACGAACAGCAGCGGCAGGTGGCCGCAGAATTGGTCCTGGGCGTAGTTGAGGATCCGCCGCAGCGGCGTGTCGGCCCGGCCCATCATCCGCTCCATGCCGTAGGCGGCGCCGATGAAATGGCTCTCGTTGATCCCCAAGACGCCGCCGGTGCCGACGAACAGGTTCTTGTTGTAGTTGGCCATGCCGACGACCTCGTGCGGCACGACCTGGCCGATCGAGAGGATCAAGTCGTGGCCGCCCTCCCAGATCAGGCGGTTCAACTGCGCCGGCCAAGGCTTCTGGTAGATGCCCTCGGTGGCCTCCGAGACGAACTCGGCGGGCACCTCGCCGATGGTCACCACATCGTTGCGCCAGTCGTGCGGGCGGATGAGCGTCTTCGGTAGCGTCGGGTACATCAGCGCGAGCTGCTCGTCGCTCATTGGGTAGTGTGTGCCCAACGCCGGCATGACGTCAGACAACCGCTCGCCGAGGTACTCGTAAGCCATGCAGGTCAGCGGGCCGCCCATGCTGTTCATGCGGGTGAAGTCGGGCGTGATCGCCAGTACCCGATCCTTCGGTTCGAGTTGCCCAAGCACACCGCAAAGCGCGGCTTTGATCTGCTCCGGCGTCAGATCGGTCGAGGGGGAACCTTCGGCGTAGTAGGTTGTCATCGGGTCTTGGGCTAGAGATACTTCTGATACGCGGCCACGGCCAGCGTGTCGCAGCGCTCGTTCTCCGGATGGCCGCTGTGGCCGCGGACATGGACGAAGTCGACCTGGTGCCGGGCCAAAAGAGCGTCCAACTCGCGCCAGAGGTCTTCGTTCTTGATCGGGACCCAGCGGCCCTTCTCGCGGCGTTGCCACCCGTTGGCCTTCCACTTCGGCAGCCATTCGCTGAAACCGCGGCCAACGTAGGTGCTGTCGGTGACCACCTGGACGTGGGTGGGCCGGTTGAGCGCCCCCAATCCTCGGATGACGGCCAGAAGCTCCATGCGGTTGTTGGTCGTCTCGCGTTCGGCGCCGGAGCGTTCGAGTTCCTTGCCGGAGGCCGGATGCCGCAGGACAAACGCCCAGCCGCCCGGGCCGGGGTTGCCGCTGCATCCGCCGTCGGTGAAAAGTTGGACCTCGGGACTGTCCGACGCCGATTGGGCCATGGAGCTGGAACCTCCGTTTGGGGTATTTGTCGGGTGATTGCCCTTGTTGGTGGCAATGAAACAATATAGCCCCTCGGAGTGGTCGCGTCGAGTTCCGGAGACCGAAGCATCGCCCCGCTCACCCCAACGTCCGATGGCTAAACGTCTCGATCTCCAGCCGCATGAGCTGGTCGATCAGCTCTCGCGGTGTCTGGAACCGTCGCATGGGATCTTTCGCGAGCATCCGATGGACCAGCGCCGCGGCCGGCTCGGCCACCTGGGGAACCACCTGCCGCAACGGTGTTGGACGCGTCTCGCGGTGCTGCTCAGCCAGTTCGGCCAGGCTTCCGCCGAACAGCGGAAGCTGCCCGGCCAGCAACTCGTACAACACCACGCCAAGGCTGTAGAGGTCGCTGCGAATATCGCTCCGCAAGGCCGACGTGAACAACTCCGGGGCCAGATAGGGGGCCGTGCCGGCAATGCACTGATCGAGCACCGAGCAGGGCTGATCCGCTCGCCGGGCAAACGCCAGATCGAGCAGTGTCGCGTGCCCTTCGGGCGAAAGGTGGATATTGCCCGGCTTGATGTCGCCGTGGACCCAGCCGGCCGTATGCATGGCCTCCAACCCTTCGGCCACCTGGCGGACGAACCAAAGCGCGGCCGGCAGATCGATCGGCCCGCCGGCGTCAAGTTGCCCCCGGAGCGTGGCGCCTTCCAGATGGGGCATGACCAGATATCGCGGCGCTCGGCCAACGCTTGCCTGAAGGATCGACACCACGCGCGGATGGCGGACGCCACGGCCAACCCGGGCCTCCTGACACAGCAGAGCGACGGCCTGCCGGTCTTCCTCCAGTTCCGGCCGAAGCACCTTGACCGCATAGCAGCCGGGCACTTCCGGCGACGAGCCGGCCGGACGGGCCCGGTAGACACGTGAGAAATTGCCCTCGGCGATCAGGTGGGTCAATTCCCACTCTCCGACGCACAAAGGCGTGGTGGCCCCGACGGCAAAGGGCGCAGCGAGAGCGTCTTGAAACTCGGTGGCAGGCATGCGGGAATCACGCGGAGGAGACAAGAATGCGTTGATGGGTCTGAGGGTTAGATCGGCCGCCGGGCAGGCTCAGGTTGAACAGCAGGCCGCTGTCCGCAACGGCTTGCCCGAAGCCCCCAGCTTGCCCAATGGGCAGCGATCGCTTGACCGTTGGATTCGCCGGAAGTCTGAACCGCCAGGTCGGATGGTCGGCCAACAGCCGGGTCCAATCCGGGTATTGACAACCCGGGTCCAGCGGGTATAGATAAGCTAGGGACCAGGGTCCTATTGCGGCCTCTGATTCCTGCCTCGAGGCGAATGGCGATAAGGTTTCCTTGGGGGAAACCGACATGGCGCTGGGAGCCGTCTCCTCGAGGTTTTTTTTGTGCTAGAAGGTACCGACCATGAAACTCATGCATTACGAAGAGATCGAAGCTGTCCCCGTCGACATGGATGGGGCGGCCGGCTGCCACATTCGCTGCCTGATCGGGCCGGAGGATGGGGCGCCGAGCTTCTCGATGCGGCAATTCGATGTGGGTCCCGGCGGGCATACGCCGCTGCACCGCCATGCCCATGAGCACGAGGTCTTCGTGCTCGAAGGAACGGGCATCGTCCGGGAAAACGAAACCGAACGCCCCTTGAAGCCGGGTACCGTTGTCCTGGTGCCGCCGAACCAGCTCCATCAGTTCCGCAACATCGGCACTACGCCGATGAAATTTCTCTGTCTCGTCCCCCATCCCTTGGGCCATATGAACGGCTCCTGCGCTGCCGCATGCGGGTGCGATTGACGCCGGCGCCGTCGAGCAGACCGCGGCGGAGCGGAGCAGCGGAGTGCTGGCGTAATGGAGTGAGGGGGCGCCGGCGCCCTTGCCTCGATTCTTGGCCATTGGTCATTGCCCCCGGTCGTTTGATTCCCCTGGGAGTCCACCATGTCGCCGGATGCCGCGAAACAGATCGAGAAACTCCGAGACGAGATCCGCCATCACGACCGGAAGTACTACATCGAGGCGTCGCCGGAGATCAGCGACCGCGAGTACGACCGGCTGATCGACCGACTCAAGAAGCTCGAGGCGGAACACCCCGAGCTGGTTACCCCCGATAGCCCCACCCAACGCGTCGGCGAGCAGCCGGTCGCGGAGCTGGAGGATGTCGCCCATCGGGTGCCGATGCTGTCGATCGAGAACACCTACAGCATCGAGGAGCTTCGGACGTACGGCCGGCGGATCGAGAAAGCGCTCGGCGATGAGCCGGTCGAATGGGTTGTTGAGCTGAAGATCGATGGGGTGGCCGTCGCGCTTCTGTACGAGGACGGCCGACTGGTGCGCGGGGCGACCCGGGGTAACGGCCGGGTCGGCGACAATATCACGCACAATGTCCGCACGATCCACGACGTGCCCTTGCGGCTGGTCGACGGCGAAACTCCGCCGACGCTGGAGGTCCGCGGCGAAATCTACATGACCAACTCCGATTTGGTCCGGCTCAACGAGCGTCAACAGGAGCAAGGCAAGCCGGCCTTCGCCAACACGCGAAACGTCACCGCCGGCAGTATCCGGCAGCTCGATCCGCGCGTCTGTGCCCAGCGGCGGTTGCGGTTCTTCTGCCACGGCGTCGGCCATGTCGAGGGGCTGAAGGCGCGGACGCACATGGAGTTTCTCGACGAGCTGCGCCGGCACGGTCTGCCCGCCACGCCGTATGTGAAGTGCTTCGATTCCTTTGACGCGGCCGTCGAGCATTGCGAGGAGGTCATCGAGCGGCTGCACGAATTGGATTTCGAGACCGACGGGCTGGTACTGAAGGTCAACCGGTTCGACCAGCGCGAGCGGCTCGGGGCGACCTCGAAAAGCCCGCGCTGGATGATCGCGTACAAGTTCGAGAAGTACGAAGGCACCACCAAGCTGAACGAGATCCGGGTCCAGGTCGGCAAGACCGGCACCATTACGCCGGTGGCCTATCTGGAGCCGGTCGAGCTGGCCGGCACGACGGTCAGCCGCGCCAGCCTGCACAACGCCGACGAGATCGAGCGGAAGGACGTTCGCGAGGGCGATACGGTCGTGGTCGAGAAGGCCGGCAAGATCATCCCGCATATCGTCCGCGTCGAAAAGCACCTCCGCAAGGGCTCGCCGCCGAAGTTCACATTCCCGACGAAGTGCCCCGAGTGCGGCACGAAGCTGGTCAAGGACGAAGGGGGCGTTTATATCAGGCGCCCCAACGTCGAGTGCCCTGCCCAGGTCAAGCAGCGCATCCACTACTTCGCCAGCCGCAACGCGATGGACATCGAAGGTCTTGGCGATAAGACGATCGATCAGCTCGTCAGCCAGGGGCTGCTGAAGAGCTACGGCGATCTCTACCGGCTGGAACACCAGCAACACCGACTGATGGAGCTGGAGCGGATGGGACGCAAGTCGCTCGACAACCTGCTCGACGGCATCGAGGCGAGCAAGGATCGGGGACTCTCGCGGCTGTTGAACGGGCTGTCGATCCGGCACGTTGGCGCCCGGGTGGCCGCGGTGTTGGCCGAGCATTTCGGTTCGATCGATGCGCTGATGGAGGCCGAGTTGGAGGAGATCAGCCGGATCAATGAGATCGGCCCGGTGATCGCCCAAAGTGTCCACGATTTCCTTCACGGCGATTTCGGCAGGCAGACGATCGACGATCTCCGTGGGCAGGGTGTTCGGATGGAGTCGAGTCGTCCCTCGGGCAAGTCGGCCAGGGTGCTGGAAGGGAAGACGCTGGTGGTCACCGGCACGCTGAAGAAGTACAGCCGGGATGAGATCAAGGAGCAGATCGAGCGGCACGGCGGCCGTGCGACCTCGAGTGTCTCGAAGAACACCGACTATCTCGTCGTCGGCGAGAGCCCCGGCAGCAAGCTCGACAAGGCCCAGCAGCTCGGCGTGCCGGTGATCGACGAGCGGGAGTTCGAGCGAATGCTGAAGGGGTGAGGATTCCGCCTGCGCAGCAGTGACGCGATTGCTCGGTCGACCCTCAGTACCCGCCCCTAGCCCGCGGGCGGCGAAATGGATATAGTGGAAGAAACGCGGATTCCGCATTTCGCCCGATTTTTCCAAGCTACGGAGCAAAGCGACGTGTCCAACGCCGACCAGATCTACGACGACGCAATCCAACTTCAAGAAGCCGGCAATCTGCAAGAGGCTGTCACCAAGCTCGAAGGGCTCCTGGCCGACGAGCCCGACTACGCCCTGGCCCACACGGCGCTGAGTGTCTTTTACGGCAAGCTCGACCGCCACGACGAGGCCGTCGAGCACGCGAAGAAGGTCTGCGAACTCGAGCCGGAAGACCCGTTCAGCTACATGGCCATGAGCCTCACCTGCCAGAAGGCGGGCAATCGGGTCGAGGCCGAGCAAGCAATGGCCCAGGCAATGGAAAAGCAGTGGGCCGCTCGCCAGCAGCCGTAAAAGGCGGCCAAAAAGCAAGGTCCCGGATTCCCCTGTAGTCATTACGCTCCGTTTGATGACTATAGGGGGCGCCGCT
>Ga0180434_10002195_pt1 | contig 26621 bp, 16 predicted proteins | sample SS_ome_7_FD_132453 | JGI IMG/M metagenome (GOLD analysis project Ga0180434, IMG submission 132453) | Hypersaline lake sediment archaeal communities from the Salton Sea, California, USA - SS_1_D_2 metaG | ecosystem: Environmental > Aquatic > Non-marine Saline and Alkaline > Hypersaline >... | reverse complement strand
TGAGAGGAAATAAAAAAAGGAGAGAAAGGAGGGGGAAGGAGGAGGGGAGGATGGGGAAGAAGGGAGGGAAAAAAAAGAAGGAGGGGGGGGGGGGGGGGGGGGAGGGGTAGTGGGAAATAGCACCATAATGCGAAATAAAATAATACCCCCAATACAATAATGACGTTCCTTCCTCGCCTTTGTATATATATATATATATATAAATACACAAATACAAAAAAAAGCCCGTTGCCCCAGTATGTCGTACGACGGTTTTGGGTACACGGATGGTTTACCCAGCAACAAAGAATACTTTAAGCCGGTCACGAGACAGGCCACTCAAATGGATTTATTTTACGAAGATATAGAGAGCATACGAAGATGGGTCTACCGGATTTGGGCCACGTTGATGATTATTGCGGTGGGATTTGCCATCATGATTGTGTGTGCCGTGGTGGTGGCTTCGGTCATTTTTCTGCACCGGTCCACCCTCCAGTCGATTGAGAAAAAGACAGACGACATACTGGAGCAAGTCGAGATGTTTATAAACGCTTCTTACGAACTGACGCGAGATCTGGACAACAATTATCAGATTGCTCGAGATAGGCATTTGGAGCACCTGAAGAGTCTAGGCGAGGAAGGTGGAATCCTAGCTGCAAATTGGGAAGAGGGTGATGATAGCGCAAACAATCTTCCGGACTACTTGAATAACGTCAAGAACGAGACATACACACAGCATTTCATGAACATTCTGTTGCATGTACTCCCCCTGCATGACGACGCGGCCATGGTCCAAAAGATTACCAATACCCTGAATGCCTGGGACGCCGCCATGAGTATGATCCAGCAGGCCAATCTTACGGGTATTGTGGGCAATACCTCTCTGCTGGAGTACCATGTGAACCAAGTGCTAAATAGCGATACAACCAAAGAGATGGCCGAAAAGAGCGCCGACTTTGTATCCTCGGCCATGAGTCATCGCGAAGAGATTGTCAACGAGTATTACATTGCCAAAAGACAGGCTGGAAACACGCTAGACAAGGCGTACAAGTTGACACAAACACCACTTGTAGATACCGTGTTGCATAGCTCCAACACGATCGCGGGTCTCGGTCATCTGGGAAAGAACGTGGATGAGCTGATGAACGCGGCCTTGGCCTTTGGACACACCGACCAGGCGAAGGAGATTGCGGAGAATGTGGTGGATATCATTGGGGCCACGAACCACTTCCATGCCCTCAAGTATGCTGCGGAGGTGCTCAAGTTGGTGTCGGATGTGGGTGCGCGGACAGCCAACATCAACATCAATGCGGAGATGGAAGCGGACAACGGGGAGCATTTCGCCAAGGACGCCAAGGGAGAAGCCCAAAAGTGGATGGAGTAGCGCAGGTCCTGAACGAAAACATTTTACTACATTTTACACCGTTTCTGTGTGGCTTTTTCAGTAAAATGAACAGAAAAATCCACATCTGTTTGTCACCATCATCGATACCCTCCCTCGCCTTTGCTCACACACACGCACACACGCACACATGCACACACGCACACAGCACCATGTCGAACAAGAGAAAGAAGCCTAGTGATGCCACCGACACCGACACCCACACCCAGAAGGACGTCCACGAGGGACCCTTTTCCTGCTGGACTGTGACCAGGCCAGGGACAGGAACGTGTACGCGATCCCTCACGTAACCGACATTGAGTTGGGTTATTTGAAAAGGCTTGAATACGTTCATAGCTTCCGCGAGGTACTCGACGAAAACATTTATAAAGAAAACCTGGAAGCGTACCTGTACGTGTCCGTCACACTGGGCGAACATCACGCCTCTGTGGACAAGATTCACGCCGACATGGTCGGCATTGACAACCGCAAGGAGTGCTACGATGCGTTGGGGGAAATGGACCAAACACGCACAATATTTCCACCACGCCAACGAAAAGTACGGAGCGTCGTCGTGGAAAAAGGATGATTTATTTAAGACGAATCATTTGCGTTTGGAGAGTAAAAAGCCTCAATGGTAAAGGCGTTGGCTTTCCAATGGAAACATTTCGTATTCATCTTTGATATCTCCCGTGACGACGAAGATCCATCGCCATCTCTCTCTAAAGAGCAATAGGATACTTTTTTTTAAAAGAAAAAATCCCAATCCAAAGACTTCATCTTTGGGGAATACATCGTCTTGGAAGACAAAGGGTTTGCGCGCATCGAGATGCTCTTGTACAAAGCGCGTTTTCGAATGGATGGTTCGGACCTCGAAATAGTGGGTATAGATTCCTCTATTTTCGATTCTATGTCGTTGATCTCCGTGAGTGCGTTGATTATTCTGTCCAATCGATACCCGTACCCATCGAGCACATTCTTCTTATGAACATCAGCTAAAGTTAATGGATCTAAAGTGCGATCAATGGAGATAGCTTTTTCAATAATCAAATCGAGTAAGTCATCGAGCTTCGATAGAATCTCATCCTTTGAATTTCCGTATATTTCTTTGATATCCGGAATATCCCTTCCATAATATTCCATTCCCGGAATGAAAAACGACCTGGAAACTTCCAATTGGTTCAAGAGATCGGCCTTCGATACCGACGCAAGAGATTGCAATACTTTAAAGGTGTTTTCAAACGTTTCTCGCGGCATTTTTTTCACGTCTGGACCCGACATGATTTTTTGCATGGTTTTGGCGTCGTTGACCGCTTGGCCGATTATTTTTCCTAGTCTATTTCCGAAGAACATATCGGGCCACCCCAAGTCTTGGAGTTTTGTTCCAGATCTGTCTTTTCTGAAAAACTCATATCCTAGTGTATCGTCAAAGAAGTACATCAAAACTGTCGTGGTTCTCAAAGGAGATTCGTATCCATTCCATCTCGATTTACTGGCATAACGATACGATTCTCTGTCACGTCTAGCAACTCTAAGTTGGGTAGGAATCGGTGAGAAACCGGAGTGTTGCTTCGCCAAATCCTTAAATAACAGCAACGATTTGATCATTTTGGATTCTTCAATGGTCGTGACCGGAAACGGATCATCTTCCGACCGACGTATTCTCCATTTCATCATCAATTTAATAATTTCAGAGGGCGTTTCAAACAAGGGCGTTAGATCCAGAAGAACAGGATCGAAGGGTATTCCACTATCCTTTGCAAACTTTTTAGCTTCTTCAGCTTCTTCCAGCCCACGTTCGAATGCCGAGTACAGAGCATATGATTCTTCTCTCGCATAGAAAAGCCCATCACGAAACTCCGGATCCATGATTTTACGGCGCGTTTTCATAAACATTCGGACGTAATCAAAATACATCACGATATCCCCGTCCAACTTAATTCTTTTAAACACGTTTAGGTGTTTGTGAATAAACTCCATGATTTCGAATTGCTGCATGAACTTTTCGGACTTGGACGAAATATAGTTTTCACGAGTGGAAAACAATTCGTTTGCAAAATTTTGAGTGAGACGTCGAATAGGTGTTGGATCTCCTATAAATCGCTCGGGGATTTTAAGGACGTTTTCAGGGTCGTATTGAATCAGTATCAATAAATCCGGCACATCCATCCTATCCTTGGCCCTTTGGACCAAATCGTTCTGATCTTCAACCCATGCGTTAACCAGGACTTGGATTTTTCCTGCTTCCGACTGGGGTGCGTCAGTGAAATATCGCTTGAAGTGGGTATCGAATTCAGACAAAAATTTCGATATTTCTCCGAATTCCATTGGGTCAATTTCTTCCAACTCTCCGTGCTCTATATCTTTGAAATACATAGGGATGTCTTCTAAAACGTTATAGGCATGGAGGTCATCGTACCATCCATCAGCATCAGCAGCTGTTAGGTCATGCATACTGCGAAAATTCTTATCGTAGATATCGGTAAATTGCCAAAATTTTTCGTCCGGGTCGTAGCTAAGCTTGAGTTCGGGCCAGGCTTCTCTAGCACGTTCCAGAACCACGGTACGGATCATCTCGATTTCTTCGGTGGAAAGACCGAGTTTTTCGATAAGGCTATCGGTCGATTTGGCTTCGCCTTCAATCACCATCTCCTCTCGTGTTTCCACAACGTCCGAAAACTCATAGAGGGGTTTTTCGATTCTCTTACGCTTTCTCCTTCTATCATCCTCCATACTACCACCCTCTAATGATAAATCATCCTCCATACTACCACCCTCTAATAATAAATAAAGGGGGGAGGAGGATATAAGAATAACGATTTGGAAATAATTTTTTTTAGAAAGAAGAAAAAAATAAATTCAATACGCAGAGTTACATGTAGCCTGAAACTTTACCCATGGTAATTAATACGGGTTCCATCTGATTCAACACCTCTTTCGCTTCAATTATGTCCCGGTGGACCCGAACCCTCCGAAACCACGCTCGGTGTGTTCCAGCTCTTCCTCTTTGGTAATTTCCACAATGTCGGGAGTAGAAATGCGCTCAATTATCAATTGGGCAATTCTTTGTCCCTTGGATACTTTGAACATCACAGAAGAGAAATTGTACAAAACCACCTTGATTTCTCCGCGGTAATCCGAGTCAATCACACCTGCGCCCACGTCTATGAAATTGATCCAGGCGAGGGATGATCGAGGAGCAATTCTTCCATAGTGTCCCTCGGGAATTTCTACACAGATCCCCGTCCTGATCAAATTTTTTCCCTTGGACCTTATCATGGCGTCTTGCATGCTATACAAGTCGTAGCCCGCAGCCCCCGGGGATCCTCGTTTTGGTAACGTGGCGTCTTTAGATAGTCTTTTCACTTTAAGCACAAAATCTGTGCCCTCTTTCTTCTCGTTTTTACTATGCATACTTCTACTGTTAATACTTCTTCTTTTTCTTTGCATAACAACAAGAAAATGTGAGCACTGTATTCTTTTATAGAAAAGAGCTTACAGGGGTTTTCCTGTTTTCCTGTAAAATGTCTTATAGTCATAAATTTTAACATAGAAAGATTTTTTTTTTGTTTACTCAAAGACAAGTCGTTTTTTTTTCCAGGGAGGGGGTGTGTGTGTTAGTATCCAGACCGTCTGCGAACGCCAATGGACATGCCAAAAGGGTTCTCATCCTGACCTCTGTACATACGCACTTGTGACCCGGGTCCCCTGCCTCCAGGGATTGGTGGCAGCGGCTTGTTACTCGATTCATTTTTTACAGGCATCTTTTCATTTTCTCGTCTCGATCTTACAGCGCACATGATAATAGACACGATAAGACCGAAGCACAACCCGATGCCTAACAAAACAGTAACGACAACAGCCCAAATCAAATAGCTTCTCTGGGTAGATTCGCTACAGTCTTCAGGATGTTCTTGAAGAGTAATGTTGAGTTCCGTTAACAAGTCCTCAAAAGGCCCCCATTCGTGATTGTTATATGATTCGAGCTGGTCGTGTATGTCCATCAACGCCTGTCCAAGTTCGCTGGTAGGGGGTACAATATCCAAAGAAGTGTTGTGTCCCCGAAGACCAATAGTATGCGTGGTATCTCGTCTGCTCGGAGTAATGTCTGCGCACGTGGATTCCAAAAGAGCCAATCCGTCAATCAAAGCGTCTGCGGTCACCTGAGGAATACATGCCCCGGCACGGATGTTCATTACCGCGGCAACCCATTGTCGAGCCAAATAGACCACAGAATCGTTGTTGGTGTTTGTTGGGGTTTCTTGAGCCAAGTCCAAAAACGTGCGCCCACACACGGTGCACTCGTTCATCGTGCTAGAGCAGCCCGGGTTGGGGTATACGTTAGGGTCAGAGTTGTCGCACCAATAGGCGATGTTATTGGTAACACCTCCAACACATTGCAGAAGGGGTTCCCCGGGGAGAATGGTTGCGTTTTCCAAAAGTTCGCTAGAAAGTCCTTCAGGCAGAACATTGTCTAGAACAAACTGAACCTCGAAACATTCCGGGACGGTACGCGTATGCTTCTCAAGCAAAAGAGCCCTTTTCTGCAAAGACCCTTCAAGTACGTGGTTAATCCTGTTCTGTTTCTGAGAACGGTCGCGTTTGCGATTGCCTCCTCCATCCTCTACATTGTCGGGCCCATCGTTGCTCTCATCATTGTCCAGACAGTTGCTGGTGAAAGCAGTGTCAAACGGAGGCCCGCTGATCACGTTAAATGCTTCGAGATAGTCTTTAAGTGCAAGCGCTTCAGCTTTCAACGGAGAGTTTTTCGGAATTGTGGCGCAATTCGCTTCTAAAAGAGTGGTGGCATCTGCAATTTGTGTGTCCAACTCGGCCAACACGTTACTATCCTCGATACAGGGAAGTCTCTCGCGATTCAAAAGTGCAGCAATGTACTGTCGTGCTAGAATGTTCCATGGATCGCCCTTGGCCGGATTCCACAAAATGTCCAGGAACGAAATGCCGCAGATTTCCGTCTCACATCCACTGTAAGCACCGGGCCAATCACGCTGAAGGCGAAGAGAGCGCCCGTTCTGTCGGTAGTTCTTGGACCTAGCAAAACAGTTGTGCGTCTTCCAGTATCCAGCGCTTCGAGGACAATTGCAACAATCCGTTAGCGTACTGTTTCCTGCACAAATTCCACAAGGGTCGATGGTGGCGTTTCCAAAGCATACGCCAGCACAATCCTTGTCATCGTTGGGGATTTCAAGGGTGTTTCCTCCGGCACATACACCGCAATCGTCAATTGCAGCAGTTCCGTTACAATCTCCGTTACAGTCGTCTCCAAAGTCGAGGGGTAGGCCAGTACTTCCTTCGACGCAGTATCCGCAATCGTTGATGATCGCGGTCCCAAAGCATTCTCCGTTACAGTCTTTGTTGAAATTGGGTGTGACGCCTGTTGTTCCGCCAGAGCAAATTCCGCAATCGTCTACGGTCGCCGTTCCAAAACAAACACCGGCACAATCCTTGTCTTCATTGGGGACTTCGGAAGTGTTTCCGCCAGAACATACCCCACAATCATCAATAACTGCCGAGCCTCCACAGTCGCCGTTGCAATCAGGTTCGACAATAGGACCGGCGAAGCATCCATCCAAGCAAAGAAATTTATCTTCAAAGCAATCCTTGATGCACGGATCCAAACACTGCGGAACACCCCCACAAGACGCTGTGCAAGTGTCGTTGCACGTATCAAACTCGGTCTGGCACAAACATGGGTCGTTATTCGGATACACACAAGAACCGCATTCGTTAAGCGTGCCGGGTCCTCCACACAGACCCCCGCAGTCTACCGTGGTGTTACCAAAGCATACCCCCGCACAGTCTTGGTCCGAATTAGGTGTATTGTTGGTGTTGCCTCCAGCACACACTCCGCAATCGTCGATAAATGCAATGCCTCCGCAATCACCGTTGCAATCGGGAGTAACCACAGGACCAGCGAGGCATTGGGTTTCGCATACATCTTGGAGCTTGCCACATAGTTCCGTACATCCTAGCAAACAGTCTGCGGGGTCTGGGTCCGTGGCGCAGGTCGTATTACAGGTGGCAGTACAATTGTCGTACTCTGACTGGCACAAGCACGCGTCGTCGTTCGGGTATACACACGACCCGCATTCGTTGATGGTTCCGGGACCTCCGCATACACCACCACAATCCTCCTGAGTGGTTCCGCAGGTTCCCGTGCAATCAATCGTCGCATTTCCGTTGCATACCCCCGCGCAATCTTCCGTGGCGTTTCCTCCACAATCGCCATTGCAATCCGCAACCACAATAGGAGAGGATGTAACATTGATGCATAGTCCAAGGCATTCAAGTTCGTTAGCATCGCACTGCTGAAAACAAGGACATGGAGTAGCCGAGCCGAATGCGCATCCTGTAGTGTTAAAGTCTAGGACGCATTGATCTAGACAAGCAAGCCATGTGTCCCCACAACCGCAATCATTGTCGTCGTATAAACACGAACCACATTCGTTTTCGACACCAGGTCCGTTGCATATCCCTCCACAGTCCGTGGTACTGGCGTTTCCAAAACATACACCCGCGCAATCCTTTTCGCCGTTTACTACCAATCCGGTAAGTCCTCCGGAACATGTGCCACAGTCGTCAATCACTGCGGTGCCATCACAATCTCCGTTACAATCTACCACCGCAGATCCGGAGCAAAGTCCGTTGCAATCGGGAACGATTTGAGACCCTACGCACAAAAACAGGCATTCGGCCAAATCAGCCTCGCACGCATCTTGACAATCTTGTATAAACAAAGGATCAGTGCACGCGGCGTAGCATGTGGTGTTTGCGCTCAGGCAAGCCGTTTCGCACGGAAGCACCGTGCCTTCGGGGCAAATGCATGACATGCATGCGTTTTCGGTACAATTGTATCCAGGGTCAGCACAAGGGTCGCCCTCTGCGGCACGTGTTTCAGGTATAAACACACCGGCCAAGAGGGCAAAAGAGACTACCCAAAGCATATGCGAGGTTGGGTACATCCGTGGGTGGATATTTCTTTTTCCTTTCTGCTTACACGCCCTCACGTACTTTACGTTTATCCATAATTGTTTCTCCATATTCTCGTTTCAAAACCCCCTTTTTTTTTTAAATTAAGTTATTATTATATTCCACATAGGCTAACTCAGTATGAAGTTAAAGCTAACAAGCGACTGGCAATGATTAAAAAAAAAACCCTTCATCGCTTCATAACTAGTATGCGAAAAGACACACTTCCTCCAAGACAACACAAAGGCGTTTGCACTACCGCTTTCCGTTTTTTTCTACCACCACCACCACACCCCCCCCTCCCCGGGTTAAAAAAACCCCTATTAAAAACAATGGAAGCCCGCTTTTTCCTTCATCGGGAGTACGAGAGATTGGACACCCCGCATGCTACGGCTCACGGTGATCCTTGGGACAGCGACAAGGCGTTCCCGGGAATATTTCGATGGCGGTACATGGTACGCAAGTTTCTAGGATTTCTACCCATTCCTGGTCTGGGGTCGTACTACCCCCACCTATTTCTCGCCTTGGCGGCCGAATACTTTTTCCGTTCTTGGTTGATCGTGACGTTGGGCATATTTGCCTGGACCATTCTGGTCGAACTACCAGTCTTTCTCGCCTTACAGTACACCTCATTGCTTCCTTCGGACCGATCCCTTTGGGACACCATACCTATTTATTACAAAGAGAATCCGTCAGGCGAGGATATTACAGAAGCCTTTAGCTACAAGAAATACTACGACAAACCTAAGAGTGGGGTCTATTATGCCATCATTGGTTTGAGGAGAAAACGTATTCGGTCTACTTTTCGGAATCCCATGTTGTACAAAGATAGCGAGAAGAGAAACCAGGATTCTCCTTTCAAAGAGATTCATGGTTTTGCCTACAAGAAAAAAGACATTTCATCTTACATCTTGTATGCCATCCTGGTAGACGTTTTGGTTGGTATTGGCGCAGCACTCATCGCCTACTATATACACCGTTCGTTTGACTTGAACGCGCTGAGGGATAGTGCTGATGGGATCCTGGTACTGGAATACTTGGGATTATTTTTCCTTGTCTCACACTTGATCTCATACTGGGGATGGCTTTTTTCCATTGTGGCCTTTGGGTACATTTTTATCCTGGGAGCGGCCAATATGCATCAAGATGTATTTAGCTGGACACCCTACTTGGTGTTGTTTGGACTGACTGTTTACTACTGGATTGTGTTTTTCCGTAACCCTTTCCGTTGGCTGTATTTCTTTTCGCATCCACAAAGCGATATGGGGGAAGAAAATCGTGTGGGGGAAGGCGAGGTGGGGGTTTTTTCTGGATCGGTGCATGGCAAGAACCTGGAAGTTCTGGCAGAAGAAAATACCAGTTCGGCACATACAAGTATGCGGACAGGAAAATATTCTGAACAGTATGATATACCTGTGCATGTAGACGTGGACGGAGACGGTGTGGTGGACGTAACGCTACCTCCAACACAAGTTATTGAAGATGCTGGAGTGGTGTTTTCAGACCACTCGTCGTGGTGGCTGTTTGCGGCCACAAATTATGATTCGTTTGGTTACAACGGGTGGTTCGGGAGCATGATATTACTGATTATTGTAGCCATTGTAGCAATTGTGGTGTAATATAAGTATTAGGAAGCGGTTTTTTTCAGTTTTGTCACGTCAAAAAATAACAAACCGCTTTGCAAAAATATATTTTTATTTTTATTTAATACACGTATTCATTTGATTCTCTTTTCGTACAAAAAAAATCATATACACAATATGGATGCTCCGGTGGAGACGGAGATGGTCCCGTTTGAATCTGTTTCGCTGTACAACAATGAACCCCCAAAGGCTGTAATTTTTTTCGTTCCTCTTGACCATGGCAGATTTGAAAATTTTTTCAATGAATACATGAAAAAAGAAGCGAAATTGGATAACGAAATCATTTTTTATTCTGAGTCTATGATTGGATTTGATGAAAGTAAGCGTCGCCTGAAAGGTTGGGGACGTGGCCATAACAGAAAATACGGAACAAATTTTTTCATTGAAGACATAGAAAACGCTTTAGCGCCTGCTTTAACATTTCAAATCAATTTGGAAATTATGGTTGCTTGCAAGTATAATAACGAAGCTGCTCTTGAAATTTGGACATATCACGAATCCACAGATGAGAGTGAATCGCGTAAGAAAGATACAAATTTGGACGGGGTATACAATTCAATGGAATTCTTGTCCGTGTGTTTGGATTATATGGATTCTGCTCGAAACATTGTTCAGCATTATATTGACAAACAGGAACAGATAATCCAAAACCGAATACAATTCGAGAATCCTGGCTTTTTAGCTAGATTCAATAAGGATACTAAAAAGTCGAATAGAGAAAACATAAAGCGAGATAGAGACGAAATACGGAGACGCCAGAATGAGATAAAGGAAAAGTTTCGACCTTTAAGATATTTAGCACAAAAAGTAGAGGATTTTTATTCCGAAAAGCACATTTCACAAACGAGAGGCGTGTATAACAAATACCTTGAAGAATTCCAAAAATATATACAAAGAGGGCCTATAGGAAGAGGCCTTTACACAAAAGCAAAAAAACTAGTGATAAAAAAAGTTAGAGAATTTATCATTAGAGGTCGCAAAGTTATCGAATGGATTGGAAGTATTTATGAGTTTGAATCCGTGATTGACCCAACAGACTTCAACTTGAAAATTCTAGATATTAAGAAATTTGTGAATACAAAACCGCTTGAAATACGTGGATTGAGCAAACAAGAACAGGATCTAAAGTTTACGAAGGACCCTGTATTTATAGATACATTAATATCTAAGATAGAAAAAGTCAGGCAAAATTTATTGAAAGGAAGAGATGCGTTTACAGTTGACAAATTAAGAAGAATTCTTGAAAGATCCCGTGATCAACAAACGAAAAAAATACTCATTTCATATGGGAGTGGCCACTTTGACAGCTTTGAAAAAATTGTTAACGATCTTGGCTATAAGTGGGAAATTTTTTTTCCGAGCGATTGGTACGACGAAGATTCCTTCAAAGTAAGTTTAGAAGAATTCAAAAATTTGGAAAGTGAAGATGAAGAAGAAGAAGAAGAAGAAGAAGAAGAAGAAGAAGAAGAAGAAGGAAAAAAAAATGAAGGAAAAGGGAAACAACGTGTGTATGAATATTTTACGCCTCATGTAAATTCACACCACGTGAGTTTATCAAAAGCGTCCTTTGAAGGTGTTAGTCAGTTTGAGTTTATATTCTAAAAAAAAAAAATAAATCTTTTTGTTACCCGCACATCACTCCTCGCCTAAATACGGTTTATTTATAGTCGTAGTAGTAGCGCTTGTAGATTTTTATGCAAGGGTACAATACGTTGCGTTTTTTGTGTACCTTTTTTCTCGCCTACTTTACATTATGCAATGCTTTGGAACCTGTGCGTATTAACAGCAACAGGACAAGTGTAGAAGGCCATATCCACCGACCTAGCAAGACGTGGCCCGAAAAGTACTTGAAAAGAGACAAGATCGTTGTTCGTGTACCGATCAAACACGATACAAACAAAACTGAAATTGATCGTATGGCCATAGATCACGGGTTTGAAAACGAAGGGCCCATGGGAAAGATCCCGCACTATTACATTTGGTCGCGTGCCAAATCGTGGGTAACCCAGGACGATGAGGAAGGAGAACGTATACGTACAGAACGAGAACCTGTGTCCAATCTTTTTGGGCGACTTGACACCAGTCCTCGCGTGGAATGGTGGAACTACATGAATCCACGCGAGAGGATAAAGCGATCATGGAGGAGTCCTTCTGACCCCTTGTTTAGCCAGCAATGGCATTTGAGAGGCGCACATTTGGACGTGGTTGACGTATGGAAAAACCACGATGTCACTGGACGCGGTGTCAACTTGGCCATCGTCGACGACGGGATACAGCACGAGCATCCCGATTTGACGCCCAATTATCGTAAAGAGCTGTCTTGGGATTTCAACGAAGACGATAGCGATCCAGAGCCCTTTCGCTCGGACGGACACGGTACCTCGGCCGCAGGAGTCGCCGGAGCCGCGGAAGATACTCACTGTGGTGTAGGCGTGGCTCATCAAGTAAACTTGGTGGGTCTTCGCCTACTGGGTGCCTGGACTTCGGACATGGACGAGGCTCAGGCTTTGTGCCATAAATGCGACGAGAGTGACCACGAAGGCACGATACAAATATACAGCAATTCGTGGGGCCCTTCCGATGAGGGAAAGCACTTGGGGGGACCCGGGCACTTGACCACGCAAGCGTTCGAGTACTGCTCCGCCAACGGAAGGCAAGGGAAAGGATCTGTGTACGTATGGGCCGGCGGCAACGGCCGGTTCAATGGAGACGACAGCAACTACGATGGTTATGCCAATTCACGGTTTACCATTTCCGTAGCCGCGGTGGACGTCAACGGTGTCTACACATGGTACTCGGAACCTGGGGCCAACTTGCTGTGTTCGGCTCCTTCGTCTGGATACCGTAGCAATTCCATCACGACGACCGACTTGCTTTCCAATTGGGGTTACTCGAATAACGGATGTACAGACTCTTTTGGAGGCACCAGTGCCGCCGCGCCTCAAATCGCAGGCGTGGTGGCCTTGATGCTGGAAGCCAGGCCTGAACTAGGATGGAGGGATGTCCAGCACATCCTGGCCCATACCAGCCGAATTACAGATGAGCGTAATACCGTATGGACAACCAACGCCGCAGGTTTATCCCATTCGCATGACTACGGGTTCGGTGTAGCGGATGCCGAAGAAGCGGTCAAGTTGGCGCTGGGTTGGGAACTGAAAGAGACCAATGGGGGTTACCATGCGACCTCGGGCACACTCAAACCCCACTCTTCCAATACTTTGGAGGTTTCCGACAGTACGCGGGACTACCTGTGGGCCATTGCTTCGGAATCTCATGACGCACAAACCATCAAGGGACTGGAATACGTGACTGTTTATGTAGATATGAGCATTCCTTGCACACGCAAATGCCTGGATCTTTCCTTGATTGGCCCTTCGGGCGTAACTTCGCAACTGCATTCAGGCGATGCGGTGTCAGCAGAGGAGAAAGATTTGGCATGGACCTTTTCCACCGTACGTCATTGGGGAGAGCGGTTGTATTATACCCCCGAACTGGACGTCCGCGATTCCGGAAAAATGGTAAACAATGGACGCTGGGCCCTGCGGGCGAAAGACCTGTGCAGAAGTGCGAGAATATGCCAAGGCGGTGTGGTGCTGAACCACTGGAAGCTCGATTTTTACGGCGAATAAATACGCTTTATTCAGGCGAGGAGGAAGAAGAAGGTTTACATATTGTGGAAACACCCTCGGATTTCATCCCATCGTTCATGGAAAAATGAACGTCGTAAAAGTGTTTGAACACGACTCCGCACTCATCGCATTTATACTTGGTGTACTTTTGTGTAGATTTCACATGCGAGCAGGTCCCCTCCATTTGCTTGCCGTGTTTAGTATAATACCGATAGCATTTACATGTCCGTGTATGCATACGTCTCCATGTATGTGGTTTTCCTTGTTCTTTTTCCGTCGAAGGTTCCTCGCTTTCACTGTATTCCATTAGTGATTTTGGGGAGACAAAAAATAAACGATGATCCGTATGCGGGTTGAGTATTAAAAAAAATTTATTTTAAATTCTAAAAAAAAAGTCATCCCCACAAAACCTTTTTTTGAGCCTCGTCTAATGGATACAGCTTTCGGTACGTGCTGCTTTGTCCATGATCGCTGGCAATGGTCTTGCAATTGTCCGAAAAACAACGGCACACCACATCCCCGTTGCGGTAAATCTTCAGGTAAACTCTCCCTCCGGACCGATGATCTTTCATAGCGATAGGGCACCACTTGGTCCCTTTGAAATTGACACGCACATGGTCCTGCTTGCTTCCCTTTGTCTTTATGGCCCTTTCCTTTGTGGACTTGGTAGAAGTGCTGTAAAATTGGCTGGTCATGTTACGTTTCTGGTACCGTCTCCGCTTATGTTCGGGCAGTGTCGACACGTATGCTTCCTGCTTGATGCGCTCGATTTCGCGTATTTCCTCCGCTGAACGCACGTCTCGGTTTCTCGTTAACAAGATCTTGTCACACGAAGCCCAAGGTTTGATGTCGATGATACGCTCTACTTGAGGTGGGTTCACTTGAGCGAAATAAGCCCTTAGCATCTTGTAGGGGCAATCTTTCGCCGTATTCCCCGGTTCAACTCTTTCCTTGGAATAGGCCAAAGACCGGAGAGATCCACCATACCCATTGACGCCCGATACGGTGGAAGACCGGTTAAGCATACTGGACAGCAGAGATTCCACGAAGCGCCTTCGTTCTCCTTCGGGGACGGTGGAGGTCTTCCACCAACACTGATTGTTAAAGGACATCACCACGTTCTTAAAATCGAACCCGTCTACAAACTCGTCGCCCTTTAACATATCCTGGTCTACCTTGATGTTTTTCACGCGAGGGAACATCGTACCCAGTGGCAAAGCTTTCCCATATCCAGGAACCCCGGGACCCTCGGGACCCTCGGGGCCCTCAATACATTGGATGCTTGCGCGCTTCCACATATCAAAGTCCATGTCTATGGATTCCTCGCTTCTCGGGAAGCTTCGTGACGCATGCTCCACGATAAACCCTACACCTTCTTTCCCTAGTTTGTTCATAGGGTCTTCATAGGGGTCCTTCAAAGGACCGCTGTCCACAAAAACATTATTCAAAACGCGTCCGGGGTCGCTCATCTTGCAGCAATATATTCCTCGCATGAACGAAAAGTCCGAGTAAACCCCAAAGTCGATGATGGACCGCTCGCTTTTGATTTCCGCCTTGGTCACAGGATCTTGCTGAAATTCCATCTTGGTCATCCAGGCGAGGGGGTCGTTGTTTGGCACTTTGCGTTCGCGCTGGATATCGGGTTTCCAGAAGCTGAAATCCAAAGACCGGTTTCTAGTGGCCATTTCTCGATTCAACTGGAACTGGGCCATGTCCATAAACATCATCAAATCCAACTTGGAGCGGAAAAAACATCCAGGTTTGGCCAGTACGAAATGTCGAGACATCTTTCGGTCTAAATCGCATGCACACAACACTACCCAGTCGTCTGCTTTCAACCGGGTACCAAATACGCGTCTGAAAAACCCATTGAACCAGGCGATTACAGAGAGGGTGATTCGGTCGACAATGTCCCAGGTGAATCGATGTTGTCCCAGTTCGTGTTCGTAAGGGAGAAAATGCTTGGCCTCTTCCACCTTGATGTCTACGTCAAGGTATAACTTGGTGGGTCTCTCGGGAAGAAGACATTCATGCGAGTAAGCCATTTTCCGGTCGTGGCCCTTTTCGTACATGCCCCGAGGCGGAGATGCACATTCTCCCAGTCGAATGTTTTCGTAGGCCCCAAACATGGAAGAACTCACGAAAAACTGCTTGGCCCCTGACTCAAAATGAATATCGTGCGCGCCCATGTAGAGTCCGTATCTTCGTGCAAAAGTCTGAGCTTCCGCAGCCGTGTCAAAAAAGTAGATGGAACATTCAAGCTCTGTGTCCGCCTCTTCGCGAATACGCACGGCTTCGGCAGGAATATGTAATCCTCGAATCTTGACAAGATCAGGAATACGCAGAGCATTGAGGACAACAGAATCCCGAAGAATATTCAGTCGATGAATATCGTCCAGATGGTCCGAAAGATCTGTCTTCCTCTTTCTTTTCGTATTCAAAGAAGATTCAGTTTGTCTTGAAGAAGACGTCAGCGAAGACGAATATAGGGTATCTCCAAGTTCGCGAGGAATCCACTGCTCCAAAGCTGGCCATAATCCGTATACGTCTACCCCGGCCCACAGTGTTCCATTCTTTGGTTTTTTCGCATACTTGTCTTTCTCGCTCCAATAAACCCGATCCTCTTCCGCGTCGTTCTCCTCGTCTCGAAAGCGTCCTTCAACGTCGCTCCAGACTTCGCGGGCCACAGCTTGGGTGTAAGGGTACACCACAAAACGGGCTTCGGACATGACAGCCACACTAACCACGTCTGTATGATGTCTGAAAACAGTAGTGCCTGCTTCTTCATCTTCATAAAGAGACACCAGACATAAATTCCGCTCGTCTATATCCAAACCCCTGTTCTTCCCACCTTTACGATCTTCATGGGTGATATACCGGAAAATGGCCTTGGTGTCGTCGGAATCAAAAAAACCCACTGCAGGTATAACTACATGTTTTCCTCGCCTTCTGGTGTGAATCAAGCGAGGTGTCGCCACAAAACAAGCGTTTTTAGATTTCTTGCTGTTGGTAGACCCAGCACAGGGACAACAGGACGCTTTCTTTAAAGCGTCATGCATTTTGATCGCTACATCCACCACGTCTTTGTAATAATTTTTCTCCCGACCGATATTTGATATGCTTTCCTCCTCGTCTTCATACATCTCTGCAATCAAATCTGCAATCGCTTTGCCTCGTACCACTATTTGGTTGTACGTCACCGACACAGAGCCCTTTTCCATGTCGACCAAATAGAGCGACCAAAAAAAAAAAATGAAATGAATCCAGGTTGCTAAACGATGAAAATTCCACAAACTTTGTCCAAAACGGAATTTATTATTTTATTATTTTTCGCTTTGCCTGGTTTTTCAAAAAAAAAAAAATTTTTTTTGCCTATCTACGCAACAAATGTTCGTACCCTGCTTTTTCTTGCTGATAGAAAGATCCGTATGCATATATACGTTTGATTCTATGAATATACTTATGCACCTCGATGTATTTCCAATGAGTCACGGTTATGGCAGCAATGGCCACAAGAAAAGACGCTAGTATTAATAGTGTAGTTAAAACAACCGTAATACGAGAGCTTTCTTTTTCCTTTTCTAAACAATCTCTTGGTTTTGCAGTATTGTTTTGGCATTCCCCCTTTAACTTGTACCAAGGAATACATTTCTCAGAGCTGTAGCACCATGCACAAGAACAATCGTTTACACAGTCGCTTAGTTCGGTCATTCCGCATTCGTCCGGAATATACGGTGGCGATTGAGCGTTTGCAATACAAATGTGTAAAAAACATGTGGCTGTAACCGTTACAATTTGTTTGCCAAGAAACGCAGTCATTACATGGGAAAAAAGCCCCAATCCCATTGTTGTCTCGTTTTACGGAATACCCTCCCCCCAAACTCTTTTCTATATATACCGTAGCCGGAAAGCGTGTTTTGCCTCATATACATTGTAGGTTTTTTTTACTTTTATATATACTATGAAAAAACTTAGTAATATATTACATCATTTTTTTGCTGTTACAATTGCTCGACAAGCATTAGAGTTTGTCGAAGCTAACCGTAAAGTTTCTTGTTGATGCTGTACCTCATATCTGGTCTTCCACTCTTTGTCATTGGAGTACTGTATCCGCCCCCGAACCCTCCGCCGTACCCACCAAATCCGCCTAATCCACCAAATCCCCCTAATCCACCAAATCCTCCAGAAAAAATCTCCCGTTCACTACTATATGCGGCTTCGGATACCCTATTGGCCTTGTATCGCATATCTGGAGTTCCGTCGGCTTTCAAAGGCCCACGGCTACTCAAAGAGGTGCGTGTGACTGACGGTGTCTTTTCGTAGTTCGCCTTGTATCGCATGTCCGGTTTTCCGTCCTTTCTCATAGGCCCAGTGCTTGAAGACCCAGAGGACGTTGAAGCCTTTGAAGCCTTTGTAGGATTTGAAGCCTTTGTATGATTTGAAGCCCCGCTTCTGGCGTCTGGGGTTTTCAATAAAGCGGCAGCAACTCGTGCCTTGTTTTCTTTGAAGCGCATATCCGGTTTACCATCCTTTCTCATCTTGGGCGAACCCCCTGTATTCGTGGTAACGGATTTGTCGCCTCGCGTCCCCTCTCGAACTTTAGGCGCGCCTGGTCTTGCTTCGGTTTTAGTTTTAACGGCTGCGCCGGACTTTGGATTGTAACCGTGCTTTTTGGCCAAATCCCCTAAGGTTGTTTCTTTGCCACCTACTTTGATTTTAACGGCATCTAAACGCAACTTTCCGTTTTCCATTTTGTTTGCAGCATAGTCTGCCTGGCTGAGAAACTGTGTTTCCACGTCCTTGGCTCGCTTGGCTTCACCGCGTCCTCTGGTAGAATAGGACCCGGTGCTCATCGTCCTGGCCTGTATGGTGCAGCCTGCCTTTAACAAACTGTTGTACAGATCAGATTTATGCGATCCATTGAGCATATACTGTCCCATGCGCTGATGAAGTGAAGAATCAGTATCGTCTCCGCCAGCCTTTCCTAGATAAATCACCTTTGAATCTGTTTTTGGATTGCCCCCCGGAGGAACAACTCTAACTTCGTAGACACCCTCGTTTTTGGGGAAATTGTTTTTAGCAAGCCTGAGCCCATCGCCTGTTCTTGTGATAAACCCGGCATTTGAATCCATTTGATCCCATCCCTTTTCCATTGGCTTCATTATCGTTTTCCATTTCCCAAACCCCCCTCCTCCTGTCAATCTTTTGATATCTTCCCTTTTTTTTAACGAGGTATCCATGGGTTGGCACAGTTACTTGAATATGGTGTTTGTTTAAACAGTTTACATATACACAAACCATTTTTTTTGAAACACGTTCCTGGAATTTGCTGCATGGGTACACTTGATTTGAGAGAAAAGCAAAAAAAAAAAAATGGAGAGTGTGCGAGTTTATTTTACCATTTTCTACTGTTTCCACATACGCACAAAAAGAAGAAAAGTCCAATGTCCACGAATCCCCTTGGTTGGGACCCTATTCATTACGAAGACCGCGACCCAAGGCGAGGAAAACGGACAAATCGATACCATGCGATGAAATTGTTTCCAAACTATAGTCAATTTGCGTCATATGGACAAGGCGTAAACTTTTCTGACGTTGATGGAAGGCAATATCGCGTTGCTGATGGCATAGACAGAGCAGAGTATGTAGACCGTGGCCTCGTGGCTGCGGGAAATCCGTACGGTATAGAGCCAGTCATTTATTACGATGAACGCGCAGGCAAGAATAAGGTCGTTTTTACGGATTTGTTCCGGGTGAGTGGTACAGGCGATCTTGGGCGTATTGAAACAACCAAATCAAGAACTGGTGTCGCGACACAAAATGATTTCTACACCGTATCTCGCGGTGCTCAATTGCTCTATGTACGCATTCCTATTTCCACAAGGAAAAATAATACGATGCTAACTTTACCCGAAGTAGGCGACGTGCTAAAAATGGTTCACGAACCTACCGATATGTTAGTTAAGTGCACGGTCAAAGAGACGGACGGATTCCAATTCAAGAACCCGGCGACTGGGAGTGTTTTTGTGGACGATTTAGTATTTATGACTAATACACCGGAATAAAAAAACATATTTCGATGTATCTTTGTGTTACCTGTTTTTTTCGTTACTGTATACATAAAGTACGGAGATGACGGGACTAGATGATTTTTTTGCGTCGTCTAACGAGGAAATACTTGCGTTTCTCGCGTACCAAACCGTTTTTTTCTTTGTTTTCTACGGAACATTCCGGCCCATATGGGCCCAGAACGAAACCACTTCTCTGAAAATTGAAACAAGCGAGGACGGGCGTAAAATCAAAAAAGTGCGTTTGAATGTGTTACGTTACGGTTGGCAGACGAGAAAGCGTAACGAATGGAATGCAGGACATGTGTCGAGGTGGGTCCTGATGAATCCAGAGTATTTTTACAACGGTATCCTATGGATGTTTTTCTACCTCGCTGGAGCATACGGCGCCTATTATGTATTTATAGGGGAGGGTCCTAGCAATTTAAGGACAGTCTCCCTCGCCTTAACGACAACACAAGCGTTTGTTTTGGGATTATGGACCATTCCAGGGTTTTACTGGGATTTGCCTGGATGGAGTATCGTGATATTGGGGTTGGCCAGTATACTTTCTACGCTGGTATCTATACTGTATGGAATAATGGGATCTTGGACAGCTTTTGTTTTTTATATGTTTTATACAATGGGCCAGGTTCTTCTTACGATAATTTATGCCGCGGCGTACATCGGATTCCTTGGAGGCATGAAGAGTATGTGGGACCACCCTTTCCAGGGCGATGGCGGAAAGCAATTTCAACAAGAAATAGACCAAGCGAGGAAGAGTGGGTTGCACCACGGCCACTCGTTAGGACTCCTTTCTTCTTTTTGGACGTATGGTCTGTACCCGGCATCGTACGTAGACCGAGATCTACCATGGATACTGCGGGGTGTTTACGACAGTAACCCGCCAATGACAGCGAAAGAATCCAAGGGAAGGTGAAAAGGGAAAAATTACACCAAAAATGTAATAAGGTCGTAGAACCATCCCCGACAAGGAACTACTAGTCGCATATTTTTCAGTGAAAAATGGTTGCATTTGGTCACTTTTGCTTAGCATTTGGTCAAATCCCTGCATTCTGATTGGTCGAGAGAATTCTGGAGGGGTGCTCCCATTTTCCAAAAATCCGTAACAATTTTTTTCTCACCCCTCTCCAAAAAAAATTTTACTCTATACACTTTTTCGTAAATACACATAGTAGGATATTTACCCTGACCAATGAGACCGCATTGCTTGAGGTATTTTCAGTGCCAAGTAGCGGTTATAGATGTCTTTTACGTTCCTCTTACACCACTTCCATAAAATAAGTGTCTCTTTTCCTGAGGTAGAGTATTGGTGTACAACGATGGGTGTTATGATCCAAAAGCACATGCCCAGAATGAATACAGTCAGGAAGATCCATAGGACCACGCCCATTAAGTTTTTTTTTTGGTAAGAAGAATCGTGTAAAATGCGAGGGTAACTTGCACCAAGTTACTTTTTTTATTTCCAACCAATTTCAATCACGCGACGTTCCATAACGAAAGAAATCAGATTTACCTGGAAAATTAGATTTACAACCGTTGTAAGGGATGAGGGAAAAAAATTACTTTTTGTCTCTATCATTTATTTTTTACCATTACTTTACCCGCACAGAAACACCCCCTTTTACAATTTGTAAAAATGGACGAAGAACCTATAGAACCTATAGAACCTGTAGAACCTATGATGGAAGAAGAAGAAAAAATGGTGGAAATGGAAGAAGGGGTAACAGAGGACTCTAAGCGAAGGAAGTGTGATGAAGAGAAGATGGAGGAAATCCTGGACATCGTGCCTACCGTGAGTGCTCAAGACATGTCTACCCGAGAGCAAGACTTGATACCGTACACGGACCCCGACACCGGAGAGGAAGTGATGGTAGCTGGATTAGGAAGTAAGACAGGAGAAGCACTATTTGAACAGATGGAAAAGATCCGATCAGGTCTACGTATGACCCCGGAAGAGTATACGGAATACCGAAAGATGTGGGCCAAAACCACTCTGAGAGAAATCGGGATTGCTGTTCCCGCGACAGACGAAGACGAGCGAAATGAAGAAGTCAACGTGGTAGATGGACAACTGGAAGAAGGAGGACCTACCATCCGTATCAAGTACATTTTACCAGACCCCAGGAACCCAGAACACCATGCAGAGTTTATGCGACAAAAACATTCTCGCATGTACGCCAGGCCTTGTTCTACTGGCATTTACGCGCCTCGTCTGGCATCCACTGCAGCAGCGAAAGGAGATCGTATTCCTTATGGCATAGACCCTGTTCAGTACAACTTGTGCTACGGGATCAAAAACATCAAGAAGCTTACGGTGAGCGGAGAGACCCTGGAGAGATTGACGCCTTTGGTTCAACAATCCATCCGAGACTTATTGAGGAACGGGTGCGCTTTGCCCTGTGTGGTCAAGACACCGTGGCTTCTTCGCCTGTTTGACCATAACCCCAAGCCCATGACCATGAGTAGTGTGAACGTGCTTACGTTCTACTATATACTGTCTTCGCATATTCTTCCGACCATCTTCCCCGCCATGGGTAAAGCCAGTGACCGTACCAAACGATTATACGAAGATAAGGATACTGGGATCACAGCCAATTCTTCTCGCATCAACGACCCAGAGAACGCCTACCTGAGGGAGTGGTCTATCACCAAGGTTGTGAATTACATCAAAGCGTACCAATTGCTGCCGGACTACAAGAAAAAGACCGTGCGGAAACTGAACCATCGGATGGAAATGAACGATGCAAAAGTTCGTGCATGGGCTTACTACCAAAACGACGCCTCGTATGCTCAAGAGATGAGGAACTTTTTCGAGAATGTGGCCAACTTGGTACTAGAGTATGCGAGACACATGGAAATTGATGAAGGTGGCTTGTTTGAAGAAGGAGATTCGGAAATGATCCAGTTGATGCGTTTTGCCAAAGAGGCCTCCAGAAATGAAATCTTTCTGCACGATTACTGGATACTGTTGATGGACCACATGTATAAGTTGATTACGATCCAGGAAATGTTCATTCTAGTCCAATGCTATACGGTGATTCCTATGACGCACTTTAAAAGGAAGGAAAACATTACAATCGATGTGTGGGGCGACCTGAGAACCGTGCCCAATCTAGATCCATCCAAGCCCTTTGAGACGACCACCGTCACCCTTGCTCAGAATTTGGGCGTATCACCCCCTTCGCCTGAAATGCATCCCACCCACATAGCATTGTTCCAGTCTCTGGAACTGCTGGAGCGTACCATGTACGGAGACTATGAACGAGAGGTGTGGGACCAAACGAAAAACATCATTGGGGACTATGAATCAATGATGGGCCGGGACCGAGATGCGTTTATGGCAATGAAAGACACAACCCCTCGCTTGTACGGAGGATCCGCGCTAATTACCGTACCCACGATGGCCCAGCTTCAACGCAGTCTCATGTATGTGATGTATACCATACAGCGTTCAGATGCGGAAGCTACACGAAGGGAGATCAAGCAAGTGTATACCGATAATGTACGTAAACAAATGGAAGATGCTAAGGCGAGGGGAGAGAGGATCGAAATGGTTACGCGGTACGGAGAAGTGGTGACTTCCTTTGACGACAAGAAGCGAGGGAGATGAATTACTCATGTTTTTTAATTTAAAGTAAAGCGCTTCGGCTTGGTCTGCCATATACGATACCAATCCAGATGTAAAGGTGAAAAACAACGCGTATTCTGAAGTCAACGAGGTAAACGTATATAAGGCGAGGAAATCGAAACCCAGCGACCATGTCCCGTTCTCATGATAACACATATCCCAGTCCTCTTGATCCATAGTGCCTATACGCAGGATGCATTGAAAGAACAATAGGCCTACATCCATGGTGAACAGAATCCCCAGTAACGTCTCTATATAGCATATAACCATGCATACAATGGATAAAATCTCTGCATGGAGGTAATCGTGTATCGTTTTATGAGGAAACGCGGCCCAGCATGCCGCAGCGGTCGCACATATCAAGTGCGGCAGCATCCAAGTCCGCTTGAATACAACCAAGTTCACCATTGATCCTAGATTGATGGTTATTTGGTTCAAAAGAACAACCAATAATATGTAGTATAATGCCGTCTGTATAATTAACGCGCATGCGGAAAATCTAGCGAGAGCCATTGCCGTAATACAACAGCGAGGACGACTGATTTCCCTCTTTCTCTCTCTCTCTCTACACCCCCTAAAAAAGATTAGTATATTCCAAGAAGAAATGTATTACTGTGATCTTTTTCCCATTCACAACACGGTACTTTCTTTGACAGTGAGCGAGTGGACAATGGACGAACATACTATTGACAACATCATTGATGGGGATTGGTACAATATTCCAGCCAGTCAAACCATTTATGACCAAAAAGCCGGTACGTCTACCGTAAAAACGACGATTGAACGCATTCCTCGCTTGAGAGAATTAGAAGAACTGGACAAGGCCGAAGTGGAGCAAGATACTAAGGATTTTGGTCGTCCTACGTACAAGCGCGTTTATTTCTATGCAGGTATTCTGGACTTGGAGAAGGAGTTCTTACAGCACAGAGAACCTCGCATTCTGGAACAGCGAACGTCCGAGTTGATTCGGGATACACTCAACTTGTACACTCGCCTGAGTCTTCGAGATATTGAGCAAACTCTTCGTATTGCTGGATTACAGACCATGTTGGTTGCCATCAAGACGAAGGGGAACCGTCTATTTGAAGGCAAGAGTGTATACAACAATCGAGGAGAACGATGCATGTATGGTTATGCGACGGTTTTTGCGGACCCTTTTCTTCGAGAGCGGTACTACGAAGGACAAGATATAGGCAAGGGGGATCATGCGGAGAACATGGACCGTCTGGCAAAAGCAGGACACATTCCAAAGTAGAAAGTGGAAAAGGGGAAAAGGGGAAAAGGGATTGTAATCTCTTAACTAACGTGCGCATAATTTATGGAGATTATGTTTGTGAAAAAAATTATTAGTTTGTTTACTTAATGCAGGCATTGTGATGGTTTGCATTATTACAAATACACATGGATCCTACGTCTATTGACTTTATACCACAAAAGGATGCTGTCTCCACAGCGTTAGCGTTAGGCTTTCCCAATCCCATCGTCAAACAAATAACCGAAAATAATTTCAGAACCAAAATTGGATGGAATTCTAGTAACGGCCCTCTTGCTGAGAGTTACGATGAAAATGTTGAATCTGCAAAGAGCCAGTTTCCCTCTGTTTTTGAAGAGGATGATTTTTCATACGATATGCTCAGCGAAGTGATAACAAAGGCAGAAAAAAAACTTAAGGAAAGGAGTGGAAGAGTAGGGGATAGTCAAATATACTTTCTTTTCTACAATAACACAAGTAAAGAAACAGATCGCGAAACGGACGTTCGTGGACTAATGGAAAATATCGGTTTCAAAGGCGCCGCATTTCAATTTGCATCCACAATGTTTGGGTATTTAGAAGGAGGAAAGTATAAATTTGGCTCAACACTAAGTAATCTGCACGAAGGCGCAGTTCAAGGAGAATTTGCGTCTATTTCAACAATTGGTGGAGCGCTCTATAGAAAATACGGGCTGCCTCAGAAGGTGAAACAAGAACTTATTGATGAGGGGTATCGTACTACAGACGATGCAATATCCGGACAGTATAAAATTGAAGGCGGCTACAAAGTACCCAAAACATACATGGATGAGTTTAAACAGGCATTCAACAATAGAATGTACACTTTGGAACACTTTACCTCTTGGTCAAAAAAAAGAAAACCTAAAAAAGGTTCCTCAAGACCGGAAAATCGACTTCCATATTCGAAAACTACAGGCCGGGGGGGCTTCAGAATAAATTCTAAAAGTGTGAAAGGGTATAAATATTCGAGTGGCGACGCGAATTGGGTCAAAATACCTATTCACAAAAACGTGACGGTGCATTATGGATACGGGGCTGATCTAGGAATAGATATCGGTCAAAAACGATTGGGCGGTGTTAAGATTCCTAAATTGGATGGTTCACAAAAGGTGACTTGTATTCTTTCGTCTACGGTAGACTTGGACAAAAGAAAAGGTTTTGATGCGACAACAAGGAGAATAGAACAAGTTACGAAATTACAACAAGTTCTGCAGGTAGCCGCTTACAGAGGAGCTATTTATGGAGCATTTATATCGGATTGTGACAAAGTTGTTCTGACGGCAGTCGGAGGAGGATCATTTAAAAACGATCCTAAAATCATTTACGGTGCAATCTATAAAGTGCTCACCGAAAGGTTTAGAAGTGGTCTGTCTGTACAGAATCTTGGAATGCAAATCTACGTACCTATTCGGTTTGATAAGCGATGGCAACGGAGGGATTTTTACCCAAACTTTGATGCAGGAGAAGCGTTTCAAAAACTCATGGAATTGGCGTCTGTCAAGGAAGAATCCAAAGAGAGAGCCAAAACTCTTGTGAGCCAATATGCATATAAATTTAAATATGACGGAAAAGTCGATAAAATAGTGAAGGAACTGAACAAACTTCAAGGAATCACTGATCTTCTGAAACTGAATCCAGCCTATAGAACCAAAGGAGCGCTCCCTGCGCCACAAGCCGAAGTGAAGCAGAACAAGTTCGAAAATGAGGAAGCACTCCAGGCAGAAGTATATAGACTTACTGCAACAGTTAGGCGATTACAAGAATTCCAAGAGGAGATTCTTGATAAGAATTCTGAAGTGACACAAGAAAATATAGCTCTGAAAAGAGAGAACAGAGAGTTGACAGAGAGGATCCAAAAGTTAGAATCGGGCGCGGTTCAAAGTGTGGACGAAGAATCGAGCAAAAAATTCCAGGAACAAATAGATCTTCTGCAAGCAAAACTATTAACTCAAGAGGGAGAGGTCAGAAAGTTGACCAAAGATGCCACACGGTACCGTATTCTGGACGAAGTTACCAAGAGGATGTAC
>Ga0180434_10002194_pt1 | contig 26627 bp, 32 predicted proteins | sample SS_ome_7_FD_132453 | JGI IMG/M metagenome (GOLD analysis project Ga0180434, IMG submission 132453) | Hypersaline lake sediment archaeal communities from the Salton Sea, California, USA - SS_1_D_2 metaG | ecosystem: Environmental > Aquatic > Non-marine Saline and Alkaline > Hypersaline >... | reverse complement strand
CCATGAGGAGCCTAAAACTTGCCTTCGCCGAAGTGTCGAAACTGCAGGGTGAACGGATCCGTTCACCCTCCGAACAGCGATCTCAGGATATTTAATAATAAATCGGCTTGGAACGGAACACTTGGAACACCTGAAATTCGTCGGATCATGTTCGCGGGGTTGGAAGTTGCGCGAAGCGAAAGTTGAGAAAAATGCAGGAACGGTGTATTCAGGTTTGCGTCGGATCGAGGCGACGGACCGCCTCGCGGGCGGCGTGCCCGAAGGTGCCGGGCGTTTGCTGCTGGGCCCACGTTTCCCACGCGGTGGGGGCGTCGACGCGCGTCTGCCTGCAGGCGTCGCAGTCGCAAGGTTTCCGTTCTTCCCGTTCGTCCTCTGCCTCACTATCGCCATCGTCTGCTTCGCTGTCCTCCTCTGAGGAGTCGTCTTCGGCGGCGTCGCGCTCGAGCGCTTCCGTCCCGTAGTTGGCCACGGCCTCGCGCAGGAACTCCGCCTCCTCCGCCGTGCACTCTTCGTACCGCTGCTGCGCGACGAGCTTGGCGACGCGTTCCAGCGACGGTCCGCAGCCGAACAGGATCTCGCGCTGCAACCCGAGGCGGAGGTCTTCGAGAACGATGTGCGGACGCCCTTCGTGCTCGCAGAGCGTGGCGGCGGCCCGCACGGCCCGCTCGGTGGCGAGCCACACCAGAGACGCGATGATGTCCTTCTGCGGCGTACTCAGGGCGGGCCCACCGCTCGCCAGGAGGCCCGACTGCATGCGATCCGGTGGCTTTTCCATCGCTGGTTGCTGTCGCCGCGGATCAAAATAGTGAGGCACTCGAGACGCGTCACACCCTTCCCCCGAATCGCCTGATGCTCTTGCGAACGCCGTGCGTCGCGTATCCCATGATCCCGAGATTCGGATCCTTTTTCGCCATCCCCCTGCGTCTGATCTGAAAACGGGATTTTCATTCGTTTCTCGGACAAATGAACGCGACCTTCCAGTACGACATTCCGTGGCCTTAGCGCGACCGGAGAAGCCCATCGAACTGCTCGCGGGTCAGCACGTAGCGATCTTTGCCTTTCATCCCGCCAAACTGCGGATCGCAAAACTCCTTCACCAAGACCATGGCGAACGGGCGTTTCCGAGCGCCCACTTCCACGCACAACGGAACTCCTCGGACAGCTCGTTGAACGTTGCCTCGGTGATGCTCCGGCGAGCCTTCTTCTCGCCGTTCTCGTAAAGAACGAGCGCGTAATGCTAGCAAGGAAACGCGTTCGATGGCGACATCTCGGCGGTGCCGGTGCGCGCCGGAAATTACGCGGCCGCCCCGCGACGCGACAGGGCGTACGAAACGAGACCCACGACGGCCAGGACGAGCAGGATCGATCCGGTCAGGATGCCGAACGTTCCGGGGCGCGTTTTCCCGTCGGCCGACGTCTGCACGAACCCGAGGCTGAACTTCGGCTTCGTGTCGGCGGTGGGCATGGCCGACGGATCGTTCCACTGCCCCGACTGCACGTTGAACGGCATGACGCCGACGGAGGCCGGGTCGCCGAGGCGCGGCTTGACGCCGTAGACCCAGAAGCCCGCCAAAGGGTTCGAGGCGCCGTCGGCCTGCGGCTGCGAGTCGGCGTTGGAGACGTTCGCCGCGAGCCAGTTGCCGTTGAACGGGTCGAAGGCGGTCCAGGCGGCCTTGGACGGGTCGGTTTCGGACGTCTGGTAGACGGTGATCTCGGCCGTCTCGAAGCCCGACTGCCCGTGGATGTCGTCGGTGCCGCCGATCATGTACGCGTTGGCGCTGTCGGCGACCAGGGGGTCGACTTCGCCCGGCTGGTGCAGGCCGGCGACCGCGGGGCTCCCGTCGGCTCCGTACGGGCCGCCGACGAGCGGCGGGACGTCGTCGGGCGGCGTCTGGTCCTTGCCGACCGGGAGGGCGACCGCGAGCCCGTACGTGCTCGGGAACCACGAGGTCGCGGCTCCGTACGGCACGTTCACGGTACAGGGACCCTGACCCGCTTGCTGGCAGGCCGTTCCGGGGCGCGTCAGGGTTCCGGTCATCGTCGTCGCCGCGTCTTCGTCGTCGCCGGGTTTCGTCGGGTTCGTCGTGAGGCCGTACGGCTTCCAGTCGTACGAGCCGAACTGCCCGCCGGCGGGCACGCTGGCGTCGAAGAACCCCCAGCGGTCGGCCGTGAGCCCCCGGCTCGCGGCGTCCTGCAGCTGGGAGAGCGACGCGAGCCTTCCGGGCCCGGGGACCGGCATGGGCACGATCGTTCCGTCGGCTGCCTTTTCGCCGCCGACGACGAGGTTTCCGACGTCGGGATCGTCCGTGGGGTCGACCTTCGGGCCCATGCCGCCGAAGGCCACGGTCAGGTCACCGTAGCCCGTCGAGAGCCAGTCGTGCCCTTTGGACCAGTTGATCTTGTCGGGCTCGGCGACCGTCGGGGCGTCGGGATCTTTGGCCTTCCAGTCACCGTAGGCGTTCTCCGGTAACCAGGCGGCGTTTTCGGTATCGAGCGTGCGCGCCTCGGCCCAGTACACTTCCTTTCCGAACGTGCCGAAGGTGGGGTTGCGCGTCCGGATCCGGTAGTCCGCGTACCGCCCCGCCTGCCAGATGCCGAGGATCCCCACGAAGATGCCGGCCGCCGCCGCGGCCATGACCCAGGGTTTGATTTGCGCGGGCATCGCCGTTGAGCGCACGCGGCGCGAAAAAAACTGCGTTCCGGGAACGTTCTCGTGGAACCAACTGGACGCACTGCCTTGGTGGCGTGGCTCGAAGCGAGGTTTTGCTGTTAGGAGTTTCGCAAAAACATACATTCTCATTTTATTCCTCGAGTCGCCGCTTCCCCCCCCCCGTGACGATGCTTCCGTACGACGTCCTTATGGACATCTTCGACGAACTGAACGACGACAACCTCTGCGTATTCCAGAATTGTCGACGAGCATGCTCACTCTGGCGAATGGCGATCGACGACAGCTACTCGTATGCCGTTTCGAAGAGAATCGATCTTCTTGATTGGATCGGAACGCGGCGGTGTCTTTGGACCCGACCGGAGCAAACCTGTTTTTCCGACGCCTGCCTGCAAGACGACTTCTGCGGCGCTCGCTGGCTCCAACAGAGGTATGAGTTTAGCCGGACGATCGTCGTCCGGCTATCTCTGCTTCGCAAGCTTTGCGAGAAAGGCCGCCTTCGGATGCTCCAGTGGGTCGTCGACGTCTGTGGCTTGGATCGGCCCTACGACGCGCTGGTTCCTTTCGTCTCCGCGTGCGCCGGTGACCACTTGAGCACGGCGCAGTGGTTGGCGCGGAAGTTCGACATCGATCCCAGGGACGTGCGGGAGATCTGCGAGGCGGCCCTGATCCGCGCGTGCGCAGCGGGTCGACTGACGGTGGCCCGTTGGTTTACCGACGAGGCCCGGCTCACGCGGACCGACCTGCGGCGCATGGAAAACTACCCTCTGCGTGCGGCCTGCATGAACGGGCACTTCGCCATCGTTCTGTGGTTGTGCGACCACTTCCGATTGGAAAAACGGGACATGGAAGACGGGTTTCCGCCCGAGCACAGGCCCCCGAACCTGGCCAGAAACAACGACCACGCCTTTTTGGCGGAGTGGCTGGAAAAGAAGTTTTGCACTGCGTAGTGCTGGGTGATAAAAGATCCAAGCGAGTTGTATTCACAGATCGTCGAACGAAAACGCGAACGCGGGCGGCTGTCGCGAGAAAGCAGAGGAAGCGGGGCGATGCGCCGGGGCCGCCGAAGTCACGGGCGTCCCGTCGGCCGTCGTGAACCCGCCGCCCACCACCTCGGCCCTTCCGCCGTCGAAGATGTCGACGCTGATGCAGCAGCGGGGGCGAGAGGAAGAGGTTGCAGCCTTGCGCTTTCGCTGGGGTCTCGGGTCGCGGACGGGCTTCGGCACTTCGCGGATCACCCGCCGGAACTCCGCGCGCGCTTCCTCGATCTCCTGCTCCACCGTCGCGAGCTTCCGCCTCAGCTGGTTCGCCAGGGCGCACTTGAGCACGAAGCACCCGGCGGCGTGCTGGTACGCGTCTTCGCGCCCGCGCTCCAGGATGACGCGGTCCCAGAAGGCCTGCATGCGCGGCAGGGCGTTGGCGAACCAGGCCCGGTCGCGCTTGACGACGACCTTGTCGTACTGCATTTCGCCCCAGCGCGCGTCGGCCGGCTTGAACTGCACGAAGTCGCAGACTTCCAGGTCCAGAACTTCCAGGAGCGTCTGGATCTGAGGCATGTAATAGGGCGGCACTTCGTGCCGGATCTCGCGCGACGTCGGGCACTTGATCTCCACGAGGCGCCCCGTGGCCGTGATGCCGTCGCACGACCCTCCGAGCCAGGGGATGCGCGGGTGCCGCACCAAACTGAAGGCGTACACGAACTCGCCCGTGCGCTTTTCGTACTCCCGGCGCGCCACCGGTTCGTACTGGTGCCCCCAGCGCGTGGCGTAGTTGCCGCGAAAGATCTTTTCGAACGGAATCTTGTTCGTTTTCGAGCGGAACAACGTTTCGTCGCTGTTCTTGCGGTACCCCTCGCCGATGGCCGACGCCACGTCGGACGAGGTCAGGAGCGTCTTGCGCATGTCGTGCCACTCGGCGCTGCCCTGCGCGACGTAGGGCAACTGCAGCAGGGCGCGGACCTTGGGACACGTGGCCCGCCAGACGGCCGTGTTCGGCGGCTTGCGCCGCGCCTCGTCGGTGTCTTCGATGCCGCCGTCGAGCATGCCTCAAGCGGAGCACTCTAGCATCGGGCGGCGCAAATTATTCCCCGCGCCTCCGACGCGCTCCGGGCGAGCGCAGCGGACCATGCGTCCTCCCAAAAGTCCGACCGTCACCCAGGCGCCGATCCGGTCCGCGGAGCTCAGGTGCGGATACCGTTCGCGGAGCTCCGAGCCTTCGATCCACACCGCGGCAACGAGTCCGGGGCACCGGAAGGCCCGGAACGGCGCGGCCGGCACCTGCGGAATGGCCTCCCTGCGGAACGCCAGGTACCGGTCCCCCGCGAGGCGGAACAGTCCGAAGCCGGATTCCCAGAGCACCGGACTCAGGCTGCCCTTGGCGAACGCCAGGAGCATCGATCGCCGCCGGTAATCCAGTTCGCCGCCGCACATCGGCGGCGGCCGCACCTGGGGCCAGAGCACTTCCTCGAGGCCGTAGTCCGCCTTGTCGTAATCGACGTGAGTTCTCGAAAGTCCGAAGTCCGCCTTCTGAACGTCGTCGAGCCGGACCGACGCGCGCTTCGTTCGCGTGGCCGGGTTGTATTCGCACCAGTACAGCGGGGCGCGGAGAGCGTCGAGGCCCAGGAGCGGCAGGTCCTCGGTGTCGACGATGGCGAACGGCAGGAACGAAATGACCTCGGCGTCGGACATGCCGCTTCCTCCTGCCGGAAACTCTTCGTTGGCCAGGAACACCCAACTCTCGTCCCCACCGACGAGAACCGGGTTCGACGGAGCGACGTCGCCGAAGAACGGGTGGCGCCACAGCATCGCCATGCGAACAATGCGCCCGCCCCCCCCCCTGATCTCCGGAACGATCCGAGAACAGAAAACAGCTTGTATTCTCTGCACCAGGAAGAAAAAAACAGCTTGTATTTTCAATCGTCGTCCAGGAGGTCCTCGGCGGCCCCTCCGCTGCCCGGCGCCGGCGCCTCGTCGTCGACGCACTTGGGCGTGAGGCAGCACTTGATCGACCCGAAGTTCGGGATCGAGTACTCGACGATGAGCGGCTGCGGAGCGTTCCGGTCCTCGACGGAGCCGAAGTACATGATCATCGGCGTCTCGCCCGCGACGCGGTGCAGGCGGGCGAACATCGTGACGAACCGGATCGAGTAGGTGTTGCGCCCGAACGCCGTCGCCGCTCCGCCGTCGCCCCCGCCTTCGCCCTGGCGCAGCGGCAGGTTGTACATGACGCTCACGCCCCTGCCGGCGCTGCTGAGCTGCAGGCTGTCGCCGACGCACTCGATGGTGACGCCGTCGCACCCCGTCGAGGCGATCGTGGCGAGGGCTTCGTCGAACGCCCGGGCGTTCAGGCTGATCATGTGCTCCATGGCCTGCTCCGGGATCGAGATGCACTCTTCGTCGATGTCGAGCTGCCAGAGCTGGTAGTCGATCGTGGCGCCGTCGGAGCCCTCGACCGAGATGTGCAGCGTGTCGCCGCCCCGGAACAGCTCGAAGACGACGCGGTTCTCGGCCTTGACGCGCTTCAGGATGGCGTTGTAGAGCTGCGCCACCGGCACGCCCGACGTGCAGGTCTGATCGATCGCGAGCGTGTCGTTGGGTCCGTTGATCTCCTCGATCCCGAGCGTGACGTTCACGAGCGCCGTCGAGCTCCGTTCCATGGCGTTGATGACGATGCCCGCCGGCAGGTTCTTGAGCTGCGCGTCGCGGTCGGTGGGCGCGATGAAATGCAAATTCACGTTCGGCTGGAAATCCTTCAGGAGCTCGAAGATGGCGCGGAAATTGGCGATGTGCGTGGTTTCGTACCGGGCGATGGGTTTCTTGGTCGTCTTGGCTTTGCCCGCCGGAGGAGCGGCGAGCCCAGCATCTTCCTGCTTGCGCTTCGACATGATTGCGGAAATGGCGCGCAGCGTCGCGACCGGTTCTCGGAAATTTCCCGGACGCCGCGGGACGCGCCGCGTTCGGAGGCGGAGCCGCCTCCGCACTTCCACGATGCTCCCGTACGACGTGCTGATCGATATTTTCGATTCGTTCCCTCCACCCTTCGTCGGCCCCCCGGATCAGGATGCGGAACGTGTTTTCCGGGCTAACCGCGATGCTTGCCTCCTGTGGCGGACGGCCGCGCAGGACAGCTACCGCTACCAAGTTCGCGGTTTGTTCGTCGAGGATGTCTGCAAAGAGGGTTGTCTCACCAAGCTTCGCTGGATTCGAACGAACAGCGAGTGCCGTGAAACGTGGCGGCTCTTGTTCCACATGTGCTGCCAGCAAGGCTACACCGCCGGGGCGAAATGGATGCTGCGATCCCTCCTTCCTTCGGTGCCCACTCCCTGGGTGCGCGATGGCTTCTGCGTCGCGTGCCAGCTCGGGCACCTCGAGATCGCGAAGTTCCTGAAAGACGCTGTCTTTCTCGATCGAGAAACAACGGGGCGGCGTGCGCTCAGGTCTGCCTGTCAGGAAGGACACGTCGGCGTCGCGCGGTGGCTCAAGGACGCGTTCGACCTGACCGGCGACGACGCGCGAGATCAGAAGGCCCGTGCTCTCGCGCTCGCGTGCAGCAACGGGCGCCTCGAAGCTCTTCGGTGGTTGAAGGAGGCGTTCGGTCTGACGGACGACGACGCGCGGAGCGGCAACAACCGGGCACTGGCTTTCGCGTGCGACAAAGGGCACCTGGACATCGTTCGATGCCTGAGGGATGAGTTCGGCCTGACGACCGAGGACGCAAGGTCTCGCGATAACGTATGTTTGCGCCTCGCCTGCCAAGGCAACCACATGGAAGTGGCGCGGTTCCTGAGAGACGACTTCGGAGTTACGGCGCGCGATGCTCATATGGCTTTCTATTTGGCGTGCGAGCAAGACTTCCTGGAGACCGCCAAGAGGCTCGCCGACCTGTTTCGTTTGACGGAGGACATCGTGCGCCAGGGACACGCTCTCGCCGACTGGAACGAGCAGCGTTCGCTTCGCGAAGCATTGCAGGAAATGCAATAAATTATGTAACGCTTCGGCGGCAACGATGTCCTATCCGACGCGACGCTGTCCGACCAACCCCTGGGGTGGCAGGGACCCGGCGATCGAGCACGACTGCCCCGGCTACGGCTACGAGTGGGACGAATCCCACGGCGTCTGCATCCCGTCGTCGTCGCGCCTCCCCCTCGGCTTCCAGTCGGCCAAAGCGGCCCGCTGCCTGAACACGAACCACAGTTGCCCCGAGTGCGTCGCCTGTCCGCGCGAAGGCCACTGCCTGATCCCGGACGCCAACAGCCCCTGCTGCCAGGCGACGCTCGGCGTGGCGGACGATGCTCCGATGACGTCGACGATGTCGTTCTGGACGTGGAACGGCCGATCGGTGGGCGTCTAGGGGTCGCGCGGGATTTTCGGTTCGTTCGTCGCAACCATGACGACGCCCGACCCCACTGCCACCGAAGACGTCTGGAAGCGCATCGACGAGATCATCGACACCCGCCTGGCCCGGTCGGTCCCCGCCAGCGAAGTGGTGCGCTGCTTGGCGGCGATGCCCACCGACCGCCGCAACGCCTGGTTCGAGGCCTGCCGCGAGAAAGGCCCGGCGGCGGCGGACCGCTCGCTGATCCGCAAGCCCTGCAAGGGGGAACCGCGCTGGATGCGGTCCGCGGAAACGAAGTGACAGTAAAATGGCAGTTTCATTGATTTTTTTACAACTCGTCGTATCCTGGCCATGGGTGAATTCCGTCTTCCTCTTCCTCCTCTTCCTCCTCTTCGTTGTTCTCGTCGCCGGTGGAGGACGGAACATCGCTCCTGCTGCTGCGCCCGCTGGCCGGTGGAGCCACGATGCCGCTTCCTTCGTCGTCGCTTCCGCTGACCAGCAACTCCGGGAGCTCCTCGTGCACGTTCTTCGCGTCGACGTTGCCGAAAAGCGCCTTCGCGGCCTCGGATCCGAGGTCGAATCCGAACCGCGGCGGCGGTTCGGTGCGCAGGAACATCTGCTTCAGGGTGAGGATGATGCCGGTGTGGCCAGGGTAGTTGCTCCAGGCCCGATAGGCTTCCAGGACGCAGATGCCCGGCGCCCTCGGAGGCGCCGACTCCCACGGGATGCGCTCCACGCTTCCGCCGCCCTCCGTCGCGTACAGCCTCGAGTGAAACCACGGATGCCCGCGCAAAACGAGCTTCGGGCGCACGCGACATCCTCCTTCCGGGAGCTCGTGGCTAATCGGCATCGAAAACGCTTCGAGCACCTCGTCCGTCATCTCGCGGCACCTCCTCAGCTTCCAGAGCTTGGCGTCGAGCAAGCGGCGCGCCACCGCGGTGCTCAGGCGCTGGCAGAACTCGGCGTACTGGCAGCTTTCTTCCGACGCCTCCACGACGAACTGAACCTTGCGACGCCCGTCCTCGCTGCCCGGGGGCTTCCACGGGCGCGGCAGAGCCACGCCGACGGGCGTCTGCCACCTCAGAGGCAAGCCGTTGTAGTGCAGGGAGACGCACCGGCCTTCCCCCCTCTTGTCGTTCCAGCGCTGCACGTCGACGCCGAGGTGCACCTTGGCGGGGTCGAACTGCTTCCAGTCGAACGTCGCGGACATGGCTTGCTTTTCGAATACTGTCCCACGGCAGCACACATTCTCCCGAAGCCACCGGACGCGTCGGGCGGGCGCGGGTTTTTCGCTTCGCGCGGCATCGAAGAATGGCACTGCAGTGGGGACTGACGGCCGCCCCGGCGGCGCTGGCGGGGCTCGCGGCGGCGCTCTACTACGGCATGACGGAACGCAAGACGCGCGTGAAGCACTCGATCGCCGCCTCCTACCTGCTAGTGAGCGCCCGGGAGCGCATCCGCGAAGCCCTGCGGCCGGACGCCGACGGACCGGCGGGCGTCGTCCGCCGCGCGTGCATCAACGGCCTCCTGGCGGGCCTCGGTAAGCGCTATTTTTGCGTCGAGTCGCGGCGACTGGCGTCCGCGCTGAACGCCATGCTCGACGACGATCCCGAGTGCCTGCGCGACCGGCCCATCGCTTCGCTGCTGGAGGACCTGCGCACCGACGGCGGGTTCGCCGACCTCCTCCCGCCCGCGACCGACGTAGCCCTCTGCGAGATCACGCTGCACTACCGGTTCGGCGAGCATCCGACGGAGTACGTGGCCACCTGGCAGTTCCACGGCGGCGACGGGCTCGTCCACTTCCCTCCCTACCCAGCCGACCTCCTGCCGGCCCCGCGGCGCATCGTCTCGGCGTTCGTCGTGGGAGCAGGGGATGCGGCAGGTCCACCGACGCGTCGCAACGTCATGGACTTCCTGCGTCCCTGGCTCGGCCCGCGCGGCAACTTCTACGTCGACCTGCCGGAACCGCTGCGCCCGTCGATGACGCACCTCATGCTCCTTCTGCGCGCTCACCTGCGGCGAAAAGCCGTTGCCACGGCGGCAACCGCCATGCTTCTCCTGCTGGACAACCGGAGTCGAGCCTATCGCTACGACTTGCGATCCGACGCGTTGTTCGCACCCCCGGCGCAACTTTTTGACCCCAACGAACGCGAATAACACAATGTATTACGAGCCCTGCTCGATGCTCGTCGGAATAAATCGCCAGCCGTTGCGCTGGCAAATGTACTTCCACATGGCGTCGTGCTCGAAGATCTTCTGCGCGGCCTTGAGCTTCTGGAACCGCGGCAGCATCTCGCGGTACCCCTTGAGTTCGCAGGCCTTCAGCAGAAAGAACGGGTACGAGAGGAAGTTCTTGGGCCGGCTGCGCTTCAGGTGGGCCGGCATCTCTTCGTAGGGCATCTGGGACTCGCGGAACATGACCCGGATGGCCTCCTCCTGCGCCACCGACAGCTGCGGGGGCGGCACGCCGGTGATGCGCCAGGCGATCTGCGTGCAGTGCTCGTAGTACTTCGTGTACGGCTTTCCCAGCAGCTTGAGCTTCTCGCGCACGCTCCGGGGCGTCACCTGGAACTTCTTGGCTCGCTCGCGCTCGAACTGCCGGCTGACGAGCCGCACCACCTCCTTCGGCACGTCGGTGCGCTCCTTGCCCTGCAGCTGCGTCAGCTGCTCGTTCAGGTGGTTGATGCGCTTGTAGGTCGAGTGGGCGCAGGGGCTCCAGTGCTCGTGGCCGATGCAGTTGCGCGTGTAGTCGCCGCCGTCGTAGGAGCGTCCGCAGGCGCTGCAGATCTCGGAGAAGGTGCGGGCGTCGGTGATGAGCGCGCGCCCGCAGCATTTCGAGATGCCGAAGTCCTTGCGGTCGCCAGGACCTCCTGCGCCCGCGCCGCCTCCTACCTGCGGCAGCGGCGGCAAGCTGTCGGCGGGGGCCTTGCCGATCATGATCATGAACTTCTGCGAGAGCCGCTTCTGGAAGTCGGTGCGCGTGCGTCCCAGCTGCTCGACGAAGTCGGTGATCTTCGACATCTGCCGGCCGTCGCGGTTGATGCGCCACATGCTCCCCGTCTGGGGCCAGAGGTAGACGCGCACGGATCCCGCCGGGACGGATTCCTGCCACCGGCGCGTTCGGAGGCCGTCGGCGAGCGTTTCTCCGACGGACGTGCGCACCCGGAACGCCTCGTCGCCCGGCGGCGGCGGAGGTGGGGCTGCAGCGGCGAAGGTCGCCGAAGAGTGCGGAAACGCCGACGGCGGGGCGGCGGGGCGCCTGCGTTTGGCAGGCGGCTGCGGCGGCGGGGCTCCCGGCGTCCGCTGGTCGAGCCGCTCGACGATGGACAGCTGGGCGTCGTCGTCCAGGCGCGGGTTCAGGATCATGGCGTTGAACGTGGTCGGATGGTAGTCCGGCTGCTCCTCGAGCAGGTTGCGGCGCCATCGCACTTCGTGGACCACGAGGGACAGCTGCGGCAGCGTCGTGTTCAGGTGCAGGCTGAGCGGGGAAACGGCGCGCAGCTCCGGCGGCACGTGGGAGCCGACGAAATCGACCGAGATCGTCCCGTCGTACAGGGAGGTCTCGACGCCCGACTCCGCCGCCCGCCGCTGCCGCTCGTGGATGTCGAGCGAATGGAACTTCCTCTGCTGCGCCCAGTCGGCGATCTGGGCCAGGTACTGGCTGCGGCACTCGTCCTCGTGCTCGCGCAGCAGGCGGGTGTACCGGAACTCGTAATCGGTTTCTTCCTCGTTGGCGCGGATCTTGTCGATCTCCTTGCGCAGCGCCACGGCTTCGTCCTCCGCGCCTTTGCCGATCGAAGCCAGGTGACGCAGGTCGGCTTCGAGGCGCGGCAGCGAGGCTTCGCGGCGGTGGCGAAATCGTTCGCGGATCCTGGCGTCTTCGCGTTGCATCTCCATGGCGCGGCGGCGCGATTGAAAAAAGTAAAAAACCGGATTGCCGCAAGACGCGTTCCCACTTTTTTCCATGCGGCGCGGACGCAACGCGTCCGCCGAGCGCGAGGAAATATCGTTCGACGCGCCCGCAACGACCGATCCCTTCGAGATGCAGCAGGCTCCCCCTCCCGTTTCGTACGTGGGTCCTCCCGCGCCGCGCTTGAGGCGACCCAAAGTCGCTCCCGCCCCCACCGCCGGCGTCCTTGCCGAAAAGGCCGGCACCCCGATGATCTACTGGGCGGCCCTCGGCGTCGTCGTCGTCGGGGCCGGGATCGCCATCTTCCTGCTCTACCGGCGCTTCAAGACCAAGATGGACGAGGCCGAAGAGGCCGGCACCGAGATGAAAGTGCGCGCCGAAGAGTACGCCCGGCAGAGAGGAGCCGACCTGGCGCGCCAGCAGATCCAGGAGTACCTGCGCCGCAACAAGGGCGCCCGCCACGACGTCGGCGATCCCGGCCTCGTGCCCGACCTGGCCTGCAGCAGCAGCTTCGAGACGCCGCAGAAGCAGAGGTGCGCGGCGACGGGCGAGGCCGTGACCTCCTCGACGAACCCCATCGGCATCCGCCTGGAGCCCATTCCCGAGTCGGGCCAGCTGGACCTCGAGGGCGCCACGGAGCAGCAGATCAGCGGCGCGGCCGGCAACGTCAACGACAGCGCGTGCGGCGGCGCCAGCACCGCGACCACCGCCAACTCGGCGCCCATGCAGCAGGAGTCCTGAAATTTTTCGAGAAAAATGCGCGAACGCGGCGCCTCGAATGTATTTCCAAGCATCTTCGCGACGATGGGACGCAAGTTCTGTTTCACCTGCCAGGAATACGAGGAGAACTGGGTCTGCGAAGGCATGTGCAAGCACTGCTATCTGGAGTCCCCGAGGTGCAAGCTATGCAGGCGAAGAATGTCGCGCGTCGATCGAGCTACGAAAAAGTTGTGTCGCCTCTGTTATCGCGAAAAGAAGCTCGCACTTCTGAAGGTCATTGCGTCGGCGCCTCGAAAGGTAGGATGAAATGCCTCCTGGGCGAACTCTGCTCCGTCGGGGAATACGAAAAAGAAGAAGATCTTCTGCCTGCTTGCGAACGCGAAGAAGCCCATCGTGTCCACAAGCAATGCCTGCGCGACGTTTTGGCGTTCGGCGGTATCACGCTCCTGGTGGCCAGCATTTTCGACGGGAAATGCATGGAACGCTGTCCGGCCCCGATTTCGCGGGAGGTTCTCCTGAATTCGTTCCGGATCCTGTACCAAATGGTCGCCACCGAGGCGGATGTTTCCGCCTTGATGAGCGTTTTGGACATTCGAAGACACGGGTGTAACGAATAAATTTCTGCCGTCCGTCCAGCAACCATGGCAGCGCCCTACATCCAGAACTCCGGAGCCGTCGCGGCCTTCGAAAAGCCGTACGACTACGACCTGCTGCATGCTCATTCCGACTCGGCGTACGCGTGTGCCCGAGGGGGAAGCAGGGCGCAGCAGGCGGCCGCGGCCCGCTTGCCCTGCGGAGAGGCCGGCGTGGTCGCTTCGTGCCCGCGCGTCAAGAGCCAGCTCGACACCTGGGTCACCGGGTACAACAACTCGATTTATGCCGTGAACGCCGAGGCCAACTTTCCGTGGCCCGAGAAGAGCGGCCGCCACGGTCCCGACCGATACGCGTGGCAGCCGAAGCTGCTCACGTGCAAGCCGGACCTCATGAAGGAGATGTCCCTCGGCGGCATGAAGCAGTGGAACGACGGCGGCGGTGCCCCCATTGCCAACGTCTACGGCCTCTCGGCGCCGCCCTGCGCCTTCCAGGCCAACGTCTACGGTCTGAGCGAGGAGCAGGCCGTGTGCGAACAACGCGCCCCGCCTCCCCGCTGGCTCCGCGAGCCCAGGGCCGGGACGTGGATTCGGTAAACCTCAGGTTTCCATAGCGTTTCCGTGGCCCTGCTTTCGGCACAAACTTCCGGCGCTCTTTCGAAATCGCTGGGCGTTGAATTCCACGACCGTCGTTCCGTCGGGGTACCGGCGCGACACGAGCACCCCCGCCTTCGTGGCGATCCACAGGCGAAAATGAATGTCCGTATCGATCCACCAGGCCGTCGTCATCTTCATTCCCACCAGGATGCTGGTCCAGAACCGCCGCTTGGCTCGCCAGGCCGGGCTCCCGTTCTTTGCCAAGACCTCCGTGACCGTCGCCCGCCCCGTGTGCACCAGGTAGGCGTTGGCGAGCGTTTCCCACAACTCCTGATCCCGGGGACGGCAGCTCCACTTGCAGCTCGCCGGAAACCCCCGGTCGTCCAGATCGAAGAAGTGTTTCTTGGGCGCAAACGTTCCGTCCGAGCCCCACCAGCGTTCGAGGTGATCGGCTCGGATCGAGGGCATCGCGGCCCACAGGACTCCCGCCGCCCGCTCGGCTTGCGACATGGGGGCTGCAGGGAAAAATGAAATGCGCGAAGCGCCGATTCCTGGATCGAGAAAAATCGGTTTTGGCGTGCGGTTTTTCCAGGGATTCCCAGGCCTGGCGATCCGATCAACGCGCGTTTCGCCGAGCCGTGCTCGCGTCATTCCGCTTTCGCTCCCGACTCGACACGACTTTCTCCATGGAAGAGTTGTTTTGCGATCCGCTCCCTGACCTTTTCGAAGACGCCTGCACCCTCGAATCCGACCTCCTGAGAGACGAATGGATCCAAGCCATCGTGGACGAAGAAATGCGAGCCACTCCCCCGGTCGAAGAGGACGTGGCGCCGCAGCTAGTCGCGCCTCCTGTCCAACGCCGGGCAGAGGAAGAATACGAAGCCTGCGTGCGTTCCGACGACGAAGAGCTGTTCACCGCGCGCCTGCCGAGTATCATGACGCCTCTGCGAACCCGACGGTGGTGGGGAGAAATGAAGGCTCCGCTTCGGCTCTGCGAGCGCCGACTTCGACGGCTGCGAGCGAAAGGAGGCAGCGGACCGCGATGTCGCAACCTCGAACACCGCGCCATGCAGTACGTTCGGGCCATCGTTCGCCATTCGCTCGGGGACGACGTGTCCGAGGCGCGCCAACTGTTCAGCGACCCGACCATGATTCGCATGCGACAGCTGTGGATCGTCGAACTCACGGTTCGCGTAGCGAACGAAAAACGGAAACGAGGCCTTCTGTCTGCAAACCCGTGCACGAATAAAACGCGTTCGTAGTTGAAAGTTTCGGGCTTTTTTTTATCTTCGCGAAAACAGGCAACGCAATGGATCGCGCCACGGTCTACAGCGGCGGGAGCACCGGAGACGCTCCCATGCAGCGAGCGGACCTGGTTTCGTGCGTCGGCACGCCCGAACGTCCCCGCTGGCCGGAGCCGGTCCTCCTGGAGAAACTCGTGGGACGCCTGAACGACGGGGCGTCGCTGTTCGTCGATTTCGACAAGTACCCGGGGCCCTCTTCCTACTCGCCGATCGAAGGGTTCCAGCCCGAAACGCCGATCCCCGCGACCCTGTACCTCTGGCGCAAAGCGAACCCTGCCGCCACGCCTTCCTACGAAGGCGTCGTCCAGAGGTCCGGGTACCCGGAAGAGCCCCTCGGGAACGTCACCGACCCGGCGTCCTTCCTCTCGAGCCTCTGGCGCCAGCACGCCTACCTCGATCGCGTCGGCTACATGGACTCCACGGGCTACAAGGTCGTCGTGGCGCGGGCGTCGCAGATCGACCTCCTTTCTGCGCCGGCTTCCTCCGCGAGCCCCTCTCCGCGGCTCGCGGAGGAGAAGGAGAAAAAGGAGAACGGCAAAGACGACTCCCTGGTCGCGGGGATCGGCATCGGCCTCGTCGTCCTCCTGGGCCTCGCGGTGTTCGCGTTCCTCCGCGGCAAGCGCTGACGAGCTGCTACTTCAACCAGCTGGGCAGCCACGACGGGGCGTTCTTCTGCACCCAGCGCGACGTGAAGTATCCCGTCAAAAAGAAAGCGAGCGCCAAAATGACATAAATCAGGATCGTGATGAGCATCGTTTTCATTGGATCGTGAGGAAAAAAGGCACCGACGCGGACGCTCAAGGCAAGAGGTTCAGGATCTCCTGCTGCGCGTCGGAGCGACGGGTCGGCAGCGGGGCCACGCGGTTCATCGACAGCGTGCAGCTCTCGATATCCAGCGGGTTCTGATTCTCCGCACCGAGATCGTTGTCGAAGTTCTGGACGTACGGGCAGAAGTAGTCGTCGATGTCGTTGATGTACGTGAGGCCGGCGACGGTGATGCCCCACGGCCCGTCGAGTGGGAACGGCGTGTCGCCGTGCGTGTACGGGTGGATGGCGGCGTTCGTGAACTGCGAGTTGTTGCCCTGCGTGTTGTACGGGTCCGGGATCGGAACGCCGTTGCGCGCCAGCATCACGCGGTACAGGTGGCCGCGATCGTTCGCCTGCACCGTGTTGATATAGAAGATCATGTTGATCTCGTAGCGGTAGATGCCGAAGAACTCGTCGGGCGCCGCTGGCGTGAGGCGCAGGGCGTAGATGTTGTCGCCGTCGAACGTCGTGAGGCTGGTATCCCAGCGCTCCATGCCGTAGTTGTAGTTCGGGTTCGACGTGCGGAGGTTGGGCACCAGGCTGCCTTGGTTGTTGTTGAACGCGAGCCACGTGCCGGCGTCGCCGAGGGTGCTGTCGGTGCCGGCGACGCCGCCGCCCGTCACGAGCTGCGGAGGCGCGGCGGGGCCCACTTCGAGCTGCCCGCAGACGCCGATCGTCACCGGCTGGACGGAGGCGCCGGCGCCCAAATTGTAGACGGTGTAGGCCGCGTTGTTGTTGCCCGTATCACCGTCGTCCAGGCGCAGGAAGAAGCGGCGCGTTTCGCCGGATTGGGTGCGCGTCTCGCCCGAGAGCGTCCCGCCGGTGCCGGCGGCGAGATCGATCTCGTTGGCGGTCCCGACGTGCTGGACGACGAACTCGAGCCCGTTGCCCTGCCCGATCTTCGGGAAGGCCTTGACGACGTCGGCCGCGTTCGGCAGCGTGATCGTGCGGTCGGCCGTCGGCGCCATGCGCAGCAGGTAGAAGCGCAGGTCCTCGGCCACGACGGTGACGTCGTCGTCCGCGAGCAGGTTCAGGGTCAGGCTGGGGCGGATCGTCTGCTTCGGGATGATCGACAGGAAGTTGTTGCGCTGCAGGGACATCGCGCTTCCGGTTCGTTGACACGCAATGCAAAGGAAAAATTTTGGAACATCGAGATCCTTTAGTTGTCGTCGGAAGGGGGCGCGAAAACAGAAGGCCCTCTACGCCTGCAAGGGCGCCACGCGGTTCATCGACAGCGTCCAGTTGTAGACGCGGATGTCCGACGGGTTCGTCCCGGTGCTGTAGAAGTCCTGGAAGAACGGGGTGTGGTAGTCGCCGTCCGTCTCGACGTAGACGATGCCCTCGGTGGTGATCGTGTAGGGGCCGATCCAGGGGAAGCTGTCGCGATCCGGCCCGTAGACCTGCACGCCCGAGGTGACGACCTGCGTGTTGGCCCCGCTCACGCCGTCGACGCCGATGATCGGTGCACCGTTCTGCGCCAGGATCAGGCGGTACTGGTGACCGATGTCGTCCGGCGAGCCGGGCCAGTCGTCGATGTAGATCACGGCGACGATGGCGTACCGGTAGAGTCCCGGCTCCTGGGCGTAGAGGCCGTAGATCGGCGCACCCGACACCGTGGTGCCGGTGTCCTTGATCGACATGTTGTTCTGCAGGGCGACGGCGCCGTCGGCGCCGTACGGCAGCTGGGCACCGATGTTGGCCGGCACGCCGGTGGTTTCCCACGTGCCGGCACCTCCGTAGACGGCCGGGGCCGCCGGCCAATACGTGGCGTTCACGTGCTCCATCTGCATCTCGCCGCACGCCGACGTGAAGATGGGCGGCGCGCCGCCGCCGCTCTGCAGCGAGTACACCGTGTACGCCTGGCTGCCCTTGGGCGCCCCGACATCGATGCGCATGAAGAACAGGTGAAGGCCGCCGGCCTCGGTATCGGCGGATCCGACCATCGTGCCGCCGGTTCCCATCGCAAGCGACACGACGCCGACGTTACCCGTGTGCTCGACGACGAACCCGAGCCCCTGCCCGCTGCGCACGCGCGGCAGCTCCGCGACGATCTTCTCGGCGGGAGGCAGCGTCAGGGTGCGGTCCGCCGTCGCGGGAATGCGCAGCAGGTAGCCCTTGAGCTGCGTTCCGTCGAGGTCCGCGTCGTCGTCGCTGAGGTCGAACAGGTGCAGCTGCGGCCGGAAGGAATCCGACTGCGTGATCGACAAGCGCCACTTGTTGAATGCCATCGTTGTGCGAGTGTATTCAGAAAATTAGCAGAAGGGTGGAAGCCGCCGTCCCTCTTCAGGGCAGCACCAGGTCGGAGTTGAGCGGGGCGACGCGGGTCATCGACAGCGTGCACTGGTGCACCTGGATCGGGCCCGTGGTGTCGTCGCCGTTGCGAAACTCCATCAGGAAGACGGTGAAGTAGTCGGCGCGCGCGTTGATGTGCGTCAGGCCGCCGACGACGAGGGGACGGGGGCCCTGTTCCGGGAAGCCGGACTCCACCCACTGGTAGTAGTAGGGCGCCACGTCGGCTTGGGCGTAGTGCGTGTTGTTTCCCTGCGTTCCGTACGGGTCGTTGATCGGCACGCCGTTGCGCGCCAGGACGATCTTGTACATGCGGCTAACGGCCGCCTGGGCGTTCGGATCGTAGATCGCGCACACGACCTCGTACCGGTAGACGCCGTAGTAGGCGTCCGGGCTGGAAAGGGAGCTGTCGAGGCGCAGGGCGTTGATGGGCACGGCGAAGAAGTCGCCCGCGACGTACAGGTTCGTCGTGCGGCCGGTGTCCCAGATCTCCATGTTGTTCAGGACCGACGGCGTGGAGTCGAGCATCGATGGCAGTTCGACGCCCTGTCCGGTGATGATCGGGCCGTTCCAGACGCCGGCGTCGCCGATGGTCGTGCGGTAGATGGGCAGGTACCCGGTATCCTGGGCGGCCCAGTAGGCCTCCATCTGCCCGCAGGCGCCCGAGAGCGGGGCGCTCGCTGCCCCGCCGCCGAGCGCGAAGACCGTGTACGCTTCGCTGCCGGTGGCTCCGTTGTCGTTGCGCAGGAAGAATCGCCGCGTCTCGCCCGCTCCGACTTCCGGAACGCCGTCCATCGTGCCGCCGGCGCCCGTGGCCAGCGTGACGATCCCGGCGGTCCCGGTGTGCTGGACGACGAAATCGATGCCGGCGCCGAGTCCGATCTTCCGGGCTTCGTCGACGACCTTCGCGGCGTCGGGCAGCTTCAGGATCCGGTTGTCCGTCGCCTCGATGCGCAGGAGGTACTGCTTCAGCTGGCCCGTCTCGAGGTCCTGGTCGGCGTCCTGCAGGGCGACGGCCGTCAGCGCCGCGCGTAGCGTCTGGCGCACCGGAAGGATGCGGGCTCGCGGGTCGTGCTTGTTCAGCGACATCGTGTTGCTCGCCGGGCTGCAGGTTTTTTTTGCCGGGAGGAGGAGGCGCAGCGCGCGCCCGACGGCGTCGGGATTTTGTCGGAGCCGGCCCCGTCAACCGCACCATGTCGTCGGCCGCCGACCGCAAACGCCGCGCCCAGGAACGCGAAGCCCGCCGCCGCGGCGTGGCCGAGCAGCTCACCAAGCGTCTCGAAGAAGAGAAAGCCACGATGAACCTCCGAGGGGACGCCAAGCGCGTCGGCATGGAGCGCGACCCGATCGAGGTGCCGGGCCAGAAGTTCGCCGTCGTCTCGTACGTCGCTCCGCACACGGCCCCGCAGCGCTGCAAGACCATCGCCGTGAAGCTGCGCGGCTGCTTCGAATCCAAGGACGCGGCCGACGCCCGGGCCTACGAGGTGGCGCAGATGGACCCGGACTTCGACGTCTACGTCGTCGAGATGTACGAGTGGCTCGTCCTGCCCCTTCCCGTCGAGCAGCAGTCGGCCCTGCGCATGAAGTACAACCAGGACAAGCTGCAGCAACTCATGGACGGCTACTACCAGAACGTCGATCGCGGCCGCAAGAACGTGCAGGGGCGCATGCAGAAAAGCGTCGAGGAGGGCCGAAAGGCCGCCGCGGAGTACCGGCAGCAGCACGGGTTGCCCGGGGCCCCGCTGTCGCGCGAAGTGCCCGAGACCGAGAACGTGCACCATCCCGGCGTGGTCCGGGAAATTTCCGAGAACGCGCCCGCGCCGAAGGAATAAACCGCTCCCGTGATTTTTCAGGTTTGCCCGTCTGCCCTGCATGGATTTCGGAGACGGCGAAAGAGAGTACGTGGGCGACGTCGAAGGCGACGAGGCCGCCGGAGACGATGACGACGAGCCGATGGGGTTCTGGGACTACGGCGACGGCGAAGAGGACGATGCAGCGGAAGGCGACGACGTCGCGGTGGTTCCGGCTTCGCTCGACGAGGCGCGGAAGCGGGGATTCGCGTTCGACTTCGAGGCCCTCCTGCGGGTGTCGGAAGGAGAAGCGGACGAAGAGTACGACCCGACGCGTCCCGAGCTGGTGCCGGCGCCCTTCTTTCCGCCCCCGCCCCAACCGTCGCCGCCGAAGAAACAGCGCAAGGCGGCCGAAGTCGTTACCACGGCCTGCACGCTCCACGGCCGCCCCCTGCCGCGCTCGGTGCTCGCCGGCCTCGACGCCGCGCAGATGCACCAACCGTATCCGACGGAATGGAAGTTCGCTTGCATGCACTGCTGCCACCCGTTCGCGCCGAAGCCCCCCGTCGGGATGCCCGTGCGCGCCCTGAACGGCCTGCCGAGGAAATACGTCGTGCGCGGATTCTACTGCTCGTTCGCTTGCGTCATGGGCGCTGCCAGGGAAGCGGGCACCGGATGCTGGATCCGGACTCACATCTGCGAGATGGCCCGCGAAGTCTACGGCATGGCGTGGAAGGAGCGGATCCCGACGGCGCCGCCGCGCGAGCGCCTCGCCCTCTTCGGCGGCGACCTCGACATCGACGCCTTCCGCGCCATGAGCTCGGAGGCCACGGTGGAGCGTCTGGCGGCTTCGAACATCGTCTACGATCCAGGGCTGCTCGTCGAGATCCGCAAGAAGGCGACGCGCTCCGAGGATGCCAAGGTCAGCAGCGAGAACCGGCAGCGCGTCGCCGACCAGAAGCGGAACACCGACCGCGTGACGACGACCGAGGCGACCGATGCCCCGCGGGCGCGACCGCCGGCCAAGAAGGGGCCGGCGCAGTGGGAGAGCATGTTCCGCAAGGTCCACAAGCACCGCCCGCCCAAGGCCATGCGCGACCAGGCTTCCGAAGAAGCGGCCGCGGCGGCCGGGAAATCCTCTTCCCCCGCCGAACGATCGAAGAAGAAGAGCGCCACCGTCCGGTTCCGGGACATCCGCGACCTCATGGGAATCACGACATCCCAGCAGGCGCCTTCGTGACGCGATCGCCTCCGCCGCTCCCGCCTCGATTTTTTTCGAAATCCAGTGCGCAACTCGATACGTTCCTTTTTCTTCAATGGCTACCGGTAAGAACGGCAGGAACGGAAAGAAGAAGGAGACCATGTGGGACAAGCTCAAGAAGTGGGTCGAGAAGAACAAGCGACGCGTCGAAATGATCGGTGGCGTCCTTCTCGCCGTCGTCATCGCCCTCGTGGCGTATCACTACTACGAGAAGTCGCGCGGCGGTGCGGGCATCAAGGCTCTTTTTGCCAAGAAGACGACGGTCGCCGTGCCGGCGGGTGCTCTGACCCCTACGATCTAGACCCCCTCTTCCATTCGTACCCAATGAAACCATTTCTTGCTCGGAAAAAAGCGTTTTTTCATTTCGCCTGCTGCGGTGCAAGGAGGCCCTGGGGGCCGGCACCGCCCATATTCAGATCGCCCTGCGGCGTGTAGATCACGTGCGAACGCCCGTTCTCGATCAGGAGGAGGTTGTTGCACCCCTGCGACATACCGAGCTGGATGGCCACCTCGATGAAGCGCTTCTTGGCCGAGACGTCGCCCTTGGTTTCCAGGGTGCGCCGGATCGGCAGGAGGTAGCGGGAGCACGTGGCGACCATCGGGAGCGGCGCGCGTCCGTAGATGACGCCGACGAGCTCGGCCCGGCGGTCTTCGGCGGGCGTCTCGATGCGGCCGGCATCCTCGTAGCGCGCGATCACGAGGCAGCGCTCCTGATACAGCGCCCCGGTCGGCAGGGGACCCGTCGAAAAGCCGACGTAGCGCTCCTTGCTCTCGCGCAGCTTCTGCACGTCCATGTCCTGATGCAGGATGTGGTTCGGGCCGATGAAGAAATCGAGCGACTTCAGCGGCGTGCGGCACTCCACTTCCTCGGCTTCCGGCTCCTCCGTCTTCTTGTCGTCGGGGGATGGAGCGGGCTTCGAAAGCGTCGTCACGATCAGCTCGCGGGGAATGCGAAGCGCCAGCAGCACGTGGAAGATCTCCGATGCCACGGCGTACGTAAGGACGCCTTCCTTCTCGTTGCAGTTCGCCGGCTCGACGGCGGCCGTCTTGACCTCTTCCTTCTCGTCGAAGGGCGGTGGCTTGTTCAGGACGAACTGGTCGAGGATGCTCAGGGCGGCCTGCGGGTGCGTCATCTTCGTTGTAGGCGGATGGCTGCCCTCCTCGTTCGGACTTTTTCCCGCCTGCGCCTGACGCGCCCGGGCTCGCTTCGCGCTCCGGCGGACGCGGCTTTCCTCGGCGGGCGTCAGACGCGCCGCCGGATTTTTCGGCGCTCCCCGCGAAAGAGAACAGCATGGAGCTCGTCGCGGAACGGTTCGCCATCTCGCGGTTCCGCGTGCTGTCCGAAGAAGAAGTGCCGGCCCCCGCGCGGCTCCCGAACCCGGAGAGGCTGCGGTACGCCAGGAAGAGGCGGGGCGGCGAAGAAAGCCCCGCCGGCGGGGGCGCCAAGAAGAGCAGGAAGACGCTCTTCGCCTGGCCCAAGCGGACCGCCGAGGGCAAGCGGGCCCTGCGGCTCATGATCGTGCCGCCCGAACCCCACGCGGCCCCGCGCCCGCTGGACGTCGAGCTCGCCGCCAACCCGGGCACGCGCGCCGGAGAAGCGAGCGTCCGCGACGAGATCCTGCGCCACCTGCCGGGAACCGGAACGCTGGAGTCCCTGCAGCTGGGCGAAGCCACCGACGGCCGCATGCTGACGCTCTGGTGGATCGCAGGGGGCTCCGGGGATTCCAACGTCTCCGTCGCCGCCGCCCGGCCCGAACTCGCTCCCGGCGTCCGCGGGCCGGCCGCCGTCTCGGTGCTCAGCACCCACTCGGCCCGCTCCCTGCACGCTCGAGCCAGCGACTGGGGCGACGCTCTCCTGCTCCTGCCCACCTGCGACGCGTCGCGGTTTTCCAGCGAAGGTCAATGAACATCGCTTTACTGAAGTCGCGCATTCCCATGACGAAGCTCGCAGACGCACTCGTGAATGCGCCGGGCGATGCGCATGGCCACCTCTTCGTCGTCGCGGAAGTTCTCGTCCGTCCGGAGAAGCAGGCAGTGGGCCGGTTCCCCGTCGCCGAGGTCGATCTCGGTCTCGTCCGGGATGACGTCCACGGCGCCTTCTTCGTCCAGAACGCAAAAGAATCGGTCGTGCTCGGCCTGCAGTTTTCGCTGGTACTCTTCCGTCACCGCCGACTCGCCGTCGCGGGCCCGCTCCTGCAGGCGCGACAGCGTCTCCCCGATCGACGGGCGCAAATAAACGAACAGCTGCGGCCTCACGGGCATGAGCTCCTTCCACATCTTCCAGAGGCTCATGTAGTCTTCGTGCTCCGTGGCGTCGATGGTGCCGCTCTCGAGCAGCATGTTCATGAACAGAACGTCGGTGAAGATGCTGCGCTCGAGCAGGTAGACCGTCGCGTTCTCGTCGCGGAGGGAGCGAACGAGGCTGATGCGATCGTGGAACACGCACGTCTGGAACTGGTAGCCGCGCCTGCTCGGATCGCCGTAAAACTGCTTCAGCCGACCGTTCTTCTTCCACTTGCCGACGGGCTCCGGGACCGAAACCACCGTTTCTCCGAACTCCTCCTCGAGAAGGCGCCTCAGCACCGCGTTCAGGACGCTCTTGCCCGCGGCGATGACGCCGTCCGTGACGACGACGATCGGCTTCTTCTCTTTTGCTGCTGTTGCCGCGCTCGGTCCCTTGCTGTGCGAGAGCCCCATCGGATTTCTCTTTCTCGGTGACGGCAGGAGAAAAATGCGGGTCGCTGCGCGCGCCGGCCGAGAGGGGAAATTTCCAGGAACCCGCGGCGTGTTGGCGCCGCGCGGAAAATACTCCCGCGCCCGCGAGGAGCCATGGTCTTCGACGCGATGGGCGGCGTGGGGATCGCCACGATCATCTTCGTGACGCTGAGTTTCATATGGAACGTCGTGCAGGCCTACGTGTTTATTCAGGAGCGGTACAAGCCGCCCGAGGAGCGGGAGCAGTTCGACGGCCGGGCGTACGCGATGCTGCGCGAAGTGTACACCAGCACGCAGGACTACCTGGCCGTGCAGAACGCCACGCTGAACAGTGCAGCGCAGAACGTCGTGCGGCTCGGCACGCTCGTTCAGGACCTCCACGGCTGGCACAACGTCATGGACGACGACGGCCAGCGGCTCTGGTTTTTTCCGCGATCGCACATGCGCCGGATGGACGAGCTGTATTACCAGTTGTGCGGGACGGGGGGCGGCGGGGCGGCAAGGCCCATCGCGAAGTTCGGAACCGCCCCGCTCCCTGCGTCCTCGTCGTCTTCTTCTATATAAAGATCGATTTCGTCGTCGTCTTCTTCGTCCTCCATTTCTTCCTCCGTCGGGATCTCTTCTTCTTCGTCGGGTTCATCAGGGTCCGAACCTTCCTCGGGGTCCGAATCTTCCGCGTCGTCCGAAACGATGAACCCTTCGAGTTCCGAATCCTCTTCGTCGTCCGGAATCGGTTCGCGCTCGCCGCGCTCGTTGACGCGATACAGGTCCGAGGTGCAGTCCACGTCCTCGGCGTCCTCGGCGTCCGACAACCACTCTTCTTCGGCGTATCGCTTCGGAGGACGGCGCGTGCTTCGCGGAGGGTTGCGGCGAACGGGCTGCTGCGCGTCCATTTCCTGTTCTTGCTGCAGGATGGGGAGATTTTTCCCTTCCGCGACGACGCGCTCCCCGGCGTCCAAATAATCTGTAACGAGAAGCGCCAACGCCGACATGTCAGCGCCGAGCCGAGCCGATTACGTCGCAGCGAAAAAGGAGCTGCTTCCGCTGCTGCAGACCGATATGACGCCCCTGGTGTACGAGCGGTTCGCCAAAATGTACCGCGACACCGAAAAGTTCGCGGCGCGCCAGATCGAGGAAAAAAAGCGGAAAGTCGACGCTGGCGACGCGTTCGCGCTCGTCATGAAGAACGTGCCGCACTGGAACGCGGGGATCCTGCAGAAGGAGGTCGATTTCATCAGCGGCCACGTGCCGAAGATCGAAGCGACGTACAAGGCCCTCTGGATCTCGAGCGTCTACGTGCTGACGTCGGCGCGGCTCGGCGCCGAGCCGAAGGTGCGCGCGAGCGTGCCGCCGTTCCGCGAGTTCGTGCACGGCGTCTACAGCAAGAGCGCCCGCGAGTTCCTGGACGACCCGGAGATCTTCGAACCGGACCACTCGGCGGGCACGCTGCGCCAGAACAAGCTCGACGCCTACCGCATCATCTCGGCGGCGATCCCGGACTCGCTGCGCTCGCTGCTGCCCGTGCAGCAGCTGTACCAGGAGATCAGCCAGGACGTCGAGACGCACCGGTACTGGGGGTCCGCGGGGCCCATGGCCGAAGAGCAGCGGCGCGAGGCGCCTCCGGATCCCGCTCCGGAAAGCGCTTCGGAGCCACCCGACGTCGTGGCGCGCCGCGCGGCCGCCAAGCTCCTGAACGCCGAGCTCGAAGACGAACCCGGCGACGACAAGAGCGACGGCGCCGAAGAACCGATGCCCCCGCCTCCGGAAGGCGACGTCGAACTGCACTCGGACGAGAGCGATGCGGAGGCGGAGAACGCGGGCAAAACCGACGAGCAGGAGCGGGCCGAAGAAGAAGCCGTTTCCATCACCGAAACCAAAGAGAACACGAAGAAAAAGGGAAGGGCCAAGAAGCGCCCGCTGCCGGATCCCGACCTCCTGCCGTTCGAGACCGAGCGCGGGGCCGTGGACCTGGAGCGCGCGTCGAAAAAGTAAAATTTTTGCCTCTTTCCGCTGCAGTTCAGAGTGCAGGAGGGGAATGGCATCGCGACGCGATCGGTTCGACGTCGCCGAAGCGCGCCGGATACGCGACAAGAAACGCGATACCGAGAACGCCATGTTCGAACGCATCTGGACGATCCTGGAGAACCGCATCCGGATCGCCGCGAAAAACGCTTGGGAGCTCACGTACTACGTCCCCGCGTATACGCCCGGGCTGCCGCGCTACGACAACGTGCTCGTCGCCAGACGCCTGCGCGTCCGCCTCCGCAACCGAGGGTTCATCGTCAAAAAGTACGACGGCGAGGAAGACGCGCCCGTCCTCTTTATTTCTTGGCGCCGCTCCGCCCCCGAAACCCGCGCGGCCACCACGGCCCCTCAGGACCGGACCCTCCGCGGCCTGCAGACCGTCGCCCGGCAGGTGAAGATCAACGAGGAAACCGGGTTCTCGTGATGCGACGAAATCTTTAGTTATGTGATTCGGCAAAATCCGGACCACCGTCGGACGGGCAAAAATCGGTCCGAAGTGTTCCGTTCCAAGCCGATTTATTATTAAATATCCTGAGATCGCTGTTCGGAGGGTGAACGGATCCGTTCACCCTGCAGTTTCGACACTTCGGCGAAGGCAAGTTTTAGGCTCCTCATGG
>Ga0180434_10002193_pt1 | contig 26639 bp, 22 predicted proteins | sample SS_ome_7_FD_132453 | JGI IMG/M metagenome (GOLD analysis project Ga0180434, IMG submission 132453) | Hypersaline lake sediment archaeal communities from the Salton Sea, California, USA - SS_1_D_2 metaG | ecosystem: Environmental > Aquatic > Non-marine Saline and Alkaline > Hypersaline >... | reverse complement strand
GGCCCGGCCTCCGATAAGAGTCGCGTTCCAACGATCTCATCGGCATGCCGGGCCGCCTCGCTTTCATCTTCCTTGCTCCCTCCCCCTACCTGCAGTACCCTGAAAACCTGCGAAAGGCCAGTTGTAGAGGCGATTCTTCATAACTCGGAATGCGGAAGGCGGAATGCGGAACCGGACAACGGCCGCCGCGGAATGGGGACCGCCCAAACCGGCGAGCAGGCCGCCCACCTATAGGCTCCTACTGGCCTCCCGCTTTGCTTGTTCTGATGGACGCTACGGCAATGGCTGCCAGTTCGTCCGCTTGCTTCATGAGGGATTCCAGTTTCTCGTGTTTGACGAGGCCAGTTTCGACGAGGAGTTCCATCCAGTAAAGCGTTTCGTCAACTTCTTCCTCGACGATTCCCCTCTTGGCGCGAAACTCGTCGCGGGAGCGGGCCCGCCGAGCCGCACGGTAATTGCCCCCCGGAAGGGGCGGCACGAAGCAGCGGCCTGCCGATGACGCTGGCCTCCCCGCCGGTTGGCAATGACCGATATAGCCGAACCACCCGAAGGGCGAACTGCTTCGTTCGCTCCGCGAGGTCATACGGCGGCGATGGCTCCTGCGGCTTCGGCTGCACATTGCACATGTCATCCCCCCTGCACGTTCCGCATTCCGCGTTCCCCGTTCCGCGTTCCCCGTTCCGCGTTCGCTATAGTCTCTGCGCCGCCAGGCTTGCCAGTTCGCTCCGTTCGCTCGTCCGGAGCATGACGTGGCCGGCCAGGTCGAGGCCCTTCATGCGTTCGGCGGCATAGGAGAGACCGTTGGAGGAGGAATCCAGATACGGGTTGTCAATCTGGTACGGGTCGCCGGTGAGGACGAGTTTGGAATCCTCGCCGACGCGGCTGGCGACGGTCTTGATTTCGCGGGGCGTCAGGTTCTGGGCCTCGTCCACGATGATGAACTGGTCGGGGATGCTCCGGCCGCGGATGTACGTCAGGGCTTCCAGTTCCAATTGGCCGCCGTCCAGCAGGTTCTGGATGCGTTCGTCCATGCCCCCGTTGCCGCCCGTCTTCTTGGTGCGCAGGATGTAGGCGAGGTTGTCGAAGATCGGCTGCATCCACTGGTAGAGTTTCTCCTCCTTGTCGCCGGGCAGGTACCCGATGTCCTGGCCGAACGGAATGACCGGCCGCGAAACGAGCAGTTTCTCATACTTCTTTTCGGCGATGACCTTCTGCATGCCGCACGCCACCGCCAGCAGCGTCTTGCCGGTCCCGGCCTGGCCCAGCAGCGTGACGAGGCGGACCGAGTCGAGCATCAGGAGTTCGATGGTCATCTGCTGCTGCAGGTTCCGGGCCGAGACGTTCTGGTAGGTCTTCGTGCCGAACCGCAGCGCCACGAGTTTGCCCTGGTGCGGGTCGAACCGTCCGACGGCCTTGTGGTCGTTGTCCTCGGCGTCGGTGAGGATGGCGAACTCGTTCGGCTGGAAGTCCTCGGCGGGCGGGGCCACCGCCTTCTCCCTCTCGAGCCGGTCGACCGTCGGCCGGTCCACCTCGACCTCGCGGTACCCGCGGTAGATGTGGCTGAAGTCAACCTTGTGCTTCTCGTAATCCATTGTCTTGATGCCGAGGGCGTCGCTCTTGATGCGCGCATTGATGTCTTTCGAGATGAAGATGGTCGGCCGGCCCTCCTGCATCAGGTGGTAGGCGACGCCGATGATCCGGTCGTCCGCGCTGCCGCCCCGAAGCGTCGGATGCTCCGGCGCCTCCTCCGAGAGGACCACCCGCAGGCTGCCGCCCGTCTCGTCCATCGGCACGCCGTCGGGGAGGTGCCCCTTCTGGCGCAGCCTGTCGAGCGTCCGGATGACCTGGCGGGCGTGCTGCCCCGTGTCGTCGGAGCCCTTCTTGAACTTGTCCAGTTCCTCGATGACCTGGAACGGCAGAACGACCTCGTTGTCCGCGAACGCCATCAGGGCGCCGGGGTCGTGCAGCAGGACGTTCGTGTCCAGGACGAAGGACTTCTTGGCCATGAGGACTCCTTTGCAGCGAAACGGGCATCGCAGGCGTCGCCGTGTATCCTAGCCTGTGAGGGTCGGCCATGCAAGGCCGGGGCGGCAACCTGCCACAATGGCACCCGGGCGGGCGGCGGGCCTGCCGAAACGGCCGCTGCGATAGAGGCGGCGGCGGACGGGGGCCGACGGGGCCGGCCGTCAAAAAAGGCCCTTTCGGGTCCTTCCAGGGCGGGCAAACGGTCTTTTCGGCACCAGAAAGGCGGATTTGGCACCCGCTTTGCACGTTTCCGCGGCAAGAGGATGAGTTTACGTCCGGGTTCCGGCCCTTCGGCGGCCAGGGGCCACGGACCATTCCATTCGGGCAACCGAGCGGGAAAGGAGATACGTCAGCATGCCAGCCAAACTGTTGGCCTTCGAGGAAGAGGCCCGGGCGGGCCTGATGACCGGCGTCGAAAAACTGGCCCGGGCCGTCAAGTCCACCCTCGGGCCCCGAGGTCGCAACGCCATCCTCGACAAGGGATGGGGCGCCCCCACCGTCACCAAGGACGGCGTGACCGTGGCCGAAGAAATCGACCTCCGCGACAAGTACGAGAACATGGGGGCCACACTGGTCAAGGAGGCCGCCTCCAAGACCAGCGACGTGGCGGGCGACGGCACCACCACCGCCACCGTCATCGCCGAGGCCGTCTTCAAGGAGGCCCTGAAGAACATCACCGCCGGCGCCGACGCCATGGCCCTGGCCCGCGGCATCCAGCGGGCCGTCCAGGCCGTCGTCGATCACCTGAAGGAGATATCCAGCCCCGTCGACGTGGCCAGCGCCGAGGAGGTGGCCCAGGTCGGCACCATCAGCGCCAACGGCGACGCGGAGGTCGGCAAGATGCTGGCCAACGCCTTCGGCAAGGTGGGCAAGGACGGCGTCATCACCGTGGAAGAGGGCAAGGGCCTGGAGACCGAGGTCGAGGTGGTCGAGGGCATGCAGTTCGACCGCGGGTACCTGAGCCCGCACTTCGTCACGGACCAGGACCGCATGGAGTGCGTCCTGGAACGCCCGCTCATCCTCGTCCACGAGGAGAAAATCTCGAGCGCCAAAAACCTCGTGCCCCTGCTGGAGAAAATCTCCCAGAGCAAGCGGCCGCTGCTCGTCATCGCCGAGGACGTCGAGGGCGAGGCCCTCGCCACCATGGTCGTCAACAAACTGCGAGGCATCGTCCAGTGCTGTGCCGTCAAGGCCCCCGGTTACGGCGAGCGGCGAAAGGCCATGCTCCAGGACATCGCCACGGTGACCGGCGGCCGGGCTATCATGAAGGACCTCGGCATCGAACTGGAGAACCTTGGCATCGAGGACCTCGGCACCGCCAAGAAGGTGACCATCGACGACGACAACACCACCATCGTGGAGGGGGCGGGCGAGACCGAGGCCATTCGCGGCCGGGTGGACCTGATTCGCCGCGACATCGAGACCACCACCTCCGATTACGACCGGGAAAAACTCCAGGAGCGCCTCGCCAAACTCGCCGGCGGGGTGGCCCAGATCAACGTCGGCGCCGCCACCGAGGTCGAGATGAAGGAGCGGAAGGCCCTCGTCGAGGACGCCCTCCACGCCACCCGTGCCGCCATCGAGGAAGGCATCGTGCCGGGCGGCGGCGTGGCCTTTCTCCGGTGCCTGGATGCCCTGGAGAAGGTGAAGACCGCCGGCGGCGACGAGGCCACCGGCGTCGAGATCGTCCGCCGGGCCATCCGCATGCCCGCCTGGCAGATTGTCGCCAACGCCGGTTACGAGGGCGGCGTCATCGTCCGCAAGATCCTCTCCGAGTCCGGCGCCTTCGGCTTCAACGCCGACACCGGCGATTACGGCGACATGCTGGAGATGGGCATCGTGGACCCGACGAAAGTCGTCCGCAGCGCGCTCCAGAACGCCGCCTCCGTCGCGGGCCTCCTGGTCACCACGGACGCCTGCATCGCCACCAAGCCCGAGCCGAAGGAGGAGCAGGGCGGCGGTCCGGAAGGCATGCCGCCCGGCGGCATGGGCGGCATGGGCGGCATGGGAGGCATGGGCGGCATGGGAGGCATGATGTAATTTCGGATTTCGGATTGCGGAATGCGGAATGCGGAATGAACGGGGCAAAACGGCAGCATACATTTAGCCGCCGAGTTTACTCGGCGCGTTGTAGAGCGTCGAATACGCCCCGCCCCGCGCATGAACGTGTATGTGCGCCCCGGCCGCTCGCGGCCGGTGGCCGGCAGGGCAGGGTAACGTGACCGAGAGTTCATTTAGCCCCGCCGCTTGCGGCGGGCGGGTGTGAGGTGTAGCGGAACGTAATCGAGAATCGTTCGCCCCGGCCGCTCGCGGCCGGCGCCATCCGGGAGAACAGGACCCTCTAAAGACACGGAGACCAACCCATGACCATCGAACCACTCGAAGACCGCGTCGTCGTCCAGCCGCTGGAGGCCGAGGAGACCACCAAGGGCGGCATCGTCCTGCCCGACACGGCCAAGGAGCGGCCCCAGCAGGGCAAGGTCATTGCCGTCGGCCCCGGCAAGATGCTCGAGTCCGGCGAGCGGGCCGAACCCGCCGTCAAGAAGGGCGACACCGTCGTCTACGCCAAGTACGGCGGCACGGAGATCGAGGTGGACGGCGAGGAGTACATGATCCTGCGAGAAAGCGACCTCCTGGCCCTCGTCGAGTAGCGCGCCGCACAAGCCCGCTGCGCCGGCGGCGGGCATCCCCGAATGGCACGAAAGATGCACGCGCAAACATAGGCAAACCCAAGGGAGAAACCCATGCCCAAGCAACTCCTTTACGCCGACGAGGCCAAACGCAAGATGGCGGCCGGCCTGAAGAAACTCGCCGACGCCGTCCGCGTCACCCTCGGCCCCACCGGCCGAAACGTCATCCTCCAGAAATCCTACGGCGGGCCGACCGTCACCAAGGACGGCGTGACCGTCTCCAAGGAAATCGAACTGGAGGACAAGTTCGAGAACATGGGCGCCAAGATGGCCAACCAGGTGGCCTCCAAGACCGCCGACGTCGCCGGCGACGGCACCACGACGGCCATCGTCCTGGCCGAGGCCATCTTCAACCAGGGGCTGCGCCACGTCACCGCCGGCGCCAACCCCATGGCGCTGAAGCGCGGCATCGACATGGCCGTCGACGCCGCCGTCGAAAGCATCTGGGACCAGAGCCGCAAACTCAAGGGCCACGACGAGGTCGCCCAGTGCGCGACCATCAGCGCCAACAACGAGCAGACCATCGGCAACCTCATCGCCGATGCGCTGGACAAGGTCGGCAACGACGGCGTCATGACCGTGGAGGAGGGCAAGGGCACCGAGACCGTCCTCGACTTCACCGAGGGCATGCAGTTCGACAAGGGGTACCTCAGCCCGTACTTCATCACCAATCCGCAGAACATGGAGTGCGTCCTGGAAGACGCCTACATCCTCATCCACGAGAAGAAGATCTCGAACCTGCGGGACCTCCTGCCCCTGCTGGAGAAGGTGGCCCGGAGCGGCAAGCCGCTCCTGGTCATCGCCGAGGACGTGGAAGGCGAGGCCTTGGCCGCCCTCGTCGTCAACCGGCTCCGCGGCGTCCTGAAGGTCGCCGCCGTCAAGGCGCCCGGCTTCGGCGACCGCCGCAAGGCCATCCTTGGCGACATCTCCGTCCTGACCGGCGGCACGTTCGTCAGCGAGGACCTGGGCACGAGCCTGGAGAACCTCGACCTCGGCCAACTCGGCACCGCCGGCCGCATCGTCGTCGACAAGGATTCCTGCACCATCATCGACGGCGGCGGGACCAAGAAGGGCGTCCAGGAACGCATTACCCAGATCCGCACGGGCATCGAGACCACCACCTCCGACTACGACCGCGAGAAACTCGAGGAACGCCTGGCCAAACTGACCGGCGGCGTGGCCGTCATCCGCGCCGGCGGCGCCACCGAGACCGAGGTCAAGGCCAAGAAGGCCCGCATCGAGGACGCCATGCACGCCACCCGTGCCGCCGTCCAGGAGGGCATCGTGCCGGGCGGCGGGGTGGTCTGCCTCCGGGCCGCCGACGCCCTCGACAATGTCCGCAAACGGGCGCGCGGCGACGAGAAGACCGGCGTCGATATCGTCGTCCGGGCCCTGGAGGCCCCCCTGTGTCAAATTGCCGCCAACGCCGGCCGGGACGGCGCCGTGGTCGTCGAGGAGGTTCGCGGGATGGCCAAGAAGCACGGCTTCAACGCCCGGACCGGCGAATATGGCGACATGACCGAGATGGGCGTCATCGACCCGGCCAAGGTCACCCGCACCGCCCTCCAGAACGCCGCTTCCATCGCCTCCCTCATGCTCACCGCCGACGTCATGGTCACCGACGCACCGGAAGAAGAGGAGGAGGAACTCGACGCCGAAGAGGCCGTGGCGTAAGAGAAGCCGCACGTGCCACAAGGCCCCGGGGCGAAGCGTGGCGGGTCTCCGCACCCGTCGCGCGAACGAAGCAAGGGGCGCGGTCGGTGCGGAGGCCGACCGCGCCAGCCAGCCGAAGACGTCTTCATGCCCGAGCCCGACGATTACTACGCCGTCCTCGGCGTCTCCCACGACGCCTCCGCCGAGGAGATCAAGAAGGCTTACCGCCGGGCCGCCATCCAGTACCACCCCGACCGCAACCCCGGCGACGCCGACGCCGAGGCACGATTCAAGCAGTGCGCCGAGGCCTACGAGGTCCTCTCCGACCCGGACAAGCGGGCCCGCTACGACCGCTTCGGCAAGGCGGGCCTGAAGGGCGCGGGCGTCCACGACTGGGCCCACACCGACGTCCACGACATCTTCTCGATGTTCGAGGAGGTCTTCGGCTTCGGCGACCTCTTCGGCGGGTTCGGCGGCCGGCGACGACGGGCGGGGCCCGAGCCCGGCCAGAGCCTCCGGTGCTTCATCGACGTCACGCTCGAGGAGGTGCTCCACGGCACGGACAAGACCGTCCGCCTCACGCGCCGCGAGTTGTGCGAGGCCTGCGGCGGCACGGGGTCCGCCTCCGGCAAGCGGCAGACGTGCCCCGTCTGCCGCGGACGTGGCCAGGTGCAGCAGGGCGGCGGGTTCTTCCGCGTCGTCCGCCCCTGCCCGCAATGCGGCGGCACGGGCTCGACGGTCACCGACCCCTGCCCCACGTGCAGCGGAAGCCGGTTCGTCAACCGCAAGCGGACCATCGACGTCACCGTCCCGCCGGGCGTGGAGGACGGCCAGCGAATCCGCTACGCCGGCCAGGGCGACGCCGGCCCGCCCGGCGCCCCCCGCGGCGACCTGTTTGCCGTCGTCCGCGTCCAGGAACATCCGCTGCTGGAGCGGCACGGGCGCGACCTTTTGTGCCAGGTGCCCGTTTCGCTGACGCAGGCAGCCTTGGGCGATGACATCGAGGTGCCCACCCTGGGCGGCAGCGAGCGGCTCGACATCGGGCGCGGCACGCAGAGCGGCGACCTGTACCGCCTCGAAGGCCGCGGCCTGCCCGACGTCCGCACCGGCCGGCGCGGCGACGTCCTCGTCCAGGTCATCGTGGAAGTGCCCAAGAAACTCTCCCGTCGGCAGGAGGACCTCCTCCGCGAGTTCGCCGACGAAGGCAAACGCGGCGCCACGCCCCAGCGCAACGGCTATCTGAAACGCCTCCAGGCGTATCGGAAACAGACCCGGGAGTCAATCCAGGAGGAGAAAGGGACGAAGGACCAGTCATGAGCCGCAGACAAGACAACAAGCCTCCTCGCCCCGACGAGCACGAGCCCCCCCCGCCACCTGCCCCCGAGCAGGAAGGGACCGAGACGCCCGCCGGCGAAGGGCCCCCGTCCGAGCCTGAGGCCGCCGCCGAGCAGACCCGGGCCGAGACGCTCGAGGCCAGCCTCGCCCAAAGCCAGCAGGAGTGCCGGGACCTCAAGGACCGGCTCCAGCGTCTGGCGGCCGACTTCTCGAACTACCAGAAACGGATGCAGCGTCGGCTCCAAGAGGAGAAGCGCGAGGCCGTCCGCGACCTCCTCCGCGACCTCCTGCCGGTCCTAGACAACTTCGACCGGGCCCTGGCCGCCGCCGACGAGGGCGGCGACGCCGAGACGTTCCGCCAGGGCGTCCGCATGGTCCACGACCAGTTGCACGAAACCCTTGGCCGGCACGGCGTGGAGCCGATCGAGGCCGCCGGCCGACGCTTCGACCCCGAGCACCACGAGGCCGTCGCCCACGTGCCGAGCGAGGAGCACCCCAGCGGCCGCGTCATCGACGAGGTCCAGCGCGGCTACCGGCACGGGGAGCGGACGCTGCGGCCGAGCCGCGTCGCCGTCTCCCGCGGCCCGGCCGGGGGCGAGGCGGCTGAGACCAATGAAGCCGAGGAGCAGGACGCGTCGCGGGAAGGGGATTAACGCGGCAGCGCCGACCCGTGCGCCGCGGAAACATTTAGCCGCCGGCCTTGGCCGGCGCCTTCGCCTGGTGGGCCGGGAGGCCCACCACGCGGAACAGAGCGGACGAGGAGTCGGAGCAGCGAAAGGGGCAACATGCCGACGTATGAATACGAGTGCGAGGCCTGCGGCCACACGTTCGAGAAGTTCCAGTCCATCAAGGCGAAGCCGATCCGGACGTGCCCGGCGTGCGGCAAGCGGAAGGTCCGCCGGCTCCTCGGCACGGGCGGGGCGCTCATCTTCAAGGGCTCCGGCTTCTACGCCACCGATTACCGCAGCCCCTCCTACCACCGCGACGCCAAAAAGGCCGAGGGCGGCGAGGCCAAGGACGGCGACGCCGCCAAAGCCGGCGAAACCGCCGACACCTGCAAGAAGGATGCCGACACATCCTGCACCGGGTGCCGGAAACGGGCCGGCACGTGCCCCGACGATTCGTGAGGAGCCGTTCCCGATGGGCCGCGGCGTCGAGGAGCGCTGCCGATACTGCGGACGGGCGCTCGAGGCTCACCTCCCGGAGCACCGCCGAAACTGGCCGTTCTGCTGCCGGCGGTGCCGGCTGGCGGAACTCGGCCGGTGGTTCGACGAACGGTACGTCATCAGCCGACGGACCGACGATGTGGCCGACGATGCCGGTCCCGAGCCGAGGCCGCCGGGCGGGGACGGCGGCGCCTCGCCGGCCGAGGGGATCGCCGATAATAACACTTGACACCCCGCCCGGCCCGCCGGAATATGGGACACACTACGGACCCGCCCTTCGGGGGGACGCCACCCTGCCGCGGGGCCCGCTGAACGCCAGAAAAGGAGAACCCCATGTCCGAGGAAGGTACGGAGGTTCAGAGCGTTGACTGGCGGCGGTGTTTTCGGTTCCTGGAGATCCTCCGGTCGTTCCGGATGGCGGTTCACCCGGCGAACCTGCTGCTGTGTTTTCTGGGCCTGGCCGCCTCGTTCTGGCTGGTGGTGCTGGTGGACCAACTGCCCGCCCCCGTGGGGCAGACCGAAACGCGGGTCTACGGGGCGAGTTTCTTCGAGCACGCTTACCGCATCGCCACCACCACGCTGTGGGGCGACTGGTCTCTGCCGTACGTCGGCGACAGCACGTGGGACGATTTTCTCGCCTTCCTGATGGCGCCGGCCAGCGCGGTGCGGGACCTGATTGCCCTGGCCATCGCCTACTGGGAGCGGACGCCCTGGTTCGCGCTGGTCAACACCGTGATCCTGCTCGGCATCTGGGCCATGATCGGAGGGGCGGTGACGCGGATGGCGGCCGTCCGGGTCGCCCGGGAAGAGAGCGTGCCGGCCAAGCAGGCCCTCGCCTTCGCCTGCCGAAAGTGGCCGAGCACCGTCACGAGTCCGCTCATCCCGTTCGGCGTGCTGGTGTTCCTGGCGCTGCTGGTGGGGGTGTTCACGGGGCTGCCGCTCATGATCCCTTACCTGGGGGAATGGGCGGTGGGGATCCTGCTGTTCCTCCCGCTCCTGATGGGGGTGGTGCTGGCGCTGATCTTCGTGGGCGGGGCGTTCAGCGTGGGCCTCCAGTGGCCGACCATCGCCGCCGAGGGCTCCGACTCCTTCGACGCCATCAGCCGCAGCATCTCCTACATCTCCAGCCGGCCGTGGAAGTACCTCTTCTCCACGGTCTTCAGCATCCTCTACGGGTGCGCCACGTTCATCCTGGTGAAGTTCGTGGCGTTCCTGACCCTGTTCATTACGCACGAGGCGGTGAGCAAGTTCTCGTGGGGCGAGGGCGAGGTGACCGACAAGATCTCCCGCCTGTGGCAGGTGCCGACGATCACCGCCCCCTGGCCGCAGCCCGGCTTCGAGCAGTTCTGGTCGGAGTCCACCGCCCTGTACCTGTTCGTCTTCTGGGTGTGGGTGGTGCTGGGCGTCATGATGGCGTTCCTGATAAGTTTCTTCTTCTGCTCGCAGACGGTCATCTACTTCCTGATGCGGCGGAGCGTGGACGCCACCGACATGGAAGAGGTCTACATGGAAGAGGCCGAGGAAGAGGAACTGCCCCTGGAGGGCGGCCCCGCCGAGGCCGGCCCCGAGGCTCCCGCCGGAGAGGAGACCGGCAAAGAGGAGGCCGCCGGGGAAGGCGAAGCCGCCCCACCCTCGACCGAATCTCCCGAGACCGAACCCCCGCCGAACGAGGGCGGCAGCGACGAGGGCGGTTGAGCCGTTGGCCGGAGGTCAACGGAGATGGAACAGCCGCCGACGTGCCGTCGGCGGCTCAACGGTGCAGATTTTGCGCGGCGGGTCTCATGGCCCGCCGCGCTTTTCGTTCGTTAGTCATTCTGAGGAGCGGCGGAGCCGCGACGAAGCATCTCGCCGGGGCCGTTTCGCCGTTCGCACGGCGAGATGCTTCGCTGCACTCAGGATGACAACCACCTTGTCAGAATAAGAAATTCCTTGGGCCGCGCGGTGCATCGGGAGATACACCGCGCGAGATGTGTGCGCTTCCCTACACCCGCTCGAACGGCTCGTAGAGGCGCTGGTACTCGTCCTGGGCGAAGCGGTCCGTCATGGCCGCAATGTAGTCGGTGATGGCCTGCTCCAGGCCGTCCGCCTCGGCCCGGGCCAGGTGTTCGGGCGGCAGCATGTCCGGGTTGGTCCGGTAGGCCTCGAAGATGCGCTCCAGGAACCGCCTGGCCTTGGTCGTCATCCGCACGACGCGGTAGTGACGGTAGACGCGGCGCATGAGGAAGGCTTCCAGTTCCTCGACCTTGGCGGCGAGGGCGTCCGAGAGGCGAACCAGCCGCCGCGGCGCCCGTCGGGCGTCCTCGACGGAGGCGAGGCCCGCCTCGCGGATGGCGGCCTCGCTGGTGGTGATGGCGCTGCTGGCCATCAGTTGGATCAGAAGTTTGGCCGTGCGGCGGATGCGCTGGTCCGGCAGGAGCGACTCCAGCGAGGAGGCGAAATCCGCCGCCGCCTGACGGAAAATCGCCAGGTCCTCCAGGTCGGCCGGCGAGATGATGCCCATCGCCAGGGCGTCGTCCAGGTCGTGGCTGTCGTAGGCGATGGCGTCGGCGACGTCGACGGCCTGGCCTTCCAGGGGCGGCCAGCCGGCCTCGAACCCCTCGGCCGTGGACGCGTCGTACGGCGTGGCGTGCTTGGCGATGCACTCGCGGACCTCGTAGGTGAGGTTCAGCCCGCGGAACTGCGGGTACGGGTGCTCCAGGTGGTCGATGATGCGGACGCCGTGGCGGTTGTGCTCGAAGCCGCCGCAGGAGGCCATCAGGTCGCGCAGCGCCTCCTCGCCGGCATGGCCGAACGGCGTGTGACCCACGTCGTGGGCCAGGGCCACCGCCTCGGTCAGGTCCTCGTTCAGGTTGAGCGCGCGGGCCAGGGTCCGGGCGATCTGGGCCACCTCCAGCGTGTGCGTCAGGCGGGTCCGGAAGAAGTCGCCCTCGTGCGTCAGGAAGACCTGCGTCTTGTACTCCAGCCGCCGGAACGCCGTCGAGTGCACGATGCGGTCGCGGTCCCGCTGGTAGGCGGTCCGGTACTCGTGCTCCGGCTCGGCGTGCCGCCGGCCGCGGGTGGCGGCGCTCCGGGCCGCATAGGCGGCGAGTTCTCGGCGTTCGCGGGCCTCCACGTCCTGGCGGGTCAGCATGAAGGCGTATCCTGGTGCTGCGCCTGTGGAAGCGCGGTGGGTCTCCGTACCCACCGCGCGCCTTGGTGACGAAGCGTCGCCCGGTGCCCGGTCTTGGGCACCGCGCGGTGGACAAGACTGCCCGCCGCGGATCATCTAACACTACAACGCTAACTCGTGCGCGGCGGGTCTCCGCACCCGCCGCGCAGGCCCGAAAACGCCCTCTCGAGCGCGGTGGGTACGGAGACCACCGCGCAAAATGCTGACTTCGCGTTGTAGTACTAATCGTCGGGTTTGAGCGCCTCGACAATCCGGTCGTACGTCTCCTCCAGAGACTGGGGGATGACCTTCGTCTCGCCGAGCACGGGCATGAAGTTCGTGTCGCCGCTCCACCGGGGAACGACGTGCAGGTGCAGGTGTCCGGGCAGCCCCGCGCCGGCGGCCCGGCCGACGTTCAGACCCACGTTGAAGCCGTCCGGCCGGAAGAGGCGCCGGAAGACGGCTAGCACGTCGCGCGCCACGGCCATCAGGGCCAGCATCTCCTCGTCCGTCAGGGCGTCCATCTCGCCCTTGTGGGCCTCCGGCACGATGAGCGTGTGCCCGTTGTTATACGGGAACCGGTTGAGGACGGCAAAGACGGGCGGCCGGCGCAAGAGGACCAGGGCCTGCCGGTCGTCGCCTGAGTCGCGGGCCTCGCACAGGAAGCATCCGCCCGCAGCCCCCTCCTCGTCCATGCCGTCGATGTACCTCATTCGCCAGGGTGCCCAGAGGCGATCCATTTGCGACTTTCCGTGCGGCGGGCCCGCCTTTGGCAGGCAAGTCCCCCGGCCCGCTGCGCCGTCGCCCAATAAACGTTCTTGCAGGCGAAGATGCCGGCGACCCAAGGTCGCGGCTCACAACCCGCCGCGCGGAACCGATCAGCGTCCGCAGGTGGCGCAGGAGCCGGACGAACAGGTGGCGCAGGAGGCGGCCGTCCCGCGGCCCTTGCCCGGCTCGCTGCCCCCGGTGGCGAACGTCGAGAACCTCTTGTGGACGTTCCGGCCGTCGCAGTCGGGGCACGCGGGCGGTCGGCGGACGGTCCGCGAGCGGAACAGTTTCTCGAACTCGGCGCCGCAGTCCTCGCAGGCGAACTCGTAGATCGGCATCGCAGGGATCCTCGTTGGCGGGGTCGCTCGTTCCAACCTATTCTATGCCCGGAGCCGGCGAGGCTCAAGCGGGAAGATGCGGCCGCCCGGAAAGGGCCCCAGACCTCGCCCCCCTGCGAGGGTCGCGGCGGCGGGCGGGCCGGCCACGGCTTGAGGCCGACGCCCCCGAACCAAAGAAACCCTTGCGGATCTCAGGAAGGGCGATAGTATCGTCGGAAGGCCCACGGCGGTCGTGGGTTCGCGTGAATCCGAGTTCCCTTGCCTGAAAGGATAGCAGATGAGACGCCGACGCTTCCTTCGCAGTGCCGGTCTCGGGGCCGCCGCCTTCCTGGCCGGCTGCCGGGCCGCCGCCACCCGTGCCGCTGCTTCGTCCAAACGGCCGAATATCCTCCTCATCATGTCCGACGACATGGGCTTCTCGGACCTCGGATGCTATGGGAGCGAGATCGAGACGCCCACGCTCGATTCGCTGGCGGCCCGCGGCGTCCGCTTCACCCAGTTCTACAACACGGCCCGGTGCTGCCCCACCCGGGCCAGCCTCCTGACGGGCCTGTACCAGCACCAGGCGGCCATCGGCCACATGATGGGCGACCGCCATCTGCCGGGGTACCGCGGCGACCTGAGCAAAAATGCCGTCACCATCGCCGAGGCCATGAAGGGGGCCGGCTACGCCACCTACATGAGCGGCAAGTGGCACGTCACGCCGTACCGGGGCCCGAAGGAGACGCCCAAGCACAACTTACCCTGCCAGCGGGGGTTCGACCGGTTCTTCGGCACCATTCACGGGGCGGGGTCGTTCTACGACCCGAACAGCCTGGCGCGGGACAACGAGTTCATCCCGCCCGGAGAGGATTTCTACTACACCGACGCCATCAGCGACAACGCCGCCGCCTACCTCCGCGACCACGCAAAACAGAAACCGGACGATCCCTTCTTCATGTACGTGGCGTACACGGCGGCCCACTGGCCGATGCACGCCCGGCCGGAGGACATCGCCCGCTACAAGGGCCGGTACGACGAGGGCTGGCAGGCCATCCGCCAGGCCCGCTACAAACGGATGCGCCGCATGGGTCTGCTGAAGGAAGCCTGGGACCTCTCGCCCCGCGACTCCGGCGACTGGGATGAACTCTCCGAAGAAGACAAGAAGTGGCACGCACGCCGCATGGAAGTCTATGCCGCCATGGTCACCGTCATGGATGAAGGTATCGGCCGCATCCTCCAGACCCTGAAGGAGACCGGCCAGTACGAGAACACGCTCGTCCTCTTCCTCGAGGACAACGGCGCGTGCGCCGAGGATTGGTTCTGCCGCGGCAAGGCGCGGCCCCTCATCGAGAAAGACAAGGCCGAGCCCATGGACCCGGACGCGCTCCAGACTCGCATGACGCCGCGCGTGACCCGGGACGGCAAGCCGGTGCGGGTCGGCCACGGCGTGATGCCCGGCCCGGCCGACACGTACATCTCCTACGGCCGGGAGTGGGCAAACGTCTCCAACACGCCGTTCCGCCTGTACAAGCACTGGGTGCACGAGGGCGGCATCGCCACGCCGCTCATCGCCCACTGGCCCGCCGGCATCCCGAAGGCGCGGCACGGGAAGTTCGAGCGCCAGCCGGGGCACCTCATCGACATCATGGCCACCTGCGTCGACCTCGGCGACGCCGACTATCCCAAGACCTACAACGGGCACGACATCACGCCGATGGAGGGCGTGAGCCTGGCCCCCGCCTTCCTCGGAAAAGACCTGGAACGGCACGAGCCCATCTACTTCGAGCACGAGGGCAACCGGGCCATCCGCGACGGCAAGTGGAAACTCGTCGCCAAGGGCGCGAAGGGGCCGTGGGAACTCTACGATATGGAGGCCGACCGCAGCGAACTCCACGACCTGGCCGAGAAGTACCCCGACCGCGTCAAAAAACTGGCCAACAGGTGGGAAACCTTTGCCCGCAAGGCCCACATGCTCCCCTGGCCCTATGGCGGCAAATACGCCGCCAAGAAAGATAAGAAGGGCTGAGCGGAGCATAAGGGCCCCGGGGCCGTTTGACGACGCGGCCCGGGGAACGTCTGGCGTCGGCTACCGGAAACCGTGCACTCTGTCCCCGTGAAAGGAAGGAACCATGAAACGTTTGGCCATCGCTGTGCTGCTGATGGGTTTCGGTCCATCGCTCACCCTTGCCGCCGAGAAGCCCCACCGGCGCTTCAAGCCCGTGCCGTTTACGCAGGTCAAACTCAAGGACGTGTTCTGGGCGCCGCGGATCAAGACGAACCGCACCGTGACCGTGCGGCACGATTTCGAGAAGTGCGAGGAAACGGGCCGCATCTCCAACTTCGCCAAGGCTGCCGGCAAGATGGAGGGCGAGCACAAAGGCTACTTCTTCAACGACTCCGACGTGTACAAGGTGGTCGAGGGCGCGGCCTACTCGCTGGCCGCCCATCCCGACCCGGAGTTGGAGCAGTACCTCGACGACCTCATCGCCACCTTCGCCGCCGCCCAGAGGCCCAACGGCTACCTCAACACGCACTACATCCTGAAGGCGCCGGAGAAGAAGTGGTCGAACCTGGCGAGGATGCACGAACTCTACTGCGCCGGGCACATGTTCGAGGCGGCGGTGGCGCACTGGCGGGCCACCGGAAAGAAGGACTTTCTGAACGTCGCCATCCGCTTCGCCGACCTCATCGACGAGTTGTTCGGTCCGGACGGCAAGCACGGCGTGCCGGGCCACGAGGAAATCGAACTGGCCCTCGTCCGGCTTTTCGACGCCACCGGCGAGCGCCGCTACCTGGATCTGGCGAAGTTCTTTATTGATATGCGCGGCAACAAGGCAGAGCGGGAGAAACTGTACGGCCGGTACTCGCAGGACCACAAGCCCGTGACCGAGCAGACCATGCCCGTCGGCCACGCCGTCCGCGCCATGTACCTGTACTGCGGCATGGCCGACGTCGCCGCCTACACCCGCGAGAAGGCCTATATCAACGCGCTCGACCACCTCTGGACGGGCACCGTCACCCGCAACATGTACGTGACCGGCGGCGTGGGCAGCGGGGAGACCTCCGAAGGCTTCGGAAAAACCGACTACTCCTTGCGCAACAACTCCTACTGCGAGACGTGCGCTTCCTGCGGCATGATCTTCTGGAACCACCGCATGAACCTGCTCCACGGACACGCCAAGTACGCTGACATCCTGGAACGGGCCCTGTACAACGGGTTCCTCTCCGGGGTCTCGCTCGACGGCAAGAAGTTCTTCTACACCAATCCGCTGACCTCAAACGGCAAACACCATCGCCGCGAGTGGTACAATTGCGCCTGCTGCCCCACGAACGTGGTCCGCACCGTCCCTTCCGTGCCGGGCTACGTCTGCGCCACCGACGCGGAGGCCATTTACGTGAATCTCTATGCCGCCGGCACGGCCGCCATCGACCATCCCAAGGGCAAGGTGCGGCTGACGCAGGAGACGCGGTACCCGTGGGACGGCACGGTCAAGATTCGCGTCGAGCCGGAGAAGCCGACCGCCCTGACGCTGGCCCTTCGCATCCCGGCCTGGGCCAAGGGCGAGACGCGGACCGAAGGGCTGTACCGCCTGGCCCCTGTGGCCGGCCCGCCGCCCGTCGGCATCAAGGTGGGCGGCAAGGCGGTCGGCAAGGGAGAGATGAAGGCCGGCTACGTCCGCCTCGCCCGCACCTGGAAGAAGGGCGACACGGTCGAACTCGCCCTGCCCATGCCCGTTTTGCGCGTCCGCGCCCACGAGAAGGTCGAGGCCGACCGCGGCCGCGTGGCCCTGCAGCGGGGACCGGTCGTCTACTGCTTCGAGGGCGTCGACAACGAGCACCTGGCGCACGCCTACCTGCCGGCGAAGGCCCAGGTCACGGCCGAGCATCGGCCGGACCTGCTCGGCGGCGTCACGGTCCTCCGGGCCAAGGGCAAGGTCCGCCGCGACGAGGGCGAGGACGCCGACGTCACGCTCACCGCCGTCCCGTACTACGCGTGGGACCACCGCGAGCCGGGGCCGATGCGGGTCTGGATTCCCGAAAAGCGCGACCTGGCCAAGCCCGTGCCGTAGGTGCCGGCCGGGGCCGAGCCGGCTGCGGACGTGTACCCTCCCAAAAGGCGGGCAGGCGGTTTTCTTGTGCCGCAGAGCGGTCCGTGCGCGCCTGGTGAGCTGTGCGCAAGTTAGCGTTTGCGGTCCGAAGCGCTGGGCTCGATGCCCGGCTCGGCGTGAAGGGAGACGCGCGGCGGGCCCCTGCCCGCCGCGCAATCGTGCCACTTACCACTTTCCCGGCCATTCGCTTCGCTCATGGCCGGACGTGTGCCTTGTCCTTCGGCTCAGGTGCTGAGGAAGATTTCGACTCTTCGGTTCCTGGCCCGCCCGCTCTTGGTCTTATTGGTGGCGATGGGCTGGCTCGCGCCCTTGCCGCTGGTGGTGATGCGGCCGGCGGCCACGCCGGCGTCGGTCAGGACGTCGGCGACGGCCTCGGCCCGTGCCTCGCTCAGGCCCTGGTTGCTGGGCGCCTTGCCGAGGTCCTTCAGCATCGACTTGGTGGCGGCTTTGGCCACCGGCACGCTGTCGGTGTGGCCGATGATGCTGGCCTTGACGGCCTTGGCGGCATCGGAGGTAAGGATGCGGCCGAGTTTGGTGAGGGCCGTCCGGGCCTCCGCCTTGACCTGGATGGAGGCAAAGTCGAAGGTGATGTCCGAGGCGAAGCGAAGCCGGCCGGTGGCGGGATCAAACTCGAAGAGGTCGGGGTACTCCTCGGCCAGCCGTTCGATGTCGAGGGCGACCTTCTTGGGCAGTTTACCCGCCCCGACGGGGGAACGGTCGGCCATCTTCCCGTAGAGTTCCCTGAGTTCGTCGAAGGCCTTTCGGACCTCGTCGCGTTCCTGCATGACCGAGGAGAGGTGGTCCTCCTTCTCCTGGAGGAGGCGCTGGGCGTCCTCGGCCCGGGCCTGGAGGGCGTCGACACGCTCTTTGAGCCGAGCGATGTCGGCCTCCTTTTCCTGGAGCAGTTTCTCCTGTTCGCGGTTGCGGAGGAGGACGGCGTTATACTTGGCCTCGTCCACACATCCGATCGACCCGAGAGCCACCACTGCCGCCGCAACCGTCACGATGACCGCCGAAAAGCGTTGCATCTTGCGCTCCTTTCCTGGGTCAGACCCTCGACACCCGGTTCCTGGACGCTCGGTAGGACCGGCCGCCGCGACGGCGGTCGGCCCGGCGGGCGGTCAGCCGCTCAGGGCCTCCCGCGCCGCCCGCTGCTTGTCCAGCACATAGCCGACCATGGCGGCGATGCCGACCACGACCGCGCCGCCGATGAGCAGAATCATGGGCGTATTGCCGCTGCCTACCGCCTCCAGCGCCCCCGGTACGGCCCCGGCCAGCAGGGCCACCAGCGCCAGGGCCGCCAGGGCCAGGGCCGCCGCCGCCAGGCCCAGCATGAAGGTGAACTGGGCGTGGTGCGCCGGAGGCTCGACGAGCGTGACGATGCGGGAGCGGCTGGGGGCCACGCCGGAGACGCCCCGGCTGACGATGGAGGCCGTGCCGCTCTCGGCGTCGACGGCGATGACGGGTTCGGCGGCCTCTTCCTCGGGTCCGGCAGCCAGTTCCTCGTCGCTGAGGACGGCGCCGAGGCTCGACTCATCGGTTTCCGGGCTGAGGGCCAGCGGCGCGGGTTCGGTTTCGGGCGCGGCCATGGCCTCCTCGACGCCGGCCGCCTGCTCGGCCCCGGCCTCCTGTTCGGTCCCGGCCGCCTGCTCGGTCCCGGCCGACTCGCCGGTAAACACGCCCTCGGTATCGGCGGCGATCCAGGTTTCGGCGGCGCTGTCGGCGGGCTGCTCCTCTTCTTCGGCAAAGAGGATGTCGGCATCGATGCTCATGAGCGTATCGCCGGCGTCTTCTTCCTCGCCGCCTTCCCCGGCGCTTTCCTCGTCCGAGGTCGGTCCCCCGGTCAGGGCATCCACGTCCTCTTTGCGGAATTTCAGTTCACCGCCGTCGCGGAAGACCCGCAGGTCTCCTCCGTCGATCATTTGCTGAAGTTCCTCGTCGCTCTTACCGAGCCGTTCTTTCGCATCTTCGAAACCGATCAAGTCCATGGGTCCACCTCCTGCTTGGTCCTGCGACCGGGCTTTGCGGCCGGTTCCCGCTTCCCCTGAATAATTATACGAGGCCGCTCAAGGCTGCGGCTTCGGGGTTTCGGGACCGGCCTCCTCGCCGGCGGACTCCTTCCACTTCTCGACGCGCTGGCGGATGTCCTGCGGCAACGGCGCGGCATTGTTATAGTCGCTCAAGGCCCAGTCGGCCGAAATGTCGCGGACGGCCAGCAGCCGCAGCCGGCTGCGCTTGCCGTCGGCCAGGTACACCATGAGCCGGTCCCGGCCCGTATCGACCAGGCAGACGGCCAAGCGGTCGCCGCCGAGCGGCGTCGCCGAGAGCAGCACCCGGCCCCCGTCGCCGCCTTCGGCGAGGCGAGCGGCCCAGACAGTCGCCTCCGGCCGGAGGCCGAAGGCCAGCCCGAGACCGATCAGCCCGACCCCGGCACCCAGGACCGCCACTGCAATCGCCCACGTAGGGCGCACCTTCAAACCCTCCTCCTGGCGGCGAGCGCCTCCACACCTCCCACCTCTCTCCCCCGTATTGTATGGCCCACCGAGGCTAATGCAACCGAAATCTTGAGGATTCGGCGCCGCGGTGTGCAAGACGAGAAACGCCCGCCGCCGCCAGGCGGGCGCACGGTGCCACGGTTTGCTCGTCAAACCGTGTTCTCGGTCTGGCAGCACCGATTCGGCGGTACCCGCGTGGGGAAGGGGCACGGTCGTTTTCGCTGGACAGCCTCCGGCGGGGACCCGTATGATGCTTAGCCTATCCGAATAACCCTCCGGCTTCGGCCGGCTGCGGCGCCCGCAAGCGGCGTCGGGGTGCCTCGGAAGCCCAGAGAGGGGCTGCCTGCATCGCCCTCCTTGCCTGCGGCCGCCTCGCTCGGCCTCGGGCCGACGAGGGGGTATTCGGAGAGACTCTTTCTGCCGGCCTCAACTCCAGGGAGTGCTTTGGACCCGACGATCCTGGCCAACACGGAGGGGCCGCTCTCCCCCCTGGGCAGCGTGGTCGGCGGCGCCGCCGTCACCTTCGCGCTGTGGTTCCTGGGGAGGCCTGGCGGCAAGAAGGGGGTTCCGCTGCGGTTTCTGGGGGCGGCCGCTGCCGCCTGGACCGCCGTCTGCCTGGGTTACCTGCTGGTCCGGCCCGAGGCGTCGCTGACCGATTACCTGCTGACCGGCCGGCTGCCCACCGAGATCATCGCTGGGGTAGGCGCGGCGTTCTACGTGCATGCGCTGGTCCGGTTCCGGCCGGCGGAGCGGCGATGGCGGCGGTCGAGCGGCATGCTGGCGGGCGTGGCCCTGATGTCGGCAGCGTTTCTGCGGGCGGCGCAGGAGCCGACCATCGCCCTCTGGGTCCAGGCGCCGCTGGCCCTGCTCCTGGTGACCACGGTCTGGCGGTTCCAGGCTGAGCCGCTCGTTTACCTTGCCGTCCTCGGCGTGGCGGTGACGGTGGTCCTGGGCGTGCGGACCTACGCGGCGGCGAGGCCGGAGGTTCCGGTCACCCCCTGGGTCACCTCGACGGGGGCGGGGCTGTCGCTGGCGATGATCCTGGGTGGGGCCCTGCTCGGCCTGCATCCTCGGCAGGCGTTGAACGTCAAATGGTATCGGCAGGGGCTCCTGATCGTGCCGCTGGTCGTCTCGAGCCTGGCGGCGATGGGAGCGGGCTACGCCGGCGCCTGGTACGGCGCCTCCTGGCACACGGTCTGGGCGCTGGGGGCCTGGTGGGCGGTGCTGCTGGTCTCGGCCGTCGGGCTGAAGCAGCCGGACCTGTTCGGTTTCTCGTGCGTGGGGGCGGCGTTGGCGGCGGTGGCCGCCTTCGCGGTGCTGGGCGGCAGCGAGGTCGGCGGTTGGTGGGGACGGTACCCCTCGGTCCTGCTGCTCCTGGCGTTCGGGGCGGCGGTGCTGGCGGCCCTGCTGGCGGCGGCGCTCGGGCGTCGGCGGACGTACGGGTTCCCGCGGGCGCTGTACCTGGCGGGGCTGGCCACCGCCCTCGGCGCCCTGGCCCTGGAACCGTTCGGCACGAGCGCCAAGTACCTGGGCGTGGACCTGCTGACGGCGTCGGCGGTGATGCTGCTGGCCCACGCCCACCGGGCCCCGCGGTGGGTCAACTACCTGGTGGCGGCGCTGGCGACGGGCGGGCTGGCGGCCCTGGCCTGGGTGGACCCGGGTGACGCCGTGGCCTGGCACCACCGGTTCATCCTGGTGATGGCGACCGTCTCGGCGGGCTGGCTGGTGGTGGCCATCCTGCTGCGAGAGATCCTGAAGCGGACCCACTCCGACCGCCAGGCCCGCCGCGAGATCGAGCCGTTCACCGTCGTCGGGATGGCGGCGACCGTCGCCTTTGCGGGATACCTGTCGGTCCAGCAGGTCCGGGCCTATGCCGAGTTCATGGCCGGGGGGCGGAGCCAGACCCTTTCCCTGCTTGGCCCCGGCGCCGGGCTGCTCGGATGGGTGGCGGTGCTGGTGGCGTTCTTCATGTCGATGTGGCTATTCCGGCACACGGTGCGGACGTTCCTGTTTTACGGGGTCGGCATCATGGCGACCGCGTACCTGGGCCTGTTCCGCCACACGGACGACCTGTACCGGTACCTGATTTATGCGGTGGGCGGATACGGGTCGGCCCACCTGCTGGTGTACCTGTACGAGCGGCGGTTCATGGACCTGCTGTCGCGGACCTGCGCGCTGTACCGCGACGAGAAGCGGGCCTCGACGACCATCTTCACGCTGGCGGTCGCCTCCACGTTCGTGGCGGCGGGGCTGGCCATGTTCCGCCTGGAGAGCACCGAGGCCCTGATCATGCTCGGCCTGATGGCGACGGTGTTCCTGGGTTGGTCGTTCGTGTGGCTGCGCGGCGAGATGCTGTACCCGGCCGTCTTCATGCTGACGCTGACGGTGCTGGCCATCTGGCACAACACGGCCCATCCGCCGGCGTGGAACCCCTATCGGGTGAGCATGAACGCGCTGATTATGAGCGTCTCGGCGGTCATCTGGCTGGGGTTCGGCAACCGGCTGCACGCCATCCGGGGGGAGATCTTTCAGTTGGCGACGCCGGCCCGGGCGTGTTCGGTCATCCTGGGGCTCATCGGCATGGGGTTTGCCGTCGCCCTGGCCGTCTCCCCCACCTTCGGGGCCGAGGTGTGGCGCCAGACGCGCTCCCTGAGCGACTGGGCCATGGGCCTGGCCACCCTGTCGGCCCTCATCCTGTACTTCACCTGGGCCCAGTTCGTCTTCAAGCACCGCTTCTACGGCGTGATGAGCGGCTTCGGGGTCCTGCTGCTCGGCCTGTACGTCGGCATCTACGTGGGGGTGCGCCTGGCGGCGGGGTGAGGGCTCAACGATGACATCCCGAGCGAGCGAGGCATCTCGCCGCGGTCAATGCCCAATGTCCAAGGAGGCCTGCGGCCTGTGGGATCAGGCTCGCCGCACACGTCGTATCGTTGTTTGTGGCTTGCTGCTCGCCGCGTTCCTACCCTCACCCTGCCCCTCTCGTATCAAGGGAGAGGGCTTCCCATCCCTAGCACTTGCCTATCAGCGCTAGGCGTACTCAAACACCGGCGTCTCGATCACCCGGTCCGGCTTCTTCCCGCCCTCGATCAGTTCGTGGATGCGCTCGACCGTTTCGGGGGCGAAGTACTGCTCGCCCGTCTCCCGGCACACCCGCGCCGGCATGTGTTCGATCACGTACAGTCTACCGGCATGCTCCACCGTGTAGGTCACCGTGGTTTCGACCATGACGCTCACCCTACCCACAAGTGGCTGCCCCTGCAACCCCCGCATCGTGCAGAGTGGTTGCGAAATCGCTCGTCGCCTTGCAAGCCGGTTGCTTCCCCGCCCCCCTGCGCCTATGCTTACGGTGGCGGGAGCGCCCCAGCGGCGCAGGAAGGCGCCGATCGGGGTAAAACAACAATGATGAACAAGGAATGATGAATGTTCAATCATGAAGTGTGCTTCACGCGGTCGGACGTCGCCCCGGCGAAACGGTTCGGCACGTGCGGTTCATCATTCTGCGTTGAACATTTCCTGGTTGTTTAGCCGTGAGCGCGGCGGGCAGGACTGCCCGCCGCGCGGAACTTGAGATTTGCCCGCCAAAGACGGGCCCGCCCGCGCAGCAGCAAAGGGCTACCACGCTCATGGATCGCGACGCCATCATCGAGAAGGTCAAGACCTTCCCCAAACAGCCGGGCGTGTACCTGATGAAGGACGCCCGCGGCCGGGTGCTCTACGTCGGCAAGGCCGTCGACCTCCGCAGCCGCGTGGGCCAGTACTTCCAGCCGTCGGCGGACCTCGGCCCCCAGAAGGCCCGGATGGTGGCGGAGGTGGCGGACGTGGAGTTCCTCCCCGCCGAGAGCGAGGTCGACGCCCTGCTCACCGAGGCCCGCCTCATCAAGGACATCCATCCCCGCTACAACGTCCGCCTGACCGACGATAAGTCATATCCATACCTGGAGATCACGACGCGCGACGCCTTCCCCGGCGTCTACTTCACACGCGCGCCGTCGGCCAAAGGGACGAAGCTCTACGGCCCGTTCGAGAGCGCGGCAGCCCTCAGGACGGCCATCGGCGAACTCCAGAAGATCTTCCGCTTCCGCACCTGCCGGCTGGAGATCGACGCCGACGACCCCGGCCGCCGCCACGTCCGCCCGTGCATCCTGTACGCCATCGACCGGTGCACCGCCCCGTGCGCCGGGCACATCGACCGGGAGACCTATCGCAAAGACATCGCCCGCCTGCGCCGGTTCCTGGAGGGCAAGCGGGCCCGGCTCCTGCGGGACCTCGCGCGCGAGATGAAGACCCTCTCGAAGGCCCGGCGGTACGAGCAGGCCGCCCGCGTCCGCGACCAGTTGCGGGCCATCGAAGCGCTCGGCCGCCGCGGCCGCGTGGCCGACCATCTCCAGCCGGAGGTCTTCGCCCCCACGTTCGACCCGGCCGAGGGCATGCGGGCCCTGGCGGACCTGCTGGAGGCGCCCGAACCCATCCGGGCCGTCGAGGGCATCGACATCGCCAACCTCGGTCCCGACGAGGCGGTGGGCGGCCTGGTGCAGTTCATCGACGGCCGGCCTTTCAAGGCCGGCTACCGGCGGTTCCGCATCAGGACGGTGGCCGGGCCGAACGATGTGGCGATGATCCGCGAGGTCGTCTACCGCCGGTTCCGCCGGCTGCGGGAGGAACTGGCCGTCCTGCCGGACCTCGTGCTCATCGACGGCGGTCCGGCCCAACTGCGCGCGGCGGCCGAGGCTGTCGACGACGCCGGCGCGGGGCCGCCGCACCTGGTGTCGCTCGCCAAGCGCGAGGAAGAGGTGTACGTCCTGGGCCGGGCCGAGACCGAACCGCTCCGATTGCCGCGCACGAACCCGGCCCTGAAGATCCTGCAGGCCGTCCGCGACGAGGCCCACCGCTTCGCCCAGCACTATCATCATCTGCTTCGGCGGAAGGCGACGTTCGGCGACGAGACCCAGCGGGCCCTCGACCGCCGGCGTAAATCGGGCTCCCAATCCAGACGCAAACGGAAGCGGAAGAAGTGACGGCGACGCGTGTGGCCCGGTCGGTTCTCGGGGCGAGTTCCCCCGCCCTCGCCTCCCCCATCGCTCGGGGCCCTTGGCCCTGGGTCTCGCCATCTTGCCCGCCTTGGCGCGGGAACACGCAAATTTGACGCAAACCGGCGGCAAAATACCGTGTTAGAAACAACAGTCCGGCGGTGAAACCGGGCAAGACCATCCGGGAAATCCAGACTGAAAGGGAACCAACATGAAACGCCTTGGGGGTCGGTGGGTGGCAGCCGTCGTGGGGCTCGGGGCACTCACATTGGTAACGGCCTTCTTCTGGGAGGGGCAGGCGGAAGCCGCCTCCCCGGACGCGCCTCGCCTGCCGGGCACGCAGGTCAACTCGCCGCTGGCGCTGCGGATCTACGTGCAGATGGAGGAGACGGGGCGTCCTGAGTGCGTCGGCTCGACGCCCTCGGACGCTACGATCAAGATTCCCGCCTGTTACGACTGGTGGGTGGAGGCGGCAAAAGATACGACCACGAAGATGCTGGCCGACGCGATCCGCCAGGGGGCCATCTCCAGGATAAAACTCGGCCCCACCGCAGGCGACAACGACCTGGCCCAACTGAAGGGCCTGAAGGCCTTGCGGGGGCTCAACCTCGCAGGCACCCAGGTCACCGACGCCGGCCTCAAGCACCTCAAGACCATGACAGACTTGCAGAGTCTCAGCCTGGAGGGCACCCGGGTGACCGACGCCGGCCTGGCCCATCTGAAGGACTTGAAGGCCTTGCGGAGGCTCAACCTCGAGACCACCCGGGTGACCGACGCCGGCCTGGCCCACCTGAAGGGCCTGAAGGCCTTACAGAGGCTGAACCTGTGGAACACGCAAGTCACCGACGCGGGCCTTCAGCGCCTGAAGGGCGTGAAGGGCCTGCAGAGGCTATGCCTGGGCGCCCACGTCTCCGACGCGGGCCTTGTCCACCTGAAGGGCCTGAAGGCCTTGCAGAGGCTGGACCTTTGGGGCACGCGGGTGACCGACGCCGGCCTGGCCCATCTGAAAGGCTTGAAGGGGTTGCGGGAACTGTGGCTTCAGGGCATGAAGGTCACCGATGCGGGCCTTCAGCACCTGAAAGGCCTGACGGCCTTGCGGGTGCTGAACCTTGCACGCACCCAGGTCACCGACGCCGGCCTTCAGCACCTGAAGGGCATGACGAACCTGCAAAGGCTGAACCTGTGTCAGACCAAGGTCGCCGACGCGGGCCTCGAGCACCTGAAGGGCATGACGAACCTGCAAAGGCTGAACCTGTGTCAGACCAAGGTCGCCGACGCGGGCCTCGAGCACCTGAAGGGCATGAAGCACTTGCACAGGCTGGGCCTCAGGCACACGCAGGTCACCGACGAAGGCCTCGTACACCTGAAGGACATGAAGGACTTGCGGAGGCTGAAACTCTGTCAGACGAAGGTCAAAGAGACCGGCCTCGAACACCTGAAGGGCATGAAGCACTTGCACCGGCTGGGACTCGAACACGCCCCGGTCACCGACGCGGGCCTCGTCCACCTGAAGGGCCTGGAGGGCTTGCAGAGACTGAAACTGTCTCACACCCGGGTCACCGACGAAGGCCTCGTCCACCTGAAGGGCCTGAAAGGCCTGCGGAGGCTGGAACTGGCTCGCACGAAGGTCACCGACGCGGGCCTGGCGCACCTGAAAGGCCTGAAAGATTTGCAGAGACTGAACCTTCAGCACACCAAGGTCACGGACGAAGGCGTGAAGGCGCTCGAGCAGACGTTGTCGAATTGCCGCATCCTGCATTAGTACTACAACGCGACGTCGGCCTTTTGCGCGGTGGGTCTGGAGCACCCACCGCGCTCGAGAGGGCGTTTTCGGGGCGGCGCGGCGGGTGCGGAGATTTACCCGCCGGAGGCGGGCCCGCCGCGCACGAGTTAGCGTTGTAGT
>Ga0180434_10002191_pt1 | contig 26652 bp, 36 predicted proteins | sample SS_ome_7_FD_132453 | JGI IMG/M metagenome (GOLD analysis project Ga0180434, IMG submission 132453) | Hypersaline lake sediment archaeal communities from the Salton Sea, California, USA - SS_1_D_2 metaG | ecosystem: Environmental > Aquatic > Non-marine Saline and Alkaline > Hypersaline >... | reverse complement strand
CCCGGGGACCAGGGAAATGAGAGAGAGCACCAATGGTCACAAGATACTCTGATGCTATTTTACTCCAAATGACCAGTATTGTCAATGTTGATGATGTGTGGGTGACTTGGGCCCGGGAGGAAGAAAATCAGACTATCTCAAAACTTTTGACGTAAGTGAATGGAAAATCACTCAAAAAACATCAAAACTTGCTTCACACAGGGGGTGCTGCTGGAGGGGTATAAGTTAAATATCAGCCCTTCACTTGTACTTTTTTTTATAAAATATTATATATTTATTTTTTTTACTTATAGGGGGGCCAGAGTAGTATATAGTGTGAAATATGTTTTTAAAGTGAGAATAGCGTAAAAAGCAGGGTTTTTGAAATTAGAGAAAAAATCAGACTTATTTTGGTGGTGGTTGGAGCGTGGTATCAGTAAAAATCTTCTATATTAAGGAAACATTAACTTATACGCGATGTTTCCCGCTCGCTCTCACTGCTAGACATTGATTATAAAAAGAAGCACGAGCAGAAATGAGATACGCGCACCCGTCCTGATGGGGTCGATAGGGGGGTCCAGTTGAGATTGGAAACGGCAAAAGCGATCGTTTTTCCCGTTTTTGCTGGCAAAAACGAGGAAAAACATCGCGCGCGGGGTTTAGGGGACGCGTATAAAACCTGGCCTGCAGTTGCATTCAAATGAAACTTCTATTTGTTGGCCGATAATCCGGTTTTTTCCTGGCACATTTTCGGCGTCTCACATTCAAACTGTGAGCGGCTGGCTAGCGAGGCCGGCAGCGAGGAGCACAAGATGAGAATAAAACTTTTTAGCGAGCTAAGTTACAACGATGCGATGGCTCTTCTCAGAAGGGTCGAGACTGCGATTAACGATGCCATTGACAATGATGACCTGCCTGAGCTGCATATGTTTGAGTATGATAGCGAAGGTGCTGAGATGATGGAGTCAGCATTGGCTGGTCTCCCTGTTGTCTTTATCGAGTATGATGAGGAAAAAGACGTTGCTATTTTCAAGGGCAACATGATAATCGAGGTCGAGGCATAGGGGGGGGCACAATGAATACCTTAATCCACATTCTTGAGGATCGCTGCGGATACCGTGATGCTGAGCTTAGGCGCATGTTACTCATCATATGGGCGACGAAGTACAGGGGGACACTATGCCAGCGATGACAGCACACAACAAGGCCCGGGCCCGCGAGCGCTTGACCGTGATGATAGATGAGCAAGTCGGGATACTTGAGGGCCTGGTCCATCAGGGAGAAGCGACGCCGAGGGATATCATCTTTAATCTGTCTGATTATTTGGACCGTACTATCATAGGCAACTATGCAAACAGTCCTATATTCTGCGCAGGCATAAAGAAAAAGGTCCGCGCTGCATTCGGACTGGATAAAGGGCTGAACACAGTTGAGGTCGAGGACCCGTTTGAAGGTGGCCAAGGATACCCGGCGGACTGGGACGAGATACCGCCGGCCGATGTTGAGCAGGTCCCAGCGGGCCAGGTCCGCCAGGTCGAGCAGATCCAGGACGACGGGCAGCCGGTCCGCGTCGACCGGTACAGTGATTTTACGGTCGAGACCTTCGCCGATGGTCGCAAGATATACAAGGAGAAGGGCAAGTGGACCGTCGTATTTCCGTGACTTTCGGCGTATAGTATTTAATTAACAGGAGCACAAAATGGCAGCAAAAAAGACGGCGTATGATGTTTTGAATAGCATCATACTGGAAGCGATAGAGAGTGAGGAGCGGTTCAGCTGGAGCAATCCTATATTGTACCGGTCAGCACACAACGTGGTAAGTGGGACAGAATACCAGGGGATAAACCGGTTTCTCTTAAACCTGGCCTGCGTTATGGACGGGTACGAGTATCCTATGTTTATGACGTTCAAGCAGGCCAAAGAGAAGGGATACCAGGTCAAGAAGGGAGCGCGAGTATTCCCGGTGTTCTTTTCTACAGTCAAGGAGGACAAAGACAAGCATGGAAATGTGAAGCTTGACGGCGCGGGCAAGCCAAAAACATACTGGATTTTCCGGTATTACAGGGTGTTCAACATCGACGACATCGACATGCCTGCCGAGGATCGTGCGTCTATCGTCAAGTTTGACGTCGTCCAGGTAGACACGGCGCCGGCTGCGTTTGAGGAGCAGGCCGAGGAGATAGTACGCGGATATACTGGTCCGGCTATCAATCACTGTGCGGTACCGGTCGCGTGTTACGTGCCGTCGGCTGACGAGGTGAGGATACCGGGAAAGGAAGGGTTTCGCAGTGTCTCTGAGTACTATAGCACGATGTTCCACGAGCTCGCGCATAGCACGGGACACAAGGATCGGCTCGATAGGTTCAAGGACGACGTCGTCGAGCATATGAGGAAGGAAAGCTACGCCCAGGAGGAGCTTATCGCTGAGATATCAGCGGCTCATCTCTGCAGCATCGCCGGGTGTATAGACGACACGATCGAAAATAGCAAGGCGTATCTCCATAACTGGGCTGCGCGCATCAGGGACAATAGCCGGTTTCTCCCGGTGGCATTTGCCCAGGCTGAGAAAGCGGTGAAGATGATAACGGGGTGACGGACTGGGCCCGGGCAGTGCCCGGGCCCGCTGACTTTCGGCGTATTACATTTAACATATAGGAGCACGAGATGAAAGAGATCAAGACGGACAGTATCATAACGGTGTTGACGCTGGTGAGTAAGCGGCTGGGCCTGCCGGTATACCTGACCAATAGCAGGATGGTAGACGGGGAGCTTGTTTATGACGTGGCTGAGGATCCCGGGCACCATAGCAGGACGGTTGACTTGATCGAAGGGGTGACGGTTACATACAAGCGAGACGGATACTATTATACTGGGGGGATGGCGTGAGACTGAGTAAACAGGTAAGCGGCTGCACATTTGCCGAGGACTGCGAGGGCTGCGCGTTTCTCGCATTCTGTAAGCATTGGAGCGGCGAGCAGACCAGCGATGAGCAGGAGCAGTATTATCTTGAGGTCGAGACGGGCCGCCAGGCGGCACGGGTCCCGGCTAGGGACCGTGACCAGATGATGATGGAGGTATGATAATGAAAATACTTGAGCTCTTTGCAGGCAGTCTGTCCTTTGCCCGTGCTGCCAGGGCCCGTGGTCACGAGACGTTTACCACGGATCACAAGGCGTTCGACGGTAAGGTCTGTAGTTCATGAGGAATTGTGCATTGAAATACTAAAGGCGATGGAGGAAAACAATGACTAAAAAATACACGGTATATTATGAGATGGTATGCACACAACAAGCATCTGTTGAGATCGCAGCAAACGATCCGGGCGAGGCTGAGAAATTATTCCGCGAGAGCTGGAACACTGACAAAGGTCAGACTAACCTCATCCTCCAGGCAGCGGGGAATTATATCGGTGCGCCGAGGGTGAACGTGACCGGTGTGGAGGATGAAGGATGAGCACCGTACCGCACCACAAGAACGCACCATATTGTCCTGTATGTCGTATATACTGGTGTTATATTTGCAATACAGCACCGGATGAACGGGTCATAGACTGGTCTGGTTGGTATGGTAAGTGGTTGTTGGATGGCACAATACCGCCAGATAAGGAGAGGTATTTCAAGTGCTTTAGATGTGGGACGATGTTCTGCCTGGAGTACCTTAACTGGTATGTAAAAGAAAATGGATGGATCGTACCGAAACATCGTGTACTAGGTAAGTCATTTAGTGATCTAGTCAGTGACGAGGTAAGCAAATCTGCAAAGAAAATAATAGGGAGGAGGAAATGACCTGCCCAGTCTGCGGCTGTCCGCGTATGGTAAGGAAGGACGGGCGGTATGTGTGCCCGTATTGTGGGGTGATAGTATGATAGACCACAATGCATTGACGGCCGACGACGTCGGCCGGTATGTAAAGTATGCTCCCTTTGGGGGCATGATCAACGAGCTCGGCAGGGTAAAGAGCTGGAACGAGACCGGCGTATTCGTGGTGTATAACTGCGCTGATGACTGGGACAATTTCATGCATTACACAGCAGCACACACGGACCCGTGGGATCTATACTGGATTACAAACGAGGAGAGATGATGAAGATACAAAAGATAATCAGTCAGCATCGTCGTGACTTCATGGCGATCTATGAGTGCGAACACTGCGGGCACACATATGAGGGCGGTGGTTACGACGATGGGTACTTCCATGGCAAGGTCGTCCCTAGCATGAGGTGCCCTGAGTGCAACAAGACAGCGGCGGATGACTATGTCCCGAGGGATACAAAGTATCCTGACGGTATGGTCGTCTGACTTGACACGCATACTATAATTACGGTGTATCTAACATCGAACGCCCGGGCCGGGAGTGCTCCCCCGGACCCGGGCACCGGTTTACCCGGGCTCACTGGGGAGGAGAGACAATGCTTAACTTTAGGATAATAACAACGGGGGATACCATCTCTGCGTCGTCGATAGACGACGCATATGATCAGCTCGGAGCTCATCCTGAGACATTCATCGAGCTTGTTCCTGATATCTTTGACGACGAGATGGATACGACTGAACACCAGGACAGGCCGCAGGACAGCGATCGAGGGGGGTGGTGATGAGTGATGACAGCTTCAAGATAGCACCGAGAGCGGGGGAGGTAGGACTATCAGCCTGCTTTGATGACGAACAGGTGAGGGAATGTATCATATCATCACTACTTATCGACGGCAGGCAAGGTGTTGATGCTCTCATCGCTTACCTGGATGAGAGTGATTTCTTTATAGCGCCGGCGAGCACGAAGTATCACGGCAATTACAGCGGCGGCCTGGCAAGGCATAGCCTTGACGTGTACAACAGGTTAGCACACAAGACTTTTTATTACGGCAAGCTCAAGACACCGTGTATTATACCCGGGCTCATGCACGACATATGCAAGGTCGGCCAGTATTTCCGCGAGACAAAGTGGAGGAAGAACGACGAGACAGGTAAGTGGGAGAGCTACAAAGGGTGGGTGACCAAGGACAGTATGCCCCTTGGCCACGGGGAGAAGAGTGTGATCATACTGCAGAAGTTCATCGATCTTACTGATCTGGAGATAGCTATGATACGCTGGCACATGGGGCCGTTCGGTCTGTCTCCTGAGCAGGTGCGTACGTTTAACCAGGCGGTGGCGCTGCACCCTGAGATCGTTGCTATGTACACGTCAGACTATGAGGTCAGCACGTTTCTTGATGAGATGAGGGAGGAGTGATGAGTGACGAAATAATCAAAGGCTGGTACAGCATATGAGAATATCAATAAAACGCTTTTGTGAGAAGTGCGAAGCCTGTAGTGAAGGTGTGGAGTGGGCCGAGAAAAACTGTAAGACAATGATGGATGTATGGTGGAATGCTCCGCATGATTACTTGTTATGGGTAGCAACGAGAAAAGGAGTATTGACTGATAAACAGTTACGCCTATTTGCTGTATGGTGTGTAAGACAGGTGCAGCATCTACTGAAAGACAAGCGAAGTATTGAAGCGCTTGATGTTGCGGAGAGATACGCAAATGGTAAGGCCACAGATGAAGAACTAAAATTCGCTAGGGACGCCGCTGGGGCCGCCGCTTGGAACGCTAGGGCTGCCGCTTGGGCCGCTATGGACGCCGCTTGGGCCGCTAGTGCCGCCGCTTGGGCCGCTATGGACGCCGCTAGTGCCGATAGTGCCACCGCTAGGGCCGCCGCTTGGGACGCACAAGACAACTACCTACGAACACAAATAGAGTGCCCATTTAAGTGAGGTGAAAAAATGAGTAACATCATAGAAAAAGACGGATACAAGTACATACCGATAGACAATCACATTGCACTTGATGAAGTATTATCTGGTCGCAGCATATGGGTATACATCGGCCCGCACTTTACAGAGTATACAAATGCTGGATGTGTAGGTGCTCAATACTACCGCCGCGAAAAGATAGAGGCCGAGATAGGAATATACCACGACCTTATCAGGGATATGAATACTGCAATCAGTAATATAATGCTTGACTTTGCGCTTGCCATGTCTACTTGTGATGATGCGGTATCTGATGAATGTTACGAAAAATCCATAGAAGTAATGAAGTCTGCCAAGTCCCGCGCAGACGCTATACTGAAGGACAAGTGATATGCTCAGCTATAATATCGATAGCAATATCGCTATCACTTTCGGCGATCGACATTTACATAAGGAGGAGGAAAGATGCACGTTGGAAAAATAAGGACAAGTAACAAGATGCCTACGCTTATGTGCAACAAGTGCGGCAGTACCCAGCTCGCGGCTACCGAGGAGCAGGGGCAACGGCTGAACGGTATGAAGTGCAGCTCTGGATGCGGCGGCCGGTACCGGTTCACAGGCAGACTGACGCAGAGCGTGGTCAACAAGTAAGGAGTAGATGGTGGTTGATATACTCAAGAACAGGTTGGTCCTGGACGTCGGCAAGAGCCGGCGGGGGATAGCACAGAAGGTCCCCGGGTCCCGGTATATGGGGGAGGGCAAGTGGTCCTTCCCCATCGGGCACCACTGGCAGGTGAGCCGGTTGTTCCCTGACCTGGCTGACGAGGTCGCCAAGGATTTCGAGCAGTACCACGGCAGGAAGCAGGAGCAAGAGCGTCTTGACTTTGACAAGTACAAGCGGGCTGTCGAGGAACGCGGAGGACTCGACATAGAGAAGGTGATATCCGGGGTACGGCTGGACCAGATCTGCAAGTTCAGGGACGACCGCAAGCCCTTCCCCCACCAGATAAGGCTGCTCAAGATAATGATGGCATTCCCATTCTTCAATCTCCACTGCGAGATGGGGAGCGGCAAGACCTTCGTCGGCGCACACGCTATGATATATAAGCCCGGGGTGAAGCGGTCACTGGTCGCCGTGCCAAAATCAGTGATGTCAAGCTGGGCAGATGAGCTTGACAAGATAGGCTTCTCAGATTATAATATAATTGATGGCTCAAAAGATAAGCGTATTAAACTGCTTGAGAGCGGCTGCCGGATCTGCATAATAAACTACGAGGGGATACTCAGTATAGGGGAAAACACTGTATGGAAAAACTTTGACCTGGTGATCCTGGATGAGAGCTCAAGGATAAAAAATCACCGGGCAAAGAGCACGAAATTGATACTTAAAATCTTTCGTGATACTCCTAACAAGTATTGCTTCACTGGCACACCGGTAACTCAGGGGCCGTCTGACCTGTACCCGCAGCTCAAGTTCATCAACAGGCTGCAGGACTACAAGTCTTTCTACGCTTACCGCAACGTATACGTCGAGATGGGAGGATACGGTGGCTACAAGGAAGTCAGATATAAAAATCTCCACGACCTCAAGAGCAGACTCGACTGCTGCAGTGTATCACTCAAGAAAGAAGATTGCAACATCAACATCCCGAAGCTCTACCAGAAGCGCATACTCAAGATGAGCGCCGAGATGGAACAACAGTATATGGAGATGAAAAGACAGATGGTGCTGGAGCTGGAGGACGAGGAGTATGTCACGGCAAAGATGGTGCTCACAAAGCTCCTCCGCCTGCAGCAAATAATGGGCGGGCACTGGATAGATACAAAGAACAACAACAAACTCAAGGAGCTCAGCGACATCGTCAAGGAGATCTGCATCGAGAACGAGAGAAAGCTCGTCGTTTTCACAAGGTTCACGGAGAGTGCTGACCAGATAGCGAGGATGCTTGAGACTATGAACGTCAAGTATAGCCGGCTGGATGGTAGCACCAAGGACCGCAAGCTTGAGATAGACAGGTTCCAGGAGGGAGAAAACCAGGTGTTTATCTGCCAGATAGACAGCGGAGCATACGGTATCACGCTTCACGCTGCGTCGACCGTCGTCTACTACGAGAACACGTTCAGCCTGGAGCGCCGCAAGCAGAGCGAGGACCGCATACACCGCATAGGGCAGAACGAGAGCTGCCTATATATCGACATGATCTACGACAAGACGATAGACGCGGACGTCCTCAAGGCGATAAGCGGCAAGCAGATGGTGTCTCGGTACCTGGTCGACTGTTTTATGGCTGGCGTTTATACGCTCAAGGGAAAGGAAGTCAGGCGCGAGATCAAGGACGGAAGCGTCAAGGTAGGTTGATATGTACGGTGAACATGCAGGGATACATTACCGGCTGGCAAAGCTGGCACCATATTGGTACGAGATACGGCGGGACATAATGAAGCGCCGGAGGTTTTACACGCGGCCCGCCGGCGGGCCGCGGGCAGGAGATGTCGTCCTTATGTCGATGCTCATAACCATCAAATTCGTAACATGGACTGTCAGTATGTTCACCAACCCGTGGTATTATGGCGTCCTCCTGCCAGTCGGCCTGTTCTTTTTGGCAAGCTGGCTATTAAACGTAAAGCTACCAGACACGGGGGATGATAGTGGGTAGCTTCCAGAGAGATCTGCCTGATCTATGGGAGCCGGAGCACGTATTCCAGGAGATGATAGAACAGGTCTCTGACTTCGAGGACGTCAACACCATCTCTGTCATCATAACTGGTAAGCGTGGCGGCAAGCGTACTGTGTTCAGGACCGTAGTAGGAGAGCAGCGCGACCTGTATTCCCAGCTAGTCAAGCTTGCCTGGGACATACGCAGCGGCAGGCTCCCGGGCACCAACATACAGGAGCAGCAGCGTGACGTTTGACCGCTCCAAGTTTAGCGATAAAATGCAGAGAGATATGGCCGCCTGGGAGAAGCGGAATAAGCGCGCCATCGTCGGCTACATAGACGGGGATGAGATGTTCCCGTACTTCGACCATGATTTTGTGGTGGGAGTAGTCAAGCGGCTTGATGAGTTTTACTCGCTCAAGGCTGACTTTGAGAAGAAATTAAACGATCTGACAATACTATTAAGGAGAGAGCATGGACCAATCACAGAAGCCGCCGGCACCACCGACGGACCAGGAAGCAGAGGAGAAAGCGTTCAAGAAGATGAAGGCGGACCGGGCAAGGCAGATATGCCAGCTTAAGGGAAACCTTCGGACCAACTTAGTCTGCGCGATATTGGGGAACGAGCAGATAATGACAGCTTTGCTTGAAGCAGGCAAAAAATGTGACCCGATAAAGCCGACGTGGGAGATGGCATACGACCACGCTGACCATTTCCTCAAAGAGCACGAGGAGCGCGTCATCGCTGACGTCGAGCACTTCCTCCATGAAATGGAGAAGCTTGACGAAAAGCAAACGGCCTGACCCGGTAAAACCCATTCTCAGGTATGGATAATTCTGACTGAGTAAGGTTAAGATAAACAACGCAAGGTAGTGGTCCCGACGCCGGGCGGGACCTGATTTTAAAACAAGGAGAGAGAGATGCCAGAGTTTGATGACGATGCAACAGTCGACCAGATGGCGAGGGAGTACATCGACCTGATGGTCAAGGCGGCGTACCACAAAAACAAGATGACCGAAGCGAACAAAGCTATCAATGCTATGGGCGGACGCCTGTTCGACGAGATGCACAAGATAGGGATGACGGAGACAGTGATCAATGGCGTCAAGTTATCGCCGGAGGTCAAGCAGTCTTTCAGTCTGAGAGACGACCTTACACTCACCAACAAATGGGACGACTATCCCGGCTGGTTTGAGTGGCTGAGAAACAATGGTCGCGGCGGAGCCATTAAGACAAGGGAAAGCGTAGCACCGGGGACCAGGGATAAGCTCCTCAGAGAAGTGCAGGAAGCAGGCGAGCTCCTGCCGCCGTTCGTAAAGGAAACGCTCTACAATACTGTGGAGCAGAAGCGGTCGAAAGCTGCCATAGAGGAGATGGCAGCCGAGTACCATGAGTGAGGTAACATCTAAAGACTGGTCGGTTGAAGCTATGGTGCAGAATGCTCTTGAGGATTACAATGAAGCATCCTGCAACAAGGCCGTAATGATCACGTTGAGATCCGACGAAAGACATTACGCCTACCAATACTTTAATCAGGGGATGAACGTCTCTGAAATGGTCACCATCCTGGAAACAGTTAAGTCTCATCTAATACGTGGACTGACTGAGGACTACGATGTAGATGAGTGAGCGAGAGTTAAAGGTAAAGGTCCGCAAAGAGTTCAAGGACCCACCTTTCTATACCTTCCACTACTCCGCCTATATGGGGGAGGTCGGCATACCGGACCGCATAGGTTTTTGCGAAGTGAAAGGAGACGTGCCGATCCCGTTTATGATAGAGCTCAAGTCGAAACACGGCGAGCTCCGTCCGGCCCAGCGAGCGAAGAAATTCCTCTTTGAACGTATGGGCCTACCCGTCCTATCGCCCTGCCACTCGATCGAGCAGGCCAGGGAGTTTAAGGAGAAACTATTAAAACTAAAAGAACAAAAGGAGAAACCGAAACGATGAGTAAAAAAGGTCAAGGCGCAAATGTCCCCGCCAAAAAAGAGGACAGCATACCAGTCCACGTGATGGTGGGATCAGAGGACGAGATGGGGTTGCGTCTGGAGCCAGGCGACGTCCGCATCCCGCGTCTCAAGATATGCCAGAAGATGAGCAGTAAAGCTCAGAAGAACGGCATCAAGGTGGGCGAATACTACAACGACGTGACCAACGAAAAGGTCGACGCTCCCTTCACATTCTTCCCTATCCTGCAGTGGGACAGTGTGAGCTACTTCACAAAGAAGCAGGAGTTTAAGGGCACTGTCTACAAAAACCCAGCGACCGGTGAGCGTGTCACCTTCGGCGACCTGATCGACGAGATACTGGTGGACCCAAAGGGATACTGTGAGGAGAACAACCTCCGCATCATAGAGTTCCACAACTTTATGATAGTGCTCGAGGACGAGCTCAAGGCGGCTATAACGTCAGGGATAAAGCCACAGGTATATATCATTAGCTGCGGCTCAGCAGCTCGTGAGTTCAGCCGGCAGCTCATCGGAAAGCTTTTCGCTAACAGTAAGAAGATGGTCCCCATCTACGGCCAAGCGGTGACAGTCGAGACGTTCGAGAAGGAGTATGACAGCGGAGACGCTATGATGCCGCGCTTCTCATACCCACGCTTCCCGACGCCCGATGAGTTCAAAGGTCTCAAGATAATGGCCGGAGAAGCACTCAAGCTTCATACGACAGCAACCGACAATATCGCCAACCAGGCGGAACATGATCCTGATGAAGATCAGGAATCACCTCCCACGTCTGGGGGAGCGGATACTTTTCCTAGCACCTAACTATCGCCCCGCTGGTCCCGGGACCCCCCGTTCCCGGGACCAGCTTCTACTATTTGGGAGGGAGTACATTTGGACCAAGAGGAAGTGAGGATACTGCTTGAGCTCAACAAGCATCTCGTAAACAATGAGCTTGCCCTTGAGACTTTGGAGAGGGAGAAGGGCTACGACATAGAGACCGTCATCAATAACGAAATAGGGTACGATAACGGCGAGTACACGATCCCGGTCAAGGACCCTGATGGGAAGATCGTCGGAGTAAAACGATACGACATCGGAGATAAGAGTGACTGGCTTTGTGACAGCACGAAATATATAGTCGTCCCGCTTGAGAAAAGCCTGGCTGCCGACAACTATGGACGTAACCTGACGTTCGCAGGTATCGTCATCGGTAAGGACCTGGACCCGTATCTCATACCGAAAGAGATATGTATGAGCTGCGACGACAAGAAGGACAAGGCAAAATGTGAGTTTTGTATACTCTGCAAAGACGCGCCGGTCACAGAGATCCTTGCGCCAGACAGAGATTATGATGTGTTGATACAGTTCATCGGGGCGAACAGCATGCAGGTGAAGGGCCTCATCAGGAGACACTTTAAGATACCGTCATACAACTCCTGCAGGAAAGTGAACCTGGAAATAACCAAGCACCACTATGCTGAGGACATAAGGGTGACGTGTGAAATAGATTACGAGAGGGTAGACAGTGAGTACGCCGTTCACAAGTCATATTCATTTAGCGAGAACATACATACGAACGAAAACTATCAGTTCTGGGGCACGACTTTGGCTGAACCGCACACTCAACATGGCATCCACGTCATCACAAAAGTCAAAGGAGCAAGGGACAGCATCGCAAAATGGGAGCTTACCGACGAGATCAGAGAACAACTTGAGTGCTTCCGGGCATCAGACCCGTGCAGCGTCGACAGTATCAAAGAGAAAATAAACGATATCACCCGGGACCTTGCTCTAGGTGTCACGAAGATAAGGAAAAGAGACAACGTCATCGAAGCTTTCAACACCGTGTACCATTCACCGATAGGATTTATATTCAGTGGCAATCATATATTCAAGGGATGGAGCGAATGCCTGATAGTCGGAGATACCCGCACCGGAAAGACCGAGACTGTCCGATCGATGGTGCGGCACGTCAGGGCCGGCGAGTTCTTGACATCAGGGGAGAACACGACGCGCGCTGGCATCCTTGGAGGGATACAACAAACGCACTCCGGGCGGTGGACGCTCACCTGGGGGAAGATACCTATGAATGACAGGGGAGCACTGGCCGTCGATGAAGCAGACGAGCTGGTTGAGAACAAGGTACTCGGGCAACTGTCCGGGGTGCGTTCAAGTGGGGTGGCGGAGCTAGTCGGCATCCATTCACAAAAGACGCTAGCAAGGACCAGGCTGATATGGCTGAGTAATCCTCCTCAATACCAGGTCAGCGAACATAATTGGGGGGTGGACATTGTTCAAGAGCTCTTTCAAAAACCGCAGGATATATCTCGTCTCGACTTCGCGCTTGTGTGCTCAAACGAGGACGTCCCGCTTGAGGTTATCAACCAACCGCTTGATGCGCATACGTCACGATATACCAGCGAGATGTGTCACAACAGGGTGCTCTTTGCGTGGAACATCAAAAAGGAGGACATCTTCTTTGATGATGGGGTGGAGGGTTTCATCTATGAACAGGCAAACAGAATGGCAAGAAAGTACGCGCCTGATATCCCCCTTGTCCTCGGAGCAGAGATGCGAATTAAGATCGCTCGGGGGGCTATTTCTACTGCCATACAGACGCTTAGTACCGACGATACTTGCGCAAGGGTCCGTGTCACCCGGGCTCACGTAGAGTATTACTGCTGGTGGCTACAGCACCAGTACGACAAGACCGCCATAGCATACCTGGAATACAGTGCTCAGAAGCGTAACGACGGTAAGCTCAAGAGCGTCGAGAAGCTTGACGGTATAATCAACGACATCGACAAGTGTGACCAGCTGCTTGCGACAAAGAGAATACAGCTCTCAGATGCAGAGGATATCTTTCTGGCAGACCGGAAAGACGCCAGAGAGTTTATATCGACGATGCGCCGCTGCGCTGCTATAAAAAAGACAGCCTACTATTACACGAAATCGCCGGCATTTATCAAATATCTCAAGCGCCGACGTGGCATTTTCTCCGCCCAGGAGTTTTCATTTGGTGATAAGGAGATAGCAAGTTGAAATTAATATTCGGGCAAAACGCCCAGATGCAGTCAGTACAGACGAACGCCAGGAAGTGTCCGTCGTATATGCGGCTCAAGATAATGTGCTCGACAATGGACATGCCGATCACCCAGGGTATAAGGGAAGCTATGTACTTATGGATAAAGGACAACGAACACCGGGGGCCTGAGTCAGAGGACGATGGATTATACGCAAGGATGAAAACTATCGTCAAAGCTATCGACCTACAGAAGCGCCCTGTCGAGCGCTACTTTATGAGAGACGCGCTTGAGGAAGGATTTAAGTTGTGGTTCACAAAATACACGATGGCTTAGGGAACGGCCTCCGGGATAAGTCCACGCTTTGTATAATACTTGTAGTGTGCTAGGACCTTATCGACATAGCTTTGATTTTGGTATGTGCCGTCGTCTTTAGTGCGGTTATTGCCTTGATTGTATGCTGCTATGGCATCGTTGCGATCCTTGTATTTCCTTTCCTTCTGATGAAAAAGCGCCGCACCGTAGCAAATACTGTTCGCCGGACGCAGTAGATCTAGTGGACCGCCCTTGAATCCCAGGTCCTTTGCGACGCCGAAAAGTATCTGCATCACACCCATCGAGCAGAAAGACATATAATCGCCACGCTCCTCCTGGCTGAGCGTTTTGAGGTACCATGCAGTCTGTGATAGGTGGGGCTCGTATCTTATCGCCAGCGGGTACCCGCCACTCTCCGTCTTGATTATCGCCATAAGGAGCTCAGGTTCCACGTGAAACATCTTCCCGTATTTGATGACGCTAGATCGTATCTCGGACGCGGTCTTGTCCTCTGTCGTCTTACTCAATGTGACGTTGTACGTTGGCATAAGTAGCGCTCCTTGTATCAGAATATATTTAACGACGCCTGCCCATATTGCGTTCAGCCCTTTTCGCTGCCTCATCTATATCCTCATAGACGCTGCGAAACTTCCGCTCAAACAGCTGGTTGCTGGCCCTATCGAGACCCTTGCGTAGACGTTGGAGCGCCTGCCGGCGCTCCGCGTCGCTGCCTGCTTTGTTGATGGCCTCACGATAATCGCGGAGTAAACTCTGCGGATTGTCGCCCTCGTAGTAAAAGGCAAGGCCCGAGAAGTTAAGCATGTTCTGGAAGAAGCCGATATCCTCGCCGCGTATGTTCATTATGTCAGATCCAAACGGCATATAGGTGGCGGCAAAATCCAGTCCCAATCTGGCGATGTTTCCTTTGACATCATCTGCAAATGGCTCGGTGAAGATGCGCTGACCGGTTATACCGTTCCTGTTCCACAGTAGGCTCCAGCCAAGCATCGGCACTCGAGCCATATTGTACCGGAGCGTCAGTGTCAGCGGCCGGCGCATATATTTGTTCAGCTCAAAAAGTGGCGTTGATAACGATATAAACTGCATCGTATCATTAAAATCACGATCCCCCTCGACGAAGCGTTTTGCTCTGTAATTGGTGATCATGTCCCAGGCACCATCCCAGGTATACCCGAACATCGCGCCAAACATAAGCTTGACTGCTCCTTGTGCCAGGGCCAGCCGAAGCATAGGTCCTATCTCATATGCTGCCTGCTCAAACTTATTATCAGAGACGCTGGTGTTTGTGGGGATATCCTTGCCAGCAAGGCGCTGGATACCGGTGATGGCGTCTTTGAACAGGTCGCGGTACATCCTCATCGTGCCGACTCTGAACGTGGGATATGCAAAAAACCTGTTAGCAAACCGGCGGACGTGTGTCGGCGTCTCTGCGTAGTTGACCATAAACCGGTTGACTTTCTCGCCGGCCCGGTACCAGGCTATCTCGTCTGATGGTGAATTGGCAGCAAGGCGCTTGTACTCGATGATCATAGCGTTCGTTCGCATCAGCTCATCGAGACGCCAAGCCTGCTCCTGCCAGGCGCGAAATGGAGAGATGACAGATTGCCACAGCTTGCCGACGAGCTTGCTACCGAGCTTCGGGTCGGCGTTCTGTACGTCCCTTGTTATCTGCCTGACATATTTCTCCAGGCCAAATAGATGGTTTTTACCAAGTGTCTCAAGGTACGCATTGTGTGCGTCGCCAAGCATCGACGGGATCCCCACGTTTTTGTTGTATACGCCAGTGCGGTTGATATGCCAGTAGAGCTTGCCGTAATCGTTATGTGGATCGTGCTTATTGACGATGACCTTGTATGCTGTCCAAAGGTCAAACGGGTTGAATGTACGTATGCCTACTTTAAGGTAAGACTGCGCGAGGTCGTTCGCAAGCATTATTGTGGGCTTCACAAGTCCCATCACCTTGAGGACAGAATTGGCCCGGTCATACCCGCGGAAAAATAGCTTTGTTATTGGGTTATTTATATCGTCCTGCCATAGATCATTGCGGAAGATGAACTCCTGCATCCCCATCATCGCTTCTTTCTTTAGAAGAAGTCCCTGGAATCCCTCTATCCTCGTCGGGGCCTTCATCCGGTCGAGCGGTTCCATCGTTTTAAGGTTTTCCCTGAACACACCGAGTCGGTCGAACTTCTGTTCCTGGCCCGCGTCGACCTTGTATCTCTTGTCTGACAGGTATGCGACTGAGTGCATCGGAAGGTAATAATCATCCTTTCCAATAAAAATGTTTTGTTTCATCTGCCGCTGGTACTCGACACGCTGACGTTCTATCTCAGCCTTTTGGTCCTCAAGTATCTGGCGCTTCGTGTCGCCGTCCATATTGGCGGTTGATACCTGCGGATCATTGCTGTTCTTGAACATACCGTTGAGCTCGCGCATCTCTCGGACATAGGCGTCTCCAGTCCAGACCTCGGAAAGCCACTCAAGCGCGTCTTTTCGCGCCTCCAGATCAGCCCGCTTATTTCCCAGCTCTATCTTTGTCTGCTGGTCGTCACTGTCTACCCGGTTAAGAGCTTCGAGCATGTTGTCGATGTCCTGCATAGCGCGGTTCACGATGGTAAACTCAGAGCTGTCGGGTATATAAAGCCACCCGGCCAAGCTATCCTTCATATCCTCGATAAACGTCTCGACGGCCCGTTGTTTCTCCGCTACTATCTCGGTGAGCATCTGCTCTTTGCGGGAGTCGGGAAGGTCCCGGGTCTCCTTGATGGCGTCGTACCGGTCCTCTATCTGCCTGATCGGTTTGTACTTCGCCCACATCAAGTCGACAAAGTTGCGCTTCATACTGTCAGCAAAATGCTGGTTAAATATTTTTGAGTACAGGTACCCGGTAGCCGCCATCCTTGCATTAAACGCACTCATCTCGACTTTGTACCCGCGCTCTATAAGACCGAGCCTGGTCGGAGATGTCTTTCCATTGAGCTCCCGCATCAAAGACTCTGCCCTGGTAGCTCCGTTATACCTACCTGCTGTCTCATCCAGCGCTTCGTTGATCTCGCCCTTGAAGTTTTCCTTGTTGAACGGGCTCTTTATCACACGGGTAAAATCGAATGACCAGCTATCCATTCCTCCGTTGATGAAGTCAGTGTAGTGCTGCATCCTAAGCTTGAAGTCATTGAGACTGAGAAGGACCTGTGCTTCACGCGCCGGCTCTGTCTCTGGCGTCGTCTTGATAGCCTGTTCTATATCGTTATTGATGGCCTTTCTCGTGTCCTCGGCGCGGAGGTCCCAGCCACTTATGTCCTTGCCGAAAGTCTTTTGGTAGGACTTTTTGATGCTCTCCTCCATCTTGTTGACGAGGTTTTCTTTCTCCTTATATCCCTTGTATTCTCCGCCGGCTTCCCATAGCTGTTTCTGGAGTAGCTTGTGCTCCTGGAAGATGTTCGCATCCTCAAGTCTCTGCTGGGTATACAAGTCCTCCGGTGACACACCAAGCTTTTGAACGATGATCTTTGACATGACAAGCCGGTCGTTGCTGGCTTCATATATATCGAGGAGGTCCCCCCCTTTCATCCTATGGGGATCGTTGATAAGGCGGTCCAGGTCAAGCGGTACGTTCGGCTTCCAGTTTATCGGCTTCGTTATCTCGTTCATATAATCGCGCGCCTGAGCGGGGTCCTCAAAGTCTTTGTAAAACGGAGCGTACTCCCGGGTCCGTATCTCATTTACCACGAAGTCGTAGAAGGTGAACTTTTTCTCGTCCCCCCCGAGGACGCGATTGTAGAAGTCACCGTATGTCTCGCGGGCGACGACGTGCATATATGAGTTGTAAGCTTCCTCTCCCTTGCTGGCAGCGTCGAATAGCCCGATGATGAACTTCTCGCCGGCGGGCGTCTTTTTGAAATCGCCAAAGACTGTCGTTCTCGCCCACCGTTTTATCTTCTCGCCCCACCCAGGAGGTGTTGTCGCCTTACTGGTGACGCCGGTATTCACGTCTCCGCGATCTTTACCCTTTATCGCATCGGTCTTGTTCTTGATACGCTCGGCGCTCTTTCTAAGCGCCTTGTCTGTGTTGTTGAGCGCCCGGTCTATACGGGTAAAAACATCATCATCAGTCACACCCAGCTTCTCGTAGGTCATTTTGATAAGTTTTTCCGGGATGACATTGTAGCGCCTGGTCTTTATCTTGCCTTTGTCAAGGTCGAGCGGCTTATCTCCAAGGTTTGCTGCGCGCTCATCCTCGACATATGTCTCAGCGTTGACGATCTCAGGGGTGAATCGCGGGACCTGGACCGTGGATTCAGCAATATCGACAAGTAATCGGTCAAACAGCCCAGAGTCACGCATCTCAAAGAGCTTGTTCATGCTGTAGCCATCATCAGTCTTGAGTGCGGAAAATAAGCGTTGGACATTTGCACGAAACGCCTGGTCGCTGTAGTTAAAAAACATATCGTCTATCATCTGAGCTGTTTGCTCTGATGCGTGTGCAGCTAATTTCTTCAAGTCAGCATGGTCAGTCACCATCTGGTCGACATCACCAGGGCTCTTTGTGTACCCGAAGTATATTTCCCCGAGGTTTTCCATCACAATAGGCTGGTTGTTTTGCGTCCTGCCGACGATGACCGCCATCGTTCGCTCTATCCCCTGGTCATCAGAGTACCGGCCGCGCATTATATTGTAGAGGTCGTTGCCAAACTCATTGAAATCCTTCTGCTCAAGACCGCGTCCAAGTAGCACAAACCTCCTGGAGTCTGTCGGATCGTTATATAACGCGACTTGACTCTTGATCGTCCGGTGCCGTAGATCCTCGTTTATAATGTCGACCTGACGCTGCAGCATACGAGAAGTCACCTGGAGCACACGGTCCGCAGCGGCCGTTCCGTATTCATCCTGGATGAACTTGTGCTGCTGTTCAAGGGAGAAGGTAAACGCGCCCTTATCCTTTATGGCGCGCTGCTCAGCCACCCCCTTGTAGTCTGTAGGAAATCCAGTAATAGGATTGTGCCGGGAAGCCTGGCGCATAGTATCAGTATATAGCTCCCGTAGCATCGTGTCAGTATATTTTTTTCTTTGATGATAGACAGTCTTTGAGAGGCGGTCGAGGACTTTCTTGCCAAGCGCGCTACTTTCTCCAGCTTCGTTGCTATAATTTGAGAAGCGCCCGGGAAATGATATGTCGTATTTTGTGAATAGCCGCTGGATATCAGACGGTGTGAACTGCCTGACGGTCTCCAGATAGCGTATAACAGCGTTTCTCAGGCCAACTGGGCTCTCACTAGCCACTTCGTATAGATAACGCAGCTCTGAGGCGTCTCGCTCGTTTATGGTGGCTTTGGTCTCGTCTGGCTGGGTAGCCGGCCGGTTAAGGTCCCATTCATCCAGGCCAATACGCTCAGGATCAGTCTGGTATCCTTTCTTTATTTTGCCGACTACCTGCTTTGCCAGTGCGTACAGGGTCTCTTTTGCCGTGGATCCCTCAGATGCCCGCCTGTAGAAATAACCGGTAGATTGCTGGTTTGCCAGCATAAATACTTCACTGGCAAGGCTCTGCGGGCTCTCCGTCTTGATGCCAGACCGGCTGAAAAATGTGACAAGACCTTTCATCTCCCGGTTGAACATCCCCGGGGACATCACTTCGTCACGATGAAGCATAGCTATTTCTTTTTGCTCATCGGTAAGTGGGGTCTTTTTGGCCTTGTCTAGCTGGGCGATCGCTTCCCGTATCTGCATGTCGTCTGGATTGGTGATCTCCTCGACGTCAAGCTTCTTGAGCTCATTGACCAGTGCCCGGTCTCGCTTGCCAAGTCGGCGGCCATCGAAGTCATTTATGAGCCGCTGTATCCTGGTAGCAAATTCCTCTGTTCCCATAGGCGATATGTTCGCCTTTGTGAACTCACCGATCTCCGCCATGACTTCTGCCGGCTGCCGGCCACGTGTCTTTACGACGACGTCATCAGGAACAAAACGACGGAATGCGCGGTAACTGGAGTCACCGGACTGCATAACGAACTGCCTGGTCGTATCCTCATCCCACCCAAAGCGCTGCGCAAAGTCGTTTGCGATGGCCTGCCTGACAGTAGGGTCGACGTTGTTTATGTCAGACTCTCGTATAAATGCTGTATTTTGCGGACCACTCTTGTAAAGAGCAAGGATGTCACGGTCATCGACGAATGGCTTCAAAAGCTCCTTTATCGCCAAAACGCGCATATCGTCGGTCATCGGCTTCCCGGTGGTCCTGATGTGTTGGTCCTCAGACATAAGGAGGATGCTCGACATAAGAGCGCGCTCCTCTTTGGTGAAGTCGCGAGCTACCGGATCAGAGTCGAGCTTTGTCGAGTAGTCGGCATAAACCCTGTTTTTCATAAGGGCTTCGCGGACGTTCGCCGGGAAAGACATCATCTTCCCCTGGATCTCACCCATCACGTGCCCCATCAGAAAATCACGCCAAAACATATTGTGGTCCCAGCCGCGCTGCTGACCTGTTATTATCCGGTAGAGCTGCTGGCCTGACGAATATACAGCATCGCCGGCAAAACGCAAGCTCCATGCATTTGGAGCATTGATAGTGTTGAGAGACACGCCAGATACGAACCCGCGGCTGACCGTAGCCATCCAGTCAAACAATGTCTCTGGCACTTCCTTGTGATACTCGGATTGAGTGAGAGAGTCCTGAAATCGGTACTTATTGGCTGATGCGGCGACACCAGACTGGAATGCTTTGACAAGCCCTGTCGTTATTGCCTGGGCACCACGGGCCTCTGCGGTAAGGACCTGGGGGGCTGCAAAAAGCGTTGGAGCGGCCTTGTGTAGAGCCCGCCCTATTTGTGGGATGATACCCATTTTGGTGGACAAATAGTGCCCTGTCTTACCAAAAACGCGGAGCGTCTTGAGGGCGACGTTGCTCTTTTTGGTGAGCCCCATCAGTTTAGTCGGCACACCGATGACCTTGCTGGCTACCCCGGAGAGCGCCATGAAATTGATTATCTCTCCAGTAAGAGCGCCGGCGGTATTGAGCTCTGGATTGTATAGTCGGTGGTCGTCACCATAGACAGGATGCGGCTTGTATCCCCATCCCAGCGTAACACCGTCTGTGAGTGCGTCATGGAACACCTGGTCACGGAGACCGACGCCATAGGTCCGTGGATATATACCACCCATCCTGACCTCGGCCTGCTGTAGAGCCTGCGGAAGTGACTGGTATCTCTCCTGCTGCTTTTTATCGAACAGCTTTTTGAGGTCCTTTGTTTGCTGTCTTTTGAGGTCTATGCGCTGTTTTGTCTCTTGGTCGTCTATCCACCAGTCGCGCGGCAGACCGCCGGCTAAGCCGGCGGGCATCACATTTCGTTGGAATGCGTTCCTTGCTGATGGCCTGTCGACATACTTTGTCCAGTATTTATAAAAATCGTCGAAGGAGTCGAAGTATACATCTTTACCAGCTGCTTTTTGGTTTTGCGCCCACTCGTCAAAATCAAGGTTTAAGATTCGTTTTGACTGATCATCCCATAATTTTTGCAGCCTAGCCGTCTGCTGCTCAAAAGCTTCTTGGTCTGTCTGCTGGACATCGAATGGAGAAATTATATTTTCGGCCATAGATCATTTTTCAATGCCGGCGATTTTCCTGATCTTCTCGTTTTGCGCGACGTATGAGGTAAGCTTATCCTTGACCTGACTGTATGGGACAGAAAAGCCCATAGGCGTGATGATGACCGACTCGCCCTTTTTGTTTATACTCGGCATACCCTTGAGGTCGCGGATAACACCGGTGACATCCTCGAACTCAAGAGCCCCGTCAAGCATAGCGACGTTTATAAGCCATAACATTCTGCGGTCGGTGAAGTCACCATCCTCTATGAGCCCAATCATACCCTGCGGACCGACATTATGAGGAGCGTTTACCAGGAGGCCCTTGCGATCAAACAAGCTTTTCCTTGCACTTTTTGAGAAATCGGCCACATTGTTCCAGCGGACACCCATCTTCGGCGTACCGAGAAACCCCCGTTTAATCTGGATATCTTTTGCAAGACTGTTAAAAAAGTTTGCTCTGAGTGTTTCCGGCCCGTCATTACTGGCTGCTGCTTCGTGCCAATACTTTAGCACAAGATTGGGCATCATCTCGCGGACGATATTGTAGGCTTTTTCCTGCTCCGCCCGGTGGTGACGCAGGATGTCCTCCTTTGTCTGTTTGTCAATGTTCGGGTCCTTGAGCTGTGCGAGAAGCTTTGGCGATGCTCCGGAAAAATCATCTATGGATATACCAGCGCGGGCGATGAGGTCGTCTGCCTGACGCCTTGCCAGGACTTTGATCTGCTCCTCTGCGCCTGATGCGCTGTCCGCGTACTTCATAAGCCCGATGACCGTTCCCATCTTCACCAGTGTTTCATAGTGGGGATCGTCTGATATACCGTCTGAATTGACGTCAGCACGTTTCTTTGCCTGGTCAAGCGGCCTGGCATATACGTCCTGGACACTCTCAGTAAAGCCCTTGAGCTGCTTGAGCTCCCCTTTGTTTTTAGCTTTCTCTGCTATATCGGTGAGGAAAAGATTGAGGGCAGCGGCAAAACGCTCTCCCTTCTTTCCGACAAGAAGCGCGTCGGTTGTGAGAAGATCGACCAGCGTGTCGAGCTGGGTCCTCTCCGGTCGCAGGTACATGCCAGTGCCCTTTGTCTCATCGAGCTTACTGGCGAAGGATTTCTTTATATTTTCCCGTTTGTCGATAGCCATGTCCTGGAGCTTCTTCTGGTCGCCTGGAGACATCCCCCCGCCTTTGGACAGGTCAGAAAGCATTTTGGCACTGAGCTGCTGAGCCCTGGCTTGATTGAGGAAGATCTCCGAGTCGGCAAGGCGTTCACGAACACGTGTCTCACGCTCGCGTATCTTTCCGACATCCTCGCGCTCCTCGATACCAGCCATTGTCGCTGCTGTCTGAGCTTTGATCTGTTCAGCCTGCAGGTCGCGGAACTTTTTGGACTCAGCCGCGGTCATCTGCCGTCGCATATCGGAGGTCCCGGGGAAAAGCTTGTTGAACTTAGGACGCTGGATGCGGAGCTCTTTCCGAGCCTGCTCCCTCTTTCCGCGGTCCGCACCAGGATCGCTCAATATTGAGAGATTTTTCTGTATGCCAGCGACGAGCTTGTCGTCAAGCCCCATCTGCCGAGCGCCCTGCAGGCGCTCTGCAGTAAGACCGAACTCGAACTCTTTCTGCTTTGCTGCCTGGACGCCGAGAGCGGTTCCACCGACAACGGCTTGGGCGATACTCTCAAGAGCATCAAGACCAGCAGTGTCTACCCGCGGCTGTATCCGCGGCTCGATCTGACTGAGAAGCCGCTCTGATTGTCCTGTTATTCCATTTGCCATGTTGTCACCTATAACCGATTAGCAGTCGCTCTCTGAGCTCGGCGTAAGTTTTCGTCTGCATTCCTCAGACCACTCTCATCAAATTCTCTCGTCTCAAGAGTCCTCTCGATGAGGTCAGCCGTCTGTTGCTGTCCTTGAGCAGTGTTCCCGAATGCCCTGCGTCCTGATGTGAATTGTGATTCACCGACAAGCCTTGCTAATGCATTCTCAAGAGCCTGCTCCTCGAAGCCAAGCTGCTGACGTTCTGCTCTAAACCCAGCCCTGGCTGCCTCCTCCTGCTGACCGCGCTGTAAACCCAGACCAGCTATTTCCCGGCCGCGCTGTTGAGCGAGCCCCTGAGACAGCTCGCGGCTGGATTGAGCTGCCTGTCCCTGGGCCTGGCCGGTCTGAAATTGTGACGCACGCTCAGTCCTGCCAAGCTCCTCGCCAATAGCACTTATGACTGCGTCACTCTGTTCCCGGAGATCAGCTTCGACACGGCCCATCGTCTCCTGACTTTTTCTCAGAGCAGCTATCATAGCTCCAGAGCCGGCAAGCCGACGGCGAGCCATCTGGTTTGAAAGCTGTTTGTTGGACTTCTGGAACTCCTGACGCACATCATTGACTTGCTTCTCATACCGCTCGATCTCGCGCTTTTCTGCCCCTGATGCACGTTCTTTTGCTTCCCTGAGATTGAACTGTATGTTGCTAAGAGCCCGGTCTGTATTCTCCTGGATTGACTTCATCCCGGAGTCAAGCGCCTGTTTGTATGCGCCACTAAGGTCTGCGGAGATGCCAGAGAAAAGACTGTCTAGTCTGGCGAGTGCTTCTGTCTCGTCGATCTCATTCTGAGCCACCATGTCCTCTATCATATCGAGAGACCTGAGAACACCAGGTATCTGGTTGCGGGCGTTCTGTCTGAGTGCACGTTCTTCCTTTTTGCGGGCGACGGCTGTCCTTATTCCGCCGAATATACCGCCGATCGCATTAGAAATGATGCCTGCTATTGATCCACCAAATTGGCCAGAGGAGCCGGCGCCGCCACCGGACGTTGAAAAAGACTGTCCGCCACCTTCGCCACCGCCGAAATCACTGCTCGGGGCAGAGCTGAAATCACCCATCATCTCAAAGCTGCCAGTATCTTCTTCCGCCATATCGTCCTCCTAGAAACGAAAGCCTGCCGATATCCCGGCAGACACGTTTAGTCCCGTATTCTTATCAAAAAAGTCTTTAAACGGGCGCGTAACATATACCCCAGCATCGACCTCCACAAGGTCGTTGCTCCACAAGTCTTTTGCCACTCCCATGCCAATGCTCTTTTTCCCGCCAAATGCGTCCACGCTCCATCCGTCAAGTATCCATTTATCATGCTTGCTCTCAACAAGCTCAAGGGAAAGTCCGACATCATTCTGCTGGCCGATAAGGATAGTCCCCTTCGGCTGTTTTTTCAGAATCACTGCCGCAGCTTTGATTAAAGCCAGCGGACCTCCCCTTGCTGCTTGCTGGAGGGCCGCTACTATTTTGGGCTCTCTAAGGCCGCCGTCCCCTTCTTGGTCTTTGATAGAGAAAGCCATCCAAAGAAATTGGTGATAAACGCAATAAACTTCTTTAGACCTCCGACTATCTTTAAAATAACAGTATCGGCTTTATCAGGGGTGAACTTCGTGAGTAGTGATAAGAGTATCACGAGCGCCTTAGCGATCCACCTGGACAGACCGACGACGATCGACAGCAGCAGGATGATGTTTGCAGTCACATACTTCCAGCCACCGCCAGCCTTGATGCTCTCGATGAGCGTCTTTACTATCTCGATGTTTCCCTTGCCGTCGCGGACTACGTCGATAGCCTGGTTGAGCTCGACATCAGACAGCTCGACTTCATCCGGTAGCGTATCCACGACCCCCTGGGCCATGCAGACCGTGAAAAGTATCAAAACTAAAGTAAACAGTATTTTCTTCATTTTTACTCCTTTGCTCTCCCTTTGAGAAAAGCCACATCTTTATCAAGATCGTTAAGCCGCTCAAATATCTTGACATCGTTTTCATAACGTTTCTGCTCGTATTTCTCCGTCGTCTCATTGAGCTGTCTAATAGCGGCCTTGAGATTGCCATTGAACAGGCTAAATCCCTGGTCTATCTGCTGTGCCATATCTGCCATATTCTTGTTGACAATGGCTTTGTGCTGTTCGCAATCATCATAGCAGACAAAATCACCCTCACTTTCTTCGACCTCCTTGAGCTTTTCGTCCCTGTCCTTGAAATATTTCCTGATGAAAAAAACAATAATCGCGCCCATGATGACAAAAAGCCATTGGAGGACCATCATCCCCCCGGGATTTTTCATCAAAAAATTAAAAATCGCCTCCATGCTTATCCTCCGGCTATGAACTTACGAGCTCAAACTCCTCCGTATCGAAGTTGTACCTATGCCATTTCCCATCAGCATCTGGCTCCCACACCGGCACAAGGCCCTTTGATGCAGGGTCGATGACTTGCTCATCATCGGTATCCTCGAAATTGGTACGACCGAAACTGACCACATCGCCACGTGTGAGCGCTGAGTGCAGCATAGGGTTATACGGCACGTCCGTTATGACCTGACCTTCCCGGTCAGTCTTTCTGACTACAGCCTTAAACGTTAGAGACATTCCATGTACCCCCTGAAATATATGTGATTGCGATTAGAGCCGTTTGTCCCTTTGTACTCAAGAGTCTGGTTTTCGTCGGTAGGCATAATGCCGATCTTCGTGGTCTCCTGCGCCCCGTTGTCAGTCTCAAAGACAACAGTAAGGTCGGCCCCTGCTGTACCGCTACCGACCTGATCGATATCGATACGGAAAAGTCCCCAAGAGCCAGGATTTTCACCAGCATGAAATCCACTCTTGTACTCTCCATCATCGATAGTGATACGATTATCAGGACCACTCTCAGACCACATATCCGAAAGAGCATCAGCAGACGCTCCATATGCTATCTGTATTTTAATGTCAGCACCGACAGGAGCAGTGAGGACATGGGCTCTAAAACTGCCCATAGGTATTGAGATTGGTATTGACATACATGTCTTACCATCGCCTGTAGAAAGTGTGCCAGGGATGAATACGCTGAAACCAGAGGTTTTCACACCAAGCTGGCCCTCGTTACGGAAGATGGAAAGGTCAGCCTCAGCAGAGCCCTTCGTCCTGATCGCGCCGTCATGGTTGCCATCGCTCGTGTTCTTCTGGAACTTGTACTGGATGTCACACAGGCGGGAAGTCGGCGGCATAAACTCAGAGCAGTCTGCATCAGACCAAGATGACGCACTAGAGTACGCGATGACGGTCATCGCTGCCGTTCCCTCATCATAGTATACCCAACGATTGACACCCTCACCGACCTGGTAGAACTTGAGGAGATTAGAGCTGCCGTCGTTCCTTACCCATCCAATACGACGCTTTTTGTCATACCCGGATGGCATCGTCGGTGCGGTCTGACTTGTACTGAGAAGTGCCGCGACTGTCCCGTCGCTTGACTTCGCTATGATAAATACGAAATAGCCGGTGTCTGCCGCCTCGCTGCCGGTGTCAAGACCGCCAGCTCCGCTGGCGGAAAGGAGAGCGTTTTTCAGGCCCGACCACTCGATCGTGTAGCTGTCGTCATCAGACCT
>Ga0180434_10002190_pt1 | contig 26655 bp, 23 predicted proteins | sample SS_ome_7_FD_132453 | JGI IMG/M metagenome (GOLD analysis project Ga0180434, IMG submission 132453) | Hypersaline lake sediment archaeal communities from the Salton Sea, California, USA - SS_1_D_2 metaG | ecosystem: Environmental > Aquatic > Non-marine Saline and Alkaline > Hypersaline >... | reverse complement strand
TATCCACAACCTGAAACCCGGTACCATTATCTGTTAGCCATTATTCACAAAATCAGCAGCCGGTCACCATAATTATTAGCTGCCACTTCACTTAAAGAGCTGGCATAATAATTGATCATAGTGTAGATTGTTCACCTGGTAAGCTCTGGTGCATCATAAATATTATTAATAAAAAAAGGGAAAATGAAATTGTTAGCGAATAAAATATGGTGGAAATAAACACTATCTTTTTGGAGGAGGCATTAGCATGGAGGTTAAAGTAAACGACGATTGCAGCGCATGCGGTATTTGTGAAGACATCTGCCCGGAGGTTTTTGAGCTGGGTGATGAAAAGGCTGAAGTAAAAGTTAATCCGGTACCGGCTGAACATGAAGAAAAAGTTCGTGAGGCGGCCGAGGAATGCCCAACCGAAGCGATCGAAGTTAGCGAGTAAGACTTAACTTTTCAAAAATCGCAATGAAGCCCGTCTAAAGACGGGCTTCTTGATTTTCTGATCATTTTAGTTCTGCCATAACTAGTTAACAAAGGTTTTTTTCGATCATCGACGAATATAGTAGGAAAAAGACAAGAAGGAATAAAATAATGACAACTAATGATCATTTGATGGAAGTAATCCCGATTATTGACCGCACGACGGGCGATACAAAAAAGATTACCAGCCTTGCTTATCATTCCAGCCGGGTTAAACCGGGAACTCTTTTTGTCTGCATTGGAGGTTATCAAACCGACGGGCATCTTTACCTGGCAGAAGCAGCTAAAAACGGGGCTGTAGCCGCTGTAGTAGAGTATTTTCAGGACAATATCCCCATCCCCCAGTATAAAGTGAAAGACAGCCGATTGGCGCTTGCCGCCCTGGCCGATCGCTTTTATGACCATCCTTCAAGCAAACTGACTGTAACCGGCGTAACCGCAACCAACGGTAAAACAACTACTACTTATATGATTAATACTATCTTCGAAGAACAGGGATTAAATACCGGTTTAATCGGCACGGTAATCATAAAAACGGGGGCACTAGTTCGCCCGGCAACCCTAACAACACCTGAATCTTTGGATTTACACTTTTATTTCAGCGAAATGGTCAAGAATAAAGTTGGCTATGCCGTAATGGAAGTCTCCTCATCCGGCCTTGAACTGAACAGGGTTGGCTGCGTAGATTTAAATACTGTGGTGGTAAATAATATTAGCCGCGAGCATATTGATCTGCATGGTTCTTTCGAAGCTTATTATCGCGCAAAAAGCCGCCTGGTACGCGAAGCTACTGAAAATCAGTGGGCTGTTCTAAACCTTGATTGTCCCTATACAGCTGCTTTAATCAGTGAAACAAAGGCAAAGACCCTGACTTATGGTTTAAAAAATCAGCAAGCAGATTGTCTCGTCCAGAATCTTGATTTAAGCAGTGGCCGCGCTGAGTTTACAGTAAACTTAACCCGGACAGTACCAGCTGAAATCCTTAGCAGGCAGCCGGATACTTTTATGATCAAATTATCAGTTCTAGGGCTGCACAGTGTTTATAATGCGATGGCGGCAGTTCTGGTTGCCCTGATCCACGGAATACCGGCTTCCAACATTCAAAAAGCCCTGAAAATATTTAAAGGGGTGGAAAGACGTTTTGAATTAATTTTTGAAGACGATTTTATGGTGATCGATGATCATTTTGCCAACAGCGGCAATATTGACGTCACCTTAGAAACTTTAGGCATGATGGACTATAAAAAGCTGCACCTGATTTATGCGATCAGGGGCAGCCGTGGAGTTACTGTCAACCGCGAAAACGCCGAAGCTATAGCCAGATGGGCTCCCAAACTCGGACTGAACCGAATCATAGCCACAACGAGTATCGATCATGTGGATAAAAAAGATGCGGTTACAAAAGCAGAAATCAGTACTTTCCAAGCAGTAATGGATCAAGCCGGCCTGAAGACAATAATCCTTGAATCTCTTTCTGAGGCTATTGCACTTGGTTTAGCCGAAACCGGACTCGGCGATGTCCTTCTCCTGGCTGGCTGCCAGGGAATGGATTATGGGGCCAGGATTTGCCTTGAACAGATCCGCAAGCTAAAACCAGAACTGCCTGATGAAATAGTATTCGCAGCCCTCAAAAACAGAGTTGCCGGCATCTGATTTAACGTCTCTCTTTGATGTCGATCCCGCCCATGATGGCCCTGGCCTGAATGCGCACCACTTTTTCTTCTTTGTCTGTGATATTTGTTTCAAAGCGCCGTCCGCCGACAATTCCGCCATCTTCCTGGCCAAGGAAAGATACACCGCCTAAGATTGCCGATCCATCACAGATAATTGCCAGGTCCTTGGGGACTTTAACTTCAATGCCGCCCATAATTGCAGTAAGGTCAAGTACTGTTTCGCCGGTTTCTATCTCGGCAAAGCTCAGGTCAATTTCGATGCCCCCCATGAAAGCAAAATAGCTGCTGCTTTCCAGCTTCCAGGGTTGGTTACTGCCGATCTTACTACCGCTCATGATCGATACCCGTCCCCTTCCACCGCTACTGATTGATCTTCCCCGGAGCAAGCTGATGCCGATCAAAATCAGAATCAGGGGCCATAGCAAGTTCCAGAATAAAGTCGTGTTAAAATTAAAAAACCCAAGATTGCGCCCCAGATAGATTACACCAATTGCAATAAAGATTAGGGCAGTAACAAATTGTCCCCACGAAAAAAATACTTTGCTGCCGCTTTCTGACTTTTGTGACCCAAACGACAAAAAGAGCCAGTTAATACCTAAAATCAAGGGGATCACCGGCCAGTACCTGAACAGCTCTTTGATGCTAAATTGCACCCCTAGATCCAGATTATTCAATAACAATAAGACTCCGACAACAACAACGACCAAGCCAAAGATTATTCTGCCACTTATTAATCTCACTCTAGCCACTCCTTCATTCTATTCGTTAAGTATAAAGATAAGATTTACTTCGTTTTGAGACAGCACAATCCTGCCTCTCAAAAAAACAGTTGGTGCGATTATTCACGCTTGCTTTTAATTGCAAAGGTCAAAGCCCGGCTGCGTTGACTTTTAAGGTCGGTCATGCTAAAATGAACAACGCAGAAATAGATGGTGGGTGTAGCTCAGCTGGTTAGAGCGCCAGGTTGTGGCCCTGGAGGCCGTGGGTTCGAACCCCATCACTCACCCCATCTTTAAACTATTAATTTAATTTCAGTTAAAATACTTTGTCAATGCTGGGGTGTGGCCAAGCGGTAAGGCACGGGACTTTGGATCCCGCATGCGTAGGTTCGAATCCTACCGCCCCAGCCATTTTTATGCCTCCTTTTAAACCAACACTGTGTATCAAGTTATCAAGTTATTCTCTTCGCCCGCTAGACCCTACTCTGCCAGGGACAATAGTTCCGTAAAATTTAGCTCAATCACATCGCCTGTCTGTAAGCCGAGTTCCGCAGCACGGCCACCTTGCAGTTCAATCGCATACTGGGCCGGAGCATTGCTCGAATAACTAATCAGCTCCCGATCAGGGGTATCCGGCGGTTGCGGTTTCATCTTATGGATTGCTATAATCTTTCCTGCCGGATCGAGAAACAGAAGATCAATCGGCACTAAGCAATCTTTCATCCAGAAATTTAGTTCAGTAGGATAAGGCTCCTGTCCCGGAAAAACAAAAAGCATCCCTTCATTTGCAGCAATTTCTGTCCTGCCCATCAACCCGGTGGCACGATGCTCGGGAGTTAAAGCCAGCTCCAGTTGAAATTCTTTTTGCTTAATAAACACTGGATAGGTGGGAAGACCTGATTCCGAATCCAGGTCTAAACCGCAACCTTCAAGAGTCACCGCTATTATTAGGAACAAAATTAGCAAGACAGGACTGAGAATAATGCCGATTCTGTTTAGATTCTTGCCCATAAAAACCACCTCCACCTGTGCTCGGTTGACAGCACATTACCTGCTGGTAAAATTAATTGATTGCAGCAAATTGATGCTGAAGGAGAATGTTGATCAATGAGACTAAAAACGATCTTTACTACCGGTTTGTTAACAATTTTACCACTGGCTGTAACTGTTTATTTCTTTTACGTTATTTTTAATTTCCTGGACAACCTGGTTGGTGACTTGATCGAGACAATCTTTAATTACCGCCTACCAGGAATTGGCTTTGTTGCCGGATTGCTCCTGATCATGCTCATTGGTTTCATTGCAACGAATATCATCGGCAACCGGCTGATTGGTTTTTTTGACCGTCTATTTCAACGCGTTCCGATATCACGAAGCATCTATACAAGCGCAAAGCAAATCATCGATGCTTTCACGGTACAGGGTAAAAATGCTTTTCAAAAAGTAGTGCTTTTAGAATACCCACGCCATGGTCTTTATGTAATCGGTTTCGTTACCGGGCAGTCCCGGGGTGAAATCCAGGAAAAAACAGCAGAAGAAACTTTAAATATTTTTGTACCGACCACTCCAAATCCAACATCCGGAATGCTGGTTTTAGCTCCAAGGCATGAGGTGATCGAACTTAAAATGACCGTGGAAGAAGGAATGAAAGTGATCATCTCCGGAGGACTTTTTTCACCGGGCAGTTGTGGCGAAGCTGGGACCCAGTTGATGCCGAAAACTAAGACTACCCCGGAAACATAAGGTTATCATTTTTCAGCCCAGCCTAAGGAACGTTTGACCGCAGAGCTCCAGCCTGCATAAAGTTCCTGCCGTTTTTCCTGGCTCATTTGCGGTTCGAAATAGGCACTACCCCGCCATTTTTCACTTAATTCCTCTTTGTCTTTCCAAAGCCCACAAGCCAGACCGGCCAGGTAAGCAGCTCCGAGGGCCGTCGTATCAAAGGTTGCCGAACGGCGTACCGGTGTCGAGGTTATATCCGCCTGGAATTGTAGCAGCAGATCCATAACACTGGCTCCACCGTCAACTCGTAGCTCTTTAACCGGTAGTTTAGCATCACGGTGCATGATCTCAAGAACATCACGGGTCTGATAGGCCATGGCCTCAATAACTGACCTGCCGATATGGGCCCTGGTTGTACCACCAGTAATCCCGATGATTAAACCACGGGCATAGGGATCCCAATGCGGGGCACCAAGCCCGGCAAAAGCCGGTACCAGGTAAACGCCACCGCTATCTTCAACTTGAGCAGCCAATCCTTCCAGCTCAGCTGCCTGGCTGATCAGACCTAAGCCATCGCGCAACCATTGGACAGCGGCACCGGTAATAAAAATGCTGCCTTCGAGCGCATATTCAACTTTATCACCAAGGCCCCAGGCGATAGTGGTCAGCAAACCATGTTTCGAGATAACCACATTTTCACCGGTATTCATTAGCAGAAAGCAACCAGTACCGTAAGTGTTTTTAGTCATCCCAGGCTCGTAACAGGCCTGTCCGAAGAGCGCTGCCTGTTGATCACCGGCAATGCCGCCAATCGGAATTTTTATGCCGGAAAAGAGTTCCGGAACTGTATTGCCATAGATTGTGCTGTTAGCCATCACCCGGGGTAAGGCTGCCTGTGGAACACTAAAAAGATTTAGCAAATCCTGATCCCACTTAAGATTATGAATATTAAAAAGCAGGGTCCGGGAAGCATTGCTGTAATCGGTAGCAAAAACTTGTCCTCCGGTCAGGCGAAAAAGCAAATAGCTATCAATCGTCCCACAGCAGAGTGTGCCGTCAGCTGCCGCCTTGCTTACTGCGCTAACATTTTCCAGGGCCCAACGAATTTTCGACCCGGAAAAATAAGGATCAAGCAGCAAGCCTGTTTTCTGCCGCACCTGTACTTCAAAACCATCACCCTTTAGTTGACGACATAAATCAGCAGTGCGTCGGCACTGCCAAACAATGGCTCGAGTCAAAGGAAAACCAGTATTCCGGTCCCAGAAAACAACTGTCTCCCGCTGGTTGGTTATCCCGATTGCCGCAACATCACCGGCCCCGGTTCCGGCCTGAACCAGTACTTCTGAAGCCGAGAGCAGAACATTTTTCCAGATTTCTTCGGCATCGTGCTCTACCCAACCTGGCTGAGGGTAAAATTGTTTATGTTCCCGGTTGATTCGGGCTACAGCGATACCATCCTGATTCCAAAGAATAGCGGTGGTACCGGTTGTGCCTTGGTCAATTGAAAGTATATAGCGGCCGATTTTCATAACCTCCTCTTTGGATAACAAATCGCTATGCTTTATATTAAGCGAGAGAAAATAGCAGTGTTTCGCCAGCCTTGTTCCGTTTTAGCTTGTTCTGCTGTTCCAAATAGTGAAGATGCGCCAGAGCCTCTCCGGTGGCAAACCATTTTTGCATTAGGGGAAAATCATCCCAGCTTGCAGCAATAATATCCCAGGTCATCCTGGATGCCACTTCAAAAGCAGAACCTTCGCCGATCCGTCCAAGTATCTGCAATACTTCTTCCAGCCTTTTACAATGATGTTCCTTCAACTGATCTATTCTTTGCCTACAGTTGTGAATAATGCTGCGGTGGCCCGGAAGCACCAAGCTTATGTCCATTTCATAAATTCGGTCAAGGCTGATAAAATATTCCTGCAAGGGATTACCGGCTTCAAGCCAGGTAGAAATATTGGGGGTGATATCACCAAGGATATGGTCACCGGAAAAAAGTATTTTCTGGCAAGGTTCATACAAACAGGTATGACCGCTTGTATGGCCGGGCGTAGTAATTAATTGCAGCTCATAGTTTCCATACAACAGGATGTCACCATCTTTGACTAGCGTGAACTCAACCGAACTTTTCGGGCTGTAGCGCTGGCCAGGGTGAGAATCAATTGCCGCGTTAACCAGGCTTTCCGGAAACCCGTGTTTTCCGGCCAGTGATTGAACCAGTTGCCAGAGATCAGACCGGTTAAGAATTGCAGCATCAGGTTCATTAAAATAGATTACCGCATCCCTGGCAGCAAATACATCCACCAGGCCGACATGATCGGCATGAAGGTGGGTGATAAAAAAATCAGTTCGTTCAAGATCAATCTCAAGCTGACGAAATGCATCGATCAGGGCATTTTTACATTCATCCCTGTTCATCCCAGTGTCAATCACCAGGTTGCGCTTATTACTTTTAATAATATAGGAATTGGTTGCCTTCAGGGGGTTGCGGGGCAGGGGGATCTCGGCTCGAAATAAATCATCACGAATTTTTTCTACAACAGTTTCCGGCATCTGCTCACCTCCTCCAATTACCTATAACTTGATAACTTGATACACAGTGTAGCTGATTAGCTGGTGTCTACACTGATTGCTGTTCAAATTCAGTTCTGATCTTAAGCTGCAGGGTCTGATCCTTGATCACTTTAAGACCGGTCAGTGCCATGGCTTCTCCTACCTGGAGCATCACTTCATAAGCTTGATCGGAATCACAGAGTGCAGTAAACTCCCGGGTATGACCTGTAACCCACTGGTTAGTAATTGCTACAATCGGGTGAATTGATGGGGTGACTCTACTGACATTACCCATATCAATTGAGCCCCGCCCTTCCTCGTGCGGTGATTCAATGGCATAGCCGGTTTGCCCTAAACTCTCAGCAAAAAGATCAGCCAGTGTATGGTTACTGATCATCGCATCATAAGGATAACCGGATTCAGTAACTTCAAGATTGGTACCGGTCGCAATTGCCGCCCCGCGGGCACAGGCAACCACTTTCTCAATTACTTCACCAAGATAAAGACTGTCGCGCGATCTGATGATAAAGTCTGCCGCTGCCCGATCCGGTACAACATTGGCTGCCAGGCCGCCTTCGGAGACAATGCCGTGAATGCGGACGTCGTCTTTTAAATGCTGGCGCAAGGCATTAATGCTATTAAAAGTCTGAATTACGGCATCAAGGGCGTTCTGTCCTTCCCAGGGCTCGCTGGAAGCATGGGCGCTACGGCCGTGAAAAATAAAACGGTAATCCCGGCAGGCCAGCGATTCGATCAGAAAACTGGTCGAACAACCGGGGTGAAACATCATTGCCGCATCGATATCATCGAATACACCAGCTCTGACCAGATCGACTTTACCGCCATGATCTTCTTCGTCAGGAGTACCAATAATCGAGACCCGAGCGGGCTGATCATGTAAGGCAGCAGCCAGCGCCACCCCGGCAGTTACCCCGGCTAGACCGATCAGGTTATGACCGCAGCCATGGCCGATCTCAGGTAAAGCATCATACTCGGAACAGAATCCGACATGGTAACCGGTTTCACCATAGCTGGCCATGAATGCTGTTTTCAAGCCGCCCACTCCTCGCCAGATTTTAAAACCCTGTCCCTCGAGATAAGCAGTAATCTGCTCTACAGCAAAAAATTCCTGACCTCCAAGTTCCGGCCTGCCATGGATTGCGCGGGCAATTTCCACCAGCTTATCTTTTTCCGCTTCGACTTTTTGGTGAACAACACTATGATCTGTCATGATTTCATCACCAACTCTTTATATTTTTAATTCTTTGTATTTGTTATCACAGGGATTACCGACAGCAATCCATGCATTAAAAGAACCAGGCTCAAAAATAGCAGAAAAAATAGTCCCCTCGTTACCCATTTGTTCACAAGCGTGCTTGCAGATTGATAATGGCCTGTTTCCATGATCGCTTAAATAACTAATCAGCCTTTCCCTGCAGGTTACCCGATTGGCAACTCTCTGATCTATTCGTTCCAGCTCGGTCAATCTCCTGTAACGAGTCAGAGAATGATTTGATCCCATTTTTGCCAGGCGCTGCAAGCGCGGACTAAGATAATGATTGGTATGGTAAATTAGCTTTGCACCCGGCAAATAATCAGACTCGGTAGCTGTAGTTTCTAAGTTGCCAAGTTCTTTCTTGGTACTCACCAGCAGGTGATTGTAACCACCCGCCCTGTTGTGTGGGGTAGCCTTATCAATTGCCTCTCTGATCGTCGTAGCTTCCAGAACTGCTCGCGCAGCAAGCATCCGTGGCACTCCCACTTGATAGTCAGTTGCAGTAACCGAGTTTACTCCCTGGGCCAGACCGGCCTCATTCATGCCCACTGCAGCAAGAAAAGGAGCAGCAGTTATACTGATGAAAGACGGTAGATTATTTGGCTGACCATAAATGGCGATCACTGTATCGGCATCTTCAGCATACCAATCCTCATTGTGCCCTAGCCAAACTTCACCGTTAGCTTCCAAACCAATAGAGGTGCAGGCTGTCGGGGATTTTAGATCGAGTACTTCTTCCAAGGAGTTAAGAAAAAATAGATCACTAAAACTTTGGCCGGAGCCCTCCGCCATTCCCTGCAGTTCTTCAAGCAGGTGTGGAAACTTCTCTCGAGCCGCCTCCAGACATCCTTCCGGAACCACCCACTTTCCGCTCCATCCTTCTTCCCGGGGAAGGATCTGCCGGTAACTTCTAATCGATCTTTCGATCAAGCTGCTTGCAGCCCTGCCAACTTTATAGCCGATATCATAGTTGCTGCCCTTTGCTTTGATCATCAGAATCTCGTGCATATTATTACCCCTGTCAGCTCTTAACTATCTTCATCCGATAACAGACAGTAATCGCGTTCAAGAATCTGCTGCGGTTCCAGCCTGTATCCCTTTCCGTCATTATCATCATAAATATATTTATACCCTTCCTCTTCCAGAACAATTTGGAAGCGATCCTGGTAACTGACCAAACACTGGTAACTACCGTTGCGATCAACGGGAACCTTGGTCAGAGGAGCTGCACCCTCTATTTTTGGATACCTTTTTAGGGCAACCAGTGGCGGATCCGGAGGTTGGTACCCGACGAAGGTGACCCTGCCCTTAACGATCCCGGCCTGATCAAGAGCATAAATCCGATTGCCTTTCTCTCCATCACGCAGTTTCAAGACCCATTCGGCTGACTTGTAATACCTGTTTTCGGATGCAGCCGCGGCATAAACCAGGTAGCCGCCTGCCGGCAGCTTGATCATAAAATCGCCTTTTTGGCCAGTGACCGCTTCCCCGGCAAATGCTTCAATGAGGAGATCCCCTACCGGGTCATGTTCACCACGAAATACCCTGATCAATACACCGGCCAGCGGCTCTCCACTAATTGAATCATAGATAAAACCCCTGAAGTCAATCAGCTGCGACGCCTTCAACTCGATCGTCACAGGTTTTTCCGCTGCAGGCCGGCAAAATGTTGTTGCAAAAGGTTGATAGTTCTCCAGCAGATTATATAAGGGGAACTGCCCCCGAACAGTGAGCGCCGAACCGGGAGCACAGTCGATGGAAAATGAGCCATCCCTACCGCTGAGAACAGCAGCAGTCATGTTAAAAGGCTGCCCCCGGAAATCTTGCTCAGTTCTATTCTCACCCTGATACCCGGCACACACCAAGTACGAAGAAGCAAGCTCTGCATTAGTAATCTTGCCGCTGAGCTTGACAGCCGGGATAGATTCGATCTGAAAGACAAACTTTTTCAGGGGAAAGGCACTGCGGTTCTGATCGTCGATTAATAAGAGCGGTACCAGCCAGCGCATCCGAACTGCGCCACCCAGATCTTCTGTGCAAAAAGCCCATCCTTCATTCATATTCAGTTCGATAGGGGGTTGCAGAAGGTAAGGTAGTTTAAATTTCTGCATTGCTTCAAGGGGTGGTTGGCACTGGTCAACATCTTCCCCACAGAGCAAACATTCACTCTTCCCGGTCTCGACAGCTATCAAAGTCAGCTTCTGCGGCACCATTCCCGGCGGCAGAAGATGGGTCAGGTGTAAAAAGGTGGACTTTACGGCCCACTCGCTGATATTACGGGCATCAGGTGCCACTCGATAATAGTCGCCCCAGCTGAAGATATCTTCACCGTAGGGAGTAATAACCTCAACATTGCGACAGCGGTAATAGTACTTTGAAGCTTCCAGCTTGTGGACAGCAGCTGCCCCGCGCTGCCAACGATCTTCGGGGATCTCAATGGTAAGGGTTTGCAAAGGTGCTTCTCCGGCCAGTATTACAGGCAAGGCAGCATCAGAATACTGCTTTACAGCCGGAGCAAAAGCCGGGTCACCCAGTAAAACCTGCTGGTGGATAGCATTGGCTGTTCCCCAGCGATATTTGCGGTAGGCCTCGGGATTTTTCTGCAGGAGGGTTGCCGCATAAAGACTGATCACATGGCGCATCTCCCGGACCGCTTCGCCTACGCTTAAGCCCTTTAGCAACAGAGCTTCCATGAATACGCTATAGGTAGAAGTTGTGTACTGTAAATCTTCGATTGTGGCCCCGCCAATAAAACAGATCGCCCCTTTTTCGACAAAAGAAATCCCGATTACCTGGCGCGAATCAACCGTAACTCCTTGCCAGGTTAACCCTTCATCAGGTGAAAACCAGTGAGGAACCAGGCCAACCGTGGAACAAGCCGAAGCGTAAGCCACCAGGGGCGGCATCAGTGGTAAATCACTTCTGTTTAGCGTCCTGCCGTGAGTATGCAATCCTTCCGGCCCTCCGTGGCCGGTGTAGAGAAAGTAGTCGGCATCTTTAAGCGCCGCAGCCACTTGCCGGTAACCGGCGTCACGATCCCGGAGCTGGTTGATAGCAAAACCGGCGTCTTCCAACAGCGGCGCCAGCTGTGTATCAATCAGCGCATCATCGGTGGAAAATATAATCCCTGTTTCAACATGTGGAGTGGCAACGATTAGAACGTCACGTCCCCCGCGCTTTAAATTCTTTTGGATTTGATCATATCTTTTTGTGCTGATTAGTTGGGCTGAAATTCCTCCACTGCTGTTTTGCATCAAACGCCCTTCTGCCAGATCAAAAAAAACATCTGCATTCAGACGCAGGTGAATATCCCTGACCATCTCCTCGGTAACAGCACCAATCGCCTTTTTTTCTTCATAGAAAAAAGGCACTACCGCCGGAGAAGCCAGCACTACCTGAAAACGAGGGTTAAGGCCAACCAGATGAACTGTCCGGTGCAGATTGTCCTCAATTATTACCGGATCCGGCTTTTCACTCTGGACATCAAAGGGAAAGACCGGGCGGTACGAAGCAAGCGATAAAAGATGTAGACTTAAACCTCGAACCCAAAGATCGCGTAAAGCATCGCCTCTTAAGGTTTTATACAGTAGATCCGCGGAATTATAGACAACCAGGTAGTCCGAGGAGAGGCCGGCAGATTCAAAAAATCGAAGCAGCCGGAAATCATCCTGAATAATAGTTAAGTTTTTCCTTTCAGGATTGATCCCTGTTGGCGCTAAGGCCTCTAGTAACCCGTACCAAACCAGGGGTATTTCTTCGTAGTTAAGCAGTTCGATCCGGTTTTCAACAGGCAAGGCTACAAAATAGTAACCGAGGCGAACCGCCAGCATTGCTGCCTTCAGGCAATCAGCCGGTGCATTAGCAGCTGCAGAGCAGATCCCTGCCGGTCTCCCAAAATAGGCCGCGCAACCATCAATAGTGTGGTGACCGGAAAGAGGATCTGCCTCTATTTTCACCTCTGCGGCAGCCGCAATCCGGTCGACTTTTAAACTTTCGGTTAGATTGAAAACCCGAAGCGGCAAACGGCTGGCCAGCAGGAGAAGCGCTTCTCGCTCCTCTTCTTCGCTTTCCGGATCCAAAAAGAAAGCGTCCCTCTTCCGATCAGCTAAAACAGCTGCCGCCAGCTCGAGGCTCTGCAGCCAGTTATCAACAGAAAGTAAATACAGTTCGTTCATCAGCACTTATGCTCTTTCTTAAAGGTAATGGCAGGCACCAAAATGGCCGGGCAATATTTCCCTGAAGCAGGGTTCTTCTTCACGGCATCGCGGCTTTACCTGCGGACACCGGGGATGGAAGCGACACCCGACAGGGATATTTACCGGATCCGGAGTTTCTCCCTTGAGCAACTTCTTATCCCTTCGTGAAATACTTTTCGGCACCGGGATTACTGAAACAAGAGCCCGGGTATAGGGATGAAGCGGTTGACGGATCACTGCATCCGCGGAACCGAGCTCCACAATTTTTCCCAAATACATAACGGCTATCCGGTCTGAAACCAGCCAAGCCAGGGATAAATCGTGGGTGATAAAGAGATAGCTAATCCCTTTCAGATCACGCAAATCAACCATCAGTTTCAGGATGCCTGCCCGGATTGACAAATCCAGCATCGATACCGGTTCATCAGCCATAATAAAATCAGGCTTGAGGACCAGAGCACCGGCAATGGCCAGGCGTTGGCGCTGCCCGCCACTTAATTCATGAGGGTAACGCAAGAAAAGCTCCCGTGGGTTGTTCAAGCCCGCATCGCAGAGAGCCTCGATAACCCTTTCTTCTTTCTCGGCGTTACTGTTGCAAATCCGGTTTACTTCCAGCGGCTCGGCAACAGTGGCAAAAACAGTCTGCCGCGGATTTAGCGACTCATAAGGATCTTGAAATATGATCTGTGCATCCTGGCGGAAAAGACGCAGCTTCTGCCTGGTCAAACTGAGCAAATCTTCGCCCTTAAACCATATTTTCCCTCCTGTCGGTTCGATCAGGCGCAGGACAGCTTTACCAGTAGTAGTTTTGCCGCTGCCTGATTCACCGGCCAGGCAAAGTATTTCGCCTTTACCCAGTGAAAAATCAACTCCGTCAACCGCCCTGACCAATGCTTTTTCCCTGCTGAGCAGGGCAGCAAGAAAACCGGTACGGGCAGCAAAGTGAACCTCCAATCCCTCAACCCTAAGCAGCTCGTTCTTAGAGATAACTTGATCCCGGTTGCTCACGATAACACCCTCCTTCCCAGGAGGTGACAGGAAGCAAAATGGCCTGAATCAAGTTTGACCGGTAAGGGTTCCTGACAACTGCAAAGTTTCATGGATTCCGAGCATCGTTCATGAAAACGGCACCCCGATGGGGGATTAAGCAGATTGGGGGGATTCCCTGGAATCGACTGGGCCAGGTAACGCTCACCCTCAATATTGGGAAAGGCGGCAATTAGAGCTCGGGTATAGGGGTGAGCCGGATTTTCAAAAACTCTTTCAGTGGGGCCGCTTTCGACAATCTGTCCAGCATACATAACCGCCACCCGGTCGCAAGTTTCACCAACGACAGAAAGATCGTGGGTGATTAGAATCATCCCCATCCGGCGTTTGCTGCGCAGCTTTTCAAGGAGCTGTAAAACCTGGGCTTGAACCATCACATCGAGCGCAGTAGTCGGTTCATCACCAATCACTACTTTCGGATTACAGGCGATAGCCATGGCGATCATTACGCGCTGGCGCATTCCTCCACTGAATTCATGGGGATAATCCCTAACCCGTGATGGATCAATCTCTACCTGTTCAAATAGATCAATTGTCCGGAGCAAAGCCGCTTTGTCAGTCATCTTCTCGTGAATGCGCAGGACCTCGACAATCTGGTCACCGACCCGTCGTACTGGATTCAAAGCATTCATCGCTCCCTGGAAGATGATCGCAATCTCTTTCCAGCGAATGCGGCGAAGCTCAGCCTCCATTGCCTGGGAAATATCACGCCCCGCAATACTGATTTTACCGGACATCACTTTTGCATTTTCGGGTAAAAGTTTTATCAGTGAAAGGGCGGCCGTAGTTTTTCCCGAGGCTGATTCACCGACCAAACCCAACGCTTCGCCCTGCTCAAGAGATAAGCTGATATTTTCACAGGCGCGTACGAAACCATCCTTGAGCTTGTAATAAGTGGTCATGTTTTCTACTTCCAGCAGCATCGCTAATCGCGCCTCCTCAGCTTCGGATTGAGCACTTCGTCCAGGGCATAGCCGATGAAGGTAAAACTTAAAACAACCAGTACTACGCAGATACCAGGCGGTAGCAGCCACCACCAGGCACCGAAGGATACAGCCCCCATCGAAAAGGCGAAATGCAACATCATCCCCCAGGTAACCCGCGTCGGATCGCCCATCCCGAGAAAACTCAGTGTCGTCTCCGAGAGAATCGCGATCGCCGCTACCAGCACGGTATTGGCAAAGATCAGCGGAAATACGTTGGGTAAAATGTGATAGAACATGATATGCGTGTCGCCACTGCCAATCGCCCGGGCTCTTTCCACGTAAGGCCTTTCCTTGATACTTAAAGTTTGTGAGCGAATAATCCTGGCTGTGCCCGCCCAGCTGGTAATGCCGATCACAAAAATAATATTAGCCAGGCTGGGGCCGAGCAGAGCAGCCATAACCAGCATCAGAGGCAGCCAGGGGATAACCAGGAAGACATCAGTGATCCGCATCAGCAGGGCATCGATCGTCTTGCCGTAGAAACCGGAAACAATACCGATCACGGTGCCGATAATCATTGAAATCGCAGTGGCAGCAACCCCGACCAGCAGGGAAACTCTGGAGCCGATGATCACACCAGCGAAGATATCCTTGCCGAGATCGTCGGTGCCAAGCCAGAAATTGCCGGTTGGCGGATGAAGCACCTGGGTTACGTCGTCTACAGCCATGGTCGTAATTTCCACCAGCAGCGGACCAAAAAGCGCCATCAAAGTAAAGATTATTAAAATTACAAGTCCAATTAAACCCATTTTATTCTGGCTGTAGATCCCCCAGAAGGATACAAGGTTCTTTTTCCAGAGGGCGAAAAGATCTTTTTTCTGTTCGCTGGTGATCATTGGCATGCCCCCTTATGATTTAACCCGCGGATCGAGATAGCGGTAGAGAATATCGGCGCAGAAGTTGGCGCCAACCACAGCGATGGTGACAAAGAGGAAAAGTCCCTGCAGAACAGGATAATCACGATTGGTCAGTGCCGTGTACATGAGCCGGCCCAGACCGGGCCAGGAAAAAACAGTCTCAATCTGAATAGCACCGCCAACGATAAAACCCAAGTTGATGGCGATCAATGTCACCACAGGCAACATAGCGTTGGGCAGGGCATGCCGTCGTAACAGGTTACGGTTACTGACCCCCTTGGCCCGCGCTGTAAGCATGTAATCCTCGCGCATCACTTCAAGTAGAGAACTGCGCATGATCAGCACGTACTCCCCTACCAGGATGAGGGCAAAGGTGATCGTCGGCAAAAAAAGATACCGTCCCTTGGAGGCCAGTTCAGCCCAATAGGAAGTATAAAAGACTCCGGGCAGCCCCATCCCGCCTAGAGGAAATATCTGCCAGTAGACCGCAAAAATCATCACCATGATGATCGCCACCCAAAAAGTAGGCATCGAGTAAAGAATTAACGAAACACTGAGCCCGATGACGTCAAGGCGGGTACCTCTTTTCCAGGCGAGGATCACCCCAAGCAGGACCCCGATGATAATTGAAAGCACAGTCGCCGTGCCAACCAGCAGTACCGTCGCCGGCACACGCTCCATGATTATATCGAGCACCGGCTGCCGATAATTAAAAGAAGAGCCAAAATCACCGGTAAAAAGATCACGCAGATAGATCCAAAACTGGACGAGGCGGCCTTCGTTCAAACCGAATTGCTCGCGCACCCGGGCCAGGGAGTCGGCCGAGATTTTCGGATTGCGGATTAAAACCCTGATCGGATCGCCTGGCATAATCCGGAACAGGAAAAAGTTCATCCCGATGACGATAAAAACGGTGATTAAGGCCTGAATAAATTTTGTAACCAAGTAATTGCGCATATTCATCAGACATTCCTCCCATGCCGGGCGCACCTTGAAAAGGGCCGGAAAGGTACTCCGGCCCCTCCTGACATTAAAACTTAAAACTAGTAACCCACTTTATTCGATGGGTTTCAGCTGTTCATAGCTGTCAATCACGTTGGTATACATAACCGGGCCAGTCCGCGGGTTACGTACCCAGCCGGTATAGCGATCGGTGCGATAAGCCTGCAGTTCGGGGTCATATGACAACATGATGTAGGCGGCATCATCATAAAAAATCCGCTGCATCTCGTAAATCAAGTCCCGCCGCTCCTCCCGATCCATCGTCCGCTGCTGTAACTGGTGCAGGGCATCATATTCAGGGTTCGAATAGAAGCAGTCACTCCAGGACATGATTTCATCAGTTGTGGCAACCTTCAGGATTGATGTCGGATCAATATCGACATACCAACCCCAGATAAACATATCGAAGTCGCCTTCATAAATGCGGTCAGTCAGGGTTCCCTCATCGATCACGCTAACCTCTATCCCGATGCCGACTGCTGACAGCATATCCTTGATCATGGTAGCCATCTTCTGGTTATCAGGCGATTCAGAGCGGATCAACAGGGTATAAGACATCAGCTCACCGTCAGGACCAACTCGAAGCCCATGACCCCCGCGACTGTAACCGGCCTCCTCAAGTATAGCCTCCGCCTGATCAGGATCATAGCTACGGAAATCAGGACCCAGATCCAGGTGCCAGTATTCAAATAGCGGCGGTACCAGGGTTGATGCCACTTCACCGTAACCCATCAGGGCTACATCGATCAGCTCCTGGCGATCGAGAGCATACTCAATTGCCACCCGCACATTTTTATCAAGCAGGTGAGGATTCCCAAGCGAACCAGGATCATCCCAGACATTGAAAGCCAACTCAGTAAAAGAGGGAGAATCAGCATTAAGAGCCAGGATATTAGGATCAGCTGCATCCTCTAGCGCTTTAAACTGGGCGCCGGGTACATCGGAAATAATTTCAAGTTCCCCCTGCTTTAGTGCTTCAACCATTACGTCGGTATTGGCATAGATCATAAAGATCACTTCATCAAGGGCCGGGCGACCCTTGAAATAATCATCGTTGGCAACCATCCTCGTATATTCGCCCTTGCGGTGTTCGACTACTTTAAACGGTCCGGTGCCAACCGGGTTATCGTTGGCAAAATCACCCTCAGCCTCTTCGGGATCAATCTCCGACCAGATATGAGCCGGTAAAATCGGTACCAGGACCTGGGGCATCCAGGCGATCGGCTCATCCGTTTTAACGGTCAGGGTGTAGTCATCAAGCACCTCGATTTCTTCCATGGCCGCGACATAATCATAGAAGTAACCGAGCTCATTATCGCGTATATATTCATATGTGAATTTAACATCATCCGCAGTAAAAGGTTCCCCATCATGCCATTTAACCCCTTCCTGCAGGTAGAAAGTCCAGAGTGTGCCATCCTCATCGACTTCCCACTCCCTGGCCAGTTCGGGAATGACATTCAAATCTTCATCCCAGCTAATCAGGAAGTTGTAGGTCAGATACATCACTTCATATGCCTGCACTGACCAGATAACCATCGGGTTCAGGCTTTCAATTTCACGCATGTATCCGCTTCTAAAAACATGTTGGGATTCCTGGGTCCCTCCCGCACAGCCGGTAAGAGCTACACTGCAGAACAACAGAACAACTAACAACAATGGAAGCCACTTGAATTGTTTCATTATGCTTTAAAGACCTCCTCAAAGTATAATTGTACTGCCTTTCGACAAACCCTTATTCGCGCTATCGCCTCCCCGGTTTATGCCTGAATCTCTTTTTCAGATCTGGCTTCTTCTAGAATTGCTTCTATTTCAAGGCATACTGATTCTTCGACCAGCACACCTGGATGCCCGGCAAGCAGCTGCTTGATCTTCTCACCAGCCTGCTCCCGGACCGTTATTGATCCGGATGCCCGCCATTCCTCGAAAGGTGCTTCATTACCAAGCTGTCCGGCATAGATTTCACCCCGGCGCATGTAATCCCGGGTGTGTTCCTGGGCCAGGAAATGCCCACCGGACATAACTGCATCGATTACCTCGGCCCCGATAGCCTCGGCGCTTACCTCAAGCCCATTTTGACGGTGTTTGATCATGGCGTAGATCTCATCGTCAATTATCAACTGTTCGGCGCTAGCCAGTAAACCGGCATTCAGGGCACCCATACCGGAAACAAAAGTAGCGCCCGCTAACACCGGGAAAAGACCATTAATAGCCCGTTCGTAACCCGACTGCAGATCCGGTTGGGCTGAGCCGGTATCGAGGCCATATACTCCCGACGGTAGCCCGTAAGAACGAGCCAGTTGGGCGGCGCAGGCACCGGAAAAACCGATATCGGGATCCCGGCCGCTCACACAACCGGTGCGCATATTGGCACCGGCCAGGCGACAGGTATAAACCAGCGGGGTGGTGCGGTTGACCAGGCGAGCCAGGGTCAGAAAGGCCAGTTGCTCAGCATTCTGCAGCACCAGGCCTCCGGCTAGGGTAATCGGGGCAGTTAAACCGCGGGTCGGGCAGGGTAGCATGGTTACCGGTAAACCGGAGCGAGCGCCTTCAACTATAGCCTCCGATATATCAGCCGGGAAGTTTAGTGGACTGAGTGGTGATATGGACAGGGTTCCCATCGGCTTCTCCACTAAATTCTGGATTCCCCCTCTGACTGCTGCAGCAATCCGAATTAGATAGCCGATCTCCCACCGGTCAGAGGCTGTGCCGATATCAACCGGTTTCCTGGTATACTGCAGAGCATATGCCGTCATGGCCAAAGAGGCAATCTCTTCCGGCAGGTCGGTTGGCCTTAAACTCGGCACAACCATGTCCGGATAGGTCAGGGAATCGCTAATCTTAATAAAATCGATTAGATCCTGGAGCAATGCTTCACGGATCCGGTTATCCTGAGGATCCAGTAAAACAGAAACTGAGCCAAAATTATGGGTATAGGATCGGGTTGCTTCAGTAAGCGGCATCACAATGGTTTCATCGACCCCGTAAAGAATCACCGGGACTCGACAAGCAAGACAATCCTCAACCAGCTGTGGTGGGAAAAGAATCCGCTTGCTTTTTTCTTGGCAACCGGCTGAAAGCAGGATATTTCTGGCCTCTTCACCCTCAACCAATGTTCCGGTTTCCTTTAAGACTTTCAGGGTCATATCATGGATTAGCTGCAGGTCTTTTGCTGACAAAGGTTCAAAGCGCAACAGTTTCTACCCCTTCCTTAGGCCAGGTTTAACAGCGCTTTTATTTTTTTTACTCCCGCTATGGCATCCGCCGCATAAGCATCGGCCCCAATCTTAATGGCCCACTCCTCGGAAAGCGGCGCTCCGCCAACAATTACCTTTACCTTGTTACGTATGTTTTTTTCAGACAGAAGATCGATAATCTTTTTCTGTTCCTGAATAGTCGTTGTCATCAGGGCAGATATGCCGAGCACTGCTGCCTCTTTTTCCACTACCGAGTTTACAAAGTCAGCAGCGGAGACATCAACCCCCAAATCGATGATTTCCATGCCCGCTGCTTTCAGCATCATGATAACAATGTCTTTGCCGATTGAATGCAGATCACCTTTTACCGTGCCGATCACCACTTTAACCACCTGTTCAGAAGCGGTTCGCTCTTTTTCCAGGTGCGGAGCAAGCATCTCCAAAACCGCATTCATTGCTTCGGCAGCCAACATCATATCCGGTAGATAATATTCACCGCATTCAAACTTATCACCGACTTCATTTAAGCCGACAGTTAAGCCGTTACTAATTAGATCCAGGGGATTGACACCGGATTGCAGCCCCCGTTCAGCCCATTCTAAAGCTGAATTTCGGTTCCCACTGAGGATTGATGCAGCAAGATTTTGCAATAGTTCTTTCAAAACACTATCCTCCACGTTCGATAGAATAATTAGACCATTATTTAATCATTTTTTAAGGGAATTGATGACATTCCGACATAAACCCTGCCTCTGATAAAAGTCGCAATCATCCTTCAAAACAACCAGAACAGCTAGATAGGTTTACCTCAGCACCAAGACAGGAAAAACTTTTTACAATTTAAACCATTAATTACATAAATTAATTTTAACTATTATATCATAAATATATTCCCTGCAACCAGCTAAAAATCACGTTTCAGCAAAATTTTTTTCTAATTTTTTTCTAAGACCAGGAAAAAATCGAGGGAGATTCAGAGAGTCATTACACCATGTGATATGCTATAATTATTATTGAGAGTTTTCGGAAAGTACCGCAGGAGGTATGAGTGATGAATAAATTAATCAAATCTCTGCTTTCAGCCGCAATTGTTTGTTTCTGTCTCGCTTTTTTAGGCTGTTCAATCCCCACAACATCTGAAGAACCGGCCGCAGACGAACCAGAAGCGCCTGAAGAACCCGCATTGACAGATGAAGAGCTGACAGAAGAGGAGGAAGAAGAACCGGAAGAAGAGGAAGAAGTCACAAAATCAAGTAAACAAAGCACCACCTCAGGCAGCGGTTTTCAACACACTGTAAAAATGGAAATTGATGGAGTAGTTGAAACAGATAAAAACGAAGGCTGGTGGGATCTTGATTAGCCGGCAAGTTTAACCGGCTACAATTGATCCATACTGCCGGTCCTGTATCCCTCAAGGTCGATTGTGGTTGCCTTGAAGCCTAACTTCCTAAAGTAATCACCAATTTTTTTTCTTTTCTCAAGTAGGATCGGCAGCTGATCCGGATCAGCTTCGATCCGGGCCAGCCGGTCGTGCACTCTTAAACGCAAGTTTCCCGCAATCATATTTTTTCGCAGGTAGGCTTCTCCTTCTTCAATTATTTTAAGCATATCAATTGTTATCTTTTGACCAGAGGGGAAGCGAGTTGCCAGGCAGGGTTCAGCAGGTTTGTCCCAGGTTGGCAACTTAGCCTGTTTGGACATGATTCTAATCTCCGCTTTGGTTAAACCGGCTTCAAGCAAAGGACTACGAATACCGAGCTCCGCCAGGGCCTTTAAGCCCGGCCGACGTAATCCTAAATCATCAGCATTCGTTCCATCAAGAACAGTTTTAAGTTCCAGATCTGCAGCCCGGTCGTTTAAAGCCTCAAATATTGCTTTCTTACAGTAATAACAGCGTTCACTTGGATTAAAGGCGATTTCCGGTCTTCCCAACAAACTAAGGGGCAGGATCATCAGCTTCACCCCAAGCTGTTTAGCCAGTATTTTGGCGTCTGCTACAGTGGCTGCCGTCGTAAATTCAAACTTAGCGAAAACAGTGGTTACGTTGGCATCGCCTAAAATATCGACGGTTTTGGATAAAAGGTAGGTGCTGTCTACTCCCCCGGAAAAGGCAAGCATTACCTTGTTTAAAGAACCGAGTGTTTTCTCCAGCCGCCGCTCTTTTTTAGCAATGATGTTCTGCTCCATCTTGTAAATCCTTTGTCCTATAATATTTTTTTCCGATTAAGCTCTGCAGCCAGATAGCCGATAAATTCTTCGGCCTTCTTTTCCGGAGCTTTTGTAAAAAGACTGACTACAATAAAAAGCACAACCGCAACGAGACCGCTCCAAACTCCCGGCCAGAGGCCAAGAGGCCTGATAGCTCCATACTGAAAAACGGTAGCAACCAACCCACCGATAATGATGCTGGTTAGTACTCCGGCAGCTGTCCCTTTTTTCCAGTAAAAACAGCCAATCAGGGCCGGGACCATGACCAGCAGTCCGGCCGATGAGGCTACCGAAAGCGCAGCGATCAAACCAAGGCGCAAAGTAGCAAAAGCAACAATGATCGCAGTAAACAGCGGCACAAAAATCTTGCCAATCAACAGTTCCTTCTCCTCAATAACCTCTGCCGCAACATTTTTGTAAACATCGCGGCAAACCATCGATGATAGTGTTAAAATAATCGAGTTAACGGTAGAAACGGCAGCAGCGCTGATTCCGAGCATCACCAGCAGGGCCAGAGCAGATGGAACAATTGAAAGGCCAAGCAATGAAGGAGTCGCGCTATCGGCGATAGCCAAATCAGGAAGTAGCAGACGGGCAGAAAAACCCCATAGGATTGATACCAGGGTATAGATAAAACCAAAAATGAGAAAACCCATGACCATGATGCGCATCTGGCCCAATGAGCGCGGTACAAACAGGCGTTGGCTGACCTGAGGGTTAGAAAGTGAAAAGAAAAACCAGGGCAGAGTTAAACCAATAAAGGCTTTGATATTAAAAAATCCCGGACCGGGAACAGTCAACCAAGCTGAGTATTGTGTCTCCAGCAAGTTAAACATTCCGCCGAAACCGCCAAAACCACGGTAGGCAATAAAAATAACCGATAAAATTGCTACAATCAGCATCACGGCAGCCTGTAGCGAATCAGTCCAGGCAACCGCCTTTAAACCACCGGTCCAGGTCCAGTAAACAGCGATAAATGCGGCAACAGCCACCCCGGCAAGATAGGGAATCGCACCACCGGAAAGCCCTTCGAGCAAAGCGCCAATTCCGATCAGCTGTACCGCACTATAGGGAATGAGAAAAATAACCGCAGCGACTGCCGATACTACTGCTACAGCCTTACTCTGGTAACGATCACCAAGCATCTCAGTCGGAGTGAGATAGTTATAGCGCTTACCAACCAGCCAAAAACGGGGTCCAAAAAAGGCAACCAGTACCAGACCGGAGAGGTAAATCAGTTCGAAACCAAGAGCGCCGACTCCGCCGATATAGGTAAAACCGGCCAGCCCGACCAGCATGAATGCAGAGTAAGTCGTTGCACTGTAGGTTAATGCCGCAATAACGCCACCTAAGGAACGTCCGGCAAGGAAGAAATCCTGCACCCCCTGGCCCGGGGTTCTGCCTGCCCACCTGGCGATAATACTGCCAACGATAAAGTAGAAAAAAAGCGCAGCATAGATCAGGTTAGCGTTCATGATCATCCCTCCAGCGGGCAGTAATAAAACCAAGACAAACAATCACAACCAGTGCAAAAAGGCTCCAAAAAAGAAATGCCCCCTGAAATTTGGCCAACCTTTGCAGCAAAGGTGTAAACGGGACAATAAAGGCTGCTAAAACCATAATGAAAAACAGAAGAATCCAGAAGATACGCTGTCTTTCCAGTGACATAATCTGTCCCCCGTTTCTTAAATCAGCTTGTTGGGTTTGTATTATCGGCATTATAACATAGATAGTAACTGATCTGTTTGCAAATAAGGGTAAACAGCTTGCTTTTATGTTTGAATATTGCTATATTTTTACCATGTTTTTATTTACCCACACCGCCTGCCAGCGAGGGATTCTTTATGCCGTGTACTGTCAAAAAGCATCTTAGGTTGACCACCAAACCGTTAATAAAATTAGCGGCCCTGGTTATTCTTTGGTTACTATTTTTCTCTGTTCCGGTTGCCGCCCGAGAGGATCAATCGCTTGAAGAAAAGCAGGAATATCACTTAATAATGCAGATTATCGATGGAAAGCTATACAAATGGCTGGAACTAGCTGCGGATGACAATAATAGTTTAAATATCTGCCTGCTTGAGCCGGAGAATAGGATCCTTAATCGCGCTGAAACTGAAGCACTGCTGCATGCCTCGCAAAAATGGCAAAACCGTTTCACTTTAAACAACCACTCGGGACAGACGGTTCAACTGGACAACCAGGTTGACAACCGGATAGCCATCGAGAACAGTATAAGCTTAACTTATCCTTATAACACTATCGGCGTCCTGCTGATTGATTTTGGTTCAGATTTTATTCGCGGCAGCGGTTTTTTAGTTAGCCCCTATACCGTCTTGACCAACGCTCACAACCTCTATTCTTCAAATATGGGAGGCTGGCATCAAAACGCCCGCTTTTCACCGGGCCAGTGCGAAACTACCTGGCCGGAAAGTTTTCGGCCCTTTTCTAGTTTACAGGCAGTTAAAGCTGAGGTTAATCAAACATTTTTACGCTATGAAAGTTATGATGACCGGGAAAACTTAATCAGATATGACTATGCAGCTTTATTCTTCGAACAGCCCTTTGAGGGCTTAAACACTTACATGCCCTTGCAGTTTGACTATATTCCCAGCGAAGTATCGGTAGTTGGTTATCCCGGTTATGTCAGGAGCAAACCAAGCCAGGGACAGTGGTTGGCTGAGGGCAAAATCTTATCGCATGACAGCCATTGTCTTTTTTATGATGCCCTCACCAGTGGCGGCAGTAGTGGGAGCCCTGTATTTGAGTACAACAATGCAGCCGGGACATACCGGGTTGTAGCCATCCATTCTTTTGCCTATGAGAATCAACAGATTAGCGGGGGACCTCATTTGAATAGTCTTAATGCGAAGCAAATTGAAAGCTGGCTCCGCTGGACACCTGAATCGACCGAGAATCAATCAGAATTGATGATCTCTCTGGATAAAACAGCACTGACCTTGGAAATTGGCGCGATTGAAGCTCTGATCGCCTCGGTAACTCCAGCCGAATACTCCACGGCACAGTTAACCTGGTCCAGCAGTAACAGCACGGTTGCTACGGTTGATTCAGTTGGATTGGTCACTGCAATTAACCGCGGCAAGGCAATCATTACCGTTAAAACCGGAGATGAAAAAGCTACCGCTACTTGTATTGTAAACGTCACAACCCAGTCCGGACAAATTGAGCAGACTGGCACTGAAATCAAAGGAGATCTGAACGGAGACCAGATTATTAACATCCAGGATGTAATCATCGCTTACCAGCACGTTCTTGAACTACGGCAGTTACCGGTAAACCTGATCTTTCAGGCTGACGTAAATAGCGACAGTTTAGTAGATGTTAGAGACGTAAGTCTAATCATGCAGCGTGCCTTAGGACTAATCAGCAGCTTTGGATTCGGCTAAAAATTTAACAGACGAATTGACTGCAATGCTCTTTACCTTACCACTAAAACACAACAATTATTGACTTCCTGCACTACTGCATTGCTGACGCTTCCAAGAAGAATTTTTTTCAGGCCGCTTAAGCCCCTGCTACCCAGGACAATGATATCGTAACCCTGCTCTTCGGCTACAGCAACAATGACATGAGCCGGATGCCCTTCTTCCATAATTGTTTTTACCTTGATGTTTTTAGCCATAAACGGTTTCTTCGCATCAGTTAAAACCTTCTCTTTCATTTCTTTCTGTTCTTCGTACATCTTCTTCAAGCGGTCTAAATCTTCTTCTGTAACCGAATAACCCTCTGCTCCAAAAGCGGATGCTGAATATTCCAAGTGACTCTCAAAAACATGAATTAAGGCGACTTCTTCAACTTGAGGGTTTTCGGCAAAAATCAAAGCTTTCTCCAATGCTTTTTTACTGTGGTCAGAACCATCAACACAAACCAGCATTTTCATTCAGCTCACTTCCTTTCCCTCTTAATGCTATTTATTTTCAGAGTGCTGACTACCAAATCAAAAAAGCGATTTTGAGCAGTTGGCAACTCCTATTTAAATTGTATCACAAAAGATTTTTTTAATAAACTAATTTTGCTTTACTTTCAGCATAATAGACATGCCATCCTTCTTATCTTTTTACCTCAGGATTACTACAAATAAAAAGGGCTACCAGCGTTTAGAAAACTGGCAAACCCCTTATTTTCTGGTGCGCCTGGGAGGATTTGAACCCCCGACTAACGGATTAGAAGTCCGCTGCTCTATCCCCTGAGCTACAGGCGCCGATTCCGACTCACTAAATATATTATACCGAAAAGGCTCATAAATCAATGACTTGATTTTTACCTTAAGATCAATACCGGTTTGGCCGATTGCCTGACAATTTGATCGGCATTACTACCGATCACCAACTCATCAACCATACTGCGCCCTTTACGGGAAATGGCCAACAGTGATATTTCATCCTTCCGTGAAGCCTCAATGATTACCTCGGAGGCAATGCCGACAACAACCTGGGTTTCAACTTCAAACCCCTTATGTTCAAACTCTTTTTTCCAGTCATCCAATCTGGTGTATGCTTTTTCTGTATTCCGCTGCAGCTGTTCCTCGGTAAAACCTTCGTCAACTACATTATAAAGAATGATCTTGTTAAAAATTCCGGCATGCTCGAGAAAATTATCAAGCACCCGTAGTGAGCCTCTTGAAAAATCAGTAGCTAAAAGCGCTGTAGCTGGTGTTCCTTCCTGGAAAATTGGTATCCGGCTGAAACAACCAGCTGAGCGCAAGTATTTCTCGACCAGGATCGGCTTTTTAG
>Ga0180434_10002189_pt1 | contig 26657 bp, 18 predicted proteins | sample SS_ome_7_FD_132453 | JGI IMG/M metagenome (GOLD analysis project Ga0180434, IMG submission 132453) | Hypersaline lake sediment archaeal communities from the Salton Sea, California, USA - SS_1_D_2 metaG | ecosystem: Environmental > Aquatic > Non-marine Saline and Alkaline > Hypersaline >... | reverse complement strand
GGAAGCTCACGATTACTTTCCTGCCGACCCGAAGCAGTTCGGTAAATACCTTTTCGGGATTTTTTATCGTCTGAACCGTTTGGGACAGTATGACATAATCATAACTTTTGTCGGTGTAGTTTTCCAGACCTTGTTCGATGTCCTGCTGTATGATAGGCAGCCCTTTTTCTACACAAGCCCGGACAAGGTCCTGGTCGAGCTCGATACCCATGCCCTTTATGTTCTTCTCGGTCGTAAGGTGTGCCAGCAACTGGCCGTCACCGCAGCCGATGTCCAGAACGGTGCTGTTCGGCTCTATCAGCGATTCAATCTCCTGATAATCGATACGGGTTCGTTTGGCCTGCTCAATATTAAGCTCTTTTGCACTGCCATGGATTGTTGTTTTGCTGCTTGTCTTTTTCGTTTCGGGCCGATATGTCGCATCCAGGAAGCCGGAAATAAATGAGCCTAACGTATCAGGTTCCAATAGAAACGCATCATGGCCGTACGGCGAGGAAATATCACAAAAACTAACTTCTTTATTGTTAGCCACAAGGGCGTCAACTATTGTCCTGGATTGAGCAGGAGTAAAAAGCCAGTCGCTTGTAAAGCTGATTACCAGAAACCTGCAGCTTGTATTTGCAAAGGCATTCTTTAGAGAGCCGTAGTCTTTTCCGATGTCGAAGTAATCCGACGCCTTGGTTATGTAAAGATAGCTGTTAGCGTCGAATCTGTCCACGAAGCTTTCCCCCTGATGGTCCAGATATGTCTCAACGGCAAACTCGGAGTTGAAATCGTAACTATAACTGTGAGAATTTCGCAACTCTCGTCCGAATTTTTCGCGCATACCCTGCTCCGACAGGTACGTTATGTGTCCGATCATCCGCGCAATAGCCAGGCCTCCGTTCGGACCTTTTCCATCCGTGTATTGTCCACCTGCAAAATTCGAATCCGCCAAAATCGCATTTCGTCCGACCGCATCGAACGCGATAGATTGAGCCCCGAGATGTGTGGTAGTGGCGATAGGTAGGGCGGCTTTAACAAAATCCGGGTATGCGATCGACCACTGGAGCACCTGCATTCCACCTATCGAGCCGCCAATCACGGCCAAAAGTTCGCTGATTCCGAGCTTGTCGAGCAGTAGCTTTTGGACTTTCACCATGTCGGCTATCGTAATGATAGGAAATTCGAGCCCATAAGGCCTGCCCGAATCGGGGTTAATCGAAGACGGTCCCGTAGTCCCGCTGCAGCCGCCCAGAAAATTCGAGCAGATAACGAAGTATTTCTCAGTGTCGATTCCCTTGCCCGGGCCGACCATAGTATCCCACCAGCCGGGTTTGCTGTCGTCGGGATCGTTTATGCTGGCTACGTGAGCATTGCCGCTAAGAGCGTGACAAATTAAGATTGCGTTGTCCCCGGCCTCGTTAAGCTTGCCGTACGTCTCATAAGCTACATCAACAGGGGCCAGCTTCTTGCCGCATTCCAGTTCCAGCGGCTTTTCAGCCTCGATAACCCGAATAATCCCGGTCTGAACTACACTAAAAGAATTTTTGCCTTTCCGCTCCATCCTTATTTTTCCGGTAGAATCTCCACCATTCTGTCGAGGGCCTTTTTCGCCTCGATTCTTATCGTATCGGGAACTGTAACTTTGTATTGCATATTCTCCAATGAGCCAATGACCTTATCGATGGTAATTTTCTTCATATTCGGACAAATCGCCCTGTCACTGGCCGGGAAGAACTCGGCTTCAGGATTTTGCTTTTTCAGAGTGTGAATGATTCCGATTTCAGTTGCGATAATAAACCGTTTTGCCTTGCTTTTGGCGGCAAATTTGAGCATTTGCCCAGTACTGAGCAATTCATCCGAAAGCTCTTTGACCGGCTCGGTGCATTCGGGATGCGTCATGACAATCGCATCGGGGTATTTCGCCCTTGCTGCCTTTATATCATCGGTGGTTATCAGCACGTGTGTTGGGCAATAGCCGGGCCATAGCACGAGCTTTCTGCCTGTTCGTTCGGCGGCAAACTGGCCGAGATGCTGGTCCGGCACGAAAAGAATCCGCTTGCCTTCCGGCAGAGAGTTGACCACTTCGACCGCGTTGGCACTCGTACAGCAGTAATCGCTTTCGGCCTTGACCTCGGCCGAGCTGTTGACATAACAGACCACCAGTGCATCCGGATTTTCCTTCTTGAGCTGACGGAGTTGTTCGGCGGTAATCATATCGGCCATCGGACAACCGGCGAACTTCTCCGGCAGGAGCACCGTCTTCTCCGGCGAGAGAATCGCCGCGGTCTCCGCCATAAATTGCACGCCGCAGAACACGATAACTTCCGCATCAGTCTGAGAAGCCTGGATGCTCAGGCCCAACGAATCACCGCAAAAGTCCGCCAGGTCCTGTATCTCGCCGGGCTGATAGTTGTGGGCAAGTATTACGGCGTCACGTTCTGCTTTTAATTTTTTGATTTGCTCGATTAATTTATTATCCATTTCATATCTCGTAAATACCGCCCTCGGTTTTGGGATTTTTGCAAATAAGATCGGCGTTGGCAGTGATAACAGTAAATCCGGCGGGTACGGATTGTTTGACCAGACGTTGCCGCCGATTATAGCGCCTTTGCCGATAGTGACGTCACCTAATATGGTAGCCTCTGCGTAAATTGTCACATTGTCTTCTATGGTTGGATGCCGCTTCTTGCCTTTGATTATCCTGCCCCTTTCGTCCTTCGGGAAGCTCATCGCTCCGAGGGTCGTGCCCTGATAGATTTTTACGTTGTCACCTATTATCGTCGTCTCACCGATTACAACGCCGGTGCCGTGGTCGATGAAGAAGTTTTTGCCTATCTTCGCTCCCGGATGTATGTCAATTCCGGTTTTGGAATGCGCGCATTCGCTCATGATCCTCGGAATCAACGGGATTTCCCGGAGATACAATTCGTGGGCGATGCGATAGGTAGCAATTGCCGTGATGCAGGGGTAGCTTATGACGATTTCCTCGTAGGATTTTGCCGCCGGATCACCGTCGAAAGCGGCGCCGACATCGCCTTTCAGCAGTTCCCTGATTTTCGGAAGCTGCGTCAATAAATGCAACGTGGCATCCTCGGCCATTGCCCGGCAGTCACCGGTATCACAATCCTGCATCCTGCACTGATACTTATAAGCTCTTTCGATTTGCTCGGTCAGCTCCGAATATACGTGGTAGAGAATGTCGATAACGATAAATTCGATATTGGATTTTTTTACCGATCTTTTGCCCGTATAGCCCGGAAAGAGAATTTCCGTAAGAAGATCGAGGGTGTCCAAAATCTTGCCCCTCACCGGCAGATTGGAAACATCGATAAAGTTTATGCCGGAATCGTCCTTGTATGTATGGGTGATTTCGTCAACCAGATCCTTTATTTTTTGATCGGTAAGTCTGTTCTTTAGCATTGTTGGAACCTTTCCAAATGCTGCACATAAGGGATTTTTAGCCATACATTTCGGTCGAGATATATCGTTCGCCGGTGTCGCAGACAAAGGTCACAATGACTTTACCTTCATTTTCCTGCCGGTGCGAAAGCTGTACCGCGGCCCACACATTGGCGCCGCCGCTTATACCGGAAAGGATACCTTCCTTCAAGGCAAGCTGCCGGGCTGTCTCAATAGCGTTTTCGTTTGCGACCTGGATAACATCATCGATAATTTCGACGTTCAGAACATCCGGCACAAATCCTGCTCCGATACCCTGTATCTTATGCGGACCGGATTTTCCGCCGGACAACACGGGTGAGTCCTTCGGTTCGACCGCCACGACTTTCAGGTCTTTGTTTTTAGCTTTGAGCACCTCGCCGCAGCCGGTGAGGGTGCCGCCGGTACCGACGCCGGCGACAAGAATGCCGACCCGTCCGTCCGAGTCGTTCCATATTTCCTGTGCCGTGGTCTCCCTGTGGATTTGCGGATTCGCCGGATTTTTGAACTGCTGGGGCATAAAGGAATTCGGATTTTGCACAACAAGCTCCTCGGCCTTTGCGATCGCCCCGGCCATGCCCTGCTCGGCGGGGGTAAGTACAAGCTCGGCGCCGAATATCTTCAATATCTTCCTTCGCTCGATGCTCATCGACTCGGGCATCGTCAATATCAAACGGTGCCCTCTGGCTGCGCAGATGAAAGCGAGACCGATGCCCGTATTGCCGCTGGTCGGTTCAATCACGACCGTTTCTTCTGTTATCAATCCTTTTTTTTCCGCCGTGCTTATCATTGACAGGGCAATCCTGTCTTTCACGCTTCCGGTCGGATTTTTGGATTCGAGCTTTGCAAGAATCGTAGCCTTGTCCGATCCGAGCTTGTTGATTTGAACTAATGGAGTATACCCGATCGCAGCCGTAATATCTTCGAATATCGCACTCATAATTTATTCTCCATCTTTATCATATTTGAAAATCCAGTTTCTTCTCGATGTTTGCCTTGTCAACTAAATCCTGGAGTGTTATTGATTGCAGGACTTTATCAATCGCCTGCTCTACCTGTACCCAGAGATACCTGGCCGCACAGTCGGCAGATCGCGTACAACAATCATGGTCTTCGACACATGCGACCGTTGTCACAGGGCCTTCAAGTTGATGTACAACCTCGCTGAGTCTAATCTTATCCGGGGCCTTGGCAAGCACATATCCTCCCTTGGAACCCCTGACACTCCTTACAAAACCTGCCGTCCTGAGCGAAGCCATTAATTGCTCAAGGTATTTTACGGATATATCCTGTCTCTCGGCAATGATTTTAAGCTGCAAAGGCCTATTAATGTCGTTTTGGGCTAATTCGATTATTGCCCTTACTGCATATCTTGTTCTTGTCGAAAGCTTCATAATTTATTTCCCCATTATTCCTACTACAATAGTAGTGTATTATACGATCTTGCCTATACGGGGTGCAAAAGAAAAATGAAAATTAGGCTAATTTTTCGAATATATTTTAAAAACCTCACTTTTAGTCTTTAACCGCACATAATTAATTGATTATTTAATAAAAAACCGTTTTTATGCCAGTTTAATGATCAATTTCCTTGACGATTTTGGAAGCTCACATTAAAATAAAAAGGCGTGAGCTTAGCTATTTGAAAAGGGATATTGCGGATGGCCAAAATTACTGCGAAAAAAGTTGTGTTTATTTCCTCCTTCCCCCCGAGAAGATGTGGAATTGCAACTTTCGCATCGGATCTTATTGAGAGCACTGCGTTAGCGGCAAAGGGTGAATTCGAACCGCTCGTGGTCGCAATGAGGTCGGGAGACCACAAATATGATGAGCCGGTCAAGTTTGAAATTCGCCAGAATGTGAAAAGCGATTATATTTGCGCCGCCGACTATATCAATTTCAGTCATGTCGACATCGTTTCTGTTCAGCACGAATTCGGCCTTTTTGGCGGTGAGGCCGGGGCATATCTGAGCCTGCTGCTTAAAAGGTTAAAGGCGCCCGTTATAACAACCCTTCATACTGTTCTCGATGATCCGAATCCGGGTTATTACGAGTCCTTAGTGGATATCTGCAAAGCCTCCTACAGAGTCATCACGATGAACGAACGAGGCGTCAGCATGCTGAGGGACATCTACAAGATACCCACCAGGAAGATAAAATTGATTGCGCACGGCATCCCTGACTTGCCTTTTGTCGACAGCAACTACTACAAACACAAATTCGGGCTTGAAGACCGCAGGACAATTTTGACATTCGGCCTGCTCAACCAGAACAAGGGAATCGAGGTTATGCTCAAGGCGATGCCAGCTATCGTCAAGGCCGAACCATCAGTAATCTACATCATCCTGGGTATGACGCACCCGAACGTGCTGAAGCAAGAGGGTGAATCCTATCGATTCGGCCTCCAGCAAATGGTCAAAGACTTAAATTTGCAGGAACACGTAATATTCCATAACAGGTTTGTTGACGACAAGGAACTTCATAACTTCTTGTGCGCAGCCGATATCTATGTCACGCCGTATTTGAACGAGAAGCAGTTGACCAGCGGTACTTTATCGTTTGCCGTCGGTACCGGTAAGGCGGTTGTTTCCACCCCGTATTGGGCGGCGACGGAGCTGCTGGCCGACGGCCGGGGCAAGCTGGTGCAATTCGGCGATTCTCAACAAATGACGCAGGCAATCGTAGAAATACTTCAGAACGATTCGCTGTATTACTCGCTGCGAAGACGGGCATACGAGTACGGCAGATCCAGAACCTGGCCAAAAATCGGCCAGATATATTGGAAGTTATTGGCTCAAAACGCAAGCCTCTTCGAATCTCCGCGAAAACAAAACTGTCCGCAGCCGAGACAATATCAAGCATTGAAGTACCCGAGCCTTCGTTAGACCACCTGCAAAAGCTGACCGACGACACGGGCCTCTACCAGCACGCCAAGTTTACAATACCAAATCGCGAGTTCGGCTACTGCACGGATGATAATGCAAGAGCTGTGATTGCGATGACCAGATATTACGCCCAATATCCTGAGCCGCAAGTCCTCCAACTCCTTGATACATATCTGTCCTTCGTCATCCATTCACAGCGCGGCGACGGTACGATCAGAAACTTTATGGATTTCGACAGGGCCTGGCGCGAGGATGAACCCGCACACGATGCATTCGGCAGGGTCTTGTGGGCGTTTGGTACGGTAATGGCAATACCGCCGGCATCGCCGTATTTGTCTATTGCCAAAGACTGTTTCGACAAATCCGTAAAACACGTCCAGAGGCAGCTACCAAAGGGCATGGCGTATTCGATCCTCGGTATGAGTGATTATCTCAAACAGTTTCCCGGCGTAATCGATATAAAACGCCAGTTGGAACTGGCGGCAGACGGTCTGGTCAGGCAGTACGAAGAGAGTCACTACCATAACTGGCAGTGGTTTGAGGATGCGCTGACATACGATAACGCCGTTTTACCCCAGGCACTTTATGTGGCCGGTATGATGCTCGAAAATAAAAAATATCAGGAAATTGCGGACAAAACCTGTGAGTTCCTGCTGAAAAACATTTTCACCGGCTCGCATTTCAGCTTCATCGGCTGCAAAGGATGGTATGAACGAGGCGAGAAAAAGGCGACATTCGACCAGCAGCCTATAGAAGCCGCAGGGACGGTTTTGATGTTAAGAGACGCTTATGAGGCCACCCAAAACGAGAGATTCCTGACACTTCAGAGAAAGGCCTTCGATTGGTTCCTCGGACAGAACGATCTGCACGTTCCACTCTATGACTTCAGAACAAAAGGTTGTAATGACGGCCTGACACCTGACGGCGTCAATACGAACCAGGGTGCCGAAAGTACGCTCAGCCTGTTATTAAGCCTGTTGGCAATGGTAGAGAATTATGCAATTGTTGAAAAAAGCAAAGACCATCAGGACAAATCCCCGGGCCAGATCGACTTGCTCGGGCAAATCACCCAAAAAAAGCAACGTATAGAGAGTATCTCCACGAAGACTAAAACAACGGATAAGCTCACTTGATGCCTTAAGTTCATTCGTTCAAGTCGCCACAAAACTTATTCCGTGAAACAGGCCGAAACGTTTTATCGCTCAATGGCTTCTTCGCCTTTCTGGCCAACCCATTGAATATCAGCACCAATTCCCTTGACAGTCTGGCAGCTCATTAGCGAAAAGATCATTACGATTAATGCAGCTACCAGAATCACTTTTCTAACCATTTTCTCAGGCCCCCTTCTACTCTCGGGCTCGATCCGGCACAAACTTAATTCTCAATACTCGACGAGCATCCGGCTCGAATGCTAAATAACATACTATCTGTATTTTCGGCAGTTCTGTCCTTTTAGCATCAATTATCAAGGGGATTTCCAGGTCCGATATACTTTTTCGCCACCACGATATCGTCGAACCAGACCTTGCTGAGATGGCCCGCAGGGGCGTCCGTGATATATAGCAGAATCCACAGGAAATTCAAATTTAGCTTCTCGTCGTTACGCCATTGAAAACCTTCGAACGGCTCGCCATCAGTATCCGGCATGAAGCTATCCCATACCCACTTGCCTTTGGGAAATCCTTTGCCGAGACGGCTGACAATTTGTCCATCTTTTATCCATGATTTGCCGTTAATCCACATTTCCTGGCCGCCGTTATGTGCCGTGACGGGATCATTCATCTTCATCATCAGCTCGACGCATACCCATTGCTTACGCTCGGCTTTAAGATTCACGTCGTTAACGAAGTCGTGCCCCCACGATTTTTTGTCCGGTGAGGACCGCATCCCCATCCAGTAGGAGTAGAAATCCCACCTCCATTTCCTGCCGTACGGCTCAATACCCGTGGTGAATCGCTCGTTGCCGGCCGGTCGGATTCCCGCTCCGCCTTGGGGCCACGGCGTAGAAGGATTGTACCCGCCGAGGTGGACGAAGTGATGAATCGGGTAACAGTCCCCGGCGAATTTCACATAAAAGCGAACGTAAAGCTGCTCGTAGCCCGGCAAAAGACGCCGATACAGATGCCCGCCATTGTCTTTGCCGCCGATGTGGCTCATTAAAAGCGACTGCCTGCCTGCACTTGCCGCAGGCACTTGCGCCGAAAAGGACATGATGTCAATATTCTGCACACTTTCCCATCGCCCCTTGACCGCATCCAGGGAATTCTCCTCGAAATTCTCCACGAATATCACATCAGGGTCGTTTTCGATCCCCTTATCGCCCTTGTATTTACTCGCCAGGCCCTGCCGCACTACGTTTTGTGTTGCTTCTGCCTCTACGGCAACAGGAATGCAAAGAGCGAGAATCAAAATCCGCACCGATATGCCGACAAAGAATTGTTTTCTGTTTTTGCGATTAACCATTCGATATTCCTCCGGAATATATCATGCCGGGTTCTTACAAAAACATCTATGAAATCAAATCACGGCGACTCGAATCTCTACGTTATGCAGATTATAGAACAATAACCAAGATTAGTAAACACCCTTGAAATTCGGTATGGACGGCAGAGAACGGAAGTTATACCGATTGTGATTATGATTTGCGCTTTCGTCATTTTGACCGTAGGGCCACAAAGTGGCCCGAAGTGGAGTGCCTCGTCTCCGCTCCGCTGCGCTTCACCTTGGGTGTGTCATAGGCAGAAATGACACGAACAAGCGCATTGATTATACACAATTGGTATTAGCCCGTGTTTTTACGACTTGAGCTTATTCTGGAGTTCCGCGATGGCTATTAGAACCTGTGTTTGCTGATCCTGCAATTCACGGACCGTTTTAACCTCGGCCTGCAACTGGGCTGCAAGCTTACTGATTTCTTCCTGAGATTTCCTGGCCTCGGCAACGGCAGTATCTCGTGACTGAGTGAGCTCATTAATCTGCTTTTGCAACCGGTCACGCGACTGAGCGAATTCATCGACCTGCTCTTGTAACCGGTCCCGTGACTGAGTAACAACGGTTATTTTTGCCTTGAGGTCGTCTCGTTCACTCTCGGTTTTTTCCAAAGCTGCTTTAAGTTTTGCCGACTCAGCCATGTTGCAACCTGCCAGGGTGAGCGGAAAACCCAATGCCATCACACATACAAGAATCAGCGTCCGTTTCATCATTTTGTTACTCCTTTACCTGAAATTCCGTCAACTCCTTTATCAGGACAAAACTCCTCGACCGGGAATAATGACCCTTCACACCGCTTTTCTATACTATCGTCAATATATTTATCGGACGCATGTTAAGGAAACTTTAATTTTTATCGAGAATTCTGCAAAATCACGATGTCCAGATCTGTACGCGGAGACCATCTTTCTACTTGTTCGCCATCTCCCTGAATCTCGATCCGGTTTAATGGTCGCCGGGATCATCCTGGATTTGTAATTGTCTTAGCTCGCACGGCGTCTGAACAGGAATCCCGCACCTGCGCCGATTCCCATGCTCAAAACCAGGGCGATGACAGTGAAAATAATTCGACGGTCTTTGTAAGGCTTGGAGGATGCGATGGCCTTCATCGATACCTCGATTGAACCGGAGGAAACATTGCGTTCCATATTCTTTTGGTCCAGACGCTGCCGAACCGCGTTGAGCAACTCGCGTTTGTGCAGCAGGGAGTTGTTCTCCTTCTCGAGTAACTGGGCGTTTTGGAAAAGCTGTTTAAACTCATTCTGCTGCTTATTGTACTCTTCATTCAAAAGCTGCTTTTCATGTTTTGCCCGGGCCAGTTGATGCTCGATCATTCCTTTTACGTAATTCGGATCACCGGCATCAGCAATTGACATTTGCGCTCCGGCCACATTCTTCGGCCGGTCCTGCCATTGCTCGTCCAGTTGCGTCTCTCGCAGTTTAAGCAATTCCTCCGCAAACTCCAGGTCCTTTTGAGCCCTAACAATATCCGGATTTGTAGGCTCGAGTCCGCTGGCGGCAATATTGTGCCGAATCGTCCTCACTCCAACATCCCGCTTGCGCCATTCGGCATCCATGTGATATTTTGGCTGCTTTTCAACCGCCATATTAATATCGCTGGCAACGGCATGTTTGACATCCCATTCCAATACAGCAATACGCTGTCGCAGTTTGCTGAGGCGGGCTTGTGTCTGGTCAAGACTGAGCCGTCTGGCGGAGATAAGTTCCTGCGGATTTTCCGAGCCAAGCGATTTGAGAAGTGCGGCAGTGGTTGCCTGCTGCCCCTGGATTTGATTTTGTAAAGACCTGTATTGTTCGGTCAGTTGCCGGTAAAGATTGTCCTGCTTCGCATTAGTTTTTTCCCTAATATATTTTATGTACTCGTTCAAAACAGCATCCACAACAACCTTGGCATCTTCGACACTCGGATCCGTAAAGCTGACGTCAATGATCTCGGTTTGGGTTCGAGGCTTGACTGAAAGGGCATTCCTGAGTCTTTCCATAGGCGTAAGTGGTTTGTCGACGAATCGCTGCACAAGCGGTATTCGAGGCTTCTTGTATCACTGTGTCTGCTGGACTTCACGCCGGTCCAAAGCGCGTTGAAGGACTGCCTGGCTCCTGATAATGGAGACCTGGGTGTTCACGAATGATTCATATAAGGGAATCATCCCGCTATCCTCTGTCTTAAAGACCAGATACGGGATAATAGGCCGAACTCGCACTTCTCCTGTGGCCTGGTATTTAGGAACTACTTGGGTCCAGATAATGGCTATCGCCGGAGCGGCCGCCAGAACGAAAACTCCCAATGCAAGAATTGATTGCCGTTTCATTTTTGTTCTCCTGAAAAAGTTAATGTCTTACAATATACAAAGCACAATTCCACAATGAGTGTTCAATACCGTGCGAAGCTCGTCCCTGATATGCGAATTACATCTCTATTTTAACACTTCGTTGGGCACGCTGTCTATTGTGGTAAATACGTATTTTTCGGCACATGCCCTTTTCTAAGCCGGGAACGAAGGCGGGCAGAGAATTATTCCAAGTGCTTTCAAATCCTCTGCGACAATAGAAGGCGAATGAGTTGAAGAACTGGGGAACGAGGATTCGAACCTCGACTAACTGATCCAGAGTCAGTCGTGCTACCGTTACACTATTCCCCAATTATTTTTGCTGCCTATTGGCTTTTGCCGGCAAAACCGCCACGTTCGAGCAGTTTCCAGCCGGCCGGCAAAAGTATCGCAGCTAATATAATTTTGAACGAATCTCCTATTATAAACGGATATAAGCCCAAAGTCAATACCATCGTACTGAATCCCGTCAGGCAGCCCAACCAGAGCAGCCCGAACGAGTAGATGGCCAGATTTCCGAGAACCATCGCTAAAACCGTCGTTCCGATCCGCCGGTCCCATCCCCTTTCCGCCAGGCGTCCAGTGACGTAAGCAGCGGGAATAAAACCGAATAAATATCCTCCGGTCGGCCCCAACAGCGCAGCGGAACCAATACTTACCGCAAAAACGGGCAGTCCGGCGGCACCTTCAATAATGTATGCAAGTACGGCTAAACAGCCCCTGCGAGCCCCCAGCAGCGCTCCGAGCATCAGCACGGCAAACGTCTGGCCCGTCACAGGAACGGGGCTAAAAGGCAGCCAAAACCGGATATTAGCACACAGGCCGATTAACAATGAACCGCCGACAATCAGAGTAACATCATAGAATCCCGCAAGCTTTTTCTCGCATGGCCGCAGAAGGTCAGCTACTGTAGCGCTCGTCAACATATTTGTTCCATTAAAAAAATACCGGCGATTTCTTTCACCCTAATACAACAACATAACAATCTGTTATCAACCTCTTATTATATTTGAGATTTCGCCTGCGTCAAATACCATCTCGGCGACGTTTTAAAATTTAAGCGGGGCCCGTACCGAATCAATCGGTACAGGCCCCGAATTAACGTTAGCTCTAACGCAACAGCCGCACCTGTTTTCACAGGCATTGTGGCTGGTCCCCGAAAGCAGGAACCGGCGTTTACTCTTCGGCAACCGTTCTAGTTCGATACAGCATGATATCGTCGAAGTACATTGTTCCCGCACCGCCGGGGATTGTAGTATTGCCTCTTGTTCCCAGACCAATCGCGAGTTTGTGAACATCGTCCAGATTAACGCCCTGATCGGCTAACGTCTGCAGCGGTATTACCCATTCTTTCCACTCTTCGATCATAGCTGCGTCAGGGTTGTCATGATTGATCACAATCGACACGCCGTTGCTGCCGGTTACAGCCACATATAGCGGTTCGGCGGCATTAGCCAAAAGGCCATAGAACCATATCGACAATTCAGCAACTTCATTCTTTGTCCAGTCACGCGGTTTAACCAATGTCAGCTCCACCTCGGAATACTTCGCATAGCCCTGCTTGTTGTTGTCGTAGGCCAGAGGCATTGAATGTCTGCCTTCATAGACAATTGTTTCCTCGGTATAAGAGCCGGTTGTTTCATCGCCGACCGCCGAGCCGGTACCGTTACCCGGAGAGTACGGCGGAACATCCGGCATACCATAGCCAAAGCCGTCCAGCCATGCGTACCATATCTGGTTTTCGCCGATATCATATGCTTCGAAATCATCCACAACTGTGAAGTCGGCCACCTGGATCGCCCGAATACCGCCTTTTGTGATGCTGCCGTCCCTGTTGAGCTCGTCGATTCGCCAGTAATAATTTTGGCCCCAGACGAATTCATCGGTCGGCACATGCGAAGTTCCGGCCTGTCGTCCGCGATATACGCCGGTGGTATCGGTCGCATCGGCACTGCTGACCGCCTCCTGGTCGGCTCCGAAGTAAACATCATGCTCTGCAGCATCGTCTCCCGCCTGCCACGTGAGCGTTGTCGGAACATTGTCGATGTGAACCAGCCTGCTCGGGGGCCGCAAATCCCAGGCCTGGAGAGGATCGCCTCTCATTACCTGGAAGATTTCTTCCTGGGTCAGGGCCCTGTCATAGATGCGAACGTCGCCGACCTCTCCCGTGACGCCGGTCTCGACACCCCTGGCACCGTTGAACTCATCGGCTTCGGAGTTTGCTCCCACAAAGCCATAACGGACTAAGTCTCCAACCCCAAAAGTCGGACCAGCCACGACCGAAGGTTCCGGAATCCCATCAATAAAGATCGTCGCGGTACCGTTGTCGAACACACCGCAGAGATGATGCCAGAATCCATCGTCCACGCGAGTGATACTTCCATAGTCAAGTTGTTGTTCTACACCGCCATTGATCGTCATGAGATCCCATCCGACCTGGCCGTTGCCGGCGCCGTTGCCGTTTATCTCCAGTCGCCAATACTCATTTCGGTCGAACGTAACAACAAATTGGTCGTTAGGATCATCCGTGCGAACCCAGGCGCACGCCGTGATTTCCGTACGGCCGGGACCGCTATAATTAAGATTGTTAATCGCCATAAAGCCGTCATCGGCGAACGTCACGGCGCCGTCTGCATCATCGAGCCATTTCGGGCTGGTCCATGCAGTCCCAAAGAGCTTGCCGTGGTTGCCATTTCCCGACCAGTCAAGGACATTGGTACCCGCACCCTCGTCGAGCTTCCACCAGGCTACGAGATTCGGATCACTCGCAAGCGGAATCTCCGGCATTGTCGTGAAAGTCCATACGGGGCCTTTGTTCCATTGAGAACCATCGAACGTATCGACGCGCCAGTAGTACGCGGTCGCGGCGTCAAGCTGGCCGGGATCGAATGTTGTATCCATCTGCGCAGCAGCACCGGTCGCGTTGGCAACCTCATCGGCATCGGTCCCGAAGTAAACTCCCTGCATAATCATTTTCATGCCTGGAGCCCAGCTCAAATCCGCATCGGCATATTCGGCAGGCTCGCCGTCGCATGGTATCGGATCGTAGGCAGTCACATCCGGAATCCAAAAGCTCCATACTTCCCCTTGCCACGGGCTGTCGGGATGGGCATCGTTAACCTCATCCACCCGCCAGTAGTAGGTTGTGCCGGGAACCAGGCCGTCCGGAGCAGGATATCCGGGAAAGCCAAGAGGTTGAGTTGTTTCAGTAATATTACCCACAAAGCCAGTTTCGGCACCCGCATTGACATCCTCGAAGCTTGTGCCAAAGTAAACGTTGTGGGAGACAGCGAGTGGGCCTGCTACCCATTCAAGCGTCGCCCATGTGTCCTCTAATTTCTCGCCGTTGGGCAGGCTCGGGCTGTGGGCGCTGGCAAGGTACCCGAGCATCATAATATCTTCAATCTCAGTACCTGCAAGTACTCTGTCGTAGATTCTAACTTCATCGATCATTCCTATGAAATGCCTGTCATCCTGCGGTACACGCCGGCCGATAGTGAGGTCCACGTTGCTGTCGTGCTCGGCCAGACGGAACGGGGGGTCCGGGTCCGTCGTATGCCGGCTGTCGTCCTGACCATCCAGATACAGCTTGACATCCGGATACGAGACTGTCGAGCCGGCCGGGATTGTCACGGCGACGTGGTGCCATTCGCCGTCATTCAGATTTGTGTCACCTTGCAGGTTGCCGCCTCCGTGCTCGACGCGGAGCCTGCCGTTGTTAATGCGGAAGTCCACTCTTCGTCCGCCGGAATTCCTGCCCCAGTACGTGATGTCCGCCTGGTCCCCGGTGGCCATCGTATTGACCCATGCGGTCACGGTCACGTCGCTCGTACTCATAAGGCCCTTATAGTCATTAACGGTGAAAAAATCGCCGTCGCCATCCAGGGACAGGGCCTGGCCGGAGTAGCCCTCAACAAAATGGGCGTCTCCCTCGAGCGTCCCATTGTGACTGTTGCCGGACGCATCGAGACCGTCGCCGTCGAACTTCCACCAGCCCACAAGATTTGCATCGGCGGCATCCGCTGTGCTCGAAAGAACCACGCACAGCATCAAAATAAATGATACGAAATGATAAAATCGACTACACATAATAGCCCTCCTTTCAAGGATTACGGTAGTTGTGCCCTGGCCACACACCAAAGCGATCGATATTTTTTCTTTGCTTCTTCACATAATCTTCCGCCCCGGGACATTTCGTGAATTGAGATTATATCCTTTCTTCGAAAACTTATCATCATCCGTTAAACGAAAGGTTAAAATCGCAAATCCGAAGCATATAACACCAGGGATATCATGCATTCTCTGGCGTTTTCGACCTTACGGAGGACTATAAAACTCCAAGTTGTCTCCTTCTTCCGGCAAGGAGCAATCCACAGGCGCCAGTCTGTTCGTATTTGCTCGGAACAGACTTAGGGCGATTATGCGCCTCACCGATATTATTTATACCATATTGTCTGTACTTTCGTCAAGAAAAAACTCCAAATTATGCACTTTATAAATCCTCACCAAAATCCCGGCGCCATTACCAAAATCGCTCATTAACCCGCCCGTAGCCCCGCAATATCCGATTGATAACACAGTCCCGAAATAAAGCAGTGATTAGCGAAATCTGCTCAAACAAAGCGGAATAATTGAAATTTCTCGAATAAGAGGCACAAATGAACCAATTCTAACCAATCGCCGATAAACATGTATATCGCAAAAAAAGTGAGGCTCTTTTGTGCCGAATCGGATGGCGGAAGAACTCTTGGCGGGTAGATATGCAGCAAAAGCGGGCGATGGGAATCGAACCCACCTAGTCGGCTTGGAAGGCCGATGCATTACCACTATGCTACGCCCGCTTGTTATTCGTTATTGATTATAAACCATCGATAATCTACAATCCCATAGTAAACGGTCAACAAAAAATAGTCAACAGGAATTTGAAAATGAATATCAGTGAAATCGCGACGGCGGCAAAATCGGCCTCGATCGGCTTGGCGGCAATCGAAACCGACATAAAAAACAATACCCTTGCTCAAATCGCCAAGGCTCTATCGCAACGCAGCACCGAAATCATCGCTGCCAATCAGCAGGACCTGGCCGAAGCCCAAAAGAATAATCTGGCCAAACCACTGCTCAAACGTCTGAAGTTCGACCAAGGCAAAATCGCACAGACCATCGCCGGTATCGACAGCCTTATCGAACTCGACGACCCCGCCGGCAGGACTTTGAACGCTATCGAGCTTGACGCCGGACTGGAGCTTTACAAGGTCAGTTGTCCTATCGGTGTTATCGGCGTGGTTTTCGAATCCCGCCCGGATGCCCTTGTGCAAATATCGACGCTCTGCCTGAAAAGCGGCAACGCCGTCCTGCTAAAAGGCGGCAGCGAAGCAGCCCGGACAAATCGAATCCTGGCCGAGACAATCGCCGAGGCAAGCGAAAAAGCCGGCTTGCCCAAAGGCTGGATTCAGCTTTTGGAGACGCGACAGGACGTCGCCCGGATGTTGGCACTCGATGAATACATCGATCTGGTCATCCCCCGCGGCTCGAACGAATTCGTCCGCTATATTATGGACAATACGAACATCCCGGTCCTCGGCCACGCCGACGGCATCTGCCACGTTTACGTAGCCGGCGACGCCGATATCGATATGGCTGTGAACATCACCGTCGACTCCAAATGCTAGTACGTAGCGGTCTGCAACGCCACCGAGACACTGCTGGTCGACAGCGCGATTGCCGAACAGTTCCTGCCCAAGGCAAAAGCCGCCCTGGAGCAAAAAGACGTCGAACTTCGCGGCTGCGAAAAAACGGTCTCGATCATCGACGTTAAACCGGCGACCGACAAAGACTTCTCAACCGAGTATCTCGATTACATTCTCTCGATAAAAATCGTCGACGGCCTGGACGCTGCCATCGAGCACATCAACCGCTACGGCTCTAAACACACCGACGCCATCGTCACCGCCGAGAGGAGCAAGGCCGAGCGGTTCATGGCACTGGTCGATTCCGCCAATGTTTTCGTCAATTGCAGTACGCGTTTCAGCGACGGCTTCCGCTATGGCCTCGGCGCCGAAGTCGGCATAAGCACCAACAAAATCCACGCTCGCGGCCCCGTAGGACTCGAAGGCCTGGTAATCTATAAATACAAACTCCTCGGTACCGGCCAAACCGTCGCCGACTACTCCGGCTCAAACGCAAAAAATTTCTCCCACAGAAAATTAGAGATCAAAAGGTAGGGTGTGCACAGCACACCAAAAATAGAACTTATCCCCAGAATATACCTGTCGGATCTTTTTCTACCTCAATCAGAAGCACATCGAAATCTCTTGTCGGTTCAGTCAGTAGGTATTCATGCCATTTAGAGTTGCGATCTGCACAATATAAGGTCCATAAAGACCTGCTCGGATTAAACCTGAATTGAGCAACTGGAATATCAATCCATTTTGATTTTTCCCAATATACCGGACGTTGCTCAAATAGTGTCACAGAGTTGCCCCTGATTTTAAAGGCAAGTTTCACCCGGTCACGAATGTGAAGCGGCACTCTTCGTTCGCAATAAGATGAAAGTTTCGATTCAAACAACTGTTTTGTAAATTCCGGCAACGCCATCTAATCTCCCAATCACAGATCAAATACGAACAGGTGTTCTCTCTCATACATCACCTGAAGCTACTAACGACACTATCGATGACAGAGTTCCGTTCGTCAATACATATTTGTTTTACCCCGCTTAATATGAAACTCCTTGTGTCAGAGATTAGAACATTCGCCCAACGACTTGTCAAAAGTTTCTGTTTGTGTTAGACAATTCAATGTTGTGTGTAAATACAAAAAACCGTTGAGTATTGCAGAAACGCAGAGAATTGCTTAATATGTGGTCTGATGAGCTCAAATAAAAAAAACTAAATACCAACAACTAAATACTAACGACTAAACAATGCGAGACTTTAGCAAGGCAAAACGAATAGTAATAAAGATCGGCACGAATATTCTGACTAAGAATGACACAGTCGATGCCGGATACGTTCGTCGTGTGGCCGGGCAGGTGAACTCTCTGCTCAAGGCCGGCAAACAGGTAGTTATTATCAGTTCCGGCGCCATCGGGATGGGGCTCGGCCAGTTGGAGGCCGACAGGGCGAAGAATATAAAGATGCGTCAGGCGTGCGCTGCTATCGGCCAGCCGCTGCTGATGGCCGAGTACCGCAAATCTTTTATGCGTTACGGCGTTACCGTCGCCCAGGTCCTGCTGACAGCCGGAGTGCTTGATAACAGAAAAACGTACCTGAACCTTCGCCATTCGATCGAGACGCTGTTGAAGCTGGGCGTGGTGCCGATCCTCAACGAGAACGACAGCGTCAGCACGGACGAAATCGGTTCGGCGTTTGGCGATAATGACAAACTCAGCGCTCTGGTCGCCAGCAAAATAGACGCCAACCTTTTGATTATGCTCAGCGACATCAACGCTCTTTACGATAAGAATCCGCAAAAATTCGCCCACGCCAGGCCAATACCCACCGTTTTTGAGATAACCAATGATATAGTTCGCAACGCGGGCGGCAAGGGCAGCCGGCACAGTACGGGCGGCATGAAAACGAAAATCGAGGCGGCGAAAATAGCCTCCAACGCAGGCTGTAGAATCGTCCTGGCGAACGGTCGGCTGAAAAACGTCATCGGCCGGATCGTCGCCGGCGAAGAAATCGGTACTATCTTCATGCCGAAACGAAAACTCTCGAATCGTTCGAGATGGATTCTCAACAGCAGTCCCGCCGGGACAATCCTGATCGACAATGGTGCGATGCGAGCGGTCCGGGCCCGCAAGAGCCTGCTGCCGAGTGGGATAATTTCCATCAAGGGTACATTCAAGGCCGGTGATGTCGTAATGCTCTCCGTAAGGAGTCCCAGGGACAACGAAAACGCCAAAGCCGTTACCAGCATTGGCAGCGCCCAGCTTAAAACTCTTGCCGGCAAACACAGCACCGAAATCAAAAAGCTCCTCGGCCCGAAACACCGTGACGTCGTCGCCATCCCGGAAGACATAGTAATAATCGACTATTGACAATTGATTAATGACTATTGTCACAGCGTAAATCATGGTTTTTGTCATTCTGAACAAACAGGGATTGTGCAAGATGCGAGGCTGTCTTAAATTTGACCTATTGAGGGGTATCGAATGTGTCATACTTGCCGTTTATTTCGGTTTCGTACCCATGTTGTTTTGCCTGTTGATAACGGTAATTATTGCATCGGTTTTATTCGGAACAGAAGACCTTGGGCCATGGGCATTGTGGTTATTCGTTCCGGCGATAGCGATTGATGCAGCTCTTATGAAAAAATGGATCAAAGGTGCTTACCAAATGAGCGGCGTAGCTTTGTGCATTCTTTATCTGTTTTATTCGATTGTCACTCTCGGCATGTTTATGGGTTTGCCGATAGGCAGTTTTACGCTGGGAATTGCCGCCAGGCTTTACGCTGCTCGAAGGATGCAGCTCACACAAGTCGATGAACAAATCCGCAGGCGATATTTCAAAAAGACAGCTATCTTCAGTGCGTCCGTTATGGCGCTGATGTGCTGTCTGGTAACACTCTGGGCCGTAGCGGGCCAGATGATAGGCTACAGAATTGAAACATTTACCATTACCGCACCGATATTTTTCGTGATAGTTCTGACCGGCGGAGCTGTTGCGGTCACGCTCCAATACTTTGTGACACTTGCCGCTGCAAAACTGATGCTGAAGTTCTTGTCCTCGTTTAGTTAGTGAATGGCATTTATCCCGGCAAAAATTTTGAATTTTTTTGTAACCTTTTGACGGTTTAATCGCCTATAGTAATAGTAAAGACAAATATATCTCGTCTCTGCGTTGATTTGCAAGGCTGAACTTACAGCAAAAATAATGATATAAGGAGAAGCACAAAATGAAATTACACAGATGTAAAGAAATTGGTCTTGTTGTGGCTCTGGTTGCCGTGTCGCTTCTGGTGGTCGGCTGTGTGGTCTGCCAGACTGACGAGCAGTACACCGGTATTGAAAATGATACTCTCAAGCAGGTGGAGTGCGGCCGGACTACGAGGGACTGGGTGGTCGAGACATTCGGCGAACCGAGCGAGCAAATTCTCAGCGATGACGGCGGCGAAATCCTCAAGTACAAATGCGTCAGGAAAAAAGACAATAAATTCGTCATGTTCCCGCCGCCTATCGTTATCAAGGATGAAAAGGATGTGGAACACACCGTTGCGTTCGAGCTCAGGGAAGGAATCGTCAAGCGCTACTGGAAGGAAGGTTAGTGACACCCAGCCCGAAGCAGCGACGTCTGCTGCACGAACTGAATCCGCCATTATTGTCGGATGATTGTTACAGGCATCCGGAGCATACCTCAGCACGGGTGCTTTTCGTTGGAAAAGAAAAATCCCCTGCTTGGGCATGGATATCCATTATTAAATCTTAGCTGGCATCCTTCGAATTTGCCCACTTACGGCGAAATCCGGACAGGCATCCTGAAAAAACGGGTGAAGGTAACATCTTAAATTGGTATCAGGTCTCAACGCTTATTTCTTTTTATTCTTAGCTTTCTTCTTGACTTTCTTTCCCGACCTGTATCCGCATGTTTTGCACATTTGCCAATCCTTTCATATCCGGCGGAATTAAATTCTGGAGATATAGTCTTTCGAAGTTCGATGATTATTGTGCTGCCGGCCGGCTCGTGACCGTAAAAACCGACCGTGTTGCACTTCCAATGTTAATGAGTCATCTTAGAGAAATATCGATAAATTTGAGGTGTCCTGAGACAGAATTTTAGGTTGACAAAAACCTTTCAGCCGGCAATAATGTGCTGCGAACAGCCGAAGTGGCGGAACTGGCAGACGCGCGGGATTCAAAATCCCGTCCTGGCGACAGGGTGAGGGTTCGAGTCCCTCCTTCGGCATTTTTTATTATTTTAAATCGTTGCCGAGGCGAGAATCGGGGGCGGATTTCTCCCAAAATACCCACGTCAAGAGCGGTCAATAGTCCTTTGTTACGCTTTGCTGCATATTCTTATTAATTCTCCTTTAATGTACCAAATTTTTTTCTTGAAATAACTACGAGTAATTTGGTATAAATAATAATAGTAAAGCGTATGTCTGTATTTACAGGCATATATGGAGTTTTGGGCGTTCAGCAGGAATAATTTCTATAGTATTTATGGCTTTCTTCGGAAGTATAGTTCTATAATATAGGGCTAATACCGCCGAAGTTGTGTACTTCGCATAAAATATTTACCTGATAAATCAATGCTTGAATTCGAAGGAAGGAGGTAAATTAGAGCAGTAACGAATGTTCTGGGCACGCACAAATCATGATTTAGCAAAGGGAAAATGATAACCGTTCTTATTTAATCCTAACTTTTTGTAAGGAGGAATATTATGAGTAGAAAATTATTTTATCTAACTTCTTTTGTCATGTTACTCGGTCTGGTCTGCAACGCCATGGGCCAGACCGGTACGGGCCTGCGGGCGGAGTATTATAATTTCTCCGTTTCTTCGCCCCCCGCACGTGAGGATGCCTTCCGCGATCTGATACTAACCCGGATAGATCCGCAAGTATACTGCTACTGGAATCCGGGTTTCGTAGCCGACCATCCGGATGGTCTTACTCCAGAGCTGTACATCCAACCACCGGAAGGAGTGAAAACCGACGGCTTCGCCGTCCGATGGTCCGGCGAAATAGAGGCACTCTATTCCGAGTCTTACACATTTATAACGGGTGCCGATGACGGCATACGCGTGTGGTTGAACGGCGAGATGATAGTTGATGACTGGGCCGATCATGATCGTACAGAGACCAGCAGCGATCCTGTACCGCTCGATGCGGGCCAGCGGTACTCGATCGTAGTGGAGGGCTATGAGAACGGCGGAGAAGCGGAATGGCAGTTATATTGGCAGAGTCAGTCCACGCCAAGGGCGGTCGTTCCTCAAAATGTACTGTACCCGGCGGTCAAAGCACAGGACTACCCGGCCAGTAAACCGATACCGGCTGATGGCGCGGTTCTAAAGGATACATGGATAAGCATGGAATGGACGAAGGGACCTGCCGCTGTAACGCACGATGTGTATTTAGGAGATAACTATGACGATGTTGCCGCCGGCAGTCCTGATGCCTTCCAGGGTAACCAGGGTACTACAAATTTTGTAATCGGTTTTCCTGGATTTCCTTATCCTGACGGCCTTATTGAGGGTACAACCTACTACTGGCGAATCGACGAAGTCAACGAAACGCATCCTGATAGTCCATGGAAAGGTCCGGTCTGGAGCTTCACAGTAGCGCCCAAGATGGCTTTTGCGCCCGATCCGGTCGATGGCGGTGAAGGTGTAGATGTAGATGAAAGACTTACCTGGCAGCCCGGCTTCGGCGCAAAACTGCACTTCGTGTATTTCGGCGATGATTACGATACGGTCAACAACGCTGCCGCAGCTCCTCCGACGGGACTTTTGTTCTATTCTCCCACTGGTATGGAAGCCGCGAAGGTTTACTACTGGCGCGTCGATGAGTTCGACGGCGCTGAAACGCACAAAGGCGAGGTCTGGAGTTTTACTACCACCAGCGCGGTCGGAAGTCCTAATCCGGCTTATGGCACGACGAATGTCAGCCATACACAGCCTCTCTCCTGGGTAGCCGGCGACTTTGCCGCTTCACACGAGGTTTACTTCGGCACGGATAATGACGCAGTGCGTAACGCAACCAAATCCTCGCCGGAGTATAAAGGGCCAAAAGATCTCGGCGCAGAGAGCTTCGATCCCGGGTTGCTCGAATGGGATACCGATTACTATTGGCGAATTGATGAAGTCAACGATGCAAATGCCAACAGCCCGTGGAAGGGCAACGTCTGGACCTTCAAGACGGCTAATTTCTTCGTCGTGGACGACCTCGAATCCTACAACAACATCGATCCACCCGACCCATTGAGCAATACGATATTTGCAGGGTGGCTGGACGGTTATGGTGTCGATACGAACGGAGCGCTCGTCGGCAATGACCTGCCTCCTTACACCGAGACAAATATAGTTCACGGCGGTAATCAGGCGATGCCATATTCATACGACGCCAATCTCAAGTATGCAGAGGCAATCCATACGTTGACTTATCCGCGCAACTGGACAGAGAAAGATGCCGACAGACTGGTTATCTGGTTTAAAGGCGACTGGATTAACGTAGCCGTGCCGATGTACGTTGCTATAGCCAATACCACAGGCACACCCGCCGTGGTAAATCACGATAATCCCGAAGCAACACGGATCGATGTCTGGACCGAATGGGTTATCCCCTTGCAGGCTTTCGCAGATCAGGGCGTGGACCTTACGGATGTCAATACTCTTAGTATTGGTTTCGGTAACAAGGCCAATCCGCAGGCCGGAGGCTCAGGCAAGGTAGTCTTCGATGATATTCGCCTGTATACTGCACCTGCTGAGCAATAGGAGCCGCTGCCGTAAGCCGGAGCTAAGATTGCCGTCGCCTATGCAAAGGTATGGCGATAATTAGCAATTTGTTGCTGTTTTGCAGCTAAAATGGGGCCTGTACCGACACGGTTCGTACAGGCCCCGGCTATTTTATAACCACGTATTTGAGATAATTTGCTTGACGAAAAGACAGATTCTTTGGTATAAATAAATATAGATAAGTGTATGTAGGTTTTGCCATCTTATGGATGAGCTATCGGTATCCATAAGATATTTTCCTGACTAACTACTTATATTGTCATTTGGATGGAAGGAGTGAAATTCAAGCCGCAGGGAATTTACCATGCAGACACAGGTCAAGATACGATAAAAACAAGAATTATTTCCGGTTATTCGTGTATCAAACTATTCATTATTTAGGAGGATTATTATGTGCAGAAAACTGTTCTTTTTAACTTTTATTGTTCTCGTGCTGGCTCTGATTCTAACAAGTCCGGCCAGGGCAGAGCTTGTTGCCTGGTGGAAGTTCGATGACGGTTCCGGTACCACCGCCACGGACTCCAGCATCAACGGCAATGACGGCACCCTCGAAGGCGGCGCACAGTGGACGGAAGGCCAGCTTGGCGGGGCGATTCAGTTCGACGGTTCTGGTGCTCGAGTCGTTGCGCAGAATATTCCATTAGATAATCGTAGTTTCTCTATCCTGATGTGGGTTAATCCGGTGCTGTATACCGGCGAGCAGGTCGTCTTCTCCACAGGGCTCACCGGTGCAACTAATACGGATATGCATCTTCGGTTAGGCGGAGCCGGTAGTGGGAATGTGCCGCCCGGCGGCGTTCGTATGGGTTTCTATAACAACGACCTCGATACAGCCGGCGGTCTCGTCGAAGACAACAACTGGTACCACATTACTTTCTGGTATGATTTCGAGAACGAAAACAGAAGGATATACATCGACGGAGTATTGGAAGCCGAGGCTGGTGCTGCTCCTTATCTCGGGACATCAGGTAATACAGTTATCGGCGCATGGGGTTCCGGCCAATGGTTTCAGGGCATAATCGACGATGTGCAGATCTACAACCATGCATTGACTGATAATGAGATTCTCGCCGCCATGCGGGGTCTTGAAGGCTATCCTTATGCGTCAAAGCCAGAGCCGGCTGACGGCTCGCTCCATCCTGATACGTGGGTAAGTATGAGCTGGCAAGCGGGAGATTTTGCCGTTTCGCATGATGTCTATTTCGGTGAGAATTTCGACGACGTCAACAACGGTACAGGCGATACTTTCCGGGGCAACCAGGGTGACGAGTTTTTCGTTGTCGGCTTTCCCGGATTCCCATACCCGGACGGTCTTGTTAACGGTACGACCTACTACTGGCGGATTGATGAGGTCAACGAAGCTGATCCGAATAGTCCCTGGAAGGGTAAAATCTGGAGCTTCACAGTTCCTCCAAAGAAAGGTTACAATCCCACACCCGCCGATACGACCCCATTCGTAAATTCGGAATCCGTAACTCTTAGCTGGACGGCGGGTTTTGGCGCGAAACTGCATACCGTTTACTTCGGCGACGATTTTGATACCGTCGCGAATGCATCCGTCGGTTCGCCGCAGGGAATGACGAGCTACAGCCCAGGTCCTCTTGAAACAGAGAAGACTTATTACTGGCGTGTCGATGAGTTCGATGGTATTACAACTTATACCGGAGACGTCTGGAGCTTTAGGACGGCAAAGATCGGCGGCGGCGTAAGGGCCGATTACTACAAAGGCGTGGACTTCAACACCTTAATGGTAACCCGCACGGAAGAGCAGATAAACTTCAACTGGGGCGATCCCGGCGGACCCGATGACGCGGTCGGAGTGGATCAATTCTCCGCCAGATGGACAGGCGAGGTCGACGCGGCATATACCGAAACATACACTTTCTATACGAACAGTGACGATGGCGTACGTCTATGGATAGACGGCCAGCTGCTTATCGAGAACTGGACAGACCATGCATCCACCGAGAACAGGGAAACGATCGATCTTGTGGCCGGCAATGCTTATGGTCTGGTCATGGAATTTTATGAGAACGGCGGCGGCGCAGTGGCGGAGCTTCGCTGGTCGAGCCCATCGACTCCGAAGCAGCTTATCCCGCAGGCCGCGTTGTCTCCGCCTATCAAGGCCAGCAGCCCGAGTCCATCCAACGGGGCGACCGGCACGAAGATGACGCGGATTCTCAGATGGGGCGCAGGCGATTACGCCGCCTCTCACGAGGTATACTTCGGCACTGACGCAGATGCCGTCAGGAATGCCGACAAATCCTCGCCGGAGTATAAGGGTACAAAAGCGCTCGACGATGAGAGCTACGATCCGGGCAAGCTCGCCTGGTTTACACAGTACTTCTGGCGTATCGACGAAGTCAACGATCTCAATCCCGACAGCCCGTGGGCAGGCAATCTCTGGAGCTTCACAACCGGCGACTTCCTCGTGGTGGATGACTTCGAGGATTACGATTCCGGCGACAATCAGATATGGTTCGCATGGCACGATGGACTTGGGGCTGGAGCACCCGGCTCGCCCAATTACGTTCCCAGTAACGGAACCGGCTCGGCCGTAGGCGATGAAACCACCCTTTCCTACACAGAGGAAACCATCGTTCACAGCGGCAGCCAGTCGATGCCGCTTGTCTACGACAACAACAAGCAGGGCTTCTCGAACTATTCTGAAACTGAACTGACTCTTACCTACCCGCGTGACTGGACCGAGGAAGGCGTTGCGAATCTGTCGCTGTGGTTCAGAGGTTATGCAGCATCCGTTGGTAGTTTCGTCGAGGGCCCGGTCGGCACTTACACTATGACCGGCTCCGGAACGGATATATGGGGCAACGCGGACCAGTTCCATTTTGCCTATAAGACGCTCACCGGCGTCGGCTCGATGGTCGCGAAGGTCGAGAGCATCACTAACACCAACGTCTGGGCGAAGGCCGGCGTAATGATTCGTGAAACCCTCGAACCGGGCTCCGTGCACGCATCGATGGTAGTAACACCCGGTCAGGGCGTTTCCTTCCAGCGTCGCGTCTTCACCGGTGATGTCAGCAGTAATACGGACACTACT
>Ga0180434_10002186_pt1 | contig 26678 bp, 25 predicted proteins | sample SS_ome_7_FD_132453 | JGI IMG/M metagenome (GOLD analysis project Ga0180434, IMG submission 132453) | Hypersaline lake sediment archaeal communities from the Salton Sea, California, USA - SS_1_D_2 metaG | ecosystem: Environmental > Aquatic > Non-marine Saline and Alkaline > Hypersaline >... | reverse complement strand
CGGGCTTTGCGGAGTGTGTGGATTGCGCTGATTGTGGCCATGGTAAGCTGGTTCGCCATCGAGCATCTCCTTCGTCTTGGGGATGCTCAAGCTTAGACGGCGAACGCCAACCTCCTCATGCATGGCCGGTTTTGACGCGCCTCCTCCTGGCCGGTTTTGGGCGCTCACTGACAGTCTCGGACTTCCAGGGCAGGTAGAGATCGAGCCGCAGAGACTCGCCATCGACACGGGCGTACTCCAGATCCCTCACGACCTTCACGCCTCCGGGAGATCCTTTTCCACCCCAAGGCTGTTGGCCGCCATCTTGCCGGGTTCTCTTTTCGAACTCCCTGTCCGTGACCACTCCATCACCGTCTTCATCGAGCCACCGGAAGAATTGGGGGACCCCCTTGAATTCGGCCTGCTCCACTTTGCCATCCTGGTTCGCATCGTGCCGTGTGGAGAACTGCCCGAAAGTGAAGCGGCGCTGCCCGGGTGAATTCGGCTGGGTTTGTGCGACGGCACCGATTTGGATTGAGGTCATAATCAGAATAGCCGACAGGGCGATCACAGGTCTCATTTCTTCCTCGCTATTTCGTTTGAGTCGTTTCGCTGAACGCCAGCCCCTTCAACTCGTCCTGCCCAGCACCCGGTTGAACACGGCCACGCGATCGATGAACAAGTGTGTGCCGTGGTCGATGGGCTCATTTCCCAGCCCCAAGGCCCTGCCGAACGTGAACGGCGCACCTTCCCGGAGTCGGTAACGGATCTCGGTGCCGATTCCGCCACTCTAACTCTCTGCATCGATGCTCGCAAGTTCTTCACGCTGATTTCCGTGCGACGACCAAAAATACGGGGAAATGCCCGACATGCCCTTGTTCGGTCTCTTTCCTGATCGTGTGCGCCGTGAAGTCCTGGGTATGGACGAAGCCGTAATCCGCCAGAAGTGCCTTCAACTGGTTCCTGTCGAAGCCATGATGATGAACCGTCTCGGCTGCGTCCGCCGGGTGGAATGTGCCCGGCTCGGTGTCCAGGTCGGCAACACAAAGCACGCCTCCCGGACGCAGCAACTCATGGAACGCTTCGAGAACCTTGTCGATGTCTCGGACATGGTGCATGGTCATGGCCGTGGCAACCATGTGGAATCGATTCTCGGGTGGCGGATCGTTCTCACAATCCAGCTTCATGAGTTTCACGTTGTCCAGGTGCATTCGGGCGATCTTTTGCCTCAACACGTCCAGCATCCCCGCCGAGCTATCGGCCCCCGTGATGGAGCGAACGTGCGGCAGCAGAAAGAGACTCAGCAAGCCGGTGCCGCAGCCATAATCCAGAACGTCCATATCCTGGGATGGCTGGACCTCCCGAACAATGGTTTGACCGATTGCCGTCGCCAGCGCAACACGAGCCGGCTTGTCGTCCCAGGTGGCGGCTGCCTCGTCAAAAGCATTTGGTGGGGTAACCGGTTTGTCCAAATGGTTCACCTGTCTTGCTTGAAGGCTTGGGACCGCCCCTGACGATGCCGTTTGCGGCCAGTCTCTTCAGCCGCCGCCTCTTCGGCTCGGCGGAAGTTCGTGCCTTGGCAGGCGGGGCACTCTGCTGGGCGACCCGTTCCAAACGGGACTTCCCAGACGTGTCGGCAGTCAACACACTCGAATACTCTCGTTTCAGCCATTTCTACCGCCCCTCCTTCGATTCGGAGGGCCATGCCTTCGACCAGAACCTTGGCTACCTTCTTCCGGGCCGACGCGGCAATCCTCCCCAACGTCTGCCGAGACACCCCCATCCGTTCGGCGGCCTGTTCTTGATGGAGACCCTCATAATCGGTCAGCCGCAGGGCCTCGTATTCGTCCACCGTGAGTTCGACCGTTTGCAGTGTCCGTCCGGGGACGCCCGCAGGCTTGAAGAAGGCGAAATTCGGCAATGATGCGATGCGGCGGCAGCGTTTTGGTCGTGGCACGTCGGGCTCCTATTGACTTTTCTTCATTATGGGCATATGCTCACACAAAGTCAATGCTGCCGGTCGTGGACCAGCCAGCACGTGAATGCCACCGACACTCCCGTTTCCCCAAAGAAGGAGCAGGTTATGAATGAACCGTCGCCATCCGATTTCGTCGTCGCCGAACCCGCCGCTTGCATCCCGCTGATCGGCGAAGAGGCTCCGGCATTCGAGGCCGTAACCACGCAGGGGCCCATTCGGTTCCCCGAGGACTACAAGGGCAAGTGGGTGATCCTGTTCAGTCACCCCGCCGACTTCACACCCGTTTGCACCACCGAGTTCATGACGTTCGCCACGCTGATGCCGCAGTTCGAGGCCCTGAACTGCAAGCTGATCGGGCTCTCCATCGACAGCAACTTCAGCCATATCGCCTGGCTGCGAACGATCAAGGAGAAGATCAAGTACAAAGGGATGGAGAACGTCGAGGTCACCTTCCCGGTGATCGCCGACCTGAAGATGGACGTTGCCCGAAAGTACGGGATGGTGCAGCCGGCCTCCGACGACTCGCACGCCGTTCGGGCCGTCTTCATCATGGACCCGGAAGCCAAGGTCCGCTCGTTGCTGTACTACCCGTCGAGCATGGGCCGAAACTTCCAAGAGATTTTGCGAATGGTGGTCGCCATGCAGACCGCCGACAAGCACGGAGTCGCCACACCGGCGGACTGGCAGCCTGGCGACGACGTGATCGTACCGCCGCCCGGCTCGTGCGGCACGGCCCAAGAGCGGGTCGACGGCAAAGATGTTGACAAGTGCCTCGATTGGTTCATGTGCTTGAAGGAGATCCCAAAATCCAAGCTCGATCTGCCGCCGATGTGGAAGTAGTTCGCTCACGAGCCGCCGGGGCACTGTCACGGCGGCTCGCCTTTCAGGGAGGTCACCAAGTAAACAAGACGCCGGCCATGCCCCACGAGCGATCCAAGGAATTCCTCGTCCGCCACCGTGACCGGCCCTCCCCCATCGACCGTCCCTTCGGCCATGTCCAGCAGATCGTCACCGGGGGCGAAGGCGGCGTTGTGAATGTCGGCGTCGTAAGGGTTACCCAAGGATTGCCACCTTCCGCCAGCCTCCCCGACGACGACCTCCTCGCCCGACTCCTGGAGTTGAACCTTGAGCAGGCCGAAGAATAGCCCCGACGCGGAATAGCCCCAACGGGGCGCGCTGCAATAGCCCGGGGCAGCCCTGGGGATCGGGTTGGTCCATATGTTATGAGAGTATCCGGAGGCCCGGAGGGCCGAAAGGAGACTCTTGATGAAGAAGCGACAAGGGAAGCGCCAGACGCCGGAACAGATCATCCGCAAGTTGCGTGAAGTGGATACGATGTTGGCGTCGGAGAAGACGATTGGACAGGTTGTTCAGTCGTTGGAGATCAGCGAGCAGACGTTCCATCGTTGGCGAAACCAATATGGCGGGATGAAGGCCGAAGAAGCGAAGCGTCTGAAGGAGCTGGAGCAGGAGAACCAGCGTCTGAAGAAGCTTCTTGCGGAAGCGGAACTAGACAAGGCGATCCTCAAGGAAGCCATGGAGGGAAACTACTAAGCCCGGCGCGGCGTCGACAATCGGTCGAGCACGTCCAGCAACAGCAGGACGTGTCGCAGCGTCGGGCATGCAAGGCGTTGGGTGTGTCGCGAAGCACCCAGCGTTATCGCCCGCAGGAGGTTTCGTCGGAGGAGCAGCAGCTGGTCGAGCGTTTGCATGAGTTGGCGAGGAAGTATCCCCGGTATGGTTATCGCATGATGACCGCGAAGCTGCATCAAGAGGGCTGGCATCTCAATCGCAAGCGAGTTTACCCTCTTTGGCGTCAGGAAGGCTTGAAAGTTCCGAAAAAGACGCCACAACGGCGGCGCTTGGGCCATAACGGCAACAGTTCTATTCGCCCCAAGGCGGAGCACAAGGACCACGCATGGTGCTGGAGGTTCATCCATGACAGGACGACCTCGGGCAAGCCATTGACGTGGCTGGGAATCACGGGCACGGTCCGACGAAGACGGTGGGAAGTATTTGGTTGAGGTTCATTTTCAGCTCTTGATGTCCAGCACCGGCGTGTCGGGGAAAGCGTCGATGCTTTCGATCTCGATGACGTTGCCCTTGACCGAAAGCACCTTGCATCGGGTCATGGCGATCAGGTTGGGCCGCACCGGGGAATGGGTGGCAAACACGCCACGGATCGGGTTGGCGGGGTTTCCTCGGGGATGCACTTGCAGGATCGACCGTTTCTCCGGTGTGTCGTTGCGGTCGAACCACCACAGCACCCAGATTTCCTTCAAGTCTTCCACTCCCAACAAGGCGGGTTCGTACTTCTTGTCAAGCACGATCAGCGTCCGCCCTTCGGGCTTCCGCACATGCCCAATGGGGTACAACGTGAGCTCGGCGGGCGAAGATTGCGGGGTGTCGGCATGGGCCAATGTCCCGAGCAGAATGAGGGCGGTGGCAAGCAGTCGTGGGCGTTTCATGGCGTTGGTCTCCAAAGCGGAATTCGGGCGGCATTATACCGCGGCATCCCTGCCCCTCACTCCGCCGTCTTCCCGTGGGCGGAAACCTCCAACCACGAGTCGAACACCCGAACCTCTTTCCAGTTGTCCTTGAACTCTTCGATGAACTTCAGATGGTCGGGCGCTGTCTGGTATGCGTCGTGGGCCGCCTTGTTCGCAAAGACGACATACAGGGCCACGTCGAACCCGAGATCATTGACCGGCCGATCCAGTTCCTCAACCCGCACTCCGGCCGCGAACCACACGGTTCCAGAGTGCTGGGCGAGATACTTCTTGCACCCGGCGACCAGCCGTTGTTTTGCCTCCGCCGAACTGTCCTTGAGCGTGAAGAACACATCGTGCGACAGCATCCGCTCCTCGGCGTCGGCGGGCTGGGCCGCTTGGCTGGGGCTGTTGGACAGCCAGGACAAGGCAACGATCAGAGCCAACATGCAGTAGGGCAGCAACTCGTTCATCAGGCATCTCCTTCGAATGGGGTTGATTTTGGCCGGGGGCCTGCAAAACGATTATGCGTGAGAACTTTCCGGATTTCAAGTAGGGGGCGGGAGCCTTGACTCGCGGTCAAGACAGAGACTCCCGCCCCCTTTACTCTTCTCCGTTTGGCAATGCCACCCGTTCCGTAGCCTGGCTCTCCAGAGCCGGGAGCCGCCGCCGGCAAACGGCCGACCGACGCGCCGCCGCAGTGGAATCGCGGATCCTATTTCGCAAAAAGCACCCGGCTCTGGAGAGCCAGGCTACGACGAGGCCGGCAATGAGCCGTTGTGCATGTCCTGGTCCGCGAGTTGGAGTCCGCCGCCGGGAAAAATCCAAGCAGCATGAAACCCCACCCCGGGACCAAGTTGACAACGCAATCAACTGCAACGAGAATAACATTCAAGCCGCTTCGCGGGGAATCCACTCGGAATGAACGGTTACAGACGATTCGAGGAGTGTCCCTAATGGATGTCTATGTTCGTAGAGTGTGCCTGACCGTTGTCCTGCTGACGGTATGTTTCGATGCCGGAACGGCCGATGCCGAGCCGGCGACGCGGCCGCCGAATATCGTGCTGATCATGGCCGACGACCTGGGCTACGAATGTATCGGCGCCAACGGCAGCGAGTACAAGACGCCGAACCTCGATCGGTTGGCCGAGCGGGGCGTGCGGTTTACCAACTGCTTCGCCAATCCGCTGTGCACGCCGTCGCGGGTAAAGATCATGACCGGCATGTACAATGTCCGGAACTACACCCGCTTCGGCGAGTTGCCGCGCGACCAGACGACCTTCGCCCATCAACTCAAGCAGGCCGGCTATGCCACGGCGGTCGCCGGCAAGTGGCAATTGGGCAAGCAGACCGATTCGCCGCGACATTTCGGCTTCGAGCAGTCGTGCCTTTGGCAGCACACCCGGGGCCGAAAGCGCAAGGGGAGCAAGCACGATTCGCGTTATCCCAACCCGGCCCTGGAGATCAACGGCAAGGCGGTCGACTACACCGACGGCCAATACGGGCCGCAGGTCTGTACCGATTTCCTCTGCACGTTCATCGAGGAGAATCGGGATCGGCCGTTTCTGGCCTACTACCCGATGATCCTGACCCATTGCCCCTTTGTCCCCACGCCCGACTCGCCCGACTGGGACCCCGCCGACCGCGGCTCGAAATCGTACAAGGGCGATGCGAAGTACTTCCCCGACATGGTCGCCTACATGGACCGGTGCGTGGGCCAAATCGTCGAAAAGCTCGACGCCCTGGGGCTGCTGGAAAATACCTTGGTGGTGTTCACCGGCGACAACGGCACGGACAAACCGGTCGTCACCATGATGAACGGCCGGCAGATTGCAGGCGGCAAGGGAACGATGACCGACGAGGGCACCCGGGTTCCGCTGATCGCCCATTGGCCGGCCGTCATCGAGGGTGGGCGCGTCGCCGACGATTTGGTCGACTTCACCGACGTCCTGCCGACCCTTTGCGAAGTGGCCGGCGCGCGGCTACCGAAGGATTACCCGGGCGACGGCGTGAGCCTGGTTCCGACGCTGCGCGGCCAAGGCGATCGGGACAAGCCTTGGGTGTACATTTGGTATCGCGGCAAGGTGCTTGCCCGAAACCGGGAGTATATGCTTGTCGGCAAGCAAAACAGTTCGCAGTTGGATTTCCTGAAGTACAAGGCTCCTTACCAACCGCAGGCGCTCGATGCCGATTCGCTGACCGATCAACAGCAGGCGATTCGGGATCAACTGCAAGCGGTCATCGACCGCCTGGCGGGAGAACGAAACCGGGATTGTGCCAAGAAGCCTGGAAAAGGAGGGGAATGAACATGGCGTGAGCGGAAACCTTTTGTCGCGGCCCTGCGGGTAGAAGCCCGTCGAGGAGAGCCTGGCAGGCACCTCCGGCAGTCCCGCGACCGCCTGTTGTTTCCAACTGGTGACCTGATTCGGATGCACACGAAATCGACTTGCCAACTCCGCGACCGTGCCCTCGCCGCGAATCGCCGCCAGGGCCACCTTCGCCTTGAAAGCCTCCGTAAACGTCCTGCGTTTCTTCGCCATCCATTCGCCTCCTGGAGCCTTCACTCCTCATCGGCGAATCCACCTTATTCACGCGCCCGAAAATCCCCGACCATTATAGTTGGAGATCAAGGAGAAGTATGAGTCGAAGATCAGGTTTGACTGAGGTCGTGGCAAGAACTGGCGTTTTGTGGTTAGGGCGACCGTAATGATCGGCAGAAGACGAGAACCTCCCATTAGGCTTCACAAGTATCGAGACACGGGGCCGAACACAGAGAGAAATGTCAAGGATCGCACTTTGTATTTCGCATCCCCCAGCAAATGCAACGACCCGTTTGATTGCAGCTTCCACGTTTTGGTTGAGGGCGCGACAAACGAAAAGGTTATTGAATCGATTGCGTGGTCACTGATCAGAACATCGCTTCGATGCGAGTGTTGCACCGGTTCACATAGTCCCCCATGGTTTCGAAATCTCCCGCCATCAATCGTTGGAAGAACCTGTCTACATCCAGCGTAGAGAAGTCGAACTCGCTGCGTTTCACCTCCTCCGCAAAGCATTGGTTCTTCCTCGCCGAGAACCACCTATTCAATCTGCTCCTCGATGATTGCCAGCCAATTCAGCAAGATCCTCTCGGGAAGACGCTTGAGGCGGGTAAACCAGGGTTCCTGCTCAGGTGAGATCGGCCGCACAAGCACGGTCTTCATTCCGGCCAGGCGGCCGGCGAAGACGTCGGCGAAAAGCTGATCGCCGACCATGGCCGTCCGCGACAGGTCGAAGCCCATTTGTCGTACGGCCCGGCGCACTCCAAACGGCAGCGGCTTCATGGCCGTGGCGATGTAGGGGATGTCGAGGTCTTCGGCGAAGACCTGGATACGTCGGGCGCGTCCGTTGGAGACCAGGCAAAGCCCGATCCCAGCGTCGCGAAGTCCCTTGAACCACGCCACCACCTCGGGCGACGCCAGACTCTCGTTATACTCCTTCAGCGTCGAGTCGACGTCCAGCAGCAGCGCGTCGATCTCCAACTCCTTGAGCTTCCGTAGGGTCAGGTTTCGCACGCTTTGCACGCGCAGGTGGGGTCCGAGCCAGCGAAACCGCGTGCGGATGCCGCGCGGTTGTTCCGCGGGAGTTGTCGATGTCATGGCGTTAGTCCCATCTCCAATAGCGCAAAATGCACCAGAAAGCCTGAAAAGCGTCCAGCAAACCGATCTTCTTGCCTTCCTCATAGGTTCGGCCGAAGTAGCTAATGCCCACCTCGTAGATGCGGTACCGCCGCCGGGCGACCTTGGCGGTCAGTTCCGGTTCGATCCCGAAGCGGTTCTGCTTGAGCGTCGGGAGGATGTCGTCGATCACCTCGCGGCGGAAGACCTTGTAGCATGTCTCCATGTCGGTCAGGTTCAGATCGGTGAACATGTTCGACAGCGTGGTCAACAGTTGGTTGGCCAGCCGGTGCCAGAAATAGAGCACCCGATGCGGCCCCGCCGGCAGGAACCGCGACCCATAGACGACGTCGGCCACGCCTTCGACGATCGGGTGGATCAGCGTTGGGTACTCGCGCGGGTTGTATTCGAGGTCGGCGTCCTGGATCAGCACGATTTGGCCGGTCGCCTCGGCGAATCCGGTCCGCAAGGCGGCCCCTTTGCCCCGGTTGCGGTCGTGCTGCAGGACCAGGAGGTCGTCTTCGTGGTTTTCGTGCTCGGCCAAGGCGGAGAGGACCTCGCCCGTGCCGTCGGTACTGGCGTCGTCGACCACGATAAGCTGCGCCGGCAGGCCGACCGCTCGGACCCGGCGGATCACCTCGGCGATGGTTCCCGCCTCATTGAACACGGGGATGACCACCGAGAGTCGCAGATCGGCGGCCAAAGCGGCGTGGCCGAGTTGTCGGGCGACCTCCTCGCGCACGCAGGAGCGGACCCAGCGGTGGTCGGGTGCCCCCCCGCCGGGCAACGCTTCTTCCGGCTGCCGAATCAGAGAACGATCCTCATCCATCCCCCCGTTATACCACACAGGGCTGGGGAGTTCACTGCCCAGTTGCCTGCTGTTTCGGTTCGCGGGCTTCCCAGGACCACCCTTTCAGAACCTGCGGGGTATATGCTAGACTACCGGCTTTCCACCTCCAAACGCCAGCAGAGAATCTTCCCATGTCCGTCGATCTTGCCGTGGTGCCGGTCGCCGGCCGAGGCACGCGCCTTCTGCCGATGACCAAGAGCCAGCCGAAGGAAATGCTCCCGGTCGGCCGGAAGCCGGTCGTCCAGTATGTCGTCGAGGAACTCGCTCGATGCGGCGTCCACCGCCTGTTGTTCGTCACCGGACCGGGCAAGACGGCCATCGAGAACCATTTCGACATCGACCCCGAGCTGATCGCCAATCTCCGCGAGACAGGCAAGGAGGAACTGCTGCTCGAGCTGGCCTTCGAGCGGGAAGACCTGGAATATTTCTACACCCGACAGCGCCGCCAACTCGGGCTTGGCCATGCCGTGCTGTGTGCGAAGCCGGTGGTCGGCTCGCAATCGTTTGTCGTCGCGCTGGGCGATTCGATCCTTGGGCTGCACGCCCAGTCGGGCGTGGTCCGGACGATGATCGATCAGTTCCGCCATTGCGGGGCCGACGCGGTGATCGCATTGGAAGAGGTTCCAGCCGAGGAGGTCGTGCATTACGGCATCGCCGAGCCGCGAGGCGAAGTGAACGAGGTTTTCGAGCTGGCCAACCTGGTAGAGAAGCCGGAGGTCGACGAGGCGCCGAGCAACTTGGCCGTGGCCGCCCGCTATGTGTTCAGCCCGGCGATTTTCCAATACCTCGAAAATACCCAGCCGGGCAAGGGGGGGGAGATTCAGCTTACCGACGCGATCCGCATGTTGATCCAGGACGGCCGTCGCGTGGTGGGCGTGCGGCTGCCGCCGGGCGAAGAGCGATTCGACATTGGCAATTTTGAGAGCTATTTCTCCGCGTTCGCCGAGTTCGCCCTGGCCGATCCGCAGTACGGGCCCGCGTTGGCCGCGCGGCTTGAGCAACTGTTGGCCGAACGGCAAGACGCGCCGGGCAAGCCCGGCCTAGGTATCTGACCGTCATTCCCTCGCAGGCGGGAATGACGGTGAAAGGCGAAAATCACACTCCCTTCCCCCCTCACACGCCCATGCTACTGATCCGGAAAAGCGCGTACGCCCGGGCGGGCCTGATCGGCAATCCGTCGGACGGCTACCACGGCAAGACCTTGTCGCTGACGATCCCCCAGTTCCGCGCCGACGTCTCGCTCTATGAATGGGACCAGATTGAAGTCGTCTGGAGCCAGGACGACCGCAGCCGGTTCGATTCGGTCGAGGAGCTGGTTCGCGACGTCCGGCTGCACGGCTATTACGGCGGCATCCGGCTGGTCAAAGCCACGATCAAGAAGTTCATCGAGTATTGCTGGCGGCAAGGGCACACGCTGCACGATCAGAACTTTTCGGTCCGCTATCAGAGCACCATTCCGCGGCAGGTCGGAATGGCCGGCTCCAGCGCGATCATCGTGGCCACGCTCCGCTGCCTGATGGAATTCTACGGCGTCGAGATTCCCCGCCGCGTGCAGCCGTCGCTGGTCCTCTCGGTAGAGACCGAAGAGCTGAACATTGCCGCCGGGTTGCAAGACCGCGTGATCCAGGTCTACGAGGGCCTGGTCTACATGGATTTCAGCGAAGGGCGGATGGAGGAAATCCACGGACTGCATTGCGGCGTCTACGAGCCGATCGACCGGGCGCTGTTGCCGCCGCTGTATGTGGCCTACCGGACCGACGCCAGCGAGCCGACCGAGGTGGTCCACAACCACCTCCGCATGCGTTACGGCCAGGGCGAGCCGGAGGTTGTCGAGACGATGGTGCGGCTGGCCGATCTGGCCTCCCAAGCCCGGGATGCGTTGCTTTCGGGCGAGCCGGGCCGGCTGGCGGCGCTGATCGACGAGAACTTCGAGCTGCGGCGTTCGATCTGCCGGATTCCGGCGGCGCAGGTCGAAATGGTCGAGACGGCTCGGCAGGCCGGCGCGTCGGCCAAGTTCGCCGGCAGCGGCGGCGCGATCATTGGCACCTATCCCGGCGAAGCCGCCTTCGGCCCTCTCCAGGCCGCGCTGGGCGGGATCGGTTGCCGTGTCTTGCGGGTTTGAGATTCCCCGCTTCTCGCTACCGTTGCTCGCGGACTTCGTAGACGCGCTGGCCGTGCTCGCTTTCTTCGATGATGAACTTGCGTTCGATCTTGGGGGTGCGGGGCTTTGCCCAGTTGAAGGTGCCTTGCCCCATCGCGTAGAGCCAAAAGATCATCAGCCCGAGCAATGCGAAGATCACGACAAACGACGAGACGGCCCACGTCTGCCGCTTTCGCTGATGGATATAACCGGAGATCGGTCGGCCGGCGACAACCTTCGGCGTGTCGTCGGGCTGTCCGTCGTCCATTTCGGGCGAGGGATAACTTGGTGGTTGGAGTGGGGCCGACGGTCCTGGGGTCGCCCCCGGCGGAGATGCGGCAGGGGGTGGTGTTCCGAATGAGGCGTTCGGCGCCAGCGACGCGGGGGGCGGCGATGCGGATGGGGGCGTGGATGCCGCGGCAGCCACGCCCGGGTACGTGGAACCGGGCGGCCCGGCGAGCGACGGCCCGCGATTCGGCGGCGCTTGGGGCAGGCCCGTGCTTGGCGGCGGCGGGGGTGGGGCGACACGCGGTTCCATGCTGCGTCCGACGCCGCTTCCGCGAGGCTGCTGCCATCCGGACGACGCATCATTCGGGCGGACCGAGGGTGGGGGGCTTGCTGGCATCGGTGGCGGGGCGACCGGAAGCTCCGGCGTTGCCGAACCCGCGGAACTTTGTGACGGATTGCTTGGCGGAGTGCCCGGGGGAGCCGACGGTGTCGGCAATGGCGGTGGGGGCAAGGCCATTTCGCCAATCTCGGGCGGCTGGGCCGGAACGCCCCGATCGTACCCAGGCGGCCCGGCTGGAAGCCCGTTGTTTTGCGATGGTGGCACTGGCGGTGGGGCCAGCGGCCGCTCTTGTTGCTGCCGCTGGAGCCCATGCTGAAGTTGGCCGTCGTATTGGGTCCGGTGCTCAGCATTGACCAGGCAGGCACACGCGTCGCCCACCTCGGCGAGAAGCCGCTTGGCATCGTCGCCGTGCGGGCCCGAGAGAAGTCCCTCGAGGTGCGTCCGACGCGCATCGGCCGCGTTGCCGATCACCTCCGGGTCCGATTCAAACAAGGCGAGCCCCAGCAGCCGGTAGTAATGGGGGGGCTGCTCTTCGGGGGGGATACCGAGCCACTTCTTGTATGGATCGAAAGCGCCTTCCATTCGGGGCCTTTACGGAATGTACGCGACGTGAAACGGTCAACAGAGGCGGCGGGAACCACGGCAGGCTCCCGTATCCCCATTATGGCTCGCCGATCGGCCCATGCAAAGGGTTATCCGGAGTCAATGCCTTGGCTTCCTATTTCGCCTGTACCCAAGGGGGCGTTTCTGGCATAATTGGACCCGGCTGAACAGGACAGTTCCCGTCCGCGGGGGAACGGCTTTGTCCGTCAGGAATACCTTCTTCGCCTTGGAAACCGGATCGTCCCCCGTGAACGGCGGTAAATGCAAAGGCGACTTGCCATGGAGGGTTGCGTCTGATTATCCGGCGCGTGATTAACGTTTGCTGGTTTTTCTTCAAGTGGGGCCTGATGCTGGGTGCAATAGCCCTGGCAGTGGCGGCGTTTTACCTTCGCGATCATGTCGACCAGGAAATCCGCTGCCGCGTGCTGGAGCAGTTCACTCGGCATTACCAGGGCTTGAAGGTCACGGTACGCGCGGCCGAACTGGTCGAGGGCGAGGGGATCAAGGTCCGCGGTCTCTCGATCACGGACCCGGACCTCGAAGGCCCTCACGCCGAGCTTCTGCACCTCGAGGAGGTGACGCTCCGCTGCGACGCCACGCTGCGGAAGCTTGTTTGCGAAGAGCCGAAGATCACGGCCGTCACCATCCGCCACCCGACGTTGCGGCTGGTCCGGCTGGCCGACGGAACCTACACGGCGGGCAAGCTGTTGCCGCTGCCGAAGCTCAGCGACTCGCCCCCCCCGATGGTCATCGAGGAAGGGACGGTGGAGATCGTCGACCCGTCGAGCCGATCGCCGCGTGTCTTGACGCTCAGCCGGGTGGATCTGGCGTTGGACCCTCCCGACCCGAAAAGCCCCAGCCCGGCGGCGCGCGGCTTCCGCGGCACGTTCCAGGCCGACTACGCGCGTCAGGTGCAGATCGAGGGAACGATCGATCCGCGGCAGATGGCCTGGAGCCTGGCCGGGAGCCTCGAAGGGTTGCAGGTCTGTCCCGAGTTGCACAAGGCGCTGGGCGGCGTCGTGCCGAAGCAACTGGGGCTTTTGGGGGCATTGCGGGGCGAAGCGTCGTTGGATTTTCGCGTCGCCTACGACCCGGCCTCGGGCATGCCGCCGCAATTCGACGTGGGCGGCCGGTTGCAGCGGGGCAGAATCGACGATCCACGGCTGCCGCATTCGCTGACCGACATCCGCGCGTCGATCCGAGCGAACAACCAGGGGTTTGCCATCGACGAGATGGTCGCCCGCAGCGCGCCGGCTATCATCCGGTTGTCGGCACATCATGCGGGCTGGGAGTTCGGCCGCAGTCCGCTGGCACTCAGCGCCGAGATTCGCCAACTTCCCTTCGGCGCCGACCTGTTGCCTGTGCTGCCGCCGCAATGGCAGGAGCACTGGTACAAGTACCGACCCGAAGGCGTGCTCGACGCGGAGGTGAAGCTCGCTTTCGACGGTCGCGTCTGGCGGTCCGAGGCCTCGGTGCGGTGCGAGAACCTCTCCTTCACGCACTACAAGTTCCCTTACCGCTTGCAGTACGGCCAGGGAGCGATCGAACTGAAGGACGACCTGCTGGAGTTGAATCTGCGGGGGCTCAGTGGTAGTGAACCGGTGTTGATTACCTCGGAGGTGAGGCAGCCGTTTTCGGCCCCGGCCGGCTGGGCGGTGGTCCGGGGCGACAATATCGAGATCGATGAGAAGCTGCTGATCGCCTTGCCCGATCGGCAGCGGGCAATGCTCCGTTCGCTTTCGCCGCGGGGGACGTTCGATTTCCAACTGCGGCTGACCAATCCCGGGCCCGGCCAACCGCTGGGCAAGAATCTGCTGATGACGCTGCGCCGCTGTGCGGTGCGGTATGAGAAGTTTCCCTACCCGGTGAGCAATATCCGGGGAACGGTCGCGATGGTCGACGACCATTGGACCTTCCGCGACCTGGAGGGGACCAACGACATCGGACGAGTGACCTGCGGGGGAACCCTCGGGCCGACGCCGCATGGGCCGAAGCTTCACCTGGAGCTGGCCGGTCGCGACATCGTTATGGAGGAGGAGTTGCGCGACGCGCTGAAGCCGAACATCCAACGAGTCTGGAACGACCTGCGACCCCGCGGACGCGTCGATCTGGCGGCCGACATCCGCTACCTGGCCAAGACGCGGCAACTGAGTGTCGGCGTTTGGGCGCGGCCGCAAAGTGCGACCGCGTCGATCGAGCCGGTGCGTTTTCCCTACCGGCTGGAGAAGCTCCAGGGCGAGTTGGTCTACCGCGACGGGCACGTGGTGCTCAAGCGATTCCGCGCGGAGCATGGGCAGGTCGAGATGGCTGCCGGGGGACAGTGCGATTTCCTCGACGACGGCACCTGGCACCTGCAACTCGAGGGGCTGACGGTCGACCGGCTCGCCTTCGACCGCGACCTGATCCAGGCATTGCCCGACCGGTTCCGGCAAAGCCTTGCGGCGCTGCGGCCGACCGGACCGCTGAACCTGCGTGGTTCGCTGGGTATCCGCGGACCGGCGGTGGCCGGCGGGCCGGTGCGCTACCAGTGGAACATGGCCGTGGGGTTCCACCAGGGGAGCATCGATTGCGGCATCAAGCTGGAGAACCTCCACGGCAGCGTCGCGCTGACGGGCGGCTTCGACGGCCGCCGATTCCAAAGCCGCGGCGAACTGGCCATCGATTCGCTCACCTATAAGGACTACCAATTCACGCAAGTCACCGGACCGATGTGGATCGACGACCAACGGGTATTGTTCGGCAAGTGGGTGGCGCAGCGCGACGACCCCCAGCAGCGCCGCGCTGCACCGACTGGCTCAGCCGAGAAGCCGCGGCCTATTACGGCGACGCTCTTCGGCGGCCAGGTCGCCGGCGACGCTTGGGTCGCCTTGGGCCGGATGCCGCGCTACGCCCTTCACGCCACGCTGACCGACGCCGAACTCAGCCGCTGCGCCGAGGAAGTGGTACCGGGACGCCAGAATCTGCGAGGAAAGATACTGGCCTCGCTCCATTTGCACGGCAGCGGCCGATCGGTCCACACGCTCGGCGGTCACGGCCGGATCCGGCTGCGCCAGGCCGATATCTATGAGCTGCCGCTGATGATCGCGCTGTTGAAGATCCTCAGCATCCAGGAGCCCGACCCGAACGCCTTTAGCGACAGCGACATCGACTTCCGCGTGGTGGGCAACCATGTCTACTTCGATCGGATCAATTTCAACGGCGACGCGATCAGCCTGGAGGGGCAGGGCGAGATGGACCTGCAAGCGGCCGTGCGATTGACGTTCCGCGCCCGACTGGGACGCCAGGAGTGGAATGTGCCGCTGGTTTCCGATCTGATGGGCGGCGCCAGCGAGCAGATGATGCAGATTTATGTCACCGGGACGCTACAGGATCCGAAGATGGAGCAGGTGGCCTTTCCCGGCGTGAACCGGGCGTTGCAGCAACTGCAAAGGGACCTTCAAGCCGCGCGGCCGCAAAACGGCTCGGTGTTGCCCGTGCCGCTGGGGCGCCCCTTGCCCGGCACACCCGGCGCGCTGCGCCGGTGACGGCTATGCCGGCGGGGTTGGTCATTCCCGTGGTGGGATGCTATAACCACAATCAAGCCTGCGTGTTCATCGGCTGGCAAGGGGACGAGTCCCCCGACGGTATAGGAGGACATGATAATGAGTATTGGTCCGTTGGGTGGATTGGCCGGCAGTGCCGCGGGTGCGCCGCTTGCCCAAACGAAAGGTTCGGAGACCGAACGCACGCAGCAGGACTCCGGCGCGCAGCAACGCCGCGTCCAAAGCGACCAGAAGGCGGAGGCGGCCTCCGGCATCGGCGAGACCGACGGCGAGGACCACCAGACGGCCGACCGCGACGCCGACGGCCGCCGCTTCTGGGAGGCCCCCCCCGAGCCAAATGACTCGGAGCAAGCCGACGACACCGACCGACGAAGCAAGGACGCCAGCGGCCAGAGTGGGCAGAATCTCGACCTAAGCGGGTGAGGACGCTGTAGGTGTAGGACGGATTTGGGAACAGCCCCTCCGGCTGAACCGAGCTGTGAAAGCGGTTAGCGGCGGCGGAAGAACGTCTTCCGTCATTCCCGCGCAGGCGGGAATGGACGCGATTAGCATAGTTCACTGGATTCCCGCCTGCGCGGAAATGACTTGTTTTGTAGGAACCAAGCCACATGCGATTCACCAAGATGCACGGAGCCGGCAACGACTACGTGTATATCAACTGCTTCGACGAACCGATCCCCGACGATTTGGCCGCCCTGGCCCGACGCGTTTCCGACCGCCACTGCGGCATCGGCGGCGATGGGCTGATCCTGATCTGCCCCAGCCGGACGGCCGACGCACGGATGCGGATGTTCAACGCCGACGGTTCCGAGGCCGAGATGTGCGGCAATGGGATCCGTTGCGTGGCGAAATATGTCTACGACCATGGCATTTGCCCGAAGCCCCGGCTGACCATCGAGACGGGCAACGGCGTGCTCGTGCTCGATCTGCAAGTGGTCGAAGGCAAGGTCCGGCAGGTCCGCGTCGACATGGGCGAACCGATCCTCGACGCCGCCCGCATCCCGACCACCTTGCCGGGCGATCCGGTGGTCGACGTCGACCTCGACCTGGACGACCGGACGCTACAAGTCACCTGCGTGTCGATGGGCAACCCACATTGCATCACGTTCGTCGACAAGTTGACCGACGCCTGGGTTCTCGGCGTTGGGCCGCGGGTCGAAACGAACCTGAGTTTCCCCAACCGTGTGAACGCCGAGTTCGTCGAAGTGCTCTCGCCGCGCGAGGTTCGCATGCGGGTGTGGGAGCGGGGGTCGGGCGAAACGCTGGCCTGTGGCACCGGCGCCTGTGCCGTCTGCGTGGCCGGCGTTCTCAACGGACGCACCGAGCGGACCATACTCGTCCACCTGCCGGGTGGCGACCTCGAATTGCACTGGTCCGAGGAGGACAACCACGTCTACATGACCGGGCCCGCGGTCGAGGTGTTCCGCGGCCTGTGGGTGGATGATTAGTATCTGTTGCGGAAAGCGGGTGCCATGCCCACGCTTGTCGTGGGCATGGCCGAAATCACCGGCAACCCCCGGTATCATGGCCACGCAAGCGTGGCCACGGCACCCACGCCCCAACCGGCACGGAAGCCACGACGATGAAACTCGACTATCCATGGCTGTATAAGCTCGGCGGCCTGCTTGGCTCGGCGACGATCCCGATGTGGATGCGTACGCTCGATTGCCGAGCCGTGTTCTACGATCGCGAGGTCGACCCGGGTTGGCCCGGGTGCCGCACTCCGAAAATCTACGTTTCCTGGCACGAGTACATCCTTTCGCCACTGTTCCTGCGAGGGCACTGCAACATCGCTCTGCTGCTCTCCCAGCACCGCGATGCCGAGATGCTCACCCACGCCGCCCGCCTGATGGGTTTCGACTGTATCCGCGGGTCGACCAATCGCGGCGGGGTCGCGGCTATCCGCAAGTTGCTCCGCAAAGGCCGCGGCATGCACATGGCCATCACCCCCGATGGCCCCCGCGGTCCGAGACGACGGCTGGCGGCCGGGTCGATCTATATGGCGTCGAAGCTCGGCCTGCCGTTGGTGGCTGTTGGCTACGGGTATGATCGGCCGTGGCGGGCGAGGAGTTGGGATCGGTTCGCCGTACCGCGTCCCGGCTCGCGGGCCCGATGCGTGCTCAGCCCGGAGATACACATCCCGCACGATCTCGACCGGCATGGCATGGAGCATTTCCGCGTCAAGGTCGAGCAGGTGCTCAATCGCCTCAGCCACGAGGCCGAAACCTGGGCGGCGTCGACTGCCCGAATGGCCGGCGAACTTGTCGTCCGCCCCGAGCGTGTCGGGCCGCTGGCTCCGCCGGAGCCGACGCCGACGCTGTTGCCCGGCCCGCATTGGCAGGAGCGAGCGAGCGAACCGCGCGCGGACAAGCCGGTTTGCGTGGAAGGCAGCCATGGGGATAGAATCGAGGAAGGAGCCGAAGCCGACGTTCATTGCTCCAAGTATGGACACGAAATCGTTTAACGGAAGCCGAAGGCGCTGGTGATTCGAGGGCGAGGAGCCGTTACGCACAACAGCGTGTTCGGCTTCCGTTCAACAAGACGGTGTGGGATCGGCGACACCTGACTGAAAAGGACAGAACGAAAAATCCAACGCGGCGTCAGGCCGCCGCACTCCAAGGTTTCCCATGGCCACGCTATTTCCCGAACCATCGCCTGAGCCGCATGTCCTTTCCGTCTGGGAGCTGACCTCGCTGGTCAAGGGGCTGCTCGAAAACGCGATTCCCTCGGTCTGGGTCGGCGGCGAGATATCCGACATCGCCCGGCCGCGCTCAGGACACTGCTACATGACGCTGAAGGACGACCGGGCCCAAATCCGGGCCGTCCTGTGGCGAAGCACGGCCGCGCGGCTGGGGTTCGATTTGCACGACGGCATGGAAGTCGTCTGCCGGGGGCGTCTCGACGTCTACGCTCCGCGCGGCAGCTATCAGCTTATCGTCGAGCAGATCGAACCGAAGGGCGTCGGGGCGTTGGAGCTGGCCCTGCGCCAATTGCGCGACAAGCTGGCGAAAGAGGGTCTGTTCGACCCGGCGCGGAAGCGGCCGTTGCCCCGGTTCGCCCGACGGATCGCCGTGGTGACCAGCCCGACCGGCGCGGCCATCCACGACTTCCTCCAGGTGCTCGGCCGTCGTTGGCGCGGGGCGGATGTGCTCGTCGTGCCGACCCGGGTCCAGGGCGACGGGGCGGCCACGGAAATCGCCGCGGCCATCGCGCGGGCCAATTCCCTCCGCGAGCCGGTCGACTGCCTGGTCGTCACCCGAGGCGGCGGCAGCGTCGAGGACCTCTGGGCCTTCAACGAGGAGCCGGTCGTTCGGGCAATCGCCGCGTCGAAGGTGCCGGTCGTCTCGGCGGTCGGCCATGAAATCGACGTCACGCTGGCCGACCTGGCGGCCGACGTTCGGGCCTTAACGCCCAGCGAAGCCGCCGAACTGGTCGCCCCGGACGCCGACGAACTACTGGCCCGGCTCCGGCAGACCCAACAGCGTCTCCTCGGTGCGTTGCGGTCGCGCGTGGCCGGCGATCGGGCACACCTCGATGCGTTGGCCCGACAGCCGGTCCTCCGCCGGCCCTACGAACTCATCCACGATCGGACACGATGGCTCGACGAGTGCGAAGGGCGGTTGAGCCGAGCGGTCCGCAGTCGTGTGAAGCACGCCCGGGCCGAATGCGACGGCTGGGCGGCGCGGCTGGAATCCTTGAGCCCCTTGGCCGTGCTGGCGCGCGGCTACAGCGTCACTCGGCGGACGGACGACGGCCGAATCATACGCGACGCGGCCGAGTTGGCGCCCGGCGACCAGGTCACCACACGATTCGCCCACGGCGAGGCCCGAAGCCGCGTGGAAGCAATCGACGAGGAGGAGTTGTAGATGCCCTCGAAAGAGACGCCATTACGCATCATCTCGAGCGTGGCGCCGGTGCGAATCGCCGACTTCGGCGGCTGGACCGATACGTGGTTCGCCAAGTATGGTCGCGTGCTGAACATTGCGGTTCATCCATACGCCGAGGTGCAAGTGCGGGTGTTTCCGCGTACCAGCGACCGGCCGGCTGTGGCGATCCATGCCGAAAACTACGGCGAACGCTATACGCTCGAACATGTCGGCGGCACCTACGACCGCCATCCGCTGCTGGAGGCGGCGTTGGACTACATGCAGGTGCCCAGCCACCTGTCCCTGGAGATCACGCTGTTCAGCGAAGCGCCGGTCGGTTGTTCGACGGGCACCAGCGCGTCGGTGAGTGTGGCGTTGATCGGGGCGTTGGATCGCCTCACCTCCGGCCGGCGGACGCCGCACGAAGTGGCCCAGGCGGCCCATCGCATCGAGACCGAACTGCTGCACCAGCAATGCGGCGTGCAGGACCAGCTTGCTTCGGCCTACGGTGGGATTAGCTATATCGAGATCCTCGACTATCCCCACGCGATCGTCAGTCCCGTGCTCTTGCCAGAGACGACGCTGTGGGAACTTGGGCGGCGGCTGTCGCTAGTTTTCCTGGGGCAATCGCACAGCTCGTCGAAGGTCCACGAGAAGGTCATCCGCGAGTTGGAGGACGCAGGCCCGGAGGCCGCCAAGCTTCGGCCGCTTCGCGAGACGCCGGTGCATGCGCGCGACGCCCTTTATGCGGGCGACTTCGAGGCATTGGGCCGCGCGATGATCGAGAACACCGAGGCCCAGGCCCATTTGCACTCCGAGTTGATCGGGCCTTCGCACCAGGCGGTGATCGACATTGCCCGGCGGCACGGGGCGCTGGGCTGGAAGGTCAACGGCGCCGGCGGCGACGGCGGCTCGGTCACACTGCTTAGCGGCCCCGAATCGGCCGCCCGACGCGAGATGCTCCGCGCCATCACGGCCGAAGCCCCGCGGACGCGGAACATTCCGATCGGGTTAAGCCCTTCGGGGCTGCGCGTCTGGGACACGCCGGTTGCGTGACGGGCAGGGCCACACGAAACGCCGGGCGACCGGTGTCTCGGCCGCCCGGCGTATGGGAAAAAACGCTTACTTCTTCGGGAACAGCGGGCCGCCGTAGATGGCGTCGTCGCCGAGGCTCTCTTCGATCCGCAGCAACTGGTTGTACTTGGCCATCCGGTCCGACCGTGAAGCCGAGCCGGTCTTGATCTGCCCGGTCCGCAAGGCGACGGCCAAATCGGCGATCGTCGCGTCTTCGGTCTCGCCGCTGCGGTGGCTGGTCACGCTGGTGTAGCCGTTGCGGCCGGCCAGCTCGATCGCGTCGATCGTCTCGGTCAGCGTGCCGATCTGGTTGACCTTGATGAGGATGCTGTTGGCAATGCCCTCGTCGATGCCGCGCTGCAGGCGCTTCGTGTTGGTGACGAACAGGTCGTCGCCGACAAGCTGAATCTTGTCGCCGAGCCGCTCGGTCATCAACTTCCAACCTTCCCAGTCGTCCTCGGAGCAGCCGTCTTCGATCGAGCAGATCGGGTACTTGTCGACCCAGCCAGCCAGCAGGTCGACCATGCCGGCGGCGTCGAGCTGTTTGCCGTCGATCGAGTAGAGCTTCGTGTCGGCGTCGTAGAACTCGGTGGCCGCGGCGTCCATGGCGATGAACACCTGCTTGCCCGGCTCGTAGCCGGCGGCCTGGATGGCTTCGAGCACCAGGTCGAGCGCCTCGCCGTTGCTCTTCAGATCCGGGGCAAAGCCGCCTTCGTCGCCGACGTTGGTGCCGAGCTTCTTCGACTTCAACACGGCCTTCAGGTGGTGGAACACCTCGCAGCCGCAGCGGATCGCGTCGCTGAAGGTGTCGAAGCCCAAGGGCATGACCATGAACTCCTGGACGTCGACCGCATTGTCGGCATGGGCGCCGCCGTTGAGGATGTTCATCATCGGGGCGGGCAACAGCCGCGCGCCGACGCCGCCGAGATAGCGGAACAGCGGCAGACCGCAATGGTCGGCCCCAGCGTGGGCCGCCGCCAGCGATACGCCCAACATGGCATTGGCGCCGAGGTTCTTCTTGTTCTCGCTGCCGTCGATCTCGATCATCCGATGGTCGAGGCCCGCCTGATCGAGCACGTCCAGGCCGCACAGCTCGTCGGCCAGCCGGTTGTTGACGTTGTCGACCGCCTGCAATACCCCCTTTCCGAGGTAAACGCTCTTGTCGCCGTCGCGGAGTTCGAGGGCCTCATGCACGCCGGTGCTGGCACCGCTAGGCACCGCCGCCCGACCAACCGAGCCATCGGCCGTGGCGACATCGACTTCGACGGTGGGGTTGCCGCGGCTGTCGAGGATCTGTCGGGCACGAATGTCAACAATGGTAGAACTCATCTTCAGTTTTCCTTCCCGTAAGAACGAACCAGAAACACGATATTCCATCGCCCACCGGCGGCATCGGCCGCCTTCGGCACTGCATCCCGGCGGATACTAGAACCGACTATTGTGCGCCATTTCGGGCCGACTGCCTAGCGGGGGCGGCACCCGGGAGCGAAACTATCCGCCCCCCTTCCTTTCCGGAGAGGGGCAAAAACAGTATCCTGATAGAAACCACATCCTGCTGAGTTTCAACGAACAAGACGGGTGGCTACATCACTGCCACGAAGGCGGGAATGACGAGCCGTCGAAATCCGCATAGTCCCATGCATACCACCCAAACTACCCAAACGCGAGCAACGCCCCAGCCACTGCCGGAGAATGTCACGAGCACGCAGCCCGGCAGCGGGGTGTGCTGCAAGCTCGAAGCAGCTTGGGGACGCCTACGCCGGGGGTGGCTGAAGCGGTTTCGCCCCGAGTATGTGCGGCGAATGGCCGAGCGGCGGCACGGCTCGTGCGAGGGGGCACCCCATGAGGTGCTGGATCCCCGCGACCTGAAGTTTTGTCGAAACCAGTGCGAATGCTACTGGGATTCGGCCGACGACCCGTTCCGCTGGCGCGACCGCCTGCCGTTTGCCCGATGGGGACTGGCCGAAATCCAACTGTTCGGCTGGCCGCTCTTGGCGTTGGCGATCGGCTTGGGTCTTTGGAGGTGGTATGCGGCGTTGGTACCGGCGGTGCTGTTGGTCTTTGTCATTTCGTTTTTCCGCGACCCGAAGCGAGCTATCCCTCAAGAGGAGGGCCTGCTGGTCGCGCCGGCCGACGGCAAGGTGGTCGACATTGGCCGGCTGGAGCACGACGAGTTCGTCGGCGGCCCGGCGGTGCGGATCGGGATTTTCCTGTCGATTTTCAATGTCCACATCAATCGGGCGCCGTCGGCGTCGCGGGTGATTGCTTTGGAGTACCACCCGGGCAAGTTCCTCAACGCGCTGAGTCCGGCCAGCGCGCGTGATAATGAGGCCATGTGGATCGCCTTGGAAGAAGAGGCCCCGCCGCACCGGCGGATGGTCGTCCGGCAGATTTCCGGGGCGATTGCCCGACGGATTGTTTGCGACCTGCGTCCCGGCGAGGTGCTCGATCGAGGGCAGAAATTCGGCATGATCAAGTTCGGCTCGCGGACCGAATTGATTATTCCCGACGTCGAGGGGCTGACGATCGACGTCGCCCTGGGGCAAAAGATCAAAGCCGGCACGACAATCATGGCCCGATATACTGGCTCGACAAGGAGACAAACATGAAGGCCTTGGGATTTGTCTGCGCCATGCTTCTGCTCTGTTCATGCGGCCCAGTTCAGTTCTCCTCACAGAATGAGCCGTCGGATGATGGAGAAGCGTTGGCTCTCGTTGGGATAACGCATCAGCCACAACCATCCGTTGTATTCCGATCATTTCAGGCGGGAATGGACGACAACTTGCGTCTTGTCTTCGACTTGCCGCAGGATGAATTGGACGCATTCTGGCAGGCTTCCCCTTTCTCGGGTAGTGAACGGGAACTACTACAACCCCATCGTGAAGGCGACGGAATACTCGATCGACCGTGGCTTCCTGATGGCACCGAACCTAAGTGGAGCGGTTGGAAGGATGCAGAGCAGGGGTGGTACGCAGAAGCTGATCTTCCACAAGCCAGGCATGTGCGAATCTATGTGGCAGTCGAAAAGGGCAAGGAGAAATACCGCTGCTATCTGATTTGGCACGGAACGTGAGGTAACCGATCGCGTCGAACATTAGCCGAGAGACGACCCCCAACCACCACCGAACCCCCAACCGCCATGCGTCCGATTCGCACCGTCGCCGTTTTTCCGACCATGTTCACGCTGGGGAACCTGGTATGCGGGTTCTTCGCGTTGGTGGTGGCGGCGCGGGTCGCTGCTCCGGATCCCCAGGCGATGGATCCGACCGACCCGACCAACGTGATGCTCAGCGGCTGGCTGATTTTCCTGGCGATGATCTTCGACGCGCTCGACGGCTACGTCGCCCGGCTGTCGCGGACGGCCAGCGATTTCGGGGCCGAGCTGGACAGCCTTTGCGACCTGGTCACGTTCGGCGTGGCGCCTGCGTTTTTGCTGGTGAAGATGTGTCCCGACTTCGCCCTGGTGCATAAGGAAGAGGTGTGGATCATCGCGGCGTCGTTCGCGGCGTGCGCGGCATTGCGGCTGGCGCGGTTCAACGTGGAGACCAGCGACGAGGACGACCACCTCACCTTCAGCGGCCTGCCGGCTCCGGCCGCGGCGGCGGCGATCGCCGGCTTCGCCATCATGTTCTACACGCTCCGCAAAGAAGACACCCCCTTGCTTTACGCAGCCGAGATCGACACGGTGCTGCAGACGATCCTGCCCTTTTTCGCCGTGTTGCTTTCGCTTTTGATGGTTTCGCGGATTCCCTACCCGCACGTGGTCAACCAGCTATTCCGTGGGCAGCGAAGCTTCGGCCACGTGGTGGCGGTGCTCTTTGCCCTGGTGGCGGTGATGGTGATTCGCGGCTACAGTGTGCCGATCATTTGTTGCGGCTTCGCGTTGTTCGGCCCGATCCGTTTCGTTTGGGAGAAGGTCGTCGAGCGACGCCACCGCGAAGAGCCGATTTTTTGATATCCAGCACCAGACGAGGTAACTCCCTATGTTCTCCGGCATTGTTGAAGCGATGGGCACGATCGACGAGGTTCGCAGCGAACCGCCCGGTGCCCGACTGATCATCCGCGAACCGAAGATCGCCGCCGAAACGGCCATCGCCGATAGCATTTCGGTCAACGGCTGCTGCCTGACGGTCGTCGAGACGGACGACCAGACGATGGCCTTTCAGGCCGGGCCCGAGACATTGCAACGCACCAACCTGGGCGACCTGAAGGCCGGCAGCCCGGTCAATCTGGAACGGGCGTTGGCCGTCGGCCAGCGGATGGGCGGTCATTTCGTCAGCGGTCATATCGACGGGCTCGGCACGCTGGTGGCCCGGGAGGATCATGGCGAGTGGTCCGACTTCTGGTTCCAGATTCCCCAGGAGATCGCGCGGCAGATGGCCTCGAAGGGCTCGATCGCCGTCGACGGGGTGAGCCTGACGATCGTCGCCAGCGAGCCGGACCGCTTCAGCGTGGCCTTGATTCCCTTCACGCTGGCGGTGACCACCCTCGGCAAGCTTCAGGCGGGCGACCGCGTGAACCTGGAGACCGACATCCTGGCCAAGTACGTCCAGCGGCTGCTCGAGTCGGAGAACTGGAACGTGCCGCAAGGGGATCGGAAACCGAGTTGAGCAAACCCCATCCACCCATGCCCCACGAGCCATCCAACCACCCGGCCTCCACGCCCGCGGAAAAGCAAACGCGGTCGTTCCTGATGCGCCGCTTTCAGGAAGCCGGCATTCGGCCGGAAACACGCCACGGCCAGAACTTCCTGATCGACATGAACCTCCAGGACCTGCTGGTCCGCTCGGCGGAACTCGGGCCGGACGACGTTGTGCTGGAGGTCGGCACCGGAACCGGCGCCTTAAGCGCGCTGATGGCACGTCAGGCGGCCGCGGTGGTGACCGTCGAGATCGATCGCGACCTGTCGCAGTTAGCGTCGGAGGAGTTGCACGGGCTGGAGAATGTCACGATGATCCAGACCGACGCGCTAAAGCGCAAGAGCCAGATTGCCCCTGAGGTGCTCGAAGCGGTTGACGAGCAACTGGCGGCCGCGTCCACCCGGCGCTTCAAGCTAGCGGCCAATCTGCCGTACAACATCGCCACGCCGCTGATCTCGAACCTGTTGATGCTCGATCGGCCGCCGGAGCTGATGACCGTCACCATCCAGAAGGAGCTGGCCGACCGGATCGCGGCCCGACCGGGGACCTCCGACTACGGGGCGCTGAGCATTTGGGTCCAGAGCCAATGCCGTGTGGAGGTGGTTCGGGTCATGCCGCCAACCGTCTTCTGGCCCCGGCCGAAAATTTTCTCCGCCATTATTCGGATTGTGCTCGACCAGTCGTTGCGTGGGCGGATCCCCGATCGGGATTTCTTCCACGATTTCGTCCGGTCGATGTTCTTCCACCGGCGGAAATTTCTCCGCTCGCAGTTGCTCAGCGCCTGCAAAGACCGCCTGGGTAAGCCGGAGGTCGACACAGTTCTCGAAAACCTAGGGCTCGACCCAACGATCCGGGCCGAACAGCTCGACGTCGAGACGTTTCTTCGGCTCAGCCAGGCAGTGCAGGCCGCCGAGGGGTGATTGACGCCGCCGCCGTCGCTCGCATATACTGGCAGCGGGGCGACGGGACGAATTCCGAGCCGCGACATCATCGGAGATGTCTACCTGTGCTGATTTGTTCATTCGCTCCCGTTCGGCAGCGTGGAACGTCATTCCCGCGCAGGCGGGAATCTAGCCAAGTGCGTTGCCGCCTGGGTTCCCGCCTGCCTCGAAAATAGGCGGTCGAAGACCACCACGGAGGACACGAAGAGCACGAAGGTCGGTTGGGATGCTGCAATCGGATACGCCGAAGGAGGGGTACTCCCCAGCCTAGGGTCTCGCAGCGCACGCTACGGCCCTCGTGGGCGACCGCGATAGCGGAAGCAATCGCGAAAACGCGAAAGGAAAGAAAAAT
>Ga0180434_10002183_pt1 | contig 26707 bp, 19 predicted proteins | sample SS_ome_7_FD_132453 | JGI IMG/M metagenome (GOLD analysis project Ga0180434, IMG submission 132453) | Hypersaline lake sediment archaeal communities from the Salton Sea, California, USA - SS_1_D_2 metaG | ecosystem: Environmental > Aquatic > Non-marine Saline and Alkaline > Hypersaline >... | reverse complement strand
GATATCCAACATGCGCCGCAACTTGCCGAAACTTTTACGGTCGAAGTGCAGTTTCAGCCGCGACATATTCGGGTGTTCGCCGTTCTCGGCCGACAGCGGTCCGCATTGCTCGATTTTGCCGCTCTCCAGAATGCACGAGGCGAATTCATCGTTGAGTTGTTCCAAGGTTTGATCGGTCATCGGCCGCAGCAAGCGCAGCACCAACTGGTCTCCGACATAACGCTGCGAATGGTAGACTCGGTAGAATTGCGTGATATCGGCCATGGCTTTGTCGATGTCGTCGGTAATCAGGAACAAGTCCATGTCCTCTTCGCTGATCATCCCCGTTCTCAGCAATTCCGCGGCGACGTACGCTCGCCATTGAGGCCAGTACGTCCCGCCGGACCGCTCGCACATGACGATTGGAATGAGATTGGTCTTGCCGGTCTGAACGAGCGTGAGAGCTTCGAAGCCTTCATCCTGCGTACCGAATCCGCCGGGGAAGAGCGTAATGGCCGAGGCTTCCTTCATGAACATCACTTTGCGGGTGAAGAAATAGCGGAAATGCACCAGCTTATCGTCGGCTGCGATGATTTCGTTGGTTTCTTGCTCGAACGGCAGGCGGATCGCGACGCCGAAACTCGCCTCCCGACCGGCGCCGCCGTGGCCGGCCTTCATGATTCCCATTCCGGCGCCGGTGATAACCATCCATCCGTGCACGGACATTTTCCGGCCGAATTCCGTGGCCGCCAGATAGTCGGGATCATCCTCGGGCGTGCGGCTGGAGCCGTAAATGGTCACTTTTCGCGTTTCCTGGTACGGCGCGAACACCTTCAGCGCGTAACGCAACTCGGCCAGGGTTTTATTGAGCATCTTTACGTCGCCGCGATCGGCGCCGTCCTTGGCCAGACGGCAGACGGTTACGATCATTTCGCGATATAGCGACTGGTTCTCACCTGGGAGAAAATCTTCGGCGAAAGCCTGGATGGCGTTGTCACGGCGCTGTCGTGCTTCGACGGTGGCGGGATCTTGAATGTTCATTTCAGCGTACCAGATTGTAAGGTTGCGTCGCGTTCCCTCGGAAAGCGCTCAACTCTCCATTATATCGCTTCGCGGTCGTTCGTGAAATAAGGCGGCGATTATTCATAGGACTGGAACCATAGCTTCTGAAGGCGGTGCAATTACCTGCGGAGGAGTTTTGTATGACCGTACGGTTCATCATATCATTCATGTACGATCCGTGACATGGAGGACGTCTAGATGCCGCCCGTGCGATACCACGAAGGGGCTTTTCCGCCAAAAGATTTGGACTGGTCGCGGCTGATCCCGCTGATTGGGCCGGCGGCGGCTGCGATTGCGCGATATGACGGAGTGTTGGAGGCCATCCCCAACGCCCATGTTTTACTGTCGCCGCTGACAACGCAGGAGGCGGTTCTATCGAGCCGGATCGAGGGAACGCAGGCGACGATGGGGGAGGTGCTGGAATTCGAGGCGGGACTTTGGCGCGAGGATAATGCCCAGAAAGTAGATGACATTCAGGAGATCCTCAACTATAGAAAGGCGGTTCGGTTAGCCGAGAGCCAGCTGTCGGGGTTGCCGCTGTCCGGCCGCTTGATCCGTAAGACGCACAAGGTGCTGCTGGAAGGTGTCCGCGGACAGAATCGATCCCCCGGTGCGTTTCGAAAGATCTCCAACTGGATCGGGCCGCCCGGCTGCCTGGAAACCGAGGCGCGTTTCGTGCCGGTCTCGGCGGATCGTCTCGCCGACGGCATGACGGCGTGGGAGAAATACTTGCACGACAAGCAGCCGGACGCCCTGGTTCAGCTTGCTGTGTTACACGCGGAATTCGAATCTTTGCACCCCTTCCTGGACGGTAACGGACGACTGGGGCGGATGCTGATTCCTCTATTTATTTTCGACAAGAAGTTGCTGAGCGGTCCCACGTTTTATCTGAGCGAATTTCTGGAGGCCAGGCGCGAGGACTATTACGAACGGCTTCTGGCAGTGTCGCGCGACGGGGATTGGACCGGCTGGTGCGTGTTTTTCCTAAAGGCGCTTCGCGAACAGGCGGACGTTAATACGAAACGAGCTCGTCGTATCTTGGAACTCTACGATTCGATGAAAACAAAAGTGGTGGAGAAAACGCATTCACAACACGCGATGGCGGCGTTGGATTTTATTTTTGACCGACCGGTATTCAAGGCCGCCGACTTCGCCAACAAATCACTGATGCCGGCGCCGACCGCCAGGAGGATTCTGAGGATTCTTCGTGAAGAGGGAATCTTGAGGGAAATCCAACCCGCCTCGGGGAGACGAACCGCAATCCTGGCATACCCGGTTCTGCTTAACGTCGCTGAGGGCCGAGAGGTGTTTTGATAATCACCAGCAGCGCGTTACGCCATTTGTCGATCATATGTCACGATTAGTGATCCACAAGGCGATTTGTGCCTCACAGATGATTCGCAAACATAACCCAATGACCAACAATAAGTTATGGCCATACGCGGCAGCCCCAGCCTCCTGAAGTGCGTAATAAATCGAATCCCTGGATGCTGGTTAAGCAAACGGCTGGATGGCGCGATCGTCCGATAAGTGATTGGGCCTATTAGAAGCCGGCGTGTCGAGGGGCCGAGTTAAAAAGCATGCCCTACTTTGCCGCGGCCCCCGCTGCAATCAAGAGCTTGGGGTGGATCTACTATTTGAGAACGAGTTAGAGCGTCGATCGATCGTGCGCGCCGCTGTATGGACGAATATTGAGTCCTTCAGAAAACAAATGCGATAGTTGCTTATATGATCACGAGGAGATGCCGGCGTGAGCCGCCCTGCCGATCTATGCCCGGCAAGTAGAGCCCCTTGCGAAGCTTAGAACGCCGGTCGCGGAATAAAACGACGATTATAAGGAATACAATCGAGAATAATTGACCACTGCCCTAGCATGATCTAGCATCTCGGTTGGGCGACAGCTAGGTCGATTACACGCGAGCGGGTATCAGGCATGGATTTTCATTCGTTCGGGCAGGCGGCCTGGACGGCTTACATCGTCGTGCTTTCAGTCCTGTGCATCTACGGGGTGCATCGGTATTGCCTCGTCATGATGTTTTACAACTCGCGCAAGAACAACCCGCGGCCCAAAGTGCGGTTTGGCGAACCGCCGCGCGTGACGGTCCAACTGCCCATGTACAACGAACGTTACGTCGCTCGGCGAATTATCGAACGCGCCTGCCAAATTGAATATCCGCGCGATCGGCTGGAAATCCAGGTGCTCGACGATTCGACCGACGAGACGGTCGAGATCGCGCGCGAGACGGTCGAACGCATGCGGGCCGAGGGACATGACGTCGTTTATCTGCATCGCGACGATCGAATCGGTTATAAAGCCGGCGCCCTGGAACAGGGATCGCGCGTGGCGAGCGGGGAATTCATCCTGATATTCGACGCGGACTTTCTGCCGCCGACCAAGATCTTGAAAAATACGATCGATTATTTCACCGACGCCGAGGTGGCGATGGTGCAGACGCGTTGGGCTCATATGAATCGAGGGGCTTCATTGTTAACGCAAGCCGAGGCGATTTTGCTGGACGGACACTTCGTCATCGAGCACGCCGCCCGCAACCGCACCGGGCGCTATATGAATTTCAACGGGACGGCGGGCATCTGGCGCAAGGAGGCGATCGCTGACGCCGGCGGGTGGCAACACGACACCGTCACCGAGGATCTGGACCTTTCTTATCGCGCCCAGTTGCGCGGCTGGCGTTTTATCTATCTCCCCAATTTGACCTCGCCGGCGGAACTGCCGCCCGAGATGAACGCCTTCAAGGCCCAGCAGCATCGTTGGACGAAGGGTATCGCGCAGACCTGCGTAAAACTGCTGCCGACCATCCTGGTCAGCGACCGCAACTGGAAAATCAAGCTGGAATCGTGTTTCCACCTCACCAGCGGCTGCGTATACATCCTGGTCGTGCTGCTTAGCCTGCTGATCGGACCGGCGTTGATCTCAAAGCTTATTCTCGAAGAAGCGGAATATCCGCTCTGGCGCCTGATCTGCGATCTGGGACTGTTTTATGTCGGGACCGGTTCGGCGCTGAGTTTTTACATCGTCAGCCAACGGCAGATCAAACGAAGTTGGGGCGACACCTTGCGCTACATCCCGACGCTGATGGGTGTCGGCATCGGCATCGCCGTGAATAATGCTTCCGCAGCCGTCGAGGGCTTTTTTTGCAAGGCCGGCGAATTCGTGCGCACGCCCAAGTTCGGCGATAAGGCCGACCAGGTCGGCAATTGGCGTCAGCGGTTGCACGGTTTCAAGTTCCGCGGCGCCTGGAAAGCCTGGCTCGAATTGGGCATCGCCATGTATCTCACGGCTTGTTTGTGCACGTTGTTCTTTTTCGACAACTGGTTCGAACGCGTATCCGCCGCCTTGCCGTTCCTGGGGCTTTTCATCTTCGGCTATTACTACGTCGCATTTCAATCTTTTTACAGCCATTGGGCGTCGTCACGCGATAGCCGTGAGATGAACGTCGCACGAACGGATTGCGGCGGCGTCCTGTCGTAGCTTATTCCCAAACTATAGAGTCCCGAGCGCCAGCATGTAGCAAGGGTCCCCGCCAGGTCGGTCCTGCCGTCGTTCACGCGAGGATCGAACCTGATTTTCGTCCGGGCGGCGGCGCGCTATACTTCGCATGAACTCACGCACGATCCTTGCTGTTGATGGAGCACCGCCATGGCACGATCGCAAACGTCACGCAAACGGAATGCGTCGCCGCTTCCAACGCTCAAACACCGAACCGCCGGGATACTGCTCCACCCGACGTCGCTGCCCGGCCCGCACGGCAGCGGCGACATCGGCGGCGAGGCTCGGCGGTTCGTGGAATTCGTCGCCGATGCGGGGCATAGTTGGTGGCAGATGCTGCCGATCGGTCCGATCGGCGCCGGGAATTCTCCTTACAGTTCCGAGGCGGCTTTCGCGGGCGGCCGACATCTGATCAATCTCGAACTGCTGGTAGAGGACGGACTGCTGGAGCGGGCGGACGTCAAGCGGATATCGTCGAAAAACAAGGATCGAGTGGATTTCACCTCCGCGCTGCGCTATCGTCGGGAGCGGCTGCACAAGGCATTTGAGCGTTTTCGGGCGCGGCGCGGCCGGCGGGGCGACTACGAACGCTTTTGCGAGGCAAGCCGCGCGTGGCTGGACGATTATGCCCTGTTCCGCGCTCTCAAAGACGCATGCAAGAACGCAAGTTGGACGCAGTGGCCGCGTGAACTGGTGCAACGCAAGGCGGGGGCGTTGCGGGCCGCAAGACGCGAGTTGGCTCAAGAGGTCGAGTACGAGCAATTTTTGCAATATATCTTCGATCGGCAATGGACCGGCTTCAGAACATACTGCAACAGCCTCGGCGTGGCTATAATCGGCGATTTGCCGATTTTCGTCTGCCACGACAGCGTCGATGTCTGGGCTAATCAGGATCTCTATCTGCTGGACAAACGCGGAAACCCGACCGTCGTGTCCGGCGTTCCGCCGGATTATTTCAGCAAGACGGGGCAGCTTTGGGGGCACCCGTTATATCGTTGGGAGCGTCACGCCCGAACGGGCTATCGCTGGTGGACTTCGCGTTTCGCGAGCATACTCGGCCGCTTTGACGCCGTTCGCATCGATCATTTTCTCGGCTTCAATCGTTTGTGGAACGTGTCCGCCAAGGCCAAAACCGCCATGCGCGGAAAGTGGACCAAAACCCCCGGCGACGCGATTTTCAAGGCCGTCAAAAAAACGCTCGGCGCGCTGCCGATCATCGCCGAGGATCTGGGATTGTTGGTGCCCGAGGCGGCGGCGTTGCGCGATCGGTGGGATCTGCCCGGCATGCGCGTGATCCAGTTCGCGTTCGAAGGCGACGCCAAGGCGCGTTACGACCAACCGCATCGGTACCCGTTCTACTGCGTCGCCTACACCGGTACGCACGATAACAATACCTCAGTCGGATGGTTCAATTCGTTGCCCAGACGCGGCGGCAGGGGCGAAGATGGTTTGAACATCCGGGAACGCACGCTCGAGTACGCCGGCGGCGAGGGCGACGATATTCATCGGGATTTAATCCGGCTGGTTTATCGCTCGGCGGCCAACGTCGCCGTCATTCCAATGCAGGACGCGTTGGGACTCGACGGCGCGGCGCGGATGAATTTTCCCTCGACGACGACTGGGAATTGGGAGTGGCGCATGCGCCCGGGGGCTGCCTCCAAAACGCTGGCGCGCGAGTTGAAAAAGTGGACGACGGCCTACGAACGCGCGGGCACGTCGGCGCCAAGGCCGGACGTGTTGTTCTAGCAGCCCAGTACGCATAGCTTGACGTGCGGCTCGGTAGTCTCATGCGAGAGGCGCGCGGCGGCGGGCGGTAGCCGACCGACTTGAATAACGGCTGCGCGAACCACGCCGACAGTTGTGAAGGCGGGTGGTCGCGGTTACGCTTAAGGTTTCGACGCACGGCGCGGCGGTAAGTCGCGACCTCGTTCGCCGATGAGCGAGACGCGTCGATGACCTTGACAAGAAGACTTTGACAGCAAGGAGCACCGCTAATGGCTAAAACACCCTGCGACATCACCGACGTCAAACTGGCCCCCGAGGGCAAGAAGAAGATTCTCTGGGCGGACCGCGACATGCCCGTACTGGCGTTGCTTCGTAAACGCTTCGAGAAGGAGAAACCGCTCAAGGGCATGCGGATCGGATGTTGCATGCACGTCACCTCCGAAACCGCCAACCTGATGCGAACTCTAAAGGCGGGCGGCGGCGACGTGGCGCTGTGCGCCTCGAATCCGCTGAGCACGCAAGATCCCACCGCGGCCAGCATGGTCAAGGATTTCGGCATCTCGGTTTACGCGCGCCGAGCCGAAAGCGTGAAGGTGTTTTACGACCATCTCAACTCGGTTATCGACCGCAAGCCGCATATCACGATGGACGACGGCGCCGACCTGGTGAACCAGCTGCAAACCAAGCGCGCCAAGGAAGCCGAGGGCATCATCGCCAGCATGGAAGAAACCACGACCGGCGTGATCCGATTGCGGGCCATGGAAAAGGAGGGCGTCCTCAAGTTCCCGGTGATCGCCGTCAACGACGCCGACACCAAGCATTTGTTTGACAACCGTTACGGCACCGGCCAGAGCACGCTCGACGGCGTGGTTCGGGCGACCGACGCGCTGCTCGCCGGCAGCCACGTGGTCGTAATCGGCTACGGTTGGTGCGGCCGCGGCGTGGCGATGCGAGCCCGCGGGGCCGGCGCCGTCGTCACGGTTACGGAAATCGAACCGCTAAAGGCGCTCGAGGCCGTCATGGACGGTTTCGACGTACGGCCGATGAGCGAAGCCGTCGCTTTCGGCGACATTTTCATCACGGTCACGGGCAACAAGCACGTCATCCGCGCCGAGCACTTCCGCAAGATGAAGAACGGCGCCAAAGTCTGCAACAGCGGGCATTTCGACGTCGAGATCGACATTCCGGCATTGAAGAAACTTTCGAAGAAGGTGATTCGGGAAGTGCGGACAAACGTGACCGAGTACGTCATCAACGCGAAGAAGAGCATTTATCTGCTGGCGGACGGACGGCTGGTGAACCTCAGCGCCGCCACCGGACACCCCGCCAGCGTGATGGACATGAGCTTCGCCACGCAGGCCTTGTGCGCCGAATGGGCCAGGAAACAAGGACGCAAGTTCAAAAAGATCGTTGTGGACGTCCCGAGCAAAATCGAGGATTGGGTGGCCAAGCTCAAGCTCCAGTCCATGGACGTCAAGATCGACCGCCTGACGCGCGATCAGGTCGCCTATCTGGCCAGCTCGGGCGAGGGCACCTAAAAGTCGCGAGCTCTAAAATGGCGCCCTGAATTTCAGGCTGCCCGGCGACCCCCGGTCTAAAGGCGCGGCGGTTTCCTGGCGATCATCAAGAAATCGGGAATGTTGAACAATGAAATCGGCGCGTGCGGACATGAAGCGTTTCGATAAGCCCATCGTGGTGGCATTGGGGGGCAACGCCATTTCTCCCGGCGAGGCCAAGGGCGACGATGTCATTGCTCGACAATTCAGCGCCACGCGAAAAACCGTCGCCGCGCTGGTCGATCTGATCGAGCTTGGCGGCCGCTTGCTAGTGACGCACGGCAACGGTCCGCAGGTCGGCGCGGCCTTGCGGCGGGTCGAGTTGACCTCGAAGGATGTATATCCGCTGCCGCTGCACATCTGCGGCGCCGACACGCAGGGCGGCATGGGCTATATGATCTCCCAGTGTTTCAATAATGAGTTGCGCCGCCGCCGCCTTGATATCGTCGCCAATACGATCATCACGACTGTTGTAATCGACAAGGACGATCCGGAGTTTCAGCATCCGACCAAGCCGGTCGGATCGTATTTCACCGCCGAAGACGCCGAGGTTATGCGAAAAAAGTACGGCTGGCGCATGGTGCGGGCGCGCCGCAACGACCAATATCGACGGGTAGTGCCTTCGCCCGCGCCGCGACGCGTCATCGAGTCCAGGCTTATCCGCGAGTGCATCGCCGCCGGTGATTTGATCGTAGCCGGCGGGGGGGGCGGCGTGCCCGTGGCCGATGACGGCGTCGGCGGATACGCCGGCATCGAGGGCGTCATCGACAAAGACCGCACGTCTGCCATCCTCGCGCGAGAAATCGGCGCGGGAACGCTCGTGATCGCCACCGCCATTCGCAAGGTGTCGCTCAATTTCAACAAGCCGAATCAAAAATCAATCGACCGCATGACGGTCGCCGAGGCGCGCCGCTATCAAGCCGACGGGCAGTTTCCTCCCGGCTCGATGGGGCCGAAAATCGAGGCGGCGATCGATTTCCTCACCAACGCCGACGATCCCGAAGCGGTCGTGATCATTTGTGATTTGGCACGCCTGATGGAGGCGACCAACGGCCGAGACGGTACCTGGATCGTCCCCGGCTAGAGCGCGCCGGCTCCCAATGTCGAGCCCGGACCGGGCCGCACGCCTGATACGTCCGACACGGGGATTGGACGCCGCGGCCGGATCGTCGCGGACATTTCGACGCCCAAGATTCTGACAATGAGGTATAATGTAAGTGCGGGAGCATTTCCAAGAGTCCGGCTTGCCGAACGCTCGTTGCGAAAGGAAGGTGTGTAATGGACGTCAATCTCAAACGTATCCTGTGGCCGACTGATTTTTCCGAGTTTTCGATGCGCGGCGGTCGATACGCATTCAGCTTCTGCGAGCACTTCCAGGCGGAGATGCACGTTATTCACGTCATTTCCCCGCCCTTGAGCCCCGACGTATCCCTGATCGTGCCCGCCGAAGTGCCGGTCGCGATCACCGAACCTGAGATCGTGGAAGCTTCGGAAAAAGCTTTGGCGACAATGGTGAAGGAGTCCTTCCCGGATTCCAGCAAAATCATCACGAAGGTGCTTTTTGGCGCCCCGTGGCCGGGCGTATGCGACTACGCCCGGGAGAACGACATCGACCTGATCGTCGTTACGACGCACGGCCGCACGGGTTTGAGCCATGTCCTGATCGGCAGCACGGCCGAGCGAATCGTTCAACACGCGCCCTGTGCGGTCCTGACGGTCAAGCAGCCGAAAAAGGATTAATGCGGTGAATGAGCCTTTGTTTCAGACGCCGATCCCCGGCCCCGCGCGTAGCCGGTGCGGTCTCTCGAAGCCTGGTTTTGGAACAGGCTAACGTTCCATTATGCATCACTTGACGGGCGTCTCGCCCGAGAAGTGCACGGCCAAGGGCGGATATGCCGCACGTCAATCGTCTTGGGGGAATCCATCGATAAAGCGGGTCGCGGCGCGCCGGTAGTGTTCAGTGAAGAGCTTCGGGCTCATTTTAGCCTCGGCGGCTATTGCTTGAAGAAGTTTCGGATTGTCGAAGTCGCTCTCCTCGAGCCGAATCTGATAAGCCCGAGCCACGCGATAGGCGTCGGATTGTATGTTGACCAAGCGGATGGCGATGCGATTGGTCCGCGGATCGATCAGATCGTGCAAATCGATCGGATGAAGATTGCCGTTCACTATCGTCGCCAGAACGCCCGGCGCCACGTCGTCGCGCATCAACAACTGAATGGCGAAATAACCCAGGCTGCGGCAATAGGCCATGTCGCGCGGCGTCGGGTCGGCGGAACGCAGCTCATAACCCAACTCGTGATCGACCATCGTGATTTTCTGCCCGCGCTGTTCGAAACGGCGCTCGACTTCGTTTTTGATCAAGCTCGCCATGTTTACTTCCGACAGACGCGGATGCCCGACGACGTCGAGCGGTATTTTCCGCCCGAGAACGCGTTCGAGTTCATCCACGTCGCCCAGGCGATAGGCCAAGCCTTCCGCGACCAACGCGACGCCGTCGGGCCGGCCCAAGGCCAATCGTTTCAGGATGGCCGCGTCGACGACGTCTATCAGATACTGCAATTTTGAATTCGGCGCGAATTCCTCCGGGATCAGCGTCAGCGTTGCGCCGGAAGCCAAACCGATGGCCTGCGCCAGCCAGCCGGCGCTGCGTCCCATGGTCTCGCAGACGTACCAACGACCCGTCGTCTGCGAATCACGCATCAGATTTTTCACGAGTTGCGTGCCGAGAAAACGGGCGGTCGGGAATCCGAATGTCGAAGCAGCCTGCGGCATCGGCAGATCGTTGTCGATCGTCTTGGGCACGTGGACGAGCCGTAGATCCTCGTCCGTGGAGTCGCAGACGAAGCGCGCGCTAAGGGCGGTGTCGTCGCCGCCGATGGTCATCAGGTGGGTGACGCCGAGGGCGCGTAAATTGCGGACGACCTCGTTGGTTTTACTGGTGTCAGGCGCGACGAGCGAGTGTTCCTTGCTGTGGCGGGCGTCGAGCAGCGAGGTGCGTGAAGTGCGCAAAATCGATCCGCCCTCGAAATGGATGCGAGCGACCTGGCTGGTTTCCAGAGCGATCGTGTGCAGATTTCGGTGAAATTCCTCGGACGCCAGCCAGCGGAAACCGTCATAAAACCCGATAACCTCGAATTCACGATTGTTGGCTTCGATGGTGGCGGCGCCGATAACCGCGTTGATGCCCGGGGCTGGGCCGCCTCCGACTATGATTCCGAGTCTTTTCTTATCCATCGACGCGCGTCTCCTTCGCGTTATATCTCGCTCACGTACTGTTCTGCCGGCCCGGATGCCGCGGGGAGCCGCGGCTGCCTGAAGCTCGTCGGGGCGACTGTCTCGGGCTCGAGCCTCGAGTTCGCGTAGCCTAAGACTCGCGGGCGATCCGGACAATGCGCCCCGGCCCGTTTTTCCGGCAAAAGGCTATTGCCAAGGCGAATATTTGCGGGTATTCTCCTGGGCTCGGCGTTCTTTTTACGATAGGATCGGCAATGCCAAAAATGAAGACGCATAAAGGTTTGAGAAAACGGGTGAAAATTAGCGCCCGCGGCAAGGTTATTCGCAGAAAATCATTCTCGGGCCACCTGATGAGCAAAAAGTCCGGCGCCCAGCGGCGCAAACTGCGCCAACAAACCCTGATGGTTGGAAAGACCGGCGAAAATGTGAAACGCGCGCTCGGTTATAAATAAGCTGAGCACTGATTAAGGAGTATTCGAATGCCCCGCGTTCGTCCCGGTCATGCCACTCGTCGGCGCCACCGGAAAATTCTTAAGGCCGCGAAAGGTTATCGCGCCTCGCGCAGCAAGCTGTACCGCAGCGCCAAGCAAACCGTCATCAAAGCCGGCCAATACGCTTATCGAGATCGACGCGTAAAGAAACGCGAATTCCGCGCGCTGTGGATCACGCGCGTCACCGCCGCCTGTCGCGGCCGCGGCATGAGATACAGCCTGTTCATGGGCGGTCTGAAAAACGCGAACATTTTCCTCAATCGCAAAATGTTGAGCGAAGTGGCGATCGCCGACGCTGCCGCGTTTGACAAGCTGGTCGAACTGGCCCAAGCCAACGCGCCGGATCTGTCGTCACCGACGCTTTAATCCGATTATCAACGACATGCCGCCCGGGTTTTCACGCCGCGGGCGGCATTGTTTTTTATCGCATATCTGCCGCTTAAAACGACTGCGTTCGCCAGTCGTGTTCATAACCGACCGCACTTTCAGCGTCGGCGGGCGTCGCGTCAGGGAGCGGCGTGAGTTGTGCGTCTCGCCGTCTCATCCAATCGCCACCGTGCCAGGTGATATTCGTTCATGGCGTCGAGCTTGGTGCTGTCCGGATCGAGCGCCAGGCCGGTTCCCAAGCATTTTTCGAACCAGCCGCGCGCCGCCTTCGGACGGTCGTTCAGCAGGCAGGATTCGCCCGCGTAGTAGTAAAACTCGCACGCGCTTTCGAGACAGTCCTCATCCACCAGCGCCGACAACTCCGATGGATCGACCGTCCCCGCCAGGCATTCGAGCATCGCCTCCAAACGACTATTGGGCATGACGTTACGGAGCGCTTCCTCCAGGACCGCTTCGGCTTGCGAAAGCAGCTGGGCGGCTTGAGCGGCGTCGCCGCTGTCCGCCAGCCGACGGGCATGGTCGCGCATGACCAAGTACAAACGCGCGTCGGCGTATGAAACCTGACTCCGCAATCCGCGAACATGGCGATAATCTTCCGCCGCTTCGACGTGGCGCCCAAGGATCCACAAGGGCGTGCCGCGCGCATATCGAGTCCACATCTCATCGGCGCCTTCTATTTCAGCGGCGACGGTGTAATACGCCGCGGCGGCGTCGTATTCCATCCGGCACAACGCCACGACGCCGAGCGCTTTGCGGGGGCTGGACTGGTTGGGGAAGTCTTTCGCAAGGCCGCCGTAACACGCCTCCGCCTCCGCGTATCTACCGGCTTTAGCCAGTACGCGCCCCTGAAACATCGTCCAGTAGTAGCGGGCGCCTCCCAGACGCACTATCGCGCGGGCGGCGTTCACGGCGCCGGCGTCGTCGGACTTACTCGCGTACATATACGCCAATCGACGCCAACCGCGTTCGAAGCGGTTGTCGCGCTCGACGGCGGCTTCCGCGTAGCCCAGCGCTTTCTCGAAATCGAAAGTCGCCAGCGACCGCAGGAACCAAGCCTCGGCCGTGTCCGGCGCTGCGAGGACGGCTTGCTCGCGTAATTCGTCGGCAGCGGGCAGACCGATGACGGAGTAGCACTCGGCCAGGAGCAGATTGAGCACCCAGGCCGAGGGATTTTCATGTTTCCGGTATTGCGCTAACTGGCCCTTGAGGGATCCGAGGGCGATGTCGCGCAGACTTTCGTCGGCGGTTTGTTCCGCGATCACGAAACGCGCCTTGGCCCAGACCATGCACGCTTCAACCAATTCCGGGTATTGCGTGAAAAGCGCATTCGCCGTCTCCAACGCGTCATGGACGCGGCCCACGTCCAGAAAGTGCTGGGCCTCGATCACCCGTTGGCGTGCTTTGGTTAACTCCAGCCATTTCTGTCGTGTCCGCTGGCGATCCGTCCGCCAAGCGCTCGCAAAAAACGTCGCCGTCGCCAGAACGACCAGGGCGGCCGCCCACGCGATGCGTCCGCGTTGTTTTGAAGCCTTTTTTCGCAGCATGTATAAGCGGCTGACCGGGCGGGCGCGCAGGGGCTCGTCCGCCAGATAATGCTCCAGATCCTCGGCGAGATCCGCCGCGGATTGATAACGCAAACCCCTGTCTTTCTCGAGCGCTTTAAGGATGACGGTTTCGAGTTCACGATCGACGCGATCCGACACGGATGAGGGAGGCGCCGGTGTAACTTCGCATATTTTACGCAAGAAAGTGCTCGGATCGTCCTTGGCGCCGAACGGCGCCGAGTCGGTCAGAGCTTCGTAGAGCATGACGCCGATGGAGTAGACGTCCGTGCGCGCGTCGATTTCGCCGGGGCGCCCGGCGGCCTGTTCGGGCGACATGTAACGCAATGTTCCCAGCATGTGCCCCGGCATGGAAGCCGTCACGGTCAGCGACTCGTCGCCGATCTGATCCGTGGCTTTGGAGAGGCCGAAGTCGAGAATATGGGGGGCGCCGTCGGAGTCGATCAGGATGTTGGCGGGTTTCAGATCGCGGTGGATCACGCCTTGGGCGTGAGCGTGCTCGACGGCTTCGCAGACCTCGATGAAAAGCCGCAGCGTCGTCGGCACGTCCGCCCGCGCGGCGGTGAGCCAACGATCCAGGTGGACGGCGTCCACGTAGTCCATGGCGTAGTACGGCTGACCGGTGGTCGTGAGCCCGCTTTCGAGCACGCGCACGATGCCGGCGTGTTGAAAACGCGACGCCAGTTCGACCTCGCGTTGAAAGCGGTTGCGAGCCGACTGCGAGGCGAACCACCCGCCTAACATGATTTTCAGCGCCGTGACGCGCTTGGTCGACAATTGCCGCGCGCGATAAACGACGCCCATGCCGCCGCGCCCGATTTCATCCAGGATTTCAAAACCTGCGACGGCTTCACGCGGTGGACCGACGGGACGGGCGGACGCCAGCCACTCATCGGCTTCGCGTTCCGCCGCCTCGATCAGTCGCGACTCGTTCGGGTTTTCATCGGGCGGGTCGTGCAAAACCTTACGGACCTCTTCGTCGGGTAAATAACACTGCCTATTTATAACTGCAGACCGCGGAGATTCGTGTTTAACGCTGATCGAGAATTTGAATTATCGCGACGAACTGAAATAGTTGGAAGGCGCGCCCATGAGTTCGCCTAGTCGCCGGTGAGCACGGGCTCGAATCATGTAACAGGCCGCGGCGCTGCGGCCGACCGCTCGCGAGGTTTCCTCCATCGATCGACCCTCGATGTCGAACATCCGCACTACCAGGCGATATGTTTCGGGCAATTCGCTGACGGCGCGTTCTAATAAGCTCCGCATCTCGTTTCGGGCCGCGCGACGGCTGGGCGTAGAATCCGAGGCCATGACGGCGTCGAACAGAGCGACGTAGGAATCGTCGACCGAGACCTGCATCCTTTTATGTCCGCCGCCGCGCATATCCGTTTCGAGCATTCTGATCGCGTCTCGGAGGTTGTTTTCGGCGATTTGTGCGATCCACTCGGCAGCGGCGGCGTCCGAGTGCTGCTCGTAGCGTTCGAAATGCAGGAAAACATCCATGTAGCTCTGTTGCATGACGTCGTCCGCGCAAAGCAACGATCGCCAGCGCCGCGGTATTTTTCGCGCGAGACGCCGGCGTGCGCCAGGGCCGTGTTCCATAAGCGACTGGCGCACAGCCTCCCGGCAGTCGTCGGTTGTATCTCCTGGCTGATCGTCGGCCTGTCTGATCATCCGCTCCCTTTCAAGCCGGATCCGCCAGCATCCGGCGAAAGCGCCATGCTGTTATCACCATCTTAGGCGATCTCGCCGTTAAATTGCAATCTCCAGTAACGTCCCCGTGCGGTGATCACGCCGCCGAGGCGTCAGGTCGATTGCGGAATTTCGCTCCTTAGTCCACAATGGCGGAGATGTTGATGTTGGAGACAACCTGGGCGATCCTCTGCGACACCGCGATTTATATCCTCCTTGGATTCCTGGTCGCTGGTTTTCTGCAAGCATGGATGTCGGGCGGACGCGCCACGCAATGGCTGAGTCGACGCCGGCCGCGGTCCGTCATACTGGCGACCCTCGTCGGCGCGCCCTTGCCGCTCTGTTCGTGCAGCGTCTTGCCCGCCGCCGTCACGCTCAGACGCAGCGGCGCCAGCCGGGGCGCGACCCTGTCGTTTTTGATCTCGACGCCCGAAACGAGTGCGACATCCATATTTTTGACGTACTCGCTGCTGGGGCCGTTATTAGCGCTTGTTCGACCGATCGCCGCGGTTATCACGGCCTTGACGGCGGGCTTCATCGAGAATTTCTTCGATCGCCGAGACGCGACGGAGGACGCTGCGGATGCGCCAAAGGCGTCCGAGGAGGGCGAAGAGCCCGCGGCAAGCTGTTGCTCGGGCGACGCCGGACTCGATGAAAAAAATGAGCAGCGCAAGAGCGTCGCGGAGGGCTTGAACTTCGCCTTCGTCGAACTGTTCGACAGCATCTTTCACTGGATCTTGATCGGCATTATCACGGCGGCGGCCATTCAGGCGTTCCTGCCGGCCGGCGTCATCGCCGATTTCGTTTCAAACCCGTTGCTCGCGATGCTCTTGATGTTGGTGATCAGCATTCCGTTGTACATTTGCGCCGAAGCCTCGACGCCTATCGCCGCCGCGTTGATCGCCCAGGGGCTGAATCCCGAGGCGGCCTTGGTTCTGCTGCTGGCCGGACCCGCGACAAATGTCGGCGCGGTCGGCGTGCTGCACCGAGAACTGGGCCGGCGGACCGTCGTGGTTTATCTCGTGACGATCGCGGTCGTCTCGTTGCTTATGGGGTGGAGCTTGAATCTGATGCTCGGCGCCGAGACGGTCCCGCTGACCGTCCGCACGTTTGACGAGCCGTTATTGCCGGGTTGGCTGAAGACGCTCGGCGCCGTGACCTTTTTAACGCAGGGCTTGTATACAATCCGCCGCAACCGTTGGGGACAGCGTATACTGGAGCAGCTCGATCGGCGCCTGCCGTTTCGAGTCTCGGCCACCGGCGCGCTGGTCGCGCTCGCCGTCGGCGCGGTGATCGGCTACGCCTGCTCCGGCTTTTTTACGGTTCAGCCCGGGGAAGCGGGGATCGTCAAACGCTTCGGCCGGATCGTTCGCACTGATTTGGCGCCCGGCCTGTATTACGCCTGGCCATATCCTGTCGAAACAGCCGACCGGATTCCCGTCAAACGCGTCAATCGTTTGACGTTGGGATATTCCGCGACGCCGCCGGATTCGGAGGAGGCCACGATGAGCGGCGCCGAATCATGGGCGCTGCTCGGGGACGAGAACATCGCCGATATCAAAGGCGTCTTGCACTGGGGCGCCCGGCCGGGACAAACGTTGCTCTATGCCTATGCCGTCCGCGATAAGGAGAGCCTGGTGCGTTCGGCGGCGCTGACCGCCATGCGCGAAGTGCTCGGCGGGCGCACCATCAATCGCGGTTTCACCACCGAGCGGCGCGACTGCGAGGAGATGATCGAGGCTCTGACTCGACGATGCCTGGAGGCGTACAAATCCGGGATCCGCGTCGATTCGTTCTGCTTTCTCGACGCTCACGCTCCGGCCGACGTGCATGATTCCTTCCGCGACGTCGCCAGCGCGTTGGAAGACAAGTCCACGCAAATAAATATAGCCCGTGCGCGCCGCGAAACCATCCTGCCGCAGGCGCGCGGCGAGGCCGAACGCTTGCAGGCCGAGGCCGAGGGATACGCCGCGATCACGACCGCACTAGCCGTCGGCGAAGCGCGGCGTTTTACGGATCTGCTCGAAGGTTATTATGCTCAGCCGCGCGTCATGCGCTGGCGGCTTTATATCGAAACGCTCGAACGCATCTTGCCGGGCATGCGAACATACATCAAGCCCGGCGGCGCTGATTCGGATGAACTCGAAATCTGGCTGGTCGATCCGCGTTTGCGAGGCGGCCTGCCCTGGCAAGGCGGCGCCGACTTACGCTGACGCGGGCAAATGGTGAGCTTATGCGACTGTTGATAATACTTGTGGCCGCGGCTCTAGTCGTCGCGACGATCGGAGACTGCTTCTTCGCCGTCGATCAGACGGAATTCGTGATCGTCAAACGCTTCGGCGACCCGATCCGCACGCTGATCGAACCCGGTCTGCGCATCAAATACCCCTGGCCGATCGACACGCTCGTTCGATTCGACAACCGCTTGATGGTGCTGGAGAATCCCGGCCCGGACGAGCCGGCCAAGGAATATCTCACGCAGGACGAGCAGGCCGGCATCGGTAAAAACGTCATGGTCACGGCGTTCACGTGTTGGAGGATCAAACCGAACGCCGAGGCCGTCCGCATTTTCCTGGAAACCATGGGGGATCGAACCAGCGCCGAGGCGCGCCTGGGCGACGTAGTCGTTTCCGAACTCGGCGCCGCGTTGGGATGCAATGATTTTTCCGTACTCATCTCCACCGACGAAACGCTCCGCCGCTGGTCGGAATTCATGGAGAACATCCGCGAACGCTGCAAGCTGCGCGTCGAGCGCGAATACGGCATCGAGATCGTCGATATCAGGATTCAGCGACTGAATTTCCCCGATCAGAATCGCCGCAACGTTTTCGATCGCATGCGCGCCGAACGCGATACTATCGCCGCGCGCTACCGTTCCGAAGGCGAGGAGCAGGCCGCGCGAATTCGCGCCAAGGCCAACCGCGAGCGCGACGAAATTCTGGCCGAAGCCCGCAAGCAGGCCACGATTGTTCGCGGACGCGCCGACGCCGAGGCGACCGCCGTTTACGCCCAGGCGCACGGCCAGGATCCCGACTTTTACGAATTCCTGCGCACCTTGCAGGCTTATGAAAACTCGTTCGACGAGAACACCGCGGCGATTCTGTCTTCCGACAGCGAATTCCTGCGATTGTTGAATCAGACCGCCGACTCTATCAAACGAAAGCCAGTGACGCCGACCGATGAACGCACAGCGCCGACCAGTCAACCAGACCAGCGCGAATAAGCGCTCGCTCCGCGGCCGCCTGACCGCCGCGATCGTGTGCGCCGCGCTCGCCGCCTACATGCTGTCGGGCTTCTTTTTCGTGCAGCCTAACGAGCGCGGCGTGGTGCGCTGGTTCGGCCGCGTGCCGAACAGCCAAATGCGGCCGCCGTTCGGCGTTAATCCAGGATTGCACTACGCCTTGCCGCGCCCGTTCTGTCGCGTCGCGCGACCCAGGACGACCGAGGTGCGACAGGTTACGGTAGGCCTGCGCCCCGAGCAGCGCGAAGCGATCGAGCGCGGCGAGACGTGGGCCATGCGCGCCAGCCCCGCCAGCGACATTTTCACCGGCGACGTCAACATCCTGAAAGTCACCATGATCGTGCATTTTCAGGTGCTCGATTCGGTCGCATACACGCTCGCCGTCGAGAACCCCGACGATTTGGTGCGATTGGCCGTCAAGAGCGTGCTAATCGAGGAGTTGGCCAAGCTCCCCGTCGATCAAGCCTTGACGGCCGTAAAGGCGAAGTTGGAATTCGACACGCGCCAAAGAGCGCAGCAATTGCTCGACGACGTATACCATTGCGGCGTTCTCTTGGCGGATGTAAACCTGGAATCGATCGAGCCCCCGCGCGCCATAGCGCCGGCCTTCAAGGACGTTGTCAGCGCGAAAAAAGACGGCGAGCGGGAAGTCGACAGAGCCGTTACCGAGGCCAATCGCATCCTCCCGCAAGCCCGCGGCGACGCGGCGCGGTTCCACGAAGAAGCCCAGGCGTATTACCAGGAACGCGTGAAGCGAGCACACGGCGGCGCGGACAGCTTCTTGAACATGCTTAAGGAATACCGCTTGGCGCCGAGAGTCACCGCCGATCGCTTGCGCTTGCAAACCTTCGAAAAAGTCTTCGCCAACATTCGCAAGATTATTGCCGACAACGACGGCCCCGCCGCGCGCGTTCGAATAGTCGATGACGCGCCCGAATAAGCTGCCCCGTAGTGCCATGACACGAGCAAAGACCACGTGCTAAGCAATCGGACGTGGCACGTGTTCGAATAAACGTCGCTCACGGAGCCGCGGCGCCCTGGCACGCGCGGCGTCGCCGCCCTTGTTTCAATGCTCCCGACGCGGCCAGCGGGCCGCGACTTGCCCCGCTTATGCATAACTTTCCCCCGGCGAGTGATTGCCGATCGCGGCCCCGATAGTTATTATGCGGCCCAAAGCCGAAGTGGCGGAATTGGCAGACGCGAGGGATTCAAAATCCCTTGATGGCAACATCGTGTGGGTTCGAGTCCCACCTTCGGCATTCGCTCTCGCTCCACGATCCGCTAAAAAATCCCCGCTCTATCCCGCGACATTTTCGCTATAATGCCGGAGGCGACCCTTCTAGTCCAAATGGAGCCGGATCTTGCGACGAGCACTTCTGATTACGGCGTTGGCCGGGGCGTGCGCGGCCGCGGCGCCCGCACAGGATCCTTACGGGATTCCGTGGTCGCTGCACGTCGAGGATTGCATCGCGCAAGCCAAACAAACCCGCAAACCCCTGATGTTTTACGTGGTCGAGCATCGATATTGCAACGTCGGAGAATTGATCCTTAATCAGCAAAAGGCCTTTCGAGATCCCATGGTGCTCGAACTCGCCGCGCGCTTCATCCCGGTCCGGCTGTCGCGCACCCGCTACGGCGATCTCCTGGAGTCCTGGAATCAGTCCAGGGAAGCCGCCCTCCAAATCGTCTTCGTAACGCCGAACGGAGTGCGGATCGATGTCTTGTCTCCCAACGGCGCCGCCGAGCCGGTCAGCCTGACTCGCAAAATGGCGTTGGTATATAAGCATTATCGCGACGTGCTGTTCGAAAAAGAGTTGCGGCCCGTGCTCGAAAACGAGGAAGCCTCGGTCGACATGCTCGCCCGCGTCATGGATCTCGTTAAGCAATTCATCATTCCGTCGGCCGACCAGCCCGTCATCGATTTGTTCGAGCGCGAATCCCTCGCGCCGCTGATTGCTAACAAGGCATACAATACTCTGGCGGTGCTGTCCACGGACGACAGCGTGCTGTTCCTGCTGGACGAAGCGGTTGAAACGGCCGCGGCGGCGGAAGCGCTGAAGCTTTGTACGCCCGGCGCCGCCGAAACGATGCTGTCCGAGCTTGAAAGCGACAATCCGTACGTCCAGCTGGCGGTCTACCAGGCGGTGACGAAAATTTGCCGGGTTGAACGCGTCAAGCCGGACCGTTTCTGGACCGGAAAAAATCGCTACGTGCTGAACAAGGAAATCAAACGCGTGAAAAAAATCGTCAAAAGCAACGCCCGCCGCTGGAGAGAACGTTATGCCGAATATCGTTGACCTGCGCAGCGATACCGTCACGCGACCGTCCGCCGAAATGAAAAAAGTCATGATGCGCGCCGAACTGGGTGACGACGTGCTCGGCGACGACCCGACCGTTATCGAGCTCCAACGCCGCATGGCCGCACTGCTCGGCAAGGAGGCGGCGCTTTTCGTCCCCACCGGTTCCATGGCCAACGCTTGCGCGATCAGATCCGTCTGCGAGCCGGGCGACGAAATCATCGTCGATGAAACCACCCACTGCCATAATTACGAAACCGGATCGCCGGCGGCGCTGGCCGGCGTCAGCATCCGCGCCGTCCGCGGCGAACGCGGGATGTTCAATCCCGAACAGATCGAGGCCGTCTATCGCCCCCTCAGCGCGCATTTCGCCCGCTCGCGACTGGTCGTCGTCGAAAACACCAGCAATCGCGGCGGGGGATCTGTCTGGCCCCTCGAACGCGTCGCCGCCGTCGCCGACATGACTCGCAAACTCGGCTTGCATCTGCACATGGACGGCGCCCGCCTTTGGAACGCCGGCGTCGCTGCCGGACGCCGACCGGCCGAGTACGCCGCCCTGGCCGACACCGTCTCGATGTGTTTCTCGAAGGGGCTCGGAGCCCCGGTCGGTTCGATTCTTACCGGAACAAAACCCGTCATCGAACGCGCCCATCGGTTTCGCAAAATGTTCGGCGGCGCCATGCGCCAAGCCGGCATCCTGGCGGCGGCGGCCTTGTACGCACTGGATTACAACGTCGAACGGCTGGCCGAGGATCACGAAAACGCTCGACGACTCGCCGATGCATTCGCCGCACTGCCCGGCATACGCCTCGATCCGACGACCGTCGAAACTAACATCATCATCTTCGAAATTGACCCGAAGCTCGGCTCGGCTCAGGCTTGCGTACAGCGCTTGCATGAACGCGGCGTGCAAGTGCTCGCGACAGGACCGCAAACCATCCGCGCCGTCACGCATCTGGACGTAAGCCGGGAGCAAATCAATCAAGCGATCGAGCTTTTCCGCGAACTTTGTGCCGGCGCGAACGTGTCGGCGTGAACAGCGTCGAAACCCTTGCAACCGCCGATGTCGCTCCGCATAATCAGCCCGCTTGCTCGCGGATGTTCCGCGGACGCCAAAACCCGACGACAAGCTGTCGTAAAATGACGCCAGATAGGAAACATATATGTTACCGCTTTATCCGATCGCACCGCGTTTAATGCGTTCGAAAACTTTCGCCGCCCTCGCGCTCTGTCTTGTCCCGGCGCTTCTTGGCGGTTGTTCGGCCGCGGACTCGCTCAGGACGACGGCGTATGATATTCGCGCACGGTTAGATCCCGAAACGCACGCATTCGCCGGCCAGGCGATCCTCACAATGCAATGCGAGCCCCCAGACGCCGCGTCGCGCGGCCCCCTGACCGTCGATATCGCCTTAAATCGCTGTCTGAAAATCGAACGCCTACGCGGCGACGGCGTCGAAATCACCAAAGGCCCGACGCTCGTCTCCGAGAATGGCGACGAACCCGCCCTGCTGGTCGTCCATCGACTGACGCTCGATCCCACCGCGAAACAATTCACGCTCACGTTGGAGTACGCCGGCGAGCTGTTTCAGGATGTTCAACGCGGGGAACGGCCGGGCCAAATTCATAATTTCGAAATGTCCGCCCACATCGGCGCCGAGGGCGTCTATCTCGACGCGAGCGGCGGGTGGTATCCCGCGATCCGCCAATCGCCGGTCGAGCCGCCGCGCGGCGAACTGGCGACATACAGCCTGTCCGTCAAGCCGATCGACGGTATGGAGCTGGTCGCCGGCGCCGCGTTCGACCGGCGCGCGTCGGAGCAATCCGGCCGCCTGGAATGGCGCGGCAAGTTCCCGATGGACGGATTGGTGCTGGTCGGCGGCCCGCATCACGTCAAAGAACGAGACGCTCAGGATACGCAAATCGCATTGCATTACACGCGCCCGGAAGATCCCGAGGCCCTGGGCTTGATCGAACGTAACACCGACATGTTCCTCCAGGCCGCCGCGGGTTATCTCGAACGCTACACGCCTTTGGTCGGACCGTACCCGTTCGAGAAATTCACCATCGTCGAGAACTTCTTCAGCTCCGGGTTCGCCTTCCCGGAATTCACGCTGCTTAATCAACGATTGCTCCAGATGGGACCGCGCGCCCTCCGGCACGGCTTCCTCGATCACGAAATGTTGCACTCCTGGTGGGGCTGCAGCATCTACGTCGATCCGGCCGACGGAAACTGGTGCGAGGCGATCACCAGCTACGCCGCCAACTACTACGGCTATATTCTCGACGGAGACGAGCCGGGCGCCCGTAAGTATCGCCGTAACGCCTGCGTCGCCGTAACCCTGCTCAAGCCCGATCAAAACAAGCCGCTCGGCGATTTCAGTCGCGACGGCGGCCCGAGCCGCACCGTCGGCTACCAGAAAGGCGCCATGGTCTTTCACATGCTTGCGCGAAAAATCGGCCAGGACAACTTCTGGGCGGCCATGCGACGGCTGACCGACGAATACACCGGGAAACACGCCGACTGGAACGACTTCCAAAACTTATTTGAGCAAGCCGGCGGAATGAATCTGGATCGCTTTTTCCAGGAATGGGTGCGCGAGAGCGGCGCACCGCGCCTCGTCATGCGCGAAGCCGTCTGGCGCGCGAAGAAACATATTCTCGAACTAACCGTCGATCAGGGCGAGACCTCGTTTGAACTGGACCTGCCGTTACGAATCATCAGCGAAGACGGCGCCGCGATCGAAAACATCGTCACGTTAAGGAAAAAGACCGAGACCGTGAAAATCCCCCTCGATCTGCCGCCAAGCTCCGTCGTTCTCGATCCCGATTTCCACCTCATCCGCGAATTGCAGGATTACGAAACCATGCCCACCAGCGGCGCCACGCTCGCCGACGAGCGGCTGCTCGTCGTGACGCCGGGCGATCACATGTCGAAGTTCTACCAGACCGTGATCGATCGATTCAGCGACGAGAAAGAGCCGTCGGACGTGATCCAATGCCCCGCCGGCGACTTGACCGCCGACATGCTGGGCGCTCAATCCGTGTTAATTTTGGGCTCGGCGGTCCACGCCCCGCCGGTGCGCGACCTGCTGTCCAGAACTAATTGCCCCGTCGCCTGGCGCGATCCCGGCTTTCAGATCGACGACGACGCCTACGACAATCCCAACCAATCCGTCTTCTGCACCGTACACCACCCCGACCGCCCCGGCGGCGGCGTCACGGTCTACTTCGGAAACAGCGAGGACGCGCTCGGCCGCTCGGACCTGCTGCTCTTCTATCGCAACAGCCTGGTGGCGTTCGAAACCACCTTGCGCGAATCGGAAGGTGAAAAAACCTATAAATCACGCGTGATCGCCCGCCGGGACTTCGAAACGCCCCAGGAAATCAAGGTTGTCAACAAGTAGGATCCGCTGCGCGGGCGCTATCAGAACGCGAAGAGCCGGCGAGCGCCGCTTCCCCCTTGTTTAAGGCGAACCCGAAGAAAAACATCTAAGGCTGAATTCCACCGGCCGCGGAGAGTTCTACCTTGGACGCTCGCCTTCGTCACTCAATCGGACGATAATATTGATCGCGTCGCACGGGCGTCCAGCCGGCGTCGACGATCAGGCGGCGGATCTCATCTTCATTCAGTCGAAAAGTCGTGCCCGCCGACGAGACGACGTTCTCCTCCATCATCACCGAGCCCATGTCGTTCGCGCCGAAAAACAAAGCGAGCTGCCCGATCTTCGGCCCCATCGTGACCCAACTCGACTGGATGTTCGGAATGTTGTCCAGGTACAGACGCGCGAGCGACAGCATCAGCAAGTATTCGTGAGCGTCGGCCAACAACAAATGCTTGCCGTCGGGCGTCGGGCGGTCGAAGCTCGCGTCGTCGATCGGCAGCGGTTTCCAGCGTCCCAGCGGCGTGCCTTCCGGCTGAAACGGCCAGTGGATGAAAGCGGTGAAACCGCCGGTTTCGTCTTGCAGGTCGCGCAGGCGGCGGAAGTGTTCGATGCGCTCGGGAACAGTTTCGATGTGGCCGAACATCATTGTGCAGCTTGTTTTCATGCCGAGGCGGTGAGCCTGACGCATTACTTCGAGCCATTGCTCGGTGTTGCACTTGCCGCGGCCGATTTTCTGGCGGACGCGCTCCACCAGGATTTCGCCGCCGCCGCCGGGAATCGTGTCGAGGCCGGCGTCGATCAGGCGTTTGATGACGTCGGTCAGGGGGATGTCGAAGTTCTTGTGAAACGCCCAGATTTCCGGCGGGCTGAACGCGTGTATGTGGATGTGCGGGTATTCGCGTTTGATGAAGCGCAGCAGGTCCAGATACCAATCGAACTCGACGCCGGCGCCGCTGGAATGGTTCGGCGGGGGCCCCAGACCGCCTTGCATGAGAATTTGCGTGCCGCCGATGGCGATGAGTTCCTCGATTTTCCGGCCGATCTGTTCGTACGTAAGGATCCAAGCGTCTTCGGCGCCCGGCGGGGCGTGGAAGTTGCAAAAAGTGCAGCGGGCCGTGCAGACGTTGGAGTAATTGATGTTGCGATCGACGACGTACGTACGGTAGGGCTCGGGGTGCAGCACCGCGGCACGCTCGAACGCCAAGCGACCGAGTTCGTGGATCGACAACTCGCGGTAAAGCGACAACGCGTCGGCGTCGGTCAAACGCGTCGGATTGGCGGCGGGGGCGGGCTCGCTCAACGTCGTTACCCGCTCAGCGCCTGAAGGGATGCCGGCCAGTTAATGAGCGCGTCGGACGGGATGATATCCAGCTCGGCGCAATACCGGCCGAACAACTCGGCCCCCTTGATATGCCGCTCGTCGAGACGGTAGGTCAGGCGTTTGGTCAGATACAGTCGGGCCATGTCGACCGGCCAGCCGAGGCTCGGACCATGCATTTGGGCGATGCTATCCGCATCGGCTACGCCGCGGTCGCGCGCGACGGAAAGCAAGCCGGCGAGTTCGTCGAAGTCGAGCAAATCGTCGGGCGCGCGGCAGGCCCAGACGGCGAAAACGAACGGAAGACCGGTGTGCATCTTCCAGGCGCTGCCGAGATCGAGTTCGTATTTGAAACCCATCTTGGCGGCGCGAACGACCTTGTCGCCGATTAACAGGACTGATTCGTAGGCGGCGAGATTTTCGCCGCGGGCGTCAACACGTTTGAGCTCGAGATTGCAGTTGTAGACACGCCGCCACAGAACCGAGGCCAGGGCGACGGAGGTGTGCGAATCACCGTCGACATAGAGGGTGCGGATGCGGTCCGGGGCGATATGCGAGAAGACGCGGACGGTCATGGTTTCGCCGTCGGAGGCGATGCAGGCGTCCGAGATTACCCGTCTATGATTCCCGGCGTGCAACACGTCTATGATCGGCACGAGGGCCGCGTCGACATTGCCCTCGACGAGCCAATCCTCAAGCGCGGCGGGCACGTCGTAGAGCAGGTCGACGTCCGGTGCGCCGGCGAGTCCGGCGATCAGCGGGCGCGAGTTCAAAAAAGACACGATTCCGAGTCTTTTCAATGCGGCTCCTCCGTCGATTTGCCGTTTGTTTTCATGAGAGAGTATAATCCGCGTCGTGCCGCGAGCCCAATGGGCGGGCGGTCAGTATTATTATTTCAAAAGGGCTGAAAGCCGTCCCGGGACGGCTTTGTCGGTATGGTTGGCCGTTTAGAGCATGTCAAGGAGGTCGCACGAATGAAACCGCAATTCTGGTCTTTTCGAATGTTTGCAGCTCTATGGGGTCTCATATTCGCGCAATTAGCGCCGGCGCTGGCGGATACGCAGGTCACGATAACCAGGGCTGCCGAGGCGTCCGAGCCGATCGCGCAGATTGAATGGTCTAACGTGATCGGGGGCGACGCAGTGACTTTCCTGCACGCGATTCCCGAGGTCATGAAGTTGGCGGAAGCCGACGAGGACGATGTGGCCATGGCACGGATAGCGGTTAGCGCGATCGAATTGATCGGACAGGGCGCCGGACGAGCGTCGTTAG
>Ga0180434_10002182_pt1 | contig 26708 bp, 23 predicted proteins | sample SS_ome_7_FD_132453 | JGI IMG/M metagenome (GOLD analysis project Ga0180434, IMG submission 132453) | Hypersaline lake sediment archaeal communities from the Salton Sea, California, USA - SS_1_D_2 metaG | ecosystem: Environmental > Aquatic > Non-marine Saline and Alkaline > Hypersaline >... | reverse complement strand
CTTCGCGGTTGGCTTTGCCAACCGCGGCGGCAGGCGGGCCGCTGGAAGCGAGCTTGCTCGCGGACAGCGGACCGGTTGCCGCCACAGGGCCCGCGCCAGCGGGCCGCGAAGCTGATCTGCGGCAAAAAAAAGTTCAGGAGAAAACGATGGAAAAACCGAAACTCAAGGCCGGCATCGTCGGAGCCGGCTTCAGCGCGAAGTTTCACTACGAGGCGGCCCTGAAAGTCCACGGCGTGGACGTGGATGTGGCGGGGGTATACGCGCTGGACGCCGACCAGGCGGCCGAATACGCCAAAACCCGCGGCATAAAAAACTTCGGCAGTCTGGACGAGCTGATCGACGGAGTGGACATCGTGCACGTCTGCTCGCCGGCCTCAACTCATGAGACCATCGCCGTGGCCGTACTGGAAAAAAACAAATACCCCATCGTGGAGAAACCACTTACCGGCTGTTTCGGAAATGATTCCGAGGAATTCAACGGGGACACCTTCAGCCGGCAGAAGGCCTTGGACGAGGCGCTGGCCAGCATAGAGCGCATGCTGGAGGCCGAGAAAAAAAGCCGCTGCCGGATCCTTTACGCCGAGAACTGGGTCTATGCCCCATCCATACAAAAGGAAAGGGAGATACTGGAAAAGACCGGCGGCCAGATACTCTGGATGCACGGCGAGGAGTCGCACTCGGGATCCCACGCCTATTATTACGGATTCTGGAAGCTTGCCGGCGGCGGCGTGATGATCGGTAAGGGCTGCCACCCGCTTACAGCGGCGCTTTACCTAAAACGAATCGAGGGAAAAAACCGGGATGGAAAGCCCATACGTCCTGCGGCAGTCTCGGCCAGAACTCACGCCATAACAAGGCTGCCCGCCTTCAGGGACGAAGGGCATATCCGCTGCGATTACCATGATATCGATGACTTCTCCATAATGCACGTGGTGTTCGACGACGGAACGGTCGCCGACATAATCTCCTCGGATATTGTGCTCGGGGGAATACATAACTGGCTGGAGGTCTGCGCCAACAATCACAGGACCACATGCAACATCAATCCTAACACGGCAATGCAGACCTACAACCCTGTAGAAAAGAACTTTCGCGACATCTATGTGGTCGAAAAAATCGGAACCAAACAAGGCTGGTCGAACCCATCCCCCGACGAGGATTGGTTCACCGGCTACCCGCAGGAGATAGAAGCCTTCTACCGCTGCGCCGCCTGCGGCGAAAGCCCCGAAAGTGACAGCATTCTCGGGGCCGACTGCATCTCGACCATCTACAGCGCATACGTATCCGCCGAGCGGAAGGGGGCGGAAGCGGCGGTGAGGACCTTTTAAGAAAAGTGTGTTCAGAGTTCAGTGTCAGCAAGGCTGCCGCACGTCGCGGCCGGTTGAAAATGCCGAAGTCACCGTGATTCTACATTCTACATTCTACCTTCTACTTTCTACATTCTATATTCTACATTCTCTTGCCCCATGCTTTTTGGTCTGGACATGGCGATCTGGCTGATACTGGCCGCCTACTTCGGCGGCATGCTGGTTTTGGGCTGGTTCAGCCGCAGGGCGGCGGCGGACCACGACGGCTTCCTGGTCGGCGGCCGGCGGTTCGGAACCTTCGGCATGGTCATGCACGCCTTCGGCGCCGGCACCAACCCCAGTGACACCACCGGCACCATAAGCAAGACCGTCTCCGCGGGCGCCTCGGGTATATGGGTATCCTGGATGTGGATGTTCGGAACTCCTTTCTACTGGATCATAGCGCCGGTGATAAGACGGATGCGATGCCTGACCATGGCGGATTACTTCCGGCAGCGTTTCGGCGACGCCGCCGCGGTCCTTTACTCAATGGGCTCCGGCGTGGCCATGATGATATTCTTCGCGGCGGTGCTGCTGGGCACAACACGAACCGTCCAGGGGATGATGGGACCCGGCTTCACCGCCGCCTTAGACCGGACCGACTGGTGGTTCTACGGCATCCTGTTCACAACCACCGCCGTGTTCATGCTCTACGGCTACTGGGGAGGAATCGTCGCGGCGGTGCGGACCGACATGGTCCAGGGTTTGATGATAATCGTACTTTCGATACTGGCCATACCGCCGGTGTTGAAACTCCCGCAGGTCGACGGCCTTTCAGGGATGAAGCAGACGCTTGCCGCCGCCGACGCCGGCTTTCTGGACCTTTTCAGCGCCGCCGGCGGCTTCAGTCCGGCGAAGGTGGTTCTGCTATGTCTAAGCGCGCCGCTTACCGCCCTGGCGCTGCCCCATGTCATGACCGTCACCTCGGCCGGCCGGACCGAATGGGAGGGAAGAATGGGCTTCACATACGGCAACATGCTCAAGCGTATATGCACGATCGGATGGTCGATTCTGGCGTTGTGCTGGCTGGCCTACCTGATAAAGTCGGACTCGGCGGTCAATCCGGACGCAGCATTCGGCGACTGCATACGCCATACTCTTCCGGCCGCGGCCCAGGGCCTGATGCTGGCATGCGTAATGGCCGCTGCGATGTCCAGCGGCGATGCGGTCCAGGTCACGGTGGCGGGGCTTTTCACCCGCAGTGTCTACGCAGTGTACATAAACCCCCTCGCGGGCGAGGCAAGGCAGTTGAAGGTGACCCGCGTGGCCGGGCTTTTCGTCATAACGCTGTCGCTTCTGTTCGCGGTCTTGATGCAGCATGCATTCGTGGCCTCGATTGTAGCTTACTTCCGGATACTGAGCTTCGTCGGCATCGCCGTTGCGATGGGCATCCTTTGGCGGCGCATGAACACCGCCGGGGTCTTTTTCTGTATCATCCCGGCGACGGCCGTCTATATTGCCGCGCAGCTCAACGGCCGCTTCGAATGGTTAGCTGTTTCGGACGGACTTTCGGCGATCCTGCCGCTTGTGGCGGGCCTGGCCGGCGGCATCGCCGGCAGCTTGGCGACCCCCCCGCCTCGGAGGGATGCGGTCGAGACGTTTTTCAAAAAGATACATGTGCCGATAGGCCGTGAAGAAAAGCTCGATATGCCCCTGGACGAGGCCGTTCCACCGGCGAGCAGGCTCTTGACGGCAGGAGGCCTTTTTGTCGTGAAGCCGTCGCGGCAAAGCTGGGTCGGATTTCTCGTAGCCGCCGCGATCTGCATCGCCTGCGTGGCGGTGATGATGGTGTTATTAAAGTAGCTCATGCTCTTCTCCCCAAGCATATACGAGCACGCCGCCAGAGTGATCGGCCGAAGCCCCTGGGAGGTCTCGCGCGATATCACACTTCTGGCGGCCGGCCACACCGAGGCGCACCGCCTCTACGGCCACCGCCCGATAGTGGTGGGAATCGACATATACAACCTCGAGGCCGAGGCCTACGGCGCGAAGGTCACGCGGCCGCTGGGAAACGGCATACCGGCGATCTCGAAACACCCTTTTTCCTCGGTCCGCGAAATACTCAAACTTGAGCCTTTCAACGCCTCGGCCGGACGAATACCCATGGCCATAGAGGCCGCCGGGAAAGTGAAGCAGGCTTTGCCCGATGCCGACGTGCGGGTTCCGCTGGGCGGACCGTTCTCGGTGGCGACGAACCTTATCGGTTTCGAGAACCTCCTGTGCGAGGTGTATACCGATCGCAACCTCGTCGCGTCCGCACTCGGACACCTCGTGGCCGGACAGGCCAACTTCGCCTCCGCGATCGTATCGGCCGGGCTGGACGTTGCCTTTTTCGAGTCGGCGGCCGTTCCGCCCTTGATGAGCCCGGAGGACTTCAGGCGGGTCGAGTTCGCCGCGCTGCAGGACATAATTGACCGCACCGCCGAGGCGGTGGGCCACCCGGTGCCGTGCATTATGGGGGGCGACACTACGCCGATCCTGGATACCATCCTCGAGACCGGAACCGGATACGTGTGCTGCCCATCCGAAACCGACCAGGCTGCCTTTATGGAGAAGATGAAAGCCAGGCAGGATGTAACGGTCCGGATCAACATGGACCCTGCAATAATTGCCGCGGGAGATTTCAAGGCCATCAGGCATGAGGTCGACCGCGTATTCAAGCTTGCCGCGGACAGACGGAACGTCTGCCTCGGCACCGGGTGTCTTCCCTACGAAACGGACCCGGAGGTTGTGCTTAGAACAAAGGAGTATATATTAGGGAGAATAGGCGAGTAGGCGAGTAGAGCCTGCCGCCTATACGCCGGCAGGCTTGTTGAACATGGAAAAAGATCAAAACACAGCAGTCGAACGCGAGCGGTCGATGATCACCGCCGCCCGGCAGAAGGGCAGGGCGGCGACGTTGCTTGTCTATACCAGGCTTTCCGGACCCGGCTGGCTTCAAAGTGCAATAACCCTTGGCGGCGGATCGCTGGCCGGAAGCCTCTACCTCGGCGTCCTCGGCGGATTCAGCCTGCTCTGGCTGCAGCCTTTGGCGATGATAATGGGCGTTATCATGCTAAGCGCCATAAGCTACGTGGCCCTTTCGGTAAAGGAGCGGCCCTTCGAGGCGGTCAACAACCACGTAAACCCCGTCCTCGGCTGGGGGTGGGCGATAGCCACGCTTATGGCCAATCTTGTCTGGGCAATGCCGCAGTTCAGCCTGGGAACCGCCGCGATCAGGCAGAATCTACTTCCGAATCTGGTGGGTCCTGCCTCGGCCATGCCGGAGAGCACGGCCAAGCTTATCGTATGCGGAGCCATCGCGACCGCCTGCCTTGTTGTCGTGTGGTTCTATGACAGCGGAAGCTGGGGCATAAAGCTGTTCGAGGTCATCCTCAAGCTGATGGTCGCCCTGGTTGTGCTCTGCTTCTTCGGTGTGATCATAAGAATGACCCAGGCCGGCGTTTTAGACTGGAGGGCGATCCTGGCCGGCTTCGTACCGGACCTGGGCCTTCTCAGGTCCCCGGCGCCGGGTCTGGCAGCAGTCATTGAATCGGTTTCGGAACGATTCAGGCCGTTCTGGACCGACAGGATCGTCAGCCGGCAGCGGGACGTAATGATCGCGGCATCCGCGGTGGCGGTGGGCATAAACATGACGTTTCTGATGCCCTACGCCATACGCAGGCGCGGCTGGGACAGGCAGTTCAGGGGTCTTGCGATATTCGATCTGGCAACCGGGCTGTTCATACCCTTCATGCTGGCGACAAGCTGCGTAGTAATAGCTTCTGCCGCTCAGTTCCACGCAAAACCGGCAGCGGGCACCCCGGTTGAAGAATCCGCGGCGGACCCGGCCGATTCGCGGATCATCCAGTACAAAAAAATAGCCGCCGCCAGGGTCCGTTACGAAATCGGAGAAGCGAGATTCGATCACCTGCGGGCGAACGAACCGCGCCGCATAGACGAACTCGTCGAACGACTGCCGGATTCAGACAAACGGATCGCTGCGATGCTGGTGAACCGGGACGCGTTCGATCTGGCCCAGTCGCTTTCGCCTCTCACCGGCGAGATATTTTCCCATTACATATTCGGCGTCGGCGTGATCGGCATGGTCACATCGAGCATAATAATACTTATGCTGATAAACGGCTTCGTAGTGTGCGAGATGTTCGGAATCGAACCTTCGGGCCGGGCACACAGGCTGGCCTGCCTGATGCCGGCCGTGGGAATGCTGGGCCCGTTCATATGGACAGGCGGCAAGGCCCAGTTCTGGCTGGCCGTTCCCACCAGCGTATTCGGCATGACGCTTCTTCCGATAGCCTATTTCAGCTTCTACCTCCTGATGAACCAGAAGGCCCTGCTCAAGGAGAACATGCCAAAAGGCGCCAGGCGCCTGGCCTGGAATATCCTGATGGCGATCGCCAGCTCGCTGGCCGCCCTCGGCAGCCTCTGGAGCCTCTGGTCCAAGCTTAAGTGGACCGGCATCGTAATAATGGCGGCGTTCATAGCCCTCGTTCTTGCCGCGCACGTTGTCCGCCGGCACCGAAGAGCACTTACGGACCCGCAAGCATCATCCGGGCGCTGATCCTAAAATGACAACCGATCAATGGAATATTCTGCTGAATGTAATCGGCTGGAATGGTTTTGGACCGCCCCCGGTGGGCTTCGTCATAGACAGCCCCTGGCTTCCCGGCTGGGCGGGCGTATCGACGCTGGACTATTTCGGAAGCGACCGTGTGTGGCTCGACGCCAACCTCAAGGCCGTCGAAAGCTTTCCCGACGTCCTGTTTCTGCCGGGCTTCTGGGCGGAGTTCGGCATGTGCACCGAGCCTTCGGCGTTCGGATCGCGGTGCTCTTGGAACAGCGATTCCCCCCCGGACGCCCATAGGGTCTTCCGAAACGCCGCCGAGGCTGCGTCCTGCGCCAGGCCATCTCCAAAACGGGATGGGCTTGCGCCCTTCGTGCTTGGCCGGCTCAAACGCTGCCGCAGCGCAATCGAAAAAGCCGGCCACCACATACGGTTCGCGGTTGCCAGGGGCCCGCTTAATATCGCATCGTTCCTTCTGGGGACAACCGAACTGCTAACGGCTGTACGTACGGATCCGGAACTTGTCCGAAGGTTCCTCGATACGGTGACGGACTTCATCGTCGACTGGATCGGCCTTCAGGCCGAAACGTTCGATTCGGTGGATGGCGTGTTCATCCTCGACGATATAATCGGCTTTCTTGGAAAAGACGACTTCGAGGCCGCGGCTTTGCCGTACCTTTCGCGGATATTCGGATCGCTCGACGCATCGGTCAAATTCCTCCACAATGACGCGGCCGGCATGGTCTGCGCGCCTTACCTGGACTCCATGGGCGTCAACCTTTTCAACTTCAGCTCGGATCACGGCCTCATGGAAATGAGAAGAGCGGCCGGCCGGAATGTGGCTCTTCTGGGGGGGATACCGGCCCGCGACGTCATGGCGGCTGGCTCGCCTCAAATTGTAGGCGAAAACGTCCGGCGGGCGATGGATTCGGCCGCGGGCGAAGCCGGCATAATCATGTCCTGCGGCGGCGGCATGCCGCCGGGGGTGCCTTCAGCCAACATCGAGGCATTTTTATCCGCGGCTGATTAGGGCTATAGCGAAGTAGAGCTGGATTCTGAATTCTGGATTCTCCGTAAACGTAGAGGAGTAGGCGAGTAAACGAGTAGGGCCTGCCGCCCCCGGGGCGGCAGGCGTTGAAGCCGCCTTCGGCGGCTGGAAGAATCGAATGATGGCAGGAGGGGGGTGGCTCTGCTGACTACTGACTACTGTCTACTGACTACTGACTACTACATCTTTTGTCCTGGGTCCTGCTTCTTCCGATATCTCCCGTGCCGCGCGGCAAGGTTGGCAGGCTCGCAATGGCACCGGACGATATTGACATCTGCGGTTGCCGAGGGTATAAAAGATATTTGCAATGTAGCGTATTTTGGCTTAAGGAGTCAATCTCGATGTCGAAAAGCAGAATCCTCCTGTTGATTCTGGCTACGGCGGCGATCGCGTGCGGGTCCTGCCGCAAGTCAGACCCCCAAGCGGACCAACCGGCCGAAGGCGGCGGCCAGAGCGGCCGGGTCGATCAGCCTGCCGAAAAACCCGCCGAGCCCGCCGAAGGCGACGAACCTTCCGCCCGGCAGGGCGGCGGCGAACTGGTGCCGGTCGATATTGAGCTTCCAAAACCGATGTTCGTGGGCACCCCTCAGAACGTACAGGTTCCGCGGCTGGAAAAGCCCCTGGGCAAGCCGCGCCCGCCGTTTCTGGCGCCGGCCGGCACGATAAACGTCGCCGCCGGCAAGCCGGTCTACAGCAGCGACGAGGAGCCGATCATCGGCGAGATTGAAATGATCACCGACGGCGACAAGGAGGCCGCCGACGGAAGCTACGTGGAATTGGGCCCATTTCTGCAGCACGTGACAATCGATCTGGAGCAGACCTGCGAAATATACGCGATCGTGGTTTGGCACTACCATAAACAGGCCAGGGTATACTTCGACGTGGTGGTGCAGCTCGCCGACGACAGGGATTTCATAACCAACGTCAGAACTGTTTTCAATAACGATCACGACAACTCGGCCGGTCTGGGAGTCGGCTCCGACCTCCATTACGTGGAAACCTCGGAAGGCAAACTGATCGACGCCAAGGGCCACAGAGCCGGCTTCGTAAGGCTTTACAGCAACGGAAACAACGCCAATGACCTCAACCACTACATAGAGGTTGAGGTCTTCGGAAGACCCGTTGCAAAATGACTTTTTCCCGCAAATGGTGCGCCGCGGCGGTCCTTGCCGCAACTGTATTCGCGGCAACCATCCGCCTGCCGCTGCTGGACGTCCGTCCCATGCACGGTGATGAAGCCGTAGGGGCGGTCAAATTCGGAGCCCTTTTTGAGGACAACTATTACCGCTACGACCCGCACCAGTATCACGGACCTACACTGAACTACTTCACGCTGATACCGGCCTACCTGACAGGCTGCGACACCTTTGAACAGGTCACCGAAACCACCGTTCGGATGGTTCCGGCGATATTCGGCGTGCTGCTTGTGTTGATGATCCTGCCGGCGGCGGCCGGGATGGGGTCGATGGCTGCAATATTCGCCGCGATTCTGACCGCCGTATCGAACGCCATGGTCTTTTACAGTCGTTTCTACGTCCACGAGATGCTCCTGGTGGTTTTCACATTCGGTGTCATATGCTTCGGTTGGCGGTGCGTGACAACAGGCAGAGTTCTGTGGGCTGCGGCGGCGGGGCTCTGCGCGGGCCTGGCGTACGCGACCAAGGAGACGTTTATTATCGCACTGGGATCGATGACCGCGGCAGCCGTCGCAGCGGCGGTGTTCCAACGGCACGCCGCGAAACAGGCTGTGCGGCCCGGCGTGGTGAATCTTGCCGTTGCGATTGCCGCGGCCGTGGTTGTCTCGTGCCTTTTCTATTCCTCCTTTTTCAGCAACCCCGCCGGGATCAGCGATTCGGTGAGTTTCACGAACACATATATCGGCCGCGCCGCCTCCGGCGACGAAATCCATCTGCACCCGTGGTACTACTATCTCAAGATGCTCGCTTATTCACAGTTCGCACCGGGCGTGGCCTGGAGCGAGGCCCTGATACCGGCGCTCGCCGCGGCGGGGTTCGTCGCGGTTATGAGCAGGCGTATCGAAAAGGGCGCAGATGCCGGTCTGGCGGCCTTCATCGCCGTCTACACGTTTATCATGACCGCCGTCTACTCGGCGATATCCTATAAGACACCCTGGTGCATGCTCGGGTTTCTGCACGGAATGGTCCTTCTGGCCGGAATAGGCGCCTCGGCGATCCTGAGATCGCTCAAGCGGCCTTTTTTGAAGACCGCGGCGGCGGTGCTTCTGGCGGCGGGGGCCTGCCACCTGGCCTACCAGGCTTACTTGGGAAGCTACCGGTACTACGACGATCCGGCGAATCCCTATGTATACGCCCACACCAGCCGGGACGTGTTCAAAATCGTTGATGAAATCGAGGCCGCGGCCGACGCGGCGGCGGGTAGGGACACCTATATCCAGGTAATTTGCCGCGGCGACGACTATTGGCCGCTGCCATGGTATCTGAGGAGCTTTGACTCGGTGGCCTGGCAGAGCCAGGTCGATGAAAGTCTGCCGCCCGCGCCCGTGATAATAACCACCCCGGAACTGGAGCCGGCGATAATTCAACAACTCTACCTGAAGCCGCCCCCGGGCGAGAAACAGCTTTACGTGCCCCTTTTCGACGAATACCTGGAACTTAGACCGAAGGTGGAGATGCGGGGCCTGGCGACCAAGCAGCTTTACGAGCGCATCCTGCAGGCAGACCGGCCGCCGCTTCCTTAGACAGGTAATGCCAGAAAGGGAAAAATCTCTCGATCTTTCCGGCGTCTCGGCCCGGCATGTCTGCGGCTCGCTCCGGTTCGAACACTTCGCAATGGCCACGACCTTCGAAATAATCACCGCCGGCGTAGAGAAGACCTACGCCAGGCAGGCCGCTGCGCAGGCCTTCGAAGAACTCGACCGACTGGAGGCGGATTTAAGCAGGTACATCGAAAACAGCGACATATCCCGGTTGAATGCGGTCGGTTCGCACCAATCAGTGACGATCGGTGAGGCTGCATTCGATTGCCTGCGGCTCGCAATCCAGCTGCGGAAAAGAACCGGCGGATCCTTCGATGTAACGGCAGGTCACCTTAAAGACCGGTGGGTCCTCGCAAACAGCGGCCCGCGGGTCGATGCGTATCAGGGAAATCCACCCGAAAAGGACGAGCCGCCGGCCGGAAAAGGCGGCGGCGCCGGCGAAAGCATGTGCGATCGCATACTTCTCGACGAGTCGAATCATAGCGCGCGGTTGGCGCATGGCGTAAAGGTCGACCTGGGGGGAATCGGTAAGGGTTTCGCGATCGACAGAATCGCCACCCTTCTGCAAGAGTGGCAAGTGTGCGCGGCATTGATCCACGGTGGATTCAGCTCCGTTCTGGCTATGGCCCCGCCGCCCGGCATGTCCGGCTGGCCGGTAACCATAAGCGACCCGCGCCGGTCTGACCGGATACTGTCGAGAATCTCGCTTTGCCGAAGAGCTATCGGCGGCTCGGGACTGGAAAAGGGAATGCACATAATCGACCCGGCCAGCGGCCGGCCGGTTTCCGGCAGAATTGCCGCCTGGGCGGCCGACAGGAATGCAGCGGCCGCCGACGCGCTTTCTACGGCGTTTATGATAATGCCGCCGGAGCAGATCAACGCCTACTGCCGCCGGAACAAGGAAACCGCGGCTATGGTGGTGACAAAGGACAATATTCTGCGTTTGGGACAACCGCACCTTTTGTAGGGTTGGATAAAAAGGACCAGGGACCGTTTTCACGGTTTTCGGGCATAGAACGGTCAATACTGCTGCGCGCCCTCTCGATTCCGATTTCGATTCCGAGGCCGGCTGTCTCAGTTGGGGGGGGTATCTTCCAAAAGCCCCAAAATAGGGCATCGCCGGGCCGAAAACCGCCTTGCCCGGCGGGCGTGAAGCTGCTATAATTAAGTTCGTGGGATAAATAGCCGAAATCGAGGAGGAGTATGGTATTTTCCTGGGAGAAGGAATATCTGGAGAAAAAGCGATATGCTCCAACCCAAGAAAACTGTTTTGGCGTGGGCGCTGCTGCTTGTTGCCTGCGCCGCCGCCCCGGGACAACTGAAGAACAACTGGAACGATCTTCTGCACTATACCAAGATCGGCAGGCTTGATCTGGCCAAGGGCTACGCACAGGCCATCCTGGCGGAAAACCCCGATCCCGTGGAACTTCTGGAGCTGGCCCGGCAAAACAGACCGGGTCATCTTATCCTCGGAAGGGCCGCGGAAAAAAGCCGGGATCCGGAACTGGCCGAACTGTGCCGCAAGATACTGGATTTGATCGAGCAGGGGCGGTTTTTGCGGCGCAAAAGCCCCAAGATAATAGTGGAGGAAATCCGCAGGCTAAGCACAACCGCCAGGGGGCGCCTGGCCGCCGTCGATAGACTCAAGAACGCCGGTGAATATGCCATCCCCTACATGCTCGAGGCGATGGCCGATGAATCACGAAAGGAAGAATTGCCCAATATCATCTGGGCGCTGAACCAGATGGAAAGACCGGCCATAAGACCACTCGCCGCAGCGCTGCAGACCGAAAACAAAGCGGTCAAGGCCGAGATAATAAAGGCCCTGGGCAAGATACGCTACCCGCAGGCAAACCCTTATCTGAAATATGTGGTGGAAAACGATAATTCCGCCGAGCTGGCCTCACTTGCTCAGGAAAACATCGCCATGATCGATCCGGCCGAGATGAAACTGCCGGCGGCGGAACTTTTCTATCAACTCGGTGAAAATTATTACTACCACCACCAGTCGCTGGCGCCGGCCGAGGACTCGGACATGGCCAACATCTGGTTCTGGGACGCCGCCGAAAAGAGGCTCGAGTACGAAAAAGTGGACAAGTCTTACTTCCACGAACTGATGTCGATGAGGTCATGCGAGTGGTCCCTCAAAGCCGATCCCGCCGCCGGTAAATCGATCGGCCTGTGGCTGGCGGCCTTTTTCAAGGCAGAATCGACCGGCCTGGAAATGCCTCGCTACTTCGGCGAGACTCACGCCGATGCGGCAACTTATGCCACCACCGCAGGCCCCGAGTATCTGCACCAAGCCCTGGCGCGGGCCCTCAAGGACAAAAATGCGCGCGTGGCACTGGGAGTCGTGGAAGCCCTCATAAAGACCGCCGGTGAAAAATCCCTGATGTACCGACTGGGCACAAAGCAGCCCCTGGTTGAGGCCCTGAGCTTCGGCGACAGGGCGGTCAGATACAGCGCGGCGATCGCCATCGCCGCCGCCGGACCCAGCTCGGACTTCCCGGAAAGTATCCTGGTCGTCGAGAACCTGGCCGCGGCGATCAGGCCGGTTGCCGAAGGGTCGGAAGATCCCGCCGGCTGGGATGAGAACCTGGCGGCAGGCTACGCGCTTCGCGCCGCCGAGGTTCTGCTTGACTCGGCCCGCAGGAGAAACACCGTGGTTGACCTGTCGCCGGCCCAGCAGGCCCTTATGGAAGCGGCAAGGAATCAATTGCCCCGCGTCCGCGTGCTCGCCGCACATATACTAGCATACCTGGACAGTCCCGAGGCGCAGCGGTCAATAGCAGCGATGGGGCTTGCCGGCGGCAACACCATGGATATCCGTATAGCAGCTTTCGAGGCCCTCGCCATATCGGCCAAGAACAACGCCAATCTGCTCGATGATGCTGTCATCGATGCGATTTACGGGATCGTTGCCAGCGAGCAAACCGAACCCGCGCTTCGAAGCGTCGCCGCGGCGGCTTACGGATCGCTGAATCTGCCCAGCCGCAAAGTCAAGGACCTGATTCTCGACCAGGCGAAGAGTTGAATGACCTACCGTACCCACATGGGGTCAAGATCTTGACAACCGGCCTTGACAAAATATACTCAAAGCGGGGTCTGTGAGCGGCTGCAAGCGACGCGCCTTAGGGTCCGCACAGGAACCCCGGAAAAACGGAAATTCTTATGGCACAAGTCAGACTGCCCGACGGCAGCAAACTGCAAGTACCAGAGGGAACCACCGCCGCGCAACTGGCAGAACGAATCGGTCCCCGACTGTGCGAGGCCGCCGTAGCGGCCAAGGTAAACGGGCGGCTGGTGGACCTTGCCGAACCGGTGAACAGCGATTCGACGGTTGAAATAATCACTTCCGAAGATCCCGAGGGACTCAATATCATCCGCCACAGCTGCGCGCACGTGATGGCGGAGGCCATATGCACCATATGGCCGCAGGCCAAGCTGGCCTACGGCCCGGCCGTCGAGGACGGCTTCTACTACGACATCGACCTTGACGAGCCCCTAACCCCCAACGACTTCGAGAGGATCGAGCGCCGGATGCACCGTATCGTACAACAGGACAAACCCTTTGTCCGAATACAGATGAGCCGGTCCGACGCCCTCGAAAAGGTCGCCGCCGACCGCTACAAGACCGACAACATAAACCGCGCTGACAGCGAAGTTATAAGCTTCTACAGCCATGGCGACGGTTTCACGGACCTGTGCCGCGGCCCTCACGTGCCCAGCACCGGCAAGGTGGGAGCCTTCAAGATAATGAGTGTGGCGGGCGCCTATTGGCACAACGACCCGACTGAGAAGATGTTGCAGAGGGTCTACGGAACTGCTTGGCCGAATCAAAAACAGCTCGACGAATATCTCAACATGCTCGAAGAGGCTAAGAAACGGGACCACCGGGTCCTGGGAAGGCAGCTGGATCTTTTCAGCTTTCATAGTGCAGGACCGGGTTTCGCCTTCATGCACGCCAGGGGGATGATCATCTGGAACGCCATAGTGGATTTTTGGCGGCAGGTTCACCGCCGCTACGACTACGACGAAATAAAGACCCCGATCGTGCTCGACGAGAAACTCTGGCACCAAAGCGGCCATTGGGACAACTACAAGGAGAACATGTACTTCACCAGGTTCGATGATGCCAGTTACGCCATAAAACCCATGAACTGTCCGGGTGGCTGTCTGGTTTACAAATCCAGCCGGCATTCGTACCGCGAGCTCCCGATGAGGGTCGCCGAGTTGGGCCTCGTTCACAGACATGAGGCCAGCGGCGTCATGCACGGGCTTTTCAGGGTAAGGCAGTTTACGCAGGATGACGCGCACATTTTCTGCACGCCCGAACAGGCCGAGGACGAAATAATAGGTGTAATAGACCTGACTTTCGAAATATACAGGGCCTTCGGCTTCGAGAACTTTCATGTGGAGCTTTCGACCAAGCCCGAGAAGCATATAGGCGGCGACCGGATATGGGAAACGGCCACAAATGACTTGAAGCGGGCGCTCGAAAAAAAGAAAATAAACTACAAGGTGAACGAGGGTGAAGGCGCCTTCTATGGGCCAAAGATAGATTTTCACGTGAAGGACTGTCTTAAGCGATCCTGGCAGCTCGGCACCATACAGCTTGATTTCTCCATGCCGCAGCGTTTCGGCCTTGCTTATGTTGGCCGCGACAACAGTCAGAAGACACCGGTTATGATACACAGGGCGGTTCTTGGCTCGTTTGAGAGGTTCCTGGGGATCATCATAGAACACTATGCAGGCGAATTTCCGGTTTGGCTCGCCCCCGAGCAGGCAAGAGTCCTTCCGATCAGCGAAAAAAGCAACGCTTACGCAAATGCGGTTTACAAAAGGCTCAGGGAGCGGCACCTTCGCTGCGGCATTGATCTTTCCGATGAAAAGATCGGCGCTAAAATAGTCCGCGGTCACGCCGAAAAGCTGCCTTACATGCTGGTGGTCGGCCCTAAAGAGGCCGCCGGCGGGACAGTCAATGTCAGAATCCGAGGGCAAAAGGCCGGCATGGCCATGGATACGCAGGGTTTCTGCGAGTCGGTGGCGACGAAGGTCACCAACAGGCAGGCAAGCCTCTCTTTTGATTGAAAAGTTAAGTAACGGAATGCAGTTTTTCTGAAAGGTCAGGTGGTGCAAATTAGCAACAGAGGTCTGAGGACGAATGACCGCATTCGAGCCCCCAAGGTTAGGGTCATCGATGAAACGGATCAACAAGTCGGCATTATTGACATCGAGAACGCCAGGCAAATGGCCGTTCACGCGGGAATGGATCTTGTGGAGGTTTCGCCTAACAGCGACCCGCCGGTATGCCGCATAATGGATTACAGCAAGTGGCTCTACCAGCAAAAACGCAAGCTGCGCGACTCCCACAAGAAAAACCCCCACCACAATGTCGCTCTAAAGGGAATAAGGCTGCGGCCCGAGACCGACAAGCACGACCTTGAGGTCAAGCTCAAACACGCCCGTGAATTTCTGGAGAAAGGCCACCGGGTCCAGTTCACGGTGTTCTTCCGCGGCCGGCAGATGTTGCACAAGGAACGCGGCTACGCCGTGCTCGAACAGGCCACGGAAATGCTTCAGGACGTAGGAAAGCCGGACCAGACCCCCAAAATGGCCCACAGAAGACTTGTAATGGTCCTGCTGCCCAGGAGCGGCTGACAAAAAACTCTTGACGGCTGCGGGGGCAGCTACTAATTTGGTGAGTTTACGTGGTCCGACGGGAATCACCGATGAATAAACAGAAAACCCACAAGGGATTGAAAAAGAGGATCAAGGTAACCGCTTCCGGCAAGATCAAGCACAAGCGATGCTGCGGCGGACACCTTATGAGCAAGAAGAACAGCAAGCGGCGAAGGGCCATAGCCGGTAAATCGCTCATCAGCGGCGGGGCGGCGAAGTCGATGAAAGCGCGCCTGCACGGATAGGAGCCAAGGGGAAGAAACATGCCGAGAGTATTAAAGGGTTCCGCCAGACGCCGGGCAAAGAAACGCATTCTCAAGGACGTCAAGGGTCACAGGGGTGCCGCCGGCCGCCTTTACCGCCTGGCCAAGGAGGCCAGGATCCGCGCCGGCGTCAACGCCAGAATAGATCGAAGGCGAAAAAAACGAGACTTTCGCGGCCTTTGGATCATACGCTTGTCGGCGGCGTGCCGCCAGCGGGGCATACGATACGGCGAATTCGTACACGGACTCAAGAAAGCACGCATAGGCCTCAACCGCAAGATGCTTAGCGAGATAGCTGTCGCCGACGAGGCCGGTTTCGACGCGATAGTCCAGGCGGCACGAAAGGCGGCCGTGTAGCCAGCGATTAGACCGCGGCTTTGACCCAGCCGGCTGCCCCGTCAAGGACCACAGGTCCGCCGGTGACTGCAGTTTAAACCTGGCGTTCGTATTGCTTGATGATTTTGCAACAATCGGTTCTGACGCGATCGCCGAACTCAATGACGTAGGCGACCTCGAAGCGCTCGAGGAATTCCGCGTAAAATACCTCGGCCGCAAGGGCCGTGTTACCCACATGCTGGGAACCATAGGAAAGTTTCCCTCCGCGCAAAGGCGCCAGGCGGGACAAACCGCCAACACCATCAAGAACCGCATTACCGAGGCCTTCAACCGCCGCAAGGCCGAACTGGAGCAAAACCGGACGGCCGAACAAGAAACGATCGACGTGACGCTTCCCGGCATATCCCCGCTCATCGGCAGGCCGCATATCATAACTCAAACAATCGACGAACTTCTGGAGATATTCGGCCGGATGGGCTTCGGCGTAGCCTATGGGCCCGAAATTGAGGACGAGTGGCACAACTTCGTGGCATTGAACATCGGCCCGGAGCACCCCGCCAGGGACCCGGCGGATAACTTTTACATAACCGATGACTTGCTGCTGAGGAGCCAGACATCCACAATCCAGATTAGAGTGATGGAAAAACAGCCCCCTCCCATACGGGTGGTCGCTCCCGGGAGGGTATACCGGCCGGACACCGTCGATGCCACACACATGTACATGTTTCACCAGCTCGAGGCTCTGGTTGTTGACGAGGGCGTTAGCATGGTCGACATGAAGACCGCCATCGACCAGTTCATACACGCCTTCTTCGGCCGCGGAACCAACTGGCGGTTCCGGCCGAGCTTCTTCCCGTTCACCGAACCCAGTGCCGAGGTCGACCTTTTGTGGACAGGCAAGGAGGGCCGCGAGGACTGGATAGAGATGGGCGGTTGCGGCATGGTCGACCCGAATGTATTCGACGCCGTCGGCATCGACAGCGAAAAATACACCGGCTGGGCCTTCGGTTTCGGCATTGAACGACTGGCGATGCGCAAGTACGGCATCAACGACATAAGACTGTTCTTTGAGAACGACCTGCGTTTCCTGGAGCAGTTCTAAGAAAACAAGGGGTCAGGACCCTTTTTTTCAGGAAACTTTCTCGTCACTTTGTGTTTTAGTTGTCCCGGAGGTCGAGCGAATATTATAATATTCCAATCGAGACAACAGGAAAGGGTACGGCATGAAAACACAAAGCAAATCCCAGAATATCGCCACGTCCCGCCGCCAGTTCATAAAGAGGACCACCGGCACGCTGGCGGCGGTCTCGCTGGCTGAGGCGGTAGCCGCGGCGGCCAATATCGGCGAATCGAACACCATACCGATAGCCCTCATAGGCTGCGGCGGCAGGGGCACGGGCGCCGCGGCAAACGCGCTGTCAACCGATGGCCCGACACGTCTTGCAGCCATGGCCGACATCTTCGATTTTCGCCTGGCTGGCAGCTTCGAGAAGCTATCCAAGCAGTTCACCCGGCAACTGGACGTTCCCGAGGACCGGCGTTTCCTCGGCTTCGACGCCTACCGCAAGGCCATCGATACTGTTTCAAACGGTGGGGTGGTAATCCTGACGACTCCACCGGCGTTTCGTCCTATCCACCTCGAATACGCAGTCGCCAGGAACTGCCACGTTTTCATGGAGAAATCATTCGCGGTCGACGCGCCCGGCATACGCCGCGTCCTCAATGCCGGCCAAGAGGCCGAGAAGAAAAACCTCAAAATCGCCGGCGGCCTGATGGCCCGCCACTACGAGCCGCTCGAAGAGGCGGTACGCAGGCTGCACAGAGGCGACATCGGTCCTCTCATAACCTGTTGGGCCTACCGCGAGCACGGGCCGGTCGGCTTCAAGGACCGCAGGCCGGGCATGAGCGAACTGGCCCACCAGATCCACAACTACAGCAACTTCACATGGGTCAACGGCAGTTTCATACTGGACTGGCTGATACACAACATCGACGTGTGCTGCTGGTGCAAGAACGCCTGGCCCGTCTCGGCCCAGGGGCAGGGCGGCCGCCAGGTTCGCTCGCTGCCGGACCAGATGTACGACCACTTCGCGGTCGAATACACCTTTGAAGACGGAACGCGGCTTTTCGCGCAGGGCCGCCACATGGACGGATGCTGGCGTTTTTTCGGCGACGTTATCCACGGCACAAAGGGCTCGGCGGTTTTGGGCGAGGGAATCACCAAACCCAGCATCTTCACCGGCCACCGGCAACAGGACTCGAACCTGCTTTGGAGGTACGAGGGGCCCCGCTGCGATGCGTACCAGCGAGAGCACGACCTGTTGTTCGAGGCGATCCGGCAGGACAAGCCGTACAACGAGACCGAACGGTGCGCCCACGCCGCCATGGCCGGCATCCTCGGCCGCATGGCCGCCGAGTCCGGCAAGGCCGTCACCTGGCAGCAGGCCATGTCCTCCGATCTGGAGCTGGCCCCCGGCCTCGATAATTACACCATGGACTCCAAGCCGCCGGTGGAAGCAGACGGCGAGGGCCGTTACCCGATCGCGATGCCCGGGACGGCGAAGGTTCTGTGAAGGTACAGGTCCGGCTCTGCGAAAAAATGTCCCGCACCTTGAAAAAAACCCTCGACATCGGGTCTCAGTCGGCCCAAATCGCCGTTGCGGCCGCTGCCGCGGCCGCTGCCTTCTGGCTGCCGCAGCACGTTCCGGCCGCCGACAGCGAATCCTGCAGCAGGTACACCGAAACAGTTGTTTTCGACGACGGGCGGAGGATCTCGTTCGATATGGTCCTGGTTCCGGGCGGTACGTTCGTGATGGGAAGTGCAGCAGGCGATCCCCGCGGCAGGGACGACGAAAGGCCCGCCCGCCGTGTGCGGCTGCGCGACTTCTACCTCTGCGACAAAGAGACCACGCTGGAGCTTTTCCTTGCCTATTACGAACAGACCACCTCGGCCCGGAACGACAAGAAAAACCATGGAAAAACTTCAGGACATGTCGACGCGATTACGGGTCCGACCCTTGTCTACGGGGACATTACCATGGGATATTCGCCAAGGCACCCGGCCGTGGGGATGACCTGGCACAACGCGGCGAACTTCTGCCTGTGGCTTTCGGCGAAAACCGGCAGGAAATACCGCCTTCCCACCGAGGCCGAGTGGGAGTACGCCTGCCGCAAAGGGAACGCCGGCTGCGGGAACGACCCCAACCGCATCGGCGACTTCGCCTGGTACAAGGCCAACTCCGGCGGCCAGACCCACCCGGTCGGCCTTAAAAAGCCCGATAGCCTCGGCATACACGACATGCTGGGAAACGTCCTGGAGTGGACCAGCGACTTTTACAGCACCAAAGCCTACAATACGGACCCTAACGAGGCGGTGCTCGACAACCCCTCCGGACCGGCAGGCGGCACCGTTCATGTCGCCCGCGGCGGCGATTACACCAGCGGCGCAGCGGACCTCCGGTGCGCCGCCAGGAGCTTCGAGGAAAAGGGATGGCGATCCGGCGACCCTCAGATACCGAAAAGCACCTGGTGGCTTCCACAAATGGATTTCATAGGTTTGCGTGTAGCGGCCGGTACCGAGTAACACTTGCAACGGTTGTAATTTTCACCTCTGACAATGGTGGCGTGACAAAGGTCACTTCCATGACTCCGCTTCGCGGCCAGAAGTCGCAGTACTATGAGGGCGGGATCAGGGTTCCGCTGATCGTGGCGGCCCCCGGCGTTACAACGCCTGGATCGGTATGCAGCGAACCGGTTACAAGCACCGATTTTTACCCGACAATGCTGGAGCTGGCCGGCCTCGAGGCGATGCCTCGGCAGCACCTGGACGGCCTAAGCCTGGTGCCGCTTTTACGCGGCGGCAGGCACCTCCGCCGCGATGCCATCTACTGGCACTTCCCGCTGTACCACTTCTCGTGCAGCGCGGTGCGGTCCGGCGACTGGAAGCTGATCGAGTTCTTCGAGGACGATCGCATCGAGCTTTATAACCTCGCCGAAGACATCGGAGAAACAAACGACCTTTCCGGATCATACCCCGGCAGGGCCAAGAATCTCAGGCAGATGCTCCACCGCTGGAGGAAGCAGGTCGACGCGAGCATCCCCAAGCCCAACCCGGATTACCGGCCCGCGCAGGACCGCTGAAAAAAAGGGGTCAGGAACCTTTTTAACGAAAAAGGTTCCTGACCCCTTTTTTTCAGGCGGCGGGCGGTTGCCGCGGCGACGGTCCGGGCGAGGGGGCGCGACTTGCGGTAGTCCAGGCCGCTTTCGGCAAGATAGGCCATGAAAAAACGCATCCTGTCCGTACCGGTGACATCGTCGCGGTGCATATTAACCTGGACCAGGTTCTTTACACGGTAATACCACCGTAGGCGGCGGAACTTCCTGCTCCTTTCGTTGTCCAAAAAGTAAAAATCCCAACTGCCGCCGTCGGGCTTTGCCAGGATGTTTCCCACCCGTAAATCGCCGTGAAATATCGCTGCGTTGTGAAGGCGGCCTATCTCGGCACCAAAAGCACGAATCAGACGCCGCTTGAATCGCAGCGTCCGAATGCGGTCACTGTTATTTTGCTCGAGCCAGCGGTGCACGGGCAGGGCACCCTCGGCCCCGGCGGTGGCGAGAACCTGCTCGCGGTGCGAGCCCAAGCCCCTGCCGAAGGCCGCAGCCAATACCGGCGGCGTGGCAAAACCGGATGCCTCGAGCATCAGGGCCGCCCGGAAGGCGCGTTCGGCCCGGCCCGGGCGAAACAGGTGCTTGATGTGGTCTGCGACTGACCTGGGAAAATACCGCTTCAGGTAGGCGGTCCGAAGCCCGCCGCCGAGCGGCAACTCGAACCGCCACACACTGGCAAAACGGGAGGAGCGGATTTGTTCAAAGGAAAATCCGCGCATCAGGTCTTCAAACCCGGACACGAACGATTCGGCGAAGCCACCGCCATCCAGGTCCCGGCGGACATACACCGTTCGACCGGCTTTTCTGTAGTTTTCAAATCGCGCAGCCAAGCCCTTAACGCCCGAGAATGGTCACGCCCAGCCGGTCGGCCAGCTCGATCGTAGCCGGTTTATCAATAATTATCGTTTTGCCCTTCTCAACAACAAGGCACCTGCAGCCGTTGGCCGCCAGATCCCTGACAGTATCGGGTCCGACACAGGGTACGTCAAACCTCATGTCCTGGCCGGGCTTGGCCACCTTGACAAGAGTCCACCCACCGGCGGGGCACAGTCGCCCGGCCCTTTCAATCATGGCAGCGGTTCCTTCGACGGCCTCGACCGCGATGACATCCAGCTGCTTAACCGCCACGGCCTGACCAATGTCAAGTTCGCCCAGCTTCTTGGCTATCGCCCAGCCGAAGGCTATGTCTTGCTTGACGAACTGCCCGGGGGGCTTCCTCGTCATCACGCCTTCCGAAGCCATATGATCGGCGCAGTACATCGTCGAGTCCTCCAGTATTATGCCGCCGGCGGCCAGTTCCTCGGCCAGAGCTCCAAGGAGTTGGTCGGCCTGCTTGTTCCTGCCCCGAAGCCGCCAATACCACGTCCGAAAGGCCCGCCAGTCGGGTAGGTAGCGCAGTATCCGCCAGGGGGTATAGAGGCGCCCCTTACAGACTCGACCGACCATGATCGTCTTGACAACGCCGTGCTTTTTGAGCCTGCGGATCCAGGCGCCGGGCCGGGCCACCGCAACCGGGTAGAAAACATCCACTTCCCCGGCAAGGGCGGGTTCGGCACTTCCGGCCAATCCCACGCATATCACTCGCAGTCCGGACTGTCTGGCGCCGGCGGCCACCAGAAAAGGAAGACGGCCGGCTCCGGCTATCAAACCGACAACGCCGTCAGAGTCCATCGCTAATTCCCTGCCGGTTCGTCCGCACCGGCCGGAAAGGCCGGCGCAATCTGGTCGAGCCTGTTCTCTAGGCTCTTGATCGACTGGCGCAGCTGCGGGAGATACTGGATCATGCTGTATGCCCTCTTGGCCTGGTTGGCCTCGATCGCCGGCGAACCCAGCACCACTTTGTTGTCGGGAACGTTGTTGACAACGCCCGACTGCGCGCCGATCATTACCTTGTTACCGATGTTTATGTGCCCGACGACACCGACCTGACCGCCGATTATGCAGTTGTGCCCGATGGTGGTGGAACCGGCGATGCCAACCTGGGCAACGAGCAGGCAGTGCGGGCCGATTTTTGTGCCGTGACCGACGGTCACCAAATCGCCGAGCTTGCTGCCTTCGCCGATTACGGTATCGCCGAGCGTGCCACGCTCGATCGCACAACTGCTTCCGACTTCCACGTCGTTGCATACGACCACCGAGCCGATCTGGGGGATCTTGTGGTGCATGTTGTCACGGCTGGCGTAGCCGAAGCCGTCCTGGCCTATGGAGGAATTCGCGTTTATAACAACACGGCTGCCGATCTTGCACCCGTCATAAATGACCACGTTGGGATACAGCACGGTGTTTTCGCCGATTTGAACATCGCGGCCGATGAAGACGCACGGGTAAATGAAGCAGCCGCTTCCAATTCTGGCCCCGTCGGATATGGTGACAAAATCGTGGACGTTGCAGTCGGCGCCCACCCTGGCGGTGTCGGAAATGCAGGCCTTTTGGCTTATACCTACCTTCTTGTGCGTGCGATGTCCGTGGATCAATACCATTATCTGCATGAAGGCATAGTATGGATCCTCGACCACCAGCAGGGGGACTGCCAGGTCCAGCGTTTCGACCGCGACGATCACCGCGCTGGCTTTCGTGGATTTCAGCTGGCTGTCATACCTCGGGTTGGCCAGAAAACTGATGTCGCCCTTTTTCGCCCGCCCAAGCGTCGCCGCCGATGTGATTATAACATTCTTGTCGCCTTTAACCCTTCCGCCGACGTATTCGGCAAGCTCACCCAGTGTCTTTTTTACCATCTAACAACCTCTTGCTGAAAAACCCGTGAGCCATGAGGCTCTAACATCTAAGGGTGTGATTATAGCATGCATCGGCCGGGCGTCAACCGGCGGTGCGAGGGGCTCAAGGGCGGCCGCAGAACAGGACAAAGGACAGAGAACTCAGGACAAAAAACAAAGAAGCCAGAAGCCAGAATGGCTGTCGCCGGAGTGACCGGGCATGATTTGCGGGGCGAGTTTGCTTAAAGTGGGGCAACCGTCTGTGGGGCAACCGTCCCGGTTGCCATTGGCAGGCCGGAGGCCTGCCCCACTTCCAGCGGCCGAAAACCGCCATTCTGAATTCTACGCTTCTCAGGCCGCAAAGGCCTTGCATGGCAGGGGGTATTCGGTTAAGCTGGCAAACCGCTGGCGAACGAGAAAGAAGCGTTCATCAAGGCGCGGGAAGACCATGAAAACCCTAAAGGTGCTGCAGGATTATTTCCCGACGGCTGTCTTTACCGGAATGGCGCTGGTCTTTATAAGCGAGAACTGGCGGGTCGAGCTGACCGAGCACACCGATGGCGACTTCAGCAACCCGGCTTCGGATACGCCGATAATAAGGCTTAAGATTTTCAAGAAGGCACTGAACGGGGAATTCGTGCACGGCCACCGCGAGGATTTTCAGCTCCCGGGGCCCGGAGAACTGGCCGAACAGATCGAAAAATACGTGCAGCTGGCGATCGGCACCAACCTGAGAGAAACTATCTGACTCGGAACCCGGATACACAGAACGCTCGCAGCCAGCAGGCGACGCTGGGCCTGATGCTCAAGCTGGCCGGGCCGATGGTCGTCACAACCATCTCTTTCACCATTATGCAGTTCGTGGACCGCTTCATGGTCTCGCGGCTGGGCACGACGGCGCTTGCTGCGATCCTTCCCGCCGGGATTGTCAGTTTCGTTCCCGCCGGTTTCGCCATCGGGGCCATGACCGGCGTAACCACTTTCGTAAGCCAGTCGCTGGGCAGGGGCCGTCTGAGGGACTGCTCGAATTACTGCTGGCAGGCGATCTACGCCGGGCTGGCTTATTGTTCGGCCGTGGCGGTGGCGGCGTGGCCGGCCGCCCCGTGGATTTTCAAGGCGATGGGCCACATGCCCGATGTGGTGGAAATGGAGGTAGTTTACCTGCGGATCATATTATTCGCCCAGATAGCGGCGGTTTTCGTGTGGGCCAGCAGTCAGTTTTTCATGGGTGTGCACAGACCGATCATCGCCATGTACGCCGCCCTTGTAGCACAAGTTGTCAACATCGGGGCCAACTACGTGCTGATCTTCGGAAAGCTGGGCCTGCCGGCCATGGGCATAGCCGGCGCCGCATGGGGGACTTTCATAGGTGTGGTCGCCGGGGCTGCCATAAGAATGACCCTGTTTTTAAACGGCGACATATCCCGGCGGTTTCATTGTCGCCGGACAATGAGGGTCGACCTCACAAAAATGCTGGACTTGTTGAAGGTGGGTCTTCCGGTCGGGTTCGAGCTGATGACGAACGTGGCGTTCTGGGGGGTGATACTCTACAGCCTTGTGGCCATGTTCGGCAAGGAGAACATGGCCGCCACCAGCGCGGTCCTGGCCTGCACCGACTTGTCGATCATGCCGGTCGTGGGGGTCACTATAGCGCTTACCGCGGCGGTGGGCAGGTCTATCGGCCAACAGAGAAAGGATTTTGCTGTAAGGCAGACAGCGGTTTGTCTGAAAATAGCGATGACTTACATGGGAATAGTGGCGGTGATCTTTCTTCTTTTCAGGCATGAACTGATGGGTTTCTGGTCCTCCAACGAACGCGTTATCGAGCTGGGATCCGACATAATGATATGCGCGGCGGTATACCAGCTGTTTTACGCGGCGCGGATAACCTACAGCGGCGCCCTGAGGGGTGCCGGCGACACGATATGGCTTGCGGCCGTCTCCGGCGTGGGCTCCCTGGTGGTCCTGGGCCTCGGAGGGCTGATGATAACAAGAATAATGCCGAATCTTGGTGCAATAGGGCCTTGGATCGCCGCCACAATAAGTATAATGATCGTAGGTTCGGCCAACGCTCTTAGATTCAGGAGCAAAAGGTGGATGAGAATAGATCTGTTCAAACGAAAGGCCGCGGCGGTGCCTATGGAAATCGAGCCGGTGGCGGAATAATGAGCAGCCGAAAGATAGTATTCGCAGGACTTGTCCTTTTCTCTGCGTCGATGCCGCAGCTTGCCGGCCCGGCGGCCGGCCGGGACCAGCCTCTGGCCAACCACGACAAGGCCGGGCTGTACATAAGAAGCCTCGAGCACGTTCTGCGGCTTGACGCCGAGGAGGTGGACCTTGGCACCGCCGCGCTTATAATCTCCGAGCGGTGGGAGGACGTGCGGGGCCGAAGATACCTGGCCGCCCTCGACGAAATGGCCCTTGAGATCCGATCGAGCTGCGGCCGGCCGATGCTCAGGGCGCCGCGGGCGACCGTCGCGGCCGTCAACAAATATCTCTTCGACGAACTGGCTTTCGAGCCCGTCGAAGAGGCAGACGACCCGAACGATTTGTTCCTGCACAGCGTTCTGGACAACAAGCGGGGGCACTGCCTGAGCCTGTCGATACTCTACCTGGCCATCGGTGAGCGGCTGGGCCTGCCTGTTTACGGCGTGGTCGTTCCGGGCCACTTCTTCGTGCGGTACGACGACGGGCGCAACCGGTTCAACATAGAAACAACCAGCGCTGGACGAAGCGCCCCGGACGAACACTACCTCGCGAAATTCAAGGTCCCCGCCGGCGATTCGATCTACATGACAAACCTGGACAAGCTGCAGACGCTGGGTTGTTTTTTCAACAACCTCGGCAACGCCTACAGCGAGGTCGGCGAGTCAGAATCGGCCCTTAGGTCACTGGAAACTGCCGTGCGAATAAACCCCTCGCTGGCCGAATCCAGGAGCAACCTTGGCAATCTGTATCTCGAAAGCAGCCGCCCCGACGAGGCCATAGTGCAGTACAATGCGGCCCTGGCCATCAACCCGGCCCAGGCGCTGATCTACAGCAATCTGGGCAATGCCTACGCCCGCAAGGGATGGTCCTCGGACGCGATCGGGGCGTACCTTAAGGCCCTGGAACTGGATCCGGTCCTGGTGGCGGCCATGAACAACCTGGGCAACGCCTATTTCGCCCGAAAGAGATATGACGCGGCCATGGAGCAGTACCGCCGTGCTCTCGAACTGGCCCCGGACGACGAAACCGCCAGGTGCAACCTGGCCGCGGCGTATTCCAACAAGGGCCTTTACGAAGAAGCGGCGGGCGAATACACCCTTGCCTTGAGGATAGAACCCCAGCTCGCCCGGGCGCACAAGGGGCTGGTTTACGCAATGTATAGGCTGGGCCGCTGCCGCCAAGCTCTCGAACATGCGGCGATCGCCAGCGAGCTGGGCGAGGAGCCGGACTCGGAACTGTTGGCGGCATTGAAGGAAGAATGTGGCAACGACTAAAATGCGGACCACCACCGCTACAATCATAACGGCCCTGGCGGTCGTATCGTCCTTCGCTAAACCGCCGGCTCTTTCGGATTTTTACGGCTTCAGCGAAATGGAGATAATCAAACTCAGCCCGAATATAAGCGACCTTAGGGCGGTGGACTTGAACAAGGACGGCAGAACTGATCTGGTCCTGCTGAACAATGACAAAGCCAGGATCGAGATTCTGCTTCAAAAGCAAACAGCGGGGGTAGATGAGAACCGGCCGACCGCAGCAACCGAAGATACCGATATAAACGATATTTTTGACACCCAGCCCACACATTTCAAGCGGATCGAACTGGCGGTATCCCAAAAGCTATACAGCCTGGCCTGCGGCGATTT
>Ga0180434_10002181_pt1 | contig 26719 bp, 14 predicted proteins | sample SS_ome_7_FD_132453 | JGI IMG/M metagenome (GOLD analysis project Ga0180434, IMG submission 132453) | Hypersaline lake sediment archaeal communities from the Salton Sea, California, USA - SS_1_D_2 metaG | ecosystem: Environmental > Aquatic > Non-marine Saline and Alkaline > Hypersaline >... | reverse complement strand
TGAGTTGTGTGACCTGTTTGGGGTGAGCCGGACCGCCTTGCGGGAGGCCTTACAGGTGCTCTCCTCGAAAGGCTTGATCCGGATCAAAAAGGGGAGCGGGATCTATGTGAATGAATATTCGGTGGATGATGCGACCCGGTCGTTAAATTTTTTCCTGGAGCTCAATTTTGACGTTGAAACGGCCCTGCATTATTTTCACGTCCGGCAGTTGATTGAGCCTTACAATGCGCGATTAGCAGCTCAGAACAGTACGCCGGAATTGGTGGGAGAATTAGAAGAGAATTTGAGACAGTTAGAACAGGCCACGGATACGTATAACCGGAGCAGAATCGACGGAGAATTTCATTTGATGATAGCCAAGGCCGGGGGGAACCAAATTACACCATTGATCATGCATCCGGTCAACCAATTGATGCCCCGGATTAAAGAAATGGTTGATAAAGAACTGGGGTACAAAGGCAGAGCAGTCGAAGAGCATAAACAGATTATTGACAAAATTCGGGCGAAGAATGAGCGAGGCGCGGAAAGGGCGATGGCAGAACACCTGGTACGGGCGAAACAGGATGTAAGTTCACTGATTGAACTTGTAACGGGGTGATTTTTTTCAACCGAAATATTTGTATTACAGCATACTTATGATATAAAATGTGTTTGGGAAAAGGGAAGAGGTGGTATCTGTGAGGTGCCCTGAATCTGAATTTTCCCTTTGGAGATCTAAACTTTACTACTTGCACGAGGTAGTTCAAGGTTTGGATATAGATTCTGATTCAAAAGCGGGGAGGGTCGGAATAAGCAACCGGCAATAATTGGGACTCAGGTGGCGAAGCCATACCCGTAAGGCGTAAGACCAACTCGCGAAAATATATAAAAATGCAGTCTAAATACATTAATTAGGAGGATTGACAATACACATTTTACGCACTAGCGAATCCGGCACTGACCATTCCTCTAATCTCGTCGCCGATTTAATCCTGGCAGGTCACGAATTTTTCACGCTTTCGAAAACGTGTGCACTCTCGCGAAAATATATAAAAATGCAGTCTAAATACATTAATTAGGAGGATTGACAATATCCCTTTCACACACTAGCGAATCCGGCACTGACCATTCCTCTAATCTCGTCGCCGATTTAATCCTGGCAGGGCACAAATTTTTCACGCTTTCGAAAACGTGTGCACTGTCCACTACGCCCCAATTCCCAATTGCTCGCCTGTCGGTAGAATCATGTCAAATAACCCCAATTGGATGTCGTTCGGCAAAAATATCAGCATTCCATTTTCTATATCTATTTTTAATGCGAAAAAAAAGAAAGGAGGTAGTTAAACAACAAATTAAATTACCCACTAATTATTTAACTTACCCGAAAAGGAGAAGTTATGAACATCCTTAAAAAGTGGTTTCTGGGGATGCTTCCCCTAGCTCTTATTTTGCTACTGGTTGGGATGGCTCCTGCCCAGGAGAACTTCCTGGAACCATTTACAAATGACGAGCACACCATGCTGCTCATGCACTTCGAGGGCGATTTGGCCAATGAGGCCGACCTAACCGAGGACGGAACCGGCTTCGGAAAGATCAACTTTTTTGCCAACAGTATTTCCGCATTGGGACAGGCGCTCTATCTCAATAACGACTCGGAGGGAGACACCACTCACGTGGTCATTCCCGGGGCTGAAGCGCTCAATCCCAAAGGCGGCGATTATACCTTCGAAGGCTGGACCAATGCCCTCCGGTTTCAGGGATTTGAACCCTACTGGAAAAAGAATCCACCGATTTTTGGGAAACCAGGTCAGGATCCAGGGCTCTACTCTCTGATGATGCATGGCCTGTATCACCGGTTGGAATTTTACTCTGAATTTAGTGGAATAGACAATATCGAAACCGGGGATAACACCGTCAATCTTGGTGAGTGGGTCCATTTTGTAGTGATGCTGGATTCGACCAACGGGTCCGTCGGTATGCTTGTTCACAACGCCAGCGGGGAACTGGTAACATGGGATACCGGGGATTATTTTCCACTCGAATGGCCTATGGATGATTTGACCGACCTCGTAATCGCGCCCATGTCACGGTATAACAACTTTCACTATGACGGATTGGTGGATGAGTTACGGTTCAGTAATGTGCTGCGGGATTATGTTATGCCACCGAGGATTTCCGGAGTACATAGTGAACCAGGTGGACGCCTGGCAGGAAATGCGGCAATAGGTGAACCGGTGAAGATTCTTGCGAGTATTCGTCCCGTTGGGAATGCGGCAATCGCTTCAGCTACCGTTCACTATAATGACGGAACTGGTTGGCAGAGCATGGCCATGGCCAGCGTACCTGACACCTCTCTCTATGAGGTTGATCTGCCAGCAATTAATACGGTTGGTGCCCAAGTCAGTTATTATATTGAGGCCGAAACCGATCAGGGGTTTGTTGCCACCGCACCCAAGGATGCAGTAGCAGCACAAAATTACTACGCCTATGGGGTTTGGGACAATGACATGCAGACACTGGATTTGACTTTCGAAGAGGGACCGAGTGGGACTCCGACGGACAATAGCGACTTTGGTCATCCGGTGGAAATCCGGGGAGATAACTGGGAATACTCCACCGAGGTCTCGCCATCGGCTACAGGAAGTCAATACTCCATTGCGATTAACACTATTGATGATATGCCGGAGACGACCTACATCGAAATCCCGGCTCCCGCTCCGTTTTTGAACCAGACACGGGATGGCTGGACCCTGGAATACTGGTATATGGTTGATACCCTCTATGCCGGAGGAGATGCTTCTTTTCAGTATACCGCTACAATCCCCGGTGTGTATAATGAACGGATTGATCAGCGAAAAGATCATCTGAATCTCCAATTCCGTACCGAAGGATGGTACCACTACCTGTACAATTACGACATCGTCCACAAGTGGCTCCACTACCGGGTTGGACGCACAGACAAATACGCCTTTATCACCATCAAGGACCAGACGGCCGGAAAAGACTCGATACTGTATGAAGGCACTGCGGCGATCGACCTGCCACCGGATGATCCGGGCTTGCCGCCGGACGAACGCTATGTTGTGCCGTTTGATGCTGGCCCAGCCACGTTTGCTGCAGGCGATGCACCCAACAGGCGGTTCAAAGGTTTATATGATAATATTAAATTCTGGAACTACCCATACATGGTGCCGCCAGCTATTATCGGCCTCTCCGGTGGATTGGGTGGACAGACGGCCAATGCCACAACCACCATTACCGCAGGTTTAGAAACGCCGGGCGCTTCTGTTGCGGATGCGAAAATCCACTATACCACCGGAAGTGCGTGGAACAGTGTGGACATGACGCAGGTGGATGGTACCCTGTATAGCGGTGATGTACCCGGTCTGCCAAAGTTTACGTTGGTGGATTATTACATCAAGGTCGAAGACTCCAACGGGAACTTCGTAACGCTCCCAGCAAATGCGGAAAAGGATTCAGTCTATCTCACCTATGGCACATGGGAACCGGAATCCCAGACCCTGGATCTTGATTTTGAAGAGGGGCCGGATAATGTTCCTGCAGATGCCAGCGAGTACCAGAATCAGATCACAGTGCATGGTGCGCCTGAGTATTCTGATATAGCGATGGTAGGGGATTACTCTCTGAGTTTAGAAGGTGACTCTAGTGGCCTTACTATTGAAAACCCAGTATTTGTGACAGGGAGTGAATTCACTATCGATCTCTGGGCCCGGCCGGAAGATTCGGGCGGTGGTTGGCTCATGGCGAAAAACGCCAGTACCTGGCACAAAGGGAACTATTTCCTGACATTCCGTAGCACCGATGCTGGGTTGCAGGTTGAAGCAGCTACTACCATGGAGACAGGTGAACGTGTTTCTTACCGCATGGCAAACGCCATTCCGCATAATGCCTGGTATCATATTGTATTTGAAGTGTCAGAAGTTGTCGATACCCTGGCGTTGCGTGTTTACGACGCCGATAATAACCTCCTTGAAGAGGGCGGGCGGACCCTGCCAGCGGATCTCGGCCTGAGTTTGGAAGCCGGCCAGCTGGTGATCGGTGGGGGGTCGGGACCAGGAGGATTCCCAGGTAAAATAGATGGATTGCAATTCCATAATTACGCCTTTACACAAACTGGTGTAACCGATGAATTGGGTATCCCGCTTCGGATAGGACTCAGCCAGAATTACCCGAATCCATTTAATCCGACTACTGAGATCCAGTACACTATTCCGATGGCGCAGGATGTCAGCCTGACTGTGTATGACATCCTCGGCCGAAAAGTGAAGTCGCTCGTTGACCAGAAAGTAAAACCGGGCGTTTATACGGTGACCTGGGATGGAACCAACACGGCAGGACATACTGTCGCCAGCGGTGTCTATTTTTACCGGCTAGATGCTAAGGATGTGACCAAGGTGAAGAAAATGGTGCTGATCCGGTAAGGATTCAGAGAAACAGGAAACACCATAACGAGAAACACCCCTTGGATATGCCCTGCCGGTCTGGCGACCTTGCTGGCCGGCAGGGTATATTGAACTATGGACAGGGCGGGAATGAAAGTATGAAACGCTTACGGAAATATTTGGAACTGTTGGTATGTGTGGTACCGATAATGGTAATTGTCAGCTGTAACACCGGACTTGAACCCTCCCCGGAACCCGCGTTATTGAGGGTGATTCTACAAGCTGATCCTGCTGATACCACTATTGTTATCGGGGATGATGTTTTCTTTGCATCCGAAGGGGATAGTATGAGCGTGTCAGTCTCACAGGGAAACGTATACCTGGTGGATTCCAGTTTTGCTACGCTGCATAAAGACACCATTCAGTATCTGGACAGAACCTATACATATAATCTGCTTCGAAGAGACAACGGATTTATGGAATATCCCATTTTTGAGTCGTACGTCCCCCCGGGAGACTATAACCGGTTAGAATTTATCCTGAAGGCGGATTATGTCTTGTTAACCTACGGATTTGCAATAGGAGGGATCGGTGTACCCATGGAGTCACCGCCTGAGGAGAATGAACTCCGAACGTTTCATTTCGATTTTACGATGAAGGCAGGTGAGGTGACCGAAATCCTTATCTATCTGATGCCTTTTGAATCTGTAGACCGGTACCAGGATATTTTTCGGTTTACCCCGGTTTTTGAAATCGCCAATGTGGAGAATAAAGGAACCTATCAATGAATGTAAAATTTGGCTTAGAGGCGATTATCAGAATAAACCGCTCCAAATTCATAGTATATCTCCTGCTGGTCCCTTTCACGGTCAGTCTGTTGTCCTGTGAAAAAGAAATTACGGAGCCCCGCGAGAATCAGCCGCCCTCAACCACCATCTTTAATATTCCCGTTGATAATGATACGATCTTCGCGCTTTTTACTTTTGAGTGGGACGGTGGAGACCCAGATGGGTATATTGCCGGATTTGAGTATCGGTACAGCACGTACCATGTCAATCAGGGGGATTCTACTCATCAGCCTTGGCAATTTACCCCTGAGACGAAAGAGACTATCGCTTTTGATTCAAAAGACATTCTGAATAAACAATTTTTTGAAGTACGTGCGGTTGATGACAAGGGCGCCGTAGATCCCACACCTGCAACAAAACAGTTCTATACCTCCCAGGCAACCCCCCCGGAAGTGCAAATTCAAGCACCTGCTAACAATGCAAAAATGTTTGCCGTAAATGAAGTGACGGACTGGTGGAACGGAGTTCGATTCTCTTTCACCGGCAGTGATGATGATGGAGAGATTGTTGAATATTTATGGAAAGTAGACAGCGGGGAGTGGGTCTATACTACTGATACGACCTTCATCCTCACCCCTGATGATTTTGATGCTCCGTTGGAAGGGAAACATACGCTTTATGTCAACGCCGTTGATAATACGAATATCCAGCATCCTTCGGGAGATTCCGTCTCTATAACGTTGGTTGTACCCGATTTCACACGAGATCTTTTGATTATTGATGAAACCGACGAAAGCGCATTCCCCAGTAGTGCGTCCGTGAAAGATTCCACGGTCGATCGGTTTTATGCCGAATTGTTCGGTACTGACGTTTCCTGGGACTATTATGAGAATGATCTCCGCGGTAAACCGCTACCGCCTCTGGATTCGCTGGGTCAATATAAAGTGGTAGTCTGGCATGCCGATAATCGCCCGTCAACCAATCCCCACTACATTAGTGAGCATGTTGATGTGCTCCAGGATTATATGAATGTGGGTGGGAGTTTTGTCATGAGTGGATGGCGAATATTGAAGTCGTTTGCCTGGAGGGAAGATTTCCCGGTGACTTTTCCCAGTGAAAGCTTTGTCGCGAAGTATTTGCATATTATGCGGGCGGACGAAACGCCCTATATCCCCGGAGATTTCATTGGAGCCGATGGGGTCGGGGATTTCAGCGATGTTGCTGTTGATTCCACCAAACTGGCGACCTTCCCGTTCAACGGAAAATTATCAAATATCAACATTGTCTTAACTCGTGCCGGCTTTACGGAGGAGCTGTACCGGTATCAAAATCTCCAGGCATCTAGTTTATATCAATATCGCGGACGGGCCTGCGGCCTGAAGTATCTGGGGACAAAATTTAATGCAGTGATCCTGGGGTTCCCCCTGTTCTTTTTAAAGCAAGAGGATGCGAAGTTACTGGCGCAGGACATATTGGAGACGATGGGTTTATAGGTATCGTTCATTCTTAAAAATATTTTAACCGGGTATGTTTTTATGAAGATAAGAGAATATGCAATCGTCACAATGGTTACGGCAATGGTGGTCCTGTTTTCTTTCTCAGTCGTCTATGCAGCTAATACCGGGAAAATATCCGGTCAAGTTACGGACAAGGAAACCGGAGAACCGTTGATCGGTGCCAATGTGATAGTATTGGAAACGGACCTGGGCGCTGCCACCGATGTCTCGGGACGTTTTAATATCCTTCAGGTCCCGCCGGGGCAATATTCACTCCAGGTGAATTACATCGGATACCGTCAGGTCACCATCAGGGAAGTCAGGGTTCGACCGGATTTAACCACGCAGGTGGATATCAACCTCCCCTCAGAGGCGCTCCAGAGTGAGGCGGTTGAGATCATTGCCGAGCGGAAGATGGTACAACAGGACATAACATCCACCCGGCGGTCTATCACCCAGGAGCAGATCACCGAAACTCCCGGGATAGAGGATGTCTCTGATATTTTCCGCACCCAGGCGGGGATGGTGCTTGATGATACCCCTGAAATTCTTGAGGTCGGACAGGGATATCAGCTCGAGGTACGAGACCCAAGTCTGAAAAGTTTGAACATCAGAGGAAGCGGGGGAGGGGATGCGCTTATTCTTATTGACGGTGTCCCCGCTTCCCACCCTATGTACGGTGGATTTGATGTGATGGATCTCAACGTGGAAGATATTCAAAACGTTGAAATAATCACAGGCGCCTTCAGTGCGGAATACGGCAACACCCAATCGGCTATCATTAATATTACGACCAAATCCGGTGGAAAAAAGATGCGGGGATCAATTAATTACCGGAACGATGTTCTGGGTATTCTCGGACCCTCGTATGGCAAGCACCGGGTGGCTGCAAGCTTGAGTGGTCCCGAGCCCCTGACGACGGGTAAGCTGAAGAGTATCGGTATCGACCTGCCCGGCGAAATGAGCTACTTTATCTCCTCGACCCTGGATATTACGGATACCCCATATAATAACGGTCGGGATCGGGGGCCGCTGTTTGTTCTCCCCTTCACCACGGACAGCGATGGGGATGAAGTGATGTTACTGGAGGAGAACCAGTCGAATAAAACCAATATTAATATTAAGCTGGATTATAAACTGTCCCCAAGTTTTAACACGGTACTGAGCTATCGGAATTCATGGAGCTCGTGGACCCAGTTTGACTGGGGATGGAAATATTACCCGGGTAATACCTCGCAGTACCAGCGGGCAAATCAGCAATACCAGTTCAGAATAAACCATTCCCTTTCCCAGAAAACGTTTTATAATCTCACCCTTGGGTATACTTCCGTGGATTACGAAAGAAATTACTATAACAAGACCCCACCTGATTTTTGGGTGATAACTGAGGATACGACTTATTCTTCTATTGAACCGCCAACCCGGAATCCCCTGACAAGGTTTTATACAGACAGGGGGGTAGAAGATGCCTGGATTAACAATTACAACCAGCAGTATACATTTAAATTAGATTTTACCTCCCAAGCCCTCCCCTCGCATCTAATTAAAATGGGGGTAGAAGCGGATTATAAAGAATTAACGAACGTGAATATTTTCGGAGGAGGATACGGGTTTTCCGAATATGGACGTTTTATCTATATGAGTGGTGAAGAATATCCGGCACCTCCCGGGCCCTACAAGGAATTTGGTACCACCCGGTGGGTGGTCAACGGATATCCAAATTCCGGGGGGGCATACATTACGGATAAGTTTGAACGGGAGAGTCTCATAATTAATGCCGGGGTTCGGATGGATTGGTTTATGCCTGGTGCCCCCACGAATAAAAAATCATGGATAGAACAGTGGAAACGTGCAACGGAACTCAAGGCAGACTGGCCAACGGTGCATTACCAGATCGATCCCCGACTGGGCGTATCATTTCCGATTTCAACGGAAACAGTGCTGTTTTTCTCCTACGGACATTTTAACAAGCTTGCCGGGATTGATAATTATATCCGGGATCCATATTCCGGCGGGTTCACGGGGAATCCCCATTTGGATTTTATCAAGAGCGTGATATATGAATTTGGGTTTACACACGAGTTTCCAGGCAAGTGGGCGCTGGATATTAAAAACTACACCCGGGAGACGGCCGGACAGATCGGAACGACTAACCTTCAGGTGGAATACGGATTGCCAGTATACTTGCACGATAATAAGGGCTATTCCAGGGCCCGCGGCCTGGAATTTGAAGTGCGGAAACAGGGGGACAGGTATTTCAACGGAAATGTGACCTATACACTGCAGTGGGCCTCCGGGTATTCCTCTTCGGCCTTTGCGGATTACCGACGATCTTTAAACAATTTGCCCAATCCGATTCGTGAGAGACGGCTGGATTGGGATGTGCGGCACCAGGTTATTTTTAACGGGAGCTTTCGGGTAGGCAAAAATCAGCACCCCAGCCTTTTTGGGTTGCGGCTCCCGCCCAATTGGTCCGGATCCGTTCTAACAACTTTTTCGTCTGGCAGACCGTATACTCCAGGAACCTACGACCCGGTGTTGGCCAGGAAACTCCACAATACAAAAACCAAACCGCCAACCTTTCGGACGGATATACGGATTGAAAAAGGATTTGCTCTCGGCGGGTTTAACGCCAGTGTGGGACTTGATATCGATAATATTTTTAATAACTACAACGTGACAAGTTACGGGTTTAATACCTGGACAGGGGAGCCGTATAAATACGGTGACACGATCCAGGACAGCGATAAATTGTACGAATATTTCGATATGAATTATCTTCTCCGGCCTGACAGATTTGGCGAAGGACGTCATACCCAGCTCATCCTGGAAATTTCTTGGTGAAACAGGGGTTTGGACGGATAAAAGTGGTGTCAGTACGTGGAAGGACAGACAGTCGTTCCAGGATAAAGAGATATGAGTCGATTGCTGCATAGGATTAGCGTGATGCTGCTCTCAACCCTTCTTGTTTACACGGCAGAGACTGATGTGGTGCTTGGACAGGAAAATGTTACAAATGACTGGAAAGTCACCCAGGTTGGAAAAATACGGCAGCTGCTCCAGAACAGAGGACGCGGTGGATACGGGGGGAATTATTCGGGGTATACCGGGCTTATCGATAGTGAATATCCGCCTGGCAGTGGAAACGAGAGCGTCAAATATAATCACTTCATGATTGGGGGATATATTCCACTGAAATTTGATCCGGTAATCAGCATGGGGATGGGATATGCTTCGCCGGATGCCTTCTGGGCCACTGAAGCACACTGGGATACTATCTGGGTTGTAAATAAAGGGGATACTGTGGATATCGGCGGTTATAAAAAGGATGGAACTCCTGATTTCTATTGGCCGAATTATACGGCGGTTTCTGATCAGGATTTTGTGTGTCGGTTTAATGATTATTTGATCCCGAACCCCACCATTGGTGGTTCGCAGAGAGGTATGCACGATCCCATGTTTTTAGAGGTTATTCAGGTGGTGTACTCCTGGAGTTCTCCGCCATTGGACGAGATCCTGATTTTTACCTGGCATTTCATACCGACCAAATTTGAATTACAGGACGTATATTTCCTGCACCATGTGAATTTTTGTATTGGGCTAGCGAATAGAAATGCATCCTCCGACGATGTACGACTATGGTTTGAGGATGAGTATATGCATGGCGCCTATGACACACCGGGTGGCGAGGACGGGACAGCCCATGCTGTAGCCTTCAAACTTTTCCCACCAGATGGTTACACACAGGGCGAACTGAACTGGAGCTATATTCTCACCGAGCTTACCTGGGGGCCGGTAGACCACGATCCCACCTTTTACCGGGAGATCATGTCCTCCGGGTGGATTATGGAAGACCAGAAACCAGACGGCTGGATTAATCCGAGTAACCATAACTACTATTCCTACGGACCCTTTGATATTCAACCTGGAGATACCCTGACTGTCCGGATGGCGGAAATAATGGCCCCGGATATTAAGACTCTTGAAGAGCATGCTATGGTAGCAGCGGGCGCAGCGACCCGCGTTCCTTCGGCCCCTCCGATTCCTCCAATGCAGGCAGAAGTGCAAAATCGAGAGGTCTTGTTGTCTTGGGCGCCCACGGAGTCGGTAAATCCGGAGATATTTATCGATCCGGCCAGGGCCGACAGCGATTATGTGGATCAGCCTTTTGAAGGATACCGAGTTTATAAAAGTGCAATAAGTAAGGATGGTCCCTGGACTAAACTTGCGGAATTTGACGTACCTGGCAATAATTACGGGCATAATACGGGACTGCAATATGAATATCGCGATGAAGGCCTATTGAATAATGTGGAATATTATTACTCGGTTACGGCATTTTCTAAACCGGATACAGTCTATCCCTGGCCTTCAATGGAAACCAGCGTGACCCAGAACGCAAAAACAATAGTCCCGGGTACTCCGCCTCCGGCATCTGTCGGAAACGTTGTTGTAGTGCCTAACCCGTATCGCGGCGATGAAACCTACTACCAGTATAATCCTCCATGGGAGCAGGCTCCTACTGGCAGGACCTGGATGGAACAGGATCGGCGGATTCAATTCATCAATCTTCCAGAACAATGCACAATCAAGGTATATACAGCAGCCGGGGATTTTGTGGCTGAAATTCATCATGTCGACCCCAACAGAGGGTACGAGGATTGGAATCTCACTTCGTATGTCAACCAGGCAATAGCCAGCGGTCTATATCTCTTTACAGTTGAAGACACCCAAACAGGGAATAAAGAAGTAGGTAAGTTTGTAATAATTAAATAATTGCAGAATTGCAGGCCAAAAGGATGTGTCGGCAATGAGAAAAAATTTGAAAAAAAGACAGTGGAATTCCCAAATCATAATCGGATTATTCCTGTGTTTACCGATTTTGTTGCAGGCCCAGTATGAACGGCCGGGGAGTGCATTAGGACAGTTTCTGAAGATAGGAGTCAGTCCCAGAGCTTCGGCTATGGGCAATGCTTTTATTGCTGCGAGCAGCGGGGCGGACGGTACGTATTATAATCCAGCCGTGCTATCCCGATTGCAGGGATTTAATGTTATGATGACCCATACAGAATGGTTTGCCGATATTAACCATGACTTTGCCGCAGCTGCGTATAACTTCGGTCGGGTTGGCGCTTTTGGAATTTCTATGACTGGGTTTAGTACAGATTTGATGAAAGTACGCACTCCGCTGCAACCGGAAGGAACCGGGGAAACGTTTTTTGTGAGTAATTATCGGGTTGGGGTAACTTACGCGAGAAATTTGACAGACCGTGTCTCTTTCGGTGGGACAGTGAATTACGTGAGGATGAGTCTCCATAGTGATTTCCAGGAGCCCGCGTATTCTGCCGATATCTCCGCCCTCTATATCACTGGTTACCGGGATTTCCAGTTCGCAATGAAAATCGCAAATTTTGGATCCAGTGTAGCCTTTGTGAATGAAGAGTATCCGCTGCCCTTAAATTTCACCTTTGGCATGGCTATCAACGCTTTGGAGCAACAGAACCAGACGGTCCTGGTGAGTTCAGAGGTGATGAAACCCAACGATGGCCAGACTCTCGTCAAGGGAGGATTGGAATGGGAATATAACCAGTTGTTGTTCCTCAGAGGAGGATACCAGTTTAATCATGATATTGCCACGTTTGCCTTCGGAGGGGGACTCCGAATCGAAATTAGCGATTATACCAGTCAGTTCGATTACGCTCTGAGTCAATATGGAGACCTTGGTACCGCGCACAGATTTGGGGTCTGTCTGAACTTTTAATGCTGGTACCATTTGCCTGTTTCAGGATATGTGGGAGTGTATCCGAGCTTGGCTGGGTACCGGGATACATCATCTGTACGTGCAAATAAAGATACAAATGTCCACTGAAATATTAACCAGACTGAGAACGTATACTTATGAAAACAAGTAAGGCGCAAAGTGCGGTACTCACTGTATGGATAATGCTGCTGATCGCGTGCACCCCCAGTGAACCGGATACGGTTGACCCGGAAATTACCATTATTTACCCGCCCAATAATGTGGTGGTCGGGGATTCGGTGACGATGCAGGTAACAGCATCCGATAACGAAACTATTACACGCATTGAGTATTATGTTGACGATATCCAGGACTCACTCGCTGACGATCATACCAGACCATTTGAATATACCTGGAATCCGAAAGAGGAAAATATTCCGATTGGTACCCGCCATAAACTGTATGCCAAGGCTGTCGACGAGATGGAAAATGAAATGATTTCTGACCTGATATTCGTTCGGTATAAATGGATGATGTTAACTGAGGATGTAGATGAGCCTTTCCGACGTGATATAGAGAAAGTATATATACGCAATACCGAGGAGAGACTTGAATTTTTAGTGCAGACATATGAGGACTGGGGGGCCCCTTACGATCCGGATCGCCGGGGTGTGAATTTTGCCATTTTTCTTGACACGGATAGCGACACTGCCACCGGATTATCCCCATCTACTCCAGTTACCACAGAAACCACCTACCTCGCTGATTCGCTGCAATATGCTGTTGACGGTATTGGACCGGATTATCTCATAGTGGTTGGGGTAGAAGGTGATGGGCTGTGGAAGTGGAACCCTGATTCCTCCAAGTGGGGCTATCAGGCAGATTTGGATTACCTGGATCTGAAGTCAAGTACCAACACAACGCAGTTCGGTATTAACTATGCGGATATTGGCACCCCCGCCATGTTGAAAGTTGTATCGTGCAACCACTCGTTCGGTGCGGATACGACCTTCTGGGACTGGGCTCCGGACTTCGGCCATACCGAATATCATAAAGATGACGCAACTTTTATCGGTCCTTCTGAATATTAACCCGCTATGAATTACGGTACGTAAATTCGTGCCCTCTGTTGCAGGCCTGAAGGAACATTTCACTGAAAAAGTATCTCCTTAATCGGGAGGAAATCCACGGATGCATCCCGATCCCAAGTCATTAACCCTTAGCAAAAAGTAGATCAATATGGTAAAAAAATTTCTCTGGCTGATTTCGGTGATTACCCTTGCGGGAATCATGCAGATCAGTTGTGGTAGCAGAAATATATCTGACTACGGACTGGCAGATTCACTCGCCTTTACTAATACACTCGGGATGGAATTTGCCCGCATTGATTCCGGAACGTTTTTCATGGGAAAAAGCAACGGCGTACTTCCCATTGACCTGCTCATCCAGGAGAAACGCCGGATGAATTACCATAAAAAAAACGGGGACTCCGATGAACATCCCAGGCACAAAGTCACTATTACGCAGCCATACTTTATGGGAATTACGGAGGTGACCAATGCCCAATATGAGGAATTTGATCCTGAGCATAAACAGTTTCGAGGGAAAAATGGCTTCTCGTACGATGATGACGAACCGGTTATTTATGTGAGCTGGAAGGATGCCATGGCGTTTTGTGCCTGGCTAACTAAAAAAGAAGGTTTACCATACAGGTTACCTACGGAGGCGGAGTGGGAATATGCCTGCCGGGCTGGCACTGAAACTCCCTATTCAACCGGGGACACGCTGCCCAGAGCATACTGGAGAAATATGGGCTGGATCTGGTTTCCCGGACAACCACCGCACTATCCCGGTGATGCCATGTTTTATCAGAAATATGATCCCACCCTTACCGATAGTGTAAAACTTCACGTGGGACGGACATCACCGAATCCGTGGGGATTATACGATATGCATGGCAATGTGGAAGAATGGTGTTTTGACACCTATGGTCCGTATCCGGCCGGACCACAACAGGATCCCATTGGGACTCGGGGAGGGGATCTCAAAGTGACCAGAGGGGGCAGTCATTCTACAGAGACCTACTATCTGCGATCTGCAAACCGGTCTGCTGCTCTGCCAGAGGAAGATGGTAACTGGTTGATAGGGTTTCGGGTGGTCCTCGGAGAATTGCCACGGTCATCCTACAGCCCGGATGCACCCCAGCCGCTACATCAGCAAAACGTGCGTCAGGGAGTTCCGGAGCAGCTCAGCACGAAAACTGACCAGACCAAACCGTATTTCAAACCGCCGACGGAGTATGTCCGTATTGCGTCCGATGCCGCTGGTCCTATTTATCCCGAGCATAACCATTCCCCGGATCTCACAATATGTCCCAATGGTGATCTGCTGGCAATTTGGTTTAGCACGGTATCAGAGAAAGGGCGGGAGATGTCCGTTGCCGGCAGCAGACTTCGGTATGGGGAAGACGAATGGGATCCTGCCTCTGTCTTTTGGAACCAAGCGGATCGAAATAACACCGGGTGTGCACTTTTCACCTCTGATGCGGGAATTTTGTACCATTTAAATGCCTATTCCGTTGCCTCGACCTGGGGAGCGCTGGCGGTGATGATGCGCTATTCCGTGAACAATGGGTACACCTGGAGTAAACCACGAATTGTACTTCCGGAATATAAGGCACGGCAACAGGTCATCGGAGCAGAGCCCGACAAGATTCCAGACAGGTTTGTAATGCGGTGTGATGCAGGTCCGGGAGGAGGCGATGGGTCTGTCCTGTATTATAGCGACGATAAGGGAACAACCTGGAGTGATCCGGGGGGTACGATTCGGGGTATTCATGCGGATGTGGTGAAATTACATGACGGGAAAATGTTGGCTTTTGGCAGAGGCGATAATATTGACGGGCGGTTGCCTATGAGCGTGTCAGAGGATGGAGGGCAAACCTGGGACTTTTCTCCGAGCCCGTTTCCCCCGATAAGCAGCCGGCAGCGGCCGGTCCTCATGCGATTGAAGGAAGGACCCTTACTATTTATTTCATTTGCCGGTGTATATGGTGACCGGGAACGATACGCGATGAGAGCGATAGATTCCAATGGACAGGAACGGGAAGTCCATGGGATGTATACCACACTCTCTTACGACGAGGGGAAAACCTGGGAACATTTGAAGCCGGTCTGGTCTGCAGATTTGCCCGATTCGGTGGTCTCGTTCGACGGGATGATAGAATCCGCTCCCGAACTGACCGGGTATTTGGCCGCGGTTCAGGGAGACAATAATGTAATCCATTTGATTTCGAGCAGACAATACTATGCTTTTAATCTGGCTTGGTTAGAAACGCCTATGAAATAATAGGAAGCGGTCAGGAACGATGCTGTCTGCTTGCCTGCTACTGGCGAAAATATAAAGTATACGGTATTCGCATTGCTCAACTTATGGGGGGCGGTTGTCACTTATTCACCCTGAGTTTAGTTAACACACCTTTTGATATATGCCGGGGGGATCAATTCGGAAAACCCCTGTAACCTGCCGGGTTTAATAATTCCCGCACTCATCGTTATTGCCTATCACGTGAATTTGTTTTCGAGGATCTCCATTGTATTCGAGGAATAATACAAGATGCAGCGGAGATCTTTTTTATATCAACTATGAATTTCCGGATATCATATTTCAGAATTTTTAATATTACTGCTGTGTGTGAGGATTGCGTAATATCACACAAGTCGATATTTCGATAAATTGCATCAGAATTTACACAGATTATTCGCCGATGCAGCGATCTGTTGCCACAGGTTTGGTTTCTGAACTGGTTTATAACAGCACTCCGGCGTGTTCGAAATATGCCATCGTCCCCATGACCTATAACCGGACATTTGTCCATAAGAAATGAGGTGAGTAATGGGAATCGGAACAAGCAGAATATTGGAACATGGTAGAGTAATGATATTCAAAACAGCGCTTGTCAGAAATAGCCTGCTTGTCATCATGATGAGTGTTTCCGTTGTATGGGGCCAACCCGGAGAATACCCGGGTTCAAAAGTCATCGAATACATGAATCTTGATGCCGGGGAAATTGCACGCCAAACCGAATTAAACCGCGCCGGGGTGCAGGAGATGGCGCCGCTGCTCCTGCCGGAAGGGGAGATGGAGGCTGAGACAAAAAAGTCGAGATTCCGCTTCATGGGCTGGCCGCATTCGGTAATAATTGACGATGTTATCATCGTTTTTATCCGGTATCCCGAGCTACTGGTCCGGTCCACAGACGGCGGGCAGACCTGGGAAGAGCCGCTATTTCTCGAGGACTTCGGCATTGCCGTGATGTGTGCCACCGCCAGCGGAAAAGTGATCGCGGCAGCGGTAGACAAAAATATACCCAACACTGTCAATGTCCTGATCTCAGAGGATAAGGGAAAAACCTGGAGTCGGCACAGTACAAATGTTACTAATCCGCCGCCACATCTCACCTCGCGGATGATTGAGCACCCGGATTTCGGATTAATTGCCGGGGCGCATTACAGTGACCATGTTCAGCGGGACAGCCTGTATTTTCTTGTCTCGGGAGACGAAGGCCAGACATGGAAGGTCGCCCGGTTCCCCGTAAACGTTCCGTTAATTGTTCATGGCAATATTGTGTTTAATTACGGAGCAAAAGATATCGGCGCATTTGTGCGGAACAAGGTGGGTCCTGGTCTATGGTCCCCATTTGCAAACTTTACACCCACGAATCTTGATAAGGCTGAACGGTTTCAGGATCTGATTTGGACCGGGGGATATACCAATATCTGGGTTACCTTGGATGATACGCCGGATGCGGTTTTTAACCCGATTTCCGGTCGGATTGAGGCTGTGACGACCAAACGGGGGTATGAACAGGGGATGGAACGGTCAGGTGGATTTCCCTCGAGAGATAGCGGGTATTTGACGTTGAACTTGTGGAGCATGGCGCCCGAAGATTTCCGAGCGGGTAGCACGAACTGGCGTTATGAGGGACCCTTGCTGCGGAGCAAGGGTGAATGGGGATACTTCCGGGATGGGGGACATCCCAGTGGAACCATTGTCGATGAACGTCGGGGAGTACAGCATCTCTTTATTTACATGGGTGATCGGTCACACGCAGGCCGAATGGAAACAGGACGCACCGGCACATTCAGAATATCACGAACTCTGGATACAGAGGCGTGGGTCAGGGAGAACGGAGTAATTCAGGATTATCGATCGAATTATCAGATAGTGGAGGATTTTACAACGTTCGCTGACTGGAGTAATATCAGCGGAAATGTCCGTTTCTTTCATTCGATGATATGTATCCGACCGCATCGTGCCAGTGAGGCCGGTCTGCAAATCAGGGCTGATCAACCGGGGTTTTACGGTCTCGGACATGACAAGGTCATTGTAACGGATAATTACCGGATCCAGTTCAAATCTAAAATTTGCCGCTCTCCTGAGGTAGGATACCCACTAGGAATTCATGTGAATTATGGTGCCGAAAAATATGACCTCATTGTGAAACCCGATGGATTATATGAACTGGAAGGGGAAGACCTTGCACAGCAGAGCAAAATCATATCTGCGGCTGTTGATACTAATTGGCACATCTGGGAGGTGGAGGTGAGCCAGGGGCGCGCAAAGGTATCAATGGACGGAATTCATATAGGTGATGGCTCAACCAGAATTGATGCGAGTATCGGACAAAGACCCGTCGTTATTTCGACGATGGTCGGTGATGAAAATGGCAGAGCCGAAATGCAGATGGAATATTTCCATCTGGAGAATCTCGAAGTAGCCGCAGTCAGCGAAAATAGGTGAAGGGCAGGACGATTATTGCCCGGCAGGAGTGCATTATCTGTCAACGGAAAGCCCCCGTGTTAAATTCAGCACACAGAACGGAGAAAAAAAGATGAAAAAAACCACTTACCTGGTTTGCTTATTTCTGTTTATCAATATTGGTATTCTCGATACCCTTGCGCAAGAGAATCGTGCAGTGAGGCGGGGAGAAATTTCACCCTCTTTAGTAACACTCGAGACGAAGCAAACTGTGCAATTCTCTATTATAAAGCAAGCCGCCGACTGGCGCCCCACGGTCTTATCTACAGCCGTTCCAGCCGAACAGGTGGTCTGGTCAGTAAACGGGATTGTTGGCGGTACAGAGGAATTTGGTACGATTGATGAAGAGGGGATATATACTGCGCCGGAGGTAACCCCCTCCCCCCGTGAAATCCACATTACCGGGGAAGTAGATGATTTGGAAAACCAAAAGATGTTCGCAACAGTGCTTATGGAGGCAAAGTCGCCAATCTATACAAGTGTCTATGACTATTCCGAGTCCGTGGAAGAGTCGAAGTATTTCGACGAACCGCACGGTGTGGCTATTGATCTTGAGGGGAATCTGATAATTGCGGACGAGCAAAAGCACCATGTTGTACGGTTTTCACAGGAGGGTGAATTCCTCGGATTTATTGGAGGCGGTGCCGGACAACAAGACGGGCAGTTTCACAAGCCCAGAACGATCCTGATAGATACAACGGATGGCGATATCTACGTGAGCGACCAGAAAGTAAACGGGAATCGTATTCAAATATTTACCAGCGACGGACAATTTAAGAAGTCCTTTGGAACAAAGGGGACTGACCAGGGGAGTTTCCGTCGTATCCACGGAATGAATTTTGACAATGACGGGAATCTGTACGTAGTGGATGTTGATAACTACCGTGTAACAAAAATGTCACATCAAGGTGAATTTATTGCATGTTGGGGGGAAAGAGGAATATATGGGAATGAGCTCAATGAACCGCACGGGTTGGCTATGGGCCCCAACAATGATCTGTTTGTCTCGAGTTACTACGGGACAATAAAGAAATTCAATGCAAATGGTCGATTTCTGTTTGGATTCGCTGAAGCCAACCCACCCCAAGGGTTCGTTTATATTCATTCCATTACGGGAGACAAGTGGGGCAATGTTTACGGCATGGTCAGGGGGATGAGTGGCTTTGGCGGGCAGCTGGAAAGTGCCGGGGAATTAGTATATAGTGTGGCAAAGTATAATAACAACGGTGATTTTGTTTGTGGCATTCACCTGTCGAACACATCGCACTCGGAAACCTGGGCGGCAGTGGATGATGCGACAGGTTACATCTGTGTGCTCCATAAAGGCAGTGATACAGCAGGATTTGAAATATTTGCTCCGCAGTAAGAGGTGCGAAAATTCGATAAACCAGAATGGGAGTTTCCTATGATTAAGAAAGTGTTGGCACTCTGTATCATTTTACTTCTGTGGGGACAAAATGGAATTGCGCAACATGACGCGGTTGTGGAGGATATTGATGGAAATACCTATCAAACGGTCACTATTGGAAATCAGGTGTGGATGGCAGAGAACCTGAAAGTCACCAGGTTCAATGATGGAACGCCAATACCGATGGTTACCGGTGATGGGGACTGGTGGTACAGTGCAACGCCAGCGTATTCATGGATGGGGAATAATAAGGAGAAATACAAAGATACCTATGGCGCATTGTACAACTGGTACGCGGTGAACACTGGTAAATTATGCCCCGCCGGCTGGCGTGTGCCGACTGATGCCGACTGGGCTGAATTAATCGAATTTTTAGGCGGAGATAGTATCGCCGGTGATAAGTTAAAAGAAGCTGGCACCGCGCATTGGAGAGGACCGAACAATCGCTCAACCAACGCATCAGGATTCACAGCACGACCTGCCGGACTCCGGTATTTCCGGGGTTTTTATACTACGGGGGTGAATGGAACGTGGTGGTCAGCTGATGAGTATACCGAGACCGATGCCTGGTACCGGACTATAGATTACAAATTCAGCAGAGTTGATAAGTACTATTATAACAAGAGCACCGGTTTTTCGGTTCGTTGTATTAAGGAGGAGTAGACCGCCGGAAGCCTCTATCAGATAGAGCCCGCAAAGTACCATATTAAGCAGAACAAAGTGCCCGGAATCAAAGTGTAAAAAATTAAACGGGAATGAGGAAAGAGGATGGATCGTCGACATTTTTGTAAAACTTGCGCTATTGCCGGAACTGCCGTCAGTCTCCCATCGCTCTCTGCCGGAACAATCGCCAGAGCAGCGGAGAAAATCGCCCAACCAGGACGCCAGTGGGAACAGGTGGTCGCCTTTCTGAACCTGGATGCGAACGAAGTTGAAAGACAACTGCAGTTACGGAGAAATGGATTACAAGTTATTCATCCGGTAGTGCTTCCCGAAGAAAAAGTCGGATTTTACGGCTGGCCTCATGGCGGGATAGTGGATGAGACGCTTCTGGTGCATGTGCGCGCAGGGGCGCTGCTGATGAGGTCCCGTGACGGGGGAAACACCTGGGAGCAGGTCCGGGAGACACCACACAATATCTACGTGACTGGGACACTTCCGCAGAGCGGTAAGGTGGTTATGGTAGCGGTGGACAGGGAGAAAAAAAATAGCTTGAGCGTGATGGCGTCATTGGATAAGGGCAGTACCTGGGAGATCAGGAATGTCCCGGTTAAGACCCCCAGACATCTCACCTCCAGGATTGCGGTTCATCCCCGCTTTGGGTTAATTACCGGCGGGCACCAGTCGAGTGACGAACTGGAGTTTCTGGTCTCTGACGACGAGGGCGAGAGCTGGAGACACGTGACATTTCCTCTGCCGGGATTCTATACTGATGGAACCGTGGTATTCACCTGGGAGGACAAACTGGGTGTCTTTGCCCGGGGCCACCACGGTGGGAGCGATGGCTGGAGTGCCTTTACACAGTGTTACCCGACTAATCTGGAAGCTGCGGACCGGTTTGAAGACCTGGTGTGGGAATACCGTACCACGAATATCTTTGTGGCGAAAATGGATACGCCGGATGCCTATTACAACCCGGTCACCGGGCGAATCGAGGCAATTAACACCAAGCGGGATGCGGGATTCCCATACCGGGATACCGGATTGAATCACGAAAATAATGGACAGGGCTACATGACCCTGAATTTGTGGAGTATTGACCCGGAGGCCTTTCTGGCCGGTGAGGCAACCTGGCGCTATGAAGGCACAATAGTGCGCAGCAAGGGTGAGAAGGCTCGACGCACCAATCCACGGGATGGCATGCATCCCCCGGGTTCGGTGGTGGATGAGGAAAACGGCTTACACCATATTTTTATCTATGCCGGAAACCATGCCCATGGAGACGGAGCACCGGATAGCGGTCGAACCGGGGTGTTCTGTATCACGCGATCGCTGGACACTTCCGATTGGCGGACGACGGTTGCTGCTCTGGATCACTATGAGGAAATCTATGGAGTGCAGGAGGATTTTCAGGATCTGGATAGATGGATTACCACTGGAGATCCTACGGGAGAGCTGTTATTCCAGCGGACGGAGCCACCGGAACGGGTAAGTGAGGTACCACTACCGCAAGGGGTGGTGGAGACAACGGAAACGGGTTATCTGCATATCCGGACTGATGAACCCGGGTATTACGGAATCCACAATGAAAATTGCATTATTACCAAGAATTACAAAATGGAGTGCAAAGTCCGGGTGGCCAGGTACGCTGTCGATGGCGATTCGTTGGGGATATGTGTGAATTATGGCCCCCAGAAGCAGCATCTGATTCTCCGCAGTGATGGACTTTATGAAGCAAAATCCCCTGAGGAATTACAACGTGTTACACAACTCGCCATGGACCATGAATGGCATGTATGGTCTGCGGTCATGCAGGAGGGCAAAGTACGTCTGTTCCTGGATGATGCGCCCATAGGACAGGGAGCGGCCATGACCGATCCGTCTATCGGTCACAGACCTGTCACCCTGTATGCCAGGCCTACGAAAGCTTCGGATCCGGTCGAAGTGTATGTAGATTCTTTCCATATTGATAATCTGGAGAGATAAATTCCAGACTAGAATTAATTACGCCTGGTTTTGTACATGATTGCGATCAATTAGATCGAATTTTCTGGAAACAGTACCAGCCCGGATACCGCGAATACATAGCACTGGAGTAAAGTTCCATGCACACAAAATTGAAATGTCTGTCATTCACCTCTGCGCTGCTGAGTTTGGGCCTGATGTGGTCCGGGGTAGTCGCCGGGGAGCTGCCATCCGGACAGGACTATTCCAACTCCCTGGGGATGTCTTTTGTGCGGGTGGAGCCGGGGGCCTTCTATCGGGGGGCGCCCGGAGGCGACTGGGATGAGCGGCCGGTGCATAAGGTAAATATCACTGCGCCGTTTTATCTGGGCAGGACTGAAGTGACCAATGCCCAGTACGAGCAGTTTGACCCGGACCACAGTGCCCTGCGGGGGCATCGGGGACTCTCGAACCGGGATGAAGAGGCGGTGATCTTCGTGTCGTGGACAGAGGCACAGGCGTTTTGTGAGTGGCTGAGCGCTAAAGAGGGGCTACCCTATCGGCTGCCGACAGAAGCGGAATGGGAATATGCCTGCCGGGCCGGGACGTTTACCCCGTATTCTACCGGGCAGCATTTGACTGAAGAGTATCAAAATTATAGGAGGATGGTATCTGATCCTGAACCGGTGCCGCTGGATGTCGGGGAAAAGGCACCCAACCCGTGGGGCCTCTTTGATATGCATGGGAATGTCGAGGAGTGGTGCTATGACTGGTACGGTCCGTATGTAAATGCGGAATTGACCGATCCGGTTGGTTATAGCGATGGGGATTTCCGGGTGACCCGGGGCGGTAGTCACAGTACGCCGGCGTACTACCTGCGGTCTGCCAACCGTCAGGGAACGCTGCCGGAGAATAAAAATTGGCTCATCGGCTTTCGGGTAGTCCTCGGAGAACTGCCCGATACCCGCCCTGTCAAACAGGTAGAAGATCCCTTGTGGCAACAAAACGTAACCCAGGAAAAGTCGAAGTGGAAACATAAAATTGATCTGGACAAGCCGTATTTTACCGGACCGAAACGTTTCGTCAGGATCCAGCATGATTCGGACGGACCGCTCTATTCCAGACACAACCATCAGCCGGCGCTGACTGCTTGTCCGAACGGGGACTTACTGGCAATCTGGTACAGTACCAGGGAAGAAAATGGTCGGGAACTGGGCGTGGTGGCAGCTCGCCTGCGCGCCGGAGCGGAGGAGTGGGACTGGGCGGCGCCCTTCTGGAATGCGCCGGACCGGAATGATCACGGGTCCGATATCTATTGGGACGGGGAGCAGACCCTGTACCATTTCAACGGGCTTGGGACCGATGGGACCTGGTACAAGCTTGCTTTGGTCATGCGGACGAGTACTGACAACGGCCGGACCTGGTCCAAGGCCCGAATCATCAATCCCAACCATACCCGACGAAACCAGGTGATTGCTGGTACCTTTCAGACACCCGGTGGGAAAATCGTTGTGAAATGTGATGCCACCGGCGGAACAGCCCTCCATATTGGGTCTGAAAATGCGACCCGTTGGAACGATCCGGGCGAAGGGAAACCCAAACCCGATTGGAGTGATGGGGCAACCGGGGCCTGGATCGCCGGGATTCACGCGGGTGTGGTTCAGCTGGACAGTGGAGATTTGTTGGCAGTCGGGCGTGGTGGCATAAACGGGCGCTTGCCGATTAGCCGCTCCCGGGACCTGGGGCAAACCTGGCAATTCTCGGCCAGTGAGTTTCCGGTACTCGGAGGGGGACAGCGGCTGGTTTTACTCAAGTTAACGGAGGGGCCCATATTGCTGGTGTCCTTCACGGATGCCACCCGGGGGAAACCTGAGGGTATGCTTATTGAAAGTGCCTCGGGGGATTCGGTCCGGGTATACGGGATGTACGGGGCTTTATCGTACGACGGGGGGCAGACCTGGCCGGTGAAAAAATTGATTACAGCGGGTGGCCCGCCCATGGAGTGGGATGGCGGCGGCAATACGAAGCAATTTATCATGGATGAGACCCATGCAGAACCGCGGGGGTATCTGGCGGCAAGACAGACCCCGGACGGCATTATTCATTTGATTAGTAGTGCATTGCATTATCAGTTCAATCTTGCCTGGCTTGAGCAGCCCATGCAGGTGAATTAGTGGCGCACACCCGGGAAGAATGAAGAAAAAAATAAAATACAGCGTGTCGCAATATAAGACACTGGAGAACGGTTACATGTACCAACAGTTGAAATTTTTTACTTTTTTTGCCGCTCTTTTGTACCTGGGCCTGTTGTATTCCGGGGTGGTTGCCGGAGAGCTGCCATCCGGGAGGGGCTATACCAACTCCCTGGGGATGGACTTTGTTCGGGTGGAACCGGGTTCGTTTATTATGGGATCATCTGACGGAGACTGGGATGAACTGCCGGTGCACAAGGTAAACATCACCGCGCCGTTTTACTTGGGCACGACCGAAGTAACGAACGCCCAATACGAGCAGTTTGACCCGGACCACAAAGCCCTGCGGGGGCATCGGGGACTCTCGAGCCGGGATAAAGAAGCGGTGGTTTTTGTCTCCTGGACAGAGGCGCAGGCATTTTGTCAGTGGCTGAGCAAAAAGGAAGGACTGCCCTACCGGCTGCCGACAGAAGCGGAATGGGAATATGCCTGCCGGGCCGGATCAGCCACTCCCTATGCCCCAGCGTGCAGAAAGGCAATGAATATTCCATATACTACTGGAAGAGACCTGATCTACCAATATGACGCGCACCGGCATCCGGTGTGGGAACCCGTATCAGTCCCGCTGGATGTCAGAGAAAAGGACCCCAACCCGTGGGGGCTTTTTGATATGCACGGGAATGTCGAAGAGTGGTGCCTTGACTGGTACGGCCCGTACGTGAATGCGGAATTGACCGATCCGGTCGGCTATGATGATGGGGATTTCCGGGTAACCAGGGGCGGCAGCCACAGCACGCCGGCGTACTATCTCCGGTCTGCCAACCGCCAGGGAACGCTGCCGGAAGATAAACACTGGCTGATCGGTTTCCGGGTTGTCCTCGGGCAACTGCCGGACTCAGAGCCATTGCCCCGGATAGATGCTCCTGCCTGGCAGCAGAATGTAAGTCAATCAGAGTCAGCCTGGGAATCACGGGTTGATCCTGACGTGCCGTATTTTGCCGGACCGAAGCGATACGTGAAAATCCTGCCGAATTCGGACGGGCCGCTCTATTCCAGGCACAATCACCAGCCGGCGCTGACTGCGTGTCCAAACGGAGACTTGCTGGCGATCTGGTACAGCACCCGGACAGAACGGGGCCGGGAACTGGGTGTGGTGGCAGCCCGTCTGCGCGCCGGGGTGGAGGAGTGGGACTGGGCGGCGTCCTTCTGGAATGCGCCGGACCGGAATGATCACGGGTCCGATATCTATTGGGACGGGAAGCAGACCTTGTATCACTTTAACGGGCTCGGGACCGATGGGACCTGGGGGAAACTTGCATTGGTCATGCGAACAAGCACTGATAACGGCCAAACCTGGTCCAATGGCCAACTGATCAATCCGACTCATACTCTGCGTAACCAGGTTATCGCCGGGACGTTTCAGACCCGAGAAGGTGACCTCTTAGTTATGTGTGATGCAGTCACTGGTGGTCAGGGGGGAACGGCAGTGCATATCGGACAAAACCATGGCGAACGATGGCATGATCCCGGGGCAGGAAAGCCGACACCCATATTTCGTGAGGGGACTTCTGGCGCTTGGATCGCTGGAATTCATGCCGGTGTGATCCAACGGGATAATGGGGATTTATTAGCCTTCGGTCGTGGAAATAATATCAATGGGCATATGCCGATGAGTCTTTCTGCAAATCTTGGTGAAACCTGGCAATATTCAGCTAGTGAGTTTCCACCTATCGGTGGTGGCCAGCGGCTGACCCTGCTCAGGTTAGCGGAGGGCCCAATTCTGCTGGTATCATTTACGGATGCCACACGGGGAAAACCTGAGGGTATGCTTATTCAAAGCGCCTCAGGAGATTCGGTCCGGGTATATGGGATGTTTGGTGCGCTATCTTATGATGGGGGACTGACCTGGCCGGTGAAAAAACTGATTACTGCCGGGGGTCCCGCTGTAAAAATGGACGGTGGTGGAAACACCGGCGATTTTATTATGGATGCAATCCATACAGAACCCCGGGGATACCTGGCAGCAACGCAGACACCGGATGGGATTATTCACCTCATTAGCAGCGCACTGCATTATCAGTTTAATCTTGCTTGGTTGGAACAGCCTATTGAGAACATGTAATACTTCTATAGATCTTTCCCCGTTATTATGGATTCATTGTAAATAACCCGTTGTGCGAAATTGCCTAAATTGCCTCAGAAAAAGTGCCAGGAAGACTTGTCATTCTGAGTCTAAACGAAGAATCTCCCTGAGGAGAGTGATAACCCTTCACTGGAGATTCTTCACTG